>JGI24705J35276_12238307_pt1 | contig 19010 bp, 18 predicted proteins | sample TergutNt197P4_FD_35276 | JGI IMG/M metagenome (IMG submission 35276) | reverse complement strand
CTGGCCATCAGACACCCCCAATGGCCAAATGAATCACAAATATGAAATCAGCAAAATCCAGATTCTGAAATCACGCCCGACGCTCTAGGTGCGGGAACTGGCGATCACTCTGCCTGGCGGGCAAAACACACCAGAAGTTGGTCAAGTCCATGCCGCGAAAATAATTCGCTTTATCGGAATTCTGAACTGCGGTATTAAAGCTGCATCCTGACCGGTGAGAGGGGCGACTCGCGCATCGTCGGAAATCGTAGGGCAGGATGCGGTGGACGCGGATAGCGCCGGACAACCGGCGCTGTAAAACGTCTCCTTGGCAGCCTCGAAGGTGAGCACACTCTCGAGCGAGTGTCTGTGAACAACAAGGAGCGGTCGCGGCGGCACAGGTCGTGCGGCGTGATGCTTGGCATCACGCCTTGTGGTGGATGCATCGATTCAATTGGGCCTTCGATGCTCCTCGGCAATCCGATGGTGAGGACGGCAACAGCCGCTTGGCGGCAACAGCCGCCGAGCTCACCGGGCAGGGCGCGAGGCGCTGTATAAACCATCGCGCGGGAGGGCCGGGCTATCCGGCTGCCTCGCTTTCCGGACCCGTGTGCATTTTTTTGCCCACGGATCGCGGGGCGCCAGCCGGCGCCCGGCCTTTCCGCGCCCTCTTCGAAGAGAGGCAAGGAGACAAGCAAAGCTCGGGCGTTTCATGCCGCGAGAACGCGATGTCATGTTTACTGTTTGAAGGTCTGTATACCCCGTTCACATGAAAACCTGAAAATTGTTGCTCACTCGGTCACCTCACCTCTGTCGCTATCGTATTTACACATCTCCCGGCCGCCTATTCCGTCGTCTTTCCGGGGCGGCGCGAAAGCGCCGAGCCCGGAAACCATAACCACAGGCAGAAAAATGAGGCGACGCCATGTGGGCTGCGATCGCGCACCTAACGAACATTCGTGGTTATGGTTTCCGGGCTCGCTCCGCTCTGCTTCGCGCCCCGGAAAGACAATGGAGAGGGTGGCTGGGAAATGTGCGAACGTCGTAGGAAAGCAGGAGAGGGGGCGCAACGCGTTTCGGGGGTCTGACGCGAACAGAGTATATCTACCGCCACCGCCGATGCAGCCACAGCCACTGCTCGGGATGTTCGCGGACCCAGCTTTCGATCACCGAGGTCACCGCCTGGGTCGTGCCCTGGATATCGATCTTGCCCGCGGCGTCGCGCACGGGTTTGACCTCCTCGGACAGTTCGGCGCGGAAGCGGTTGCCGGGGAGGCGGATGATGCGGGCGCCGTGTATGGGGCATTCGACTTGCCGCAGCAGCCGCGCCAGCATCGGGTTGGCGCGGGTCTTGCGGCCGAAGAAGGTGACCTCGACGCCATTGGTCAGGTATTGGTCGACCAGCATGGCGACGTGCTGGCCGCGCTGCAGCGCCTCGGCCAGTCTGAAAGGCGCGTCCCTTCCGGCAGGAATCAGCGTTCCCATTTTCACTTGGCGCATCTCCTGGATGATGCGGTCGGCCGAGGCGATGTTCGGGCGCCGGAACAGGATCGCGGTATCGAGCCCGTGGGCGACGGCGGCGAGCGCCGGCAATTCCCAGTTGGCCAGATGGGACGCGAAGATCAGGGCCGGCCGGTTGTCGAGCCTGAGCTCGGCGAACAGCTCGTGGGTACGTGGCGGAATCTCGATCCGGCTGAGCTCGGGGTGGGCGACGTCGTGATCCCAGATGTGATCGAGATGGGCGAATTCGGCGCCCATCCGGCCGAGATTGTCCCAGACGCCGCCGAGAATCTCCTCGATCTCGTTCGACGATTTCTCGGGGAAGGCGGCGGTGAGGTTGGCGCGGGCGATCCGTTGCTCGCGCAGCAGCGGTCCGATCCGGCGCGTGATGCGGGCGAAGGCGTTGGCGGTCTTGATCGGGTCAAAGTAGCGCGTGGTGCGCAGCATGCCGACCGTCAGCGCGCCGACGACGGCTCCGCCGAGCGATTTGGCGGCCTCGCGCGCGCGGGCCCTGGCTCGTAATACGATGGGGTGCATCCGTCCCGGCTTAGACCGGCTCGCGCGTCAGAATCAACGAGGCGTTCTGGCCGCCGAAGCCGAACGAGTTCGACATGACGGCGGTGATGCGGGCGTCGCGCGCCTTGTTGGGCACGACGTCGAACAGGATCGCCGGATCCGGAACGTCATAGTTGATTGTCGGGGGAATCCGCTGATGCTCGAGCGTCAACAGCGAAAACACCGCCTCCACCGCGCCCGCGGCGGAGAGGGTGTGTCCCACCATCGACTTGTTCGAGGACACCGGGATGCGGCTGGTAAGATCTCCAAATACGGTCGAGACGCCCAGATATTCCATCTTGTCGTTTTCCGGCGTCCCCGTGCCGTGCGCGTTGATGTAGTCGATCTGCCCGGGTTCCATTCCGGCATCGGCCAGCCCATTGCGCACGCAGCCGATGATCGGCTTGCCGTCTGGGCTGGAGCGGGTGCGATGGAAGGAGTCGGCCAACTCGCCGCAGCCGGCAAGCACGCCGAGAATCCTGGCGCCGCGCGCGGTTGCGGCTTCGTAGCTCTCCAGCACCAGCGCACCGGCGCCTTCCGCCATGACGAACCCGTCGCGGTTCTTGGAGAACGGCTTCACGGCAGCCTGCGGCGGGTCGTTGTGTGTCGACAGCGCCGACAGCAGCGAGAAACGGACCAGCGCCTCCGGATTCACCGAGCCGTCGGTCGCCACGCACAGCGCGGCGTCCGCTTCGCCGCGCCGGATCGCCTCTATGCCGAGCTGAATCGCGGTTGCGCCCGAAGCGCAGGCTGTCGACAGCGAGATCGGCGAGCCCTTGGTGCCGTATTTCTCGGCGAGGAAGGTTGCGACCGATCCGAACTGGAAGCGGTGGTGAAAATTCGTGTATTTGCCGCCGCCGCCGATGCGCAGCAGATCGTCGTAGGTGACTTCGGTTGCCTGTGTGGCGCGCGCGAGTTCTCCGCGCTGCGGCCACTCGAGTTCGATCGGCGCCACCGCAAGGAACAACGGCCCAGGGAAGTCGCCTTTGGCACCAATGCCGGATTGGGCAACCGCTTCTTCGGCGGCGAGATCGCCGAGCCGCTCGGAAAGTTCGGTCGAAGAGAACGGCTCAACCGGAACGAAATCAACCGTCCCGGCCATGGTCGTCTTCAGCCCTTCGGTCGGAAAGCGCGTGATGGTGCGAATGCCGGATTCGCCGGCGGTGAGTTTCGCCCAATTGTCCGCCTTGCCCGCGCCAAGCGACGTCACCACGCCCAAACCGGTGACGACGACGATCGGCCTTCCGAACTTATCGCGTGCAGCCATTTTTTCCCCGCTCGTGCAACGTCGTCACTACTTTATCGCCTCGACCAGGGCCATACCCTCGCCGCGCCAGTGACCTGCTCCGATCACCACAACCTGGGTCGGAGGGGCGGACATTTCGATCTCGACGTCAGTGGAATCGTTTGGTGGAAACAAGGCGCCGCGCGAGATCGACAGCGCTGCCAGCGCAAGTCCGAGCGGGAACTGGGTCTCCATGGTGTGGCCAAACATGGTGCCAGTGGCGCGCACAGGAAAGTCGGGGTGTGTCTTGAGGAAAGCACGTTCTTCGGAGGTGGCCGGTTCTGCACCAGTAGCGCCGGTGATGATCGCGCCGTTGCCTTCGAGCTTGCCGAGTTGCGACCAAAGTTTCTCGAGCGTCTGGGTGACGTCGCCCGTCTGTTTGCGTCGCGACATGTCGGCGACCACGTGGGTAAGCCGCGCAAACGGCTTGGCGCCCCGCGCGAGCGCATGAGCCTTGGATTCGATCACCAGGAATGCGCCCGCGGAGCCGAGCGCGAAGCCTGCGTGTTTTCCGCGCGCCCAGACCGGCGCGAATTTGTCCTTCAGGTTGAAGTCGCCGAACTCATAGAGGACCAGGAGGTCCTTGCGCTCGCCGTTCTGCGACCCGCCGATCAGCGCGATGTCGCTCTGGCCGGCGGCGATTCGTGCCAGCGCGATCCGTGCGGCATCGACGCCAGCGGCTTCCTCGCCCATGAATGTGCGCGACGATCCGGTGACGCCATGCACGATGGCGATGTTGCCGGCCAGCAGGTTCGAGAGCTGGGCAAGGAACAGCGTCGGACGCAGGTCACTCATCAGCCGTTCGTTGAGAAAGCCGGGCGCCGAATTGCCCTTGGCCTCCGCGGTCAGGATGCTGCTGTCGACGCTAAGGTCGCGTTCGCCACCGCCGGCGGCGACGACCATGTCCATGCGGCCGAGGATTTCCTTGTTGCCTTTCACACCGGCAGAGTCGAGCGCCAGCCCGGCAGCATAGGTGCCGATACGCTGCCACGCTTCCATCTGGCGCTGGTCCTTTTTCGGGATCTGCGCGTCGAGATTCACCGGGGCAAAAGGATGGACGATGTAAGGTGCAAAGGTCTTCTCGTTGACATTGATGCGTCGATCCTTGAGCGCATCCCAATTCGCGTCCAGGCCTTCGCCGAGCGAAGTGGCGAGACCAATGCCGGTGATCCAGACTTCCGTCGGGCCCGGCTTCTGGATTGTCGTGTCAGTCATGGCGTGACGGCCTGTTGCGGAAAGCCGATGCGCTTGGCCACGGCATCCATATGTCCGCGCAAATCCGCGTTGGGGAATGGGATCTGGCTGAAGGTGATGGTTGCGTTGCTCCTCAGCTTGCCAGCAACCTTGATCCTCGCCTCGGTGATGGCGAAGCCGGAGCCTTCATGAAGAATGTTGGCGTCGACTGTCAAAACTTCGCCAGGAGAGACGAAGCCCCGCATTTTGGCTTCCTTGACGGCGGCGAGAAATGGCATGCGCTCAAACTTCGTCAGCGCAAGCAACAGCCAGCCCGACGTCTGAGCCATCGATTCGATCAGGAGCACGCCGGGCATGATGGGATGACCGGGGAAGTGCCCCTCGAAGACCGTGCTCTGTTCGGGAACCCGCGCCTCGACCGTGATGGTCTTCTCGCTGAGGTTGAGGTCGATGATCCGATCGATGAGCTGGAAATATTCGAGCTGCATGGTGAACGATCAGTTACCCGCGGTCTTGGCTGCAACCAGTTCGTCGATGCGCGCGCACAGATTCTTGAGGACGAAATACTGTTCCGTGGTGGCCTTGCCGTCGTTGACTTCCTGGGTCCATTTTTCCAGCGGCAGCTTGATCCCGAACTGTTTGTCGATGGCAAACGCGATGTCCAGAAAATCGAGGCTGTCGATACCCAGATCGTCGATGGCATGGCTATCCGGCGTGATCGTGTCGCGCGGAATGTCGCAGGTTTCAGCGATGATCGTGGCGACCTGATCGAATGTAGAGGACATCACTAAGCCTTTGATATATTGAGGGTAATTTCCAGCGGGTTCCAGGAGGGCACGACGGGGCAGGATATCGCGCACGGAATGCCCCCATCCCCCCGGCCGGAGTCGATTGCCCGTATATCGGAGCGCGGCCTTTTGTTCAATGGAGCCTGATCGCGGAGGGAGGGCCTGGCGGGACAAAATTGGGGCGGGTCCTGGTCGAAAGGGACTGCGGCGGGGTCAGATGTGTGGTGAGGCAATACGCACGCAGCCGTTTCCGCCCATCAGTGTGCAATCCTGGGGTCGGCTTAGGTCCGCAATGCTCACGGCGAGCCAAATGCCAACCGCGATCAGCACTACCGTGAAGGCGCACGCGGTGATGTTGGCGAGCATGCGATGGCGGAAGTCATCCGGCTCTTCTCGGGGGTGCTCGTAGCGAGCCAGATCGAGTGGTTCCTGTGCCGCGTCAGCGTAGCGCGGCTCGGTCGGCCCACTAACCCGTCGAGCCGGGGGTCGGGGCGAGGTGCGAGGCCTGAACGACAGCACCCGGTGCTCTTCGTCGGTTACCGTGGATCGCTGAGTCTTCATGGGCAGTTAGTCGCCTCGAAGCATCTGCTCTTGTGTAGCACACGCGCAAAGCGCGTTGCATGGAAACTTCGCAAGTCGCGCAATGTTGCTCACGCTTTCGAAAGAGTTTTGGAACCTGCCAGGGGCGAGCCTCAGTCGTTCGACGTGTCGAGGGTATCGGCATGGCGGTGACCAGACCTTATCTAGGGGATGGCCGCAGAATTTTCGGCGAGGGTCTGCGCTGTAACAGCGTAAATCGAGATAACGGGTGTCGGCGATCCCGCGACAAGGTCGGGTGCATGGTTTCTCGAACCCTGCCATCGTGTCATAATCGAAAGAATTTTTGGAAGCATTTCCCAACCGCGAGAGGACATCAGTCATGCCGAATGGACGCGAGCCGATCCTGCATCCGGTGTTGATCAAGTCGTTAAGGCCCACGCAGATGACTGTTGGCATGCGAGAGGTCCAGGAGAAGCGTAAGCGTTGGCGCGAGCACAAGAAGACCAAGCAGGGGGAGGTGCTCGGACGGCATATGATTCCCGTGGTGGTGGGGCCCGACGACCGCTACTACGTGATCGACCATCATCATCTGGCGCGGGCGCTCCACGATGAGGGCGTGAAGGACATTCTGGTCACTATCGTTGGTGATCTGACCATGGTGCAGCGTGACGCCTTCTGGGGAGTCATGGACAACAAGCGATGGGTCTATCCGTACGACGCCAAGGGCGAGCGCCGGCATTTCAAGGACCTGCCGAAATCCATCGCCGACCTGAAGGATGATCCGTTCCGCAGCCTCGCGGGCGAACTCCGACGTGTCGGCGGGTTTGCCAAGGACACCACGCCATTCAGCGAATTTCTGTGGGCGGATTTCCTTCGCCGCAAAATACCGCGCAAGGCGGTTGAAGCGAATTTCGAGAAGGCGATGGAAAAGAGTCTGACATTCGCCAAGAGCAAGGATGCGGTCTATCTGCCCGGATGGTGTGGGCCGGCGTCGGACGACTAGAGACAGAGGCGCCGCTTGGCCCGGGATCGGCTCTCACCAGGTGGAGAAGGGACTCCTGAAAGCTGAGCCCCAATAAGGGGAGCGATCGCGCGGGCCGGCGTAGCCGAATTCCGTCGCTGGCGGACTGCGTCGCCGGGTTTTTATTCCGCCTTGCGGTTCGCCGCTCAACAGGATCACGAAGTCGGTGCCCTTGCCGGTTTCTGAACTCATGGCCTCGTCCGTGACGATCACGGACGATCGGGGCGTCATTCCGGCGATGCGATCCAATGCGTCCTGCGGAATGACGATGCGATCGAGGGCAGCCTTTGCGCTGTCCGGCTGCGTCGGTTCAGCATCTCGACTACCACTCGGTGGGGCCGGGGACTCAACCGCGCCGTCGCGCGGCCGTCCGTCGTCCAGTGAGACGACATTCCATCGAACGTTGGTGCTGCCGTTGGCGCGCTCGACAGCGGTGAAGACATGCGTGCCAATCGGGCGGTCGGCATCCAGGATCGTGACCGGACTCTCGAAAACGGGCTCAAAGGCCCGCCGGACATACAGCCGCTGGGTCTTCCGGCTGATCAACACGGACATCGGCTGCAGTTCGAGCGCGGCTTGGCGCGCCGCCATGGCAGCAGCGGCCCTCGCGGATTGTGCGGCGGCCAACGCCTCGCGGGCGGCCTTCAGGGCATCGAGCTTCGGTTGCAGCTCATTATTGGCGGCGTCCCATTTGGCTTGCAGTTCGGCGATGCTGGCCGCGATCTTCGCCTTGGCGTCCTCTGCCACCTGCTTTGCATCGGCTGAGGTTGCAGAGCCGAGCGAAGTTTCGGCGGCTGCCAATTGCGCTTCGGCCCTGGCCTTCAGATTTTCCGCCGCGCGCACCGGCACCGATGCCTGCATGGCCTCGCGATAGGCCTTCCCGGCGGCATTTCTGGCCTGGTTTTCTTTCCTCGCCGCCTCATCTGCTTCGGCGATTTGCGCAGCCGCCGAGGCGCCGCCATCTGGTTTCGCCCGGAGCAGGAGTGGGTGAGCGATCTCGATTGGCGTCACGTCGTTTGGTGCCACGATCACGCGCAGGCCCAATTGCGTCGTGTCGAACAAGCGTGCTGCGAAATCGAAGGGCATGCGGATGCAGCCATGGGACGCCGGGTATCCTGGCAAGGGGCCGCCGTGGAGCGCGATGCCGGACCACGTGAGGCGCTGCATATGGGGCATGTAGGCGTCGTCATAAAGATTCGAGTAGTGCTCCGCCTCTTTCTCGATGACGCTGAAGGTGCCAGCGGGTGTCTCGCGTCCCTTTTGACCGCTCGATACTGGTGCCCGCAGGATCCAGCCGTCGGCGTCATAGACCGTGATCCTCTGCCTGCGCAGTGACACGATGGCCAGGATCGGCTCCCCGGCCGGGCGCGTCTCGACGGATTCGGCCGAGCGCTGGCCCCCGGCGCCTCGGGCGCCTGCACCACTTGATGCAGTCAGCACAGCCAGACCAACCATGACAAGGCGAACGAGCCGCAGCCGTGTCCTCCTGCGCTTCCAGCTCGAAAGGCCATCAGTCATGTACGTGCCATCTGATCCAGGGTGCGCCAGCTTACGCCCGGGGAGAGTAACGCGGTTGAGCCGAACGAGCCAGATCGGAACTTGACTGAGGAGCCGCGGTCTGTTGCGAAGAGCCTGCCGATGGCGCTGTGTTGTGGGGCAGGGATGCGGCGTCTTGGTTAGGCGAAAGGCAGAAGACTGCGAACGGTCTTACAGCATCAGGCGCGGCTTGCGCTGATGTCCCAACCCTATCTTGATCTTGTAGGGGACTGTGGCGGTGGCGCGGGCGTGTCCTGGGAATCCTCCCTGCCGCCGAGTACGCGATGCAGCCAGCTTTCCATACGGCGGCCGATGATCAGGAGCGCGAACGTCATCGCCAGCGCAGTCGCGACGATACGCCATTCGCCGGCACCGCAGGCGACCCCGACACAGGCTGCAAGAAAAGTGCAGGCGGCGCTGGTCAGTCCGCGAATCCGGGAACGCTCCCGCTCGTGGACGATCACGCCGGCGCCGAGAAAACCGATGCCGGTGAGAATGCCCTGAATGACGCGGCTGGCGGCATCGGTGATCTTGCCGGGCTCGGCGAACTGCACGGCGAGCGCCACGACCATGGCGGTGGACAGCGCCACCAGCCCAAGCGTCTTCATCCCGATCGGCTTACCGCGCAGGTCGCGGTTGAGACCGATCGCTGCGCCCGCGAGCGTCGCGACGCCTAGGCGCAACAGGATCTCCGACCAGTGCAACAACGAAACTTTCCTCTACATCCAGAACAGAGCGACCATAGGCCAATGGCGCGAGCGCGATCGATGCCTTCGACGTTACGAAACTGCGCCGTTGTGCTGAGACACGGCTATCTCGGAACACGTCCCATAAGGTAGAATTCATCATTGGGCCGCATGCCCGAGAAGTTCGCCATCCGGTTTGACAGTGCAAAGAACGCGGCGATTGCCGCGATATCCCAGATGTCGTCGTCAGTGAAGCCGTGCAGCGCGAGCGCTGGGAAATCTTCCTCGGAAACCTTGTACGCCTCGAGACTGATCTTCATGGCGAAATCGAGCATTGCCTTCTGTCGCGGTGTGATGTCGGCCTTGCGATAGTTCACCGCGACCTGGTCGGCGATCAGCGGGTTCTTCGCTCGGATGCGCAGGATCGCACCATGAGCGATCACACAGTACTGGCACTGGTTGGCGCTTGACGTGGCGACCACGATCATCTCGCGCTCGGCCTTCGTCAACCCGCTCTCCTTTTCCATCAGCGCGTCATGGTAGGCGAAGAAGGCACGGAATTCAGCGGGGCGATAGGCCAGTGTCAGAAAGACGTTCGGCACGAAGCCGCTCTTCTCCTGTACGGTGAGCAGGCGGGTGCGGATGTCCTCGGGCATCTCGTCGAGGGCAGGTACGGGAAAACGCTTCGAAGACGGCTGGGTCATTGGCAGATTTCCAAGGCAGATTTCCAGTGAGGCGCGTTAGATGCGTCCAGAAAACATAGTCGATCGCGCTTGCCCACGCAAAGCGCCCGCGATCCTGTCGGCGCGTGACAGCTCTCAACCGTTGTCCCGGACGATGGCCACAGGTCGTTGTGGCGAGGGCTGTCTCCCAGTCGTGCCGCTATGACGGCACGGGCGGGTTACCGCTAGCGTAACGGCTTCTTCAGCAGAGTGAAGCGGTCGGGATCGAGCCCCATCGAGGGCTGCAGCATCGGTGCTTCCACGCTGCGTGCGCTGGAACCGGTCCCGGCATCGTTGACGGCGTCGCGATTGGAAGTGGCGCCGCGCCAGCGTTCCAGCACCAGTTCGATGAAAGGCAGATCCTGACCATCCGTTGTTGCCGTCGTCATGGCCGCGTCGCTGCGGGGCACTTGGTGAGCCGGAACTTGTTTGAAGCGCAGGCGGGTTGGCAGTGCTACGCCTTCGCCGAACGCCAGCACCTCGCCGGTGCCGAGTGAGGGCACGAAGGAGAGCAGGGTGGCGGCGGCATCGGAAACCGCGGCGCGCAACAGTGCCTGGTCGCGGTCGTTGGCAAGCCGCATCGTGAACAGCGTGTTGCACTGGGATATGATAGTGGCGTCGAGTTCGGCCGGTCGTTGGGTCACGAGGCCCAGATAGACGCCGTACTTGCGGCCTTCTTTGGCGATGCGCGACACCGCCTTGCGGGTCGGCCCGAAACCCAGGGTGCGGTCGGCCGACGCGTAGCGGTGCGCCTCCTCGCAGACGAACAATAGCGGCGAGGCGCCGTCGCTCCACAATCCGAAGTCGAAGGCCATGCGGCACAACACCGACACGACGGAGTCGACCACTTCGGCCGGGAATCCGGCAAGCTGCATCACGGTCATCGGCTTGCCGTTGGCCGGCAGGCGGAACAAATGGCTGATAACCTCTGCCATGGTGTCGCCGCCGATATTGGCGCCGTCGAACATGAAGGTGTAGCGCGGATCGTTGCGCACCGCTTCGATGCGGAGGTTCAGCTTGTGATAGGTGATGCGGGAAGAGCGGTTCTCGAGCTTGCCCATCTGCTCGTCGATCAGCGAGACCAGGTCGACCAGACGATAGGGTACCGGCGTATCGACGGTGTAGCCGAAATATCGGGGAGCGACGCGTTTCAGCCCGCGGTCGGAGCTTTGGTGTTGAGTATAGAGCCCCTTTGCGATCGGGATGAGTTCGGCGAGGATTTCGAGTTCTTCATTCGTGCCGGGGCGACCGCCGAACAGCACGTCGACGATTTCCTCGAAGTTGAACAGCCAGAACGGCAGCCTCAGATTGCGCGGATTGAGAACTATGGCGCGATCGCCGAAGCAGCGGCCATATTCGTTGTGGACGTCGAGCATGAAAACCCGCAGGTTGGGGCGCGACTTGAGGATCTCGTTCAAGAGCAGCGACACGCCAGTGGACTTGCCGACGCCGGTCGAGCCGACAACCGCAAAGTGCTTGGTCAGCATCTCCTCGACATTGACGTAGGCGACAACGGAGCTGTCCTGTTGCAGCGTGCCGACGTCGATCTGGTTGGACCCGTTCGGGTCATAGATGGTGCGGAGATCTTCGCTGCTGATCACTTCGGTCGTATCGCCGATGGTCGGATAGTCGGTGACGCCGCGCCGGAATTTCAGCCGCCCGTTCATATTGATGATTTCGCCGAGCAGGTCGACGGAAGCAACGGCAATATAGTTGTCGGCCTCCGACATGTGCTCGGAGGAGACCTCCGTGATCACGGCGACGATGGTGCTGTTGCTGCAGCGGATGCTGACGAAGCGGCCTACGGTCGCGCGTATGTCCGATGTCGTCATTCGGCTTTCTGCCAGCAATCCGATTCGGGCCGCGGAGCCGCGCACCAAGATAATGCGTCCGAAGGATGTCGCCATGATGAACCTGATGTTGCCGATGTCGGGGCCGACCGTACAGGTTGAGACTGGAGATTCTGTTAATGCGTGTTAGCGTCTGTTCGCAGTTTTGCGCGAAAACAGGCGCTTTCCCGCAACAGCGCCAGGAAGGCCAAGAAGCACGTTGACGGGCTGTTTACCATGTTGAGGGCGAACGATGGGGCGTGCACTGGCGTCAAGATTTGTGGCATGTTCATGCGCCTACGAATGCAAGATGAGTGTTTCCTGCTGAAACGGACGGCGTCGTGACCCGGCTAGTGCAGCCCCGATTGATCAACGAACCGTTCGCGGACCCCGGCCTGTTTGTCGATTTTCAGTTCGGCCGTCGCGCGATGCTGTTTGACCTCGGCGATTTGGCGCCCTTGTCCGCGCGCGAACTGCTCCGCGTGAGTGACGTATTCGTCACGCACCGGCATATGGATCATTTCTCCGGCTTCGATCAGTTGCTGCGCCCGAAGCTGCATCGGCCGGGTGCGTTGCGGATCGTCGGCCCCGCCGGGCTGATTGACGGCATCGACGCCAAACTTGCGGCCTACAGCTGGAACTTGCTCGACGATACTTCCGCCGATTTCGTGATCATGGCCGCCGAGTTTCATGACGGCACCTTGAGCGAATGGACGAGCTTTCGCGCCCAGCGTGCGTTTCGGCCGAGCCGGGTCAGGCGTCAGCATCTCGCTGAAGGCATGGTGTTTGCCGATGCCGAGCTCTCGATTGAGGCGCGCGTGCTCGACCATGGTACTCCTTGCCTCGCCTTCGCATTGCAAGAGAAGGTCCGCGTTAACGTGTGGGCGAGTGGTCTTGAGCTCCTGGGACTGCAGGTCGGCCCGTGGCTCAACATCGCCAAGAGTGCTGTTCGGCATGGCGCGGCGGATGACACGTCGATCGACGTCGGCTCGGATCGGAGCGTTCCGCTGGGCGTGCTGAAACAGCACGCGCTCAAGGTTGCCGCCGGCGAGCGGATTGTCTACGTCACCGACGTTGCCTTTACGCCGGCCAATATCGAGGTCATCGTCGCGCTGGCGAATGGTGCCGACCATCTGTTCATTGAGGCGGCCTTTGCCGATGTGGACGCCGACATCGCCGCCGCGCGACGTCACCTCACCGCCGCGCAGGCGGGAACACTCGCGAGGAAGGCAGGCGTCAAGCGGCTCACCACCTTCCACCACTCGCCGCGTTATCTCGAGACGCCGGAACTGCTGCGTCTTGAGGCCGAAGCGCATTTCATGAGTTCGAATGCCAGGAGGTTCTGACCTCGCCGATAGCTCTCGCTACGTCGGTCCAGGGTACCAGTTGCCCGGTAGCGACCGCCCATTGCCCAAGGGTGGGTTGACAGTGGCCGAGATCAAGGGCGAAGACGGTTTGAGAGCCCTCAACATCGGAGGTAGGGATGCGACGAAGCGGGTATCTTGTTGGCGCGGTCTTAGGTAGCGCGGCCTTGGTGATTGTAGCCGCCGGCTCGGCCGGTTCCGCCATGGCGCAAAGCGAGATCAAGATCGGCGAAATCAACAGCTATTCGATCCTGCCCGCCTTCACTGAGCCTTATCGCAAGGGCTGGCAGCTCGCAGTCGAGGAGATCAACGCAGTTGGTGGTGTGAACGGCAAGAAGCTCGTCGTCATCTCCAAGGATGACGGCGGCAAGCCGGCCGATGCGCTCACCGCTGCCAACGAACTCGTCTCGAGCGAAGGCGTCGCGATGCTGGCGGGTACGTTCCTTTCCAACGTTGGCCTCGCGGTCGGCGACTTCGCCAAGCAGAAGAAGGTGTTCTTCCTCGCTTCCGAGCCTCTGACCGACGCCGTCACCTGGTCCCAGGGCAACCGCTACACCTTCCGTCTTCGCCCGTCGAACTACATGCAGGCGGCGATGTTGGTGGAGGCTGCGGCGAAATTGCCGGCAAAACGCTGGGCGACCATCGCGCCGAATTATGAATACGGCCAGTCGGCGGTCGCCGTGTTCAAGAAACTGATGTCGGAAAAGCGCCCCGACATCGAGTGGGTTGGCGAGCAATGGCCGACCCAAAACAAGATCGACGCGGGCCCAGTGGTGCAAGCGATTGCCGCCGCCAATCCGGAAGCGATCCTCAACGTCACGTTCGGCACCGACCTCGCCAGGCTTGTGCGTGAAGGCAACACCCGCGGCCTGTTCAAGGACCGCGCTGTGGTCTCCTTTCTCACCGGCGAGCCGGAATATCTCGATCCGCTGAAGGACGAGACTCCGGAAGGCTGGATCGTCACCGGTTACCCCTGGTACTCGATCAAGACGCCGGAACATGATGCGTTCCTCAAGGCCTACCAGGCCAGGTACAACGACCATCCGCGGGTCGGCTCGGTCGTCGGCTACCAGACGATCAAGTCGGCGGCTGCGATCCTCACCAAGGCCGGTTCGACCGATCCGGAGAAGATGATCGCGGCGGCCGAGGGACTTTCGGTTGGCTCGCCGTTCGGCGAAATCACGTTCCGCAAGAGCGATCACCAGTCGACGCTCGGAGCCTTCCTTGGCAAGACCGCGGTGAAGGACGGCGAGGGCGTGATGGTGGACTTTTCCTACAAGAAGGGGACGGACTATCTGCCAAGCGACGCCGAAGTCGAGAAGCTGCGTCCGAAGGATTGAGTATCGAGGCTTCATGGTTCGAGAAGTGCGGTGTCGCCGCACCTCTAACGATGGACCTAGGATGCAGAGAAAGTTGTGACTGGCACCGCCCATGGCCTTCTATGTCGCACAGTTCCTGACCGGGCTTGCCAGCGCGGCGTCGCTGTTTCTGACGGCCTCTGGCTTGTCGATTATTTTTGGCGTGACGCGGATCGTCAATTTCGCTCATGGCGCGTTCTATATGCTTGGCGCCTATGTTGCGTTCACCCTGACCGAACAGCTTTCCGGCGCGCTCGGATTCTGGGGCGGCATCGTTGCCGCTGCGATGGCTGTGGCGGTTGTGGGCGTGTTGGTTGAAATGGTGTTACTCAGGCGGATCTACAATTCGCCGGAAATGTTTCAACTGCTCGCGACCTTCGGCTTGACCTTGATGGTCGAGGACCTCGTGGTGCTGATCTGGGGGCCGAACGATCTGCTCGGCCGCCGCGCGCCCGGCTTCAAGGGAGCAGTGGACTTCTTAGGCCAGAACATCCCCAGCTATGACCTTTTCCTGATCGTACTTGGGCCCGTCGTGCTCGGCATTCTCTGGCTTCTGTTCCAGCGCACCCGGTGGGGCGTTCTGGTCCGGGCCGCGACGCAGGACCGCGACATGGTTGCGGCGCTCGGCGTCAATCAGAAATGGCTGTTCACGAGTATGTTTGCGGTCGGCGTGTTCCTGGCTGCGCTTGGCGGTGCGCTGCAAATTCCGCGCGATGCCGTGCATCACGCCATGGACCTGAGTATCATCGTCGAAGTTTTTGTCGTGGTTGTGATCGGCGGTCTCGGCAGCATCGTCGGTGCATTCGTCGCCGCGGTGCTGGTGTCCGAACTCAACGCTTTTGGCACCCTGATCTTTCCGAAGATCTCCATGATCCTGCCGTTCCTGGTGATGGCGATGGTGCTGATCGTCAGGCCATGGGGCCTGTTCGGCCGACCCGAGGCGCCGTCGCGCCGCATGTCCGGTCTCACCATCAATCTATGGCGGCCGCTGACCTCGGGTGAACGGCTTGCGGCAGTCATCGCGCTTTTCGTCGCGGCGACGCTGCCGTTTGTTGGCGGCGACTATGCGCTCACAGTTGGATCTGAGATCGCGATCTTCGTGATCTTTGCGGCGAGCCTGCATTTCCTGATGTCGGTCGGCGGACTCGCGTCTTTCGGCCATGCCGCCTATTTCGGGCTCGGTGCTTACGGCGTGGCGTTCCTCGCGAAGTTGGCCGGCTTGCCGATGATCCTTTGCCTGTTGTTCGGCCCGCTGCTCGGCTGCGCGGTCGCAGCCGTCTTCGGCTTCTTCGCGGTGCAACTGTCCGGCGTCTATTTTGCGATGCTGACGCTCGCCTTTGCCCAGATCGTCTGGTCGATCGCCTTCCAATGGGTCAGCGTGACCGGCGGCGACAACGGCATTCTGGGCATCTGGCCGGAGAAATGGGCAGGGAGCCCGGCACAATTCTATTGGCTATCGCTGGGCGTTGCCGCGCTCGCGGTGATCGCGCTGCGCATCGCGGTGTTCTCCCCGTTCGGCTATGCGCTGCGCGCCACCCGTGACTCGGCGTTGCGGAGTGAGGCCATCGGCATCAACGCCAAGCGCATCCAGTGGACTGCGTTCGTGATCTCAGGGACCGTGGCGGGGGTTGCCGGCGCGCTGTTCGCTTACCACAAGGGAAGCGTGTTTCCCGACAATCTCGGCATCTCGCTGTCGGTGGACGCGCTTGTCATGGTGCTGCTAGGCGGCGTCGAGACGGTCTTCGGTCCGGTGATTGGCGCGATCGTCTACAAAGCGGTCAATATCTGGCTGGTGAGCCACACCGATCTCTCCAAGCTGGTGCTCGGCGCCTTCATCGTGCTGATCGTGCTGGCATTCCCGAAGGGCATCGTCGGGACGATCGAGATGCTTAAGCTCAGACGCCGCAAGACGTCGAATTCATCAGTTCTCAGTTCCTCGATGAAGTAAGCCGAATGAGCATTGCGCCTCCATTGCTGTCGGTCGAAGGCTTGAGCAAATCCTATGGGAGCATCCAGGCCGTGCGTGGGGTGTCGTTCGACTTGAGGTCGGGCGAAATCCTGGCGCTGATCGGACCGAACGGTGCGGGCAAGAGTACCTGCTTCGACATGGTCAATGGCCAGAACCGTCCCGACAGCGGCCACATCCGCCTGCGCGGCGAAGATACGACCGGCAAGCGGCCGCGCGAGACTTGGCGGCTCGGGGTTGGTCGCACGTTCCAGATAACCGCGACATTCCCGACCATGACGGTGCGCGAGAACGTGCAGGTGGCGCTGATCTCACACGGCCAGCAATTGTTCAATCTCTGGGGCTCGGCGCCCGATTTTGCGCGCGCGAAGGCCGATCGTCTTCTGGAACTGGTCGGTATGGGCGGCCACGCGGGCCGCGCTTGCGGCGAGCTCGCCTATGGCGATCTCAAGCGGCTGGAACTGGCGGTTGCGCTGGCCAATCAACCGAAACTTCTGTTGATGGACGAGCCGACCGCGGGCATGGCGCCGCGAGAGCGCATCGATCTGATGCGGCTCACGATGCGCACTGCGCGCGAGCAGTCGATCGGAGTGCTCTTCACCGAGCACGATATGGATGTCGTCTTCGAGCATGCTGACCGCATCTTGGTCCTCAACCACGGCAGGTTGATTGCGGAGGGCCCGCCCCAGGAGGTGCGCGCCAATCCGCAGGTACGCGCGGTCTATCTCGGCGAGGGCCTCGTTTACGACGAACGCCATAACGACGGAGCCGGCGCATGAAGCTCGTCGTCCAAGATCTCAACAGCTATTATGGTCCCGCGCACATCCTTTTCGACATCGCGCTCGAAGTGGGCGAGGGTGAGGTGGTGGCGCTGTTGGGGCGCAACGGCGCTGGCAAGTCCACGACCTTCCGTTCCATCATCGGGCTCGTGAGGGAGCGTTCGGGGCGGATCCTGTTCGATGGCAGGGACGTCTCGGACAAGCCAACTTATGAGATCGCTCGCCGCGGCCTTGGTTACGTGCCGGAGGAGCGCCGCATCTTCGCCGATCTGACGGTGGCGGAAAATCTCGAAGTAGGGCGCCGGCCGAAACGGCCGAATGGGCCGTACTGGACGCAAGAAAAGCTGTTTGCGCTGTTTCCGAATCTCGGCGAAATGCGCGATCGTCCGGGTGGGCGGATGAGCGGCGGTGAGCAGCAGATGCTGACGATCGCGCGGACGCTGATGGGAAATCCGTCGCTGGTGCTGCTGGACGAGCCGTCGGAAGGATTGTCTCCCAGGGTCGTCGAGCAGATGGTGGAAGCGATCCGAACGATGAAGAGAGAAGGCGTCAGCGTCGTGCTCTCCGAGCAGAATCTGCATTTTGCGCGGTTGATTTCCGATCGCGTCTACATCATCGAGCGTGGCCACATCTGCTTCGGCGGTACCATGGGCGAACTCGATGCGCGGCCGGACATCCGCGACGCGCATCTGTCGGTGTGAGGTTGAAATAGTATATGAGCGAAACAGAACCGATACGCGTAACTTATACCTTTGAATTTGCAGATCTCGCCGCGATAAGCGCTTCCGCCGCAAAGGATCCCAAGGTCAAACGACATAACTTAAAGGTGTCGCTGCCCTTTTTGATTGGAACGCTTGCTGTTGGAGGTGCATTTCTCATCTTTTTCGTCTTGGTCGTGACGAACTTGATCTCAATGAATCGTACCTGGCTAGCAATAGGGGATGGGCTGTTTGGCGCGTCGATGTTTGTGGGCTTGCTGACCCTTCTTTCGTTCTTTTTCAAAAAGACTCGGATGAAGAGCGCCTTTTCTTTGCAGCCCATCGCAAACCAGGCAATTACAAACTGCTTGTCTAACGACGGCGTTTCCAGTGATCTTGCCAAGATGCGTGGAACCTACGACTGGTTGAGCATTGCCCGGCTGGATACGACTCCCGACCATTTGCTGCTTTTCATCAGTCCTTTGCAGGCTCTCGTCTTTCCCCGTCGCGCCTTCGCCTCAACCGAGGCGTTCGCCGCTGCGATTGAATTTGCAAAAGCGAGGACGCAGCCGCCGCCTGCCTGAGCGCTGCTGCTGTGGACGAGCAATCGGCTGAATTTCTTCTTGGGTTTGCTGTCGACCTGCCAAACGCTACTATGGCGGGGTCGAATCAGGGGAGTTCAAGATGGTTGCGGACAGCGACAGCAGAATCGCCTGGCAGCGAGCCCAACTCAAGAAGAACCGCGCAGCCCTGAAGGCGTTCGAGACCGCGCGCTTTACGGTCGGTGAAATCGCAACCTCGAAGCGGGATGGAAAGACTCAGAAGACGATTGCCGAACTGCAGCGCAAGATCGTGCAGTCGGAACGCTGTATCGCCGAATATGAGCGACGCACGCGGCGTCCGCTGACGACCGACCTGCAAAGTCTTACCAATGCGAGATGGAGCAATTGGGACGCCTACACCTCGCGACAGCGGTCGCACGGGCGCGGCTGAAACGGCACGCAGTCGACCTTGGGGCTGATTTCGAGTGTGCGGCTTGTTCACAAGGCGAGAATTTTGGGTCTTTTGTCGGCGGTGCCGCGCACCATATGGCCTCGTCCAGTAATTATTGCTCCAGAGTAGCATCGTCATTCCGGGGCGCGACGCAGTCGCGAGCCCGGAATCCATAACCACCAATCGGGGTTATGGATTCCGGGCCTGGCCCTTCGGG
>JGI24705J35276_12238308_pt1 | contig 19044 bp, 17 predicted proteins | sample TergutNt197P4_FD_35276 | JGI IMG/M metagenome (IMG submission 35276) | reverse complement strand
GCGTGACCGCACCCGATGCGATCGCGAAGGCGGCAAGCCATTTCAAGGAGTTCCTTGCATCCGGCGCCCACGGCGAGATGGAGTGGCTCGCGGCCAGCCCCGAGCGTCGCGAGAGTCCGCACGGACTCTGGCCGGATGTGCGTTCCGTCGTCATGCTGGGCGTCAATTACGGTCCCGACCACTATCCGCTCTCGATCCTGAACGAGCGCACACGCGGCGCGATCTCGGTCTACGCGCAAGGCGACGATTATCACGACTTGATCAAGAAGCGCCTGAAGGCGCTGGCGCGCTGGCTGGTCGCAACGGCGGATTGCGAGGTGAAAGTATTCGTCGACACCGCCGCCGTCATGGAGAAGCCGCTGGCGCGGGCGGCGAGACTGGGCTGGCAAGGCAAGCACACCAACCTCGTCTCGCGCGAGTTCGGCTCATGGCTGTTTCTAGGCGCGATCTTCACCACGCTCGACCTGCAACGCGACGCTCCCGACACCGATCATTGCGGCTCCTGTCATGCCTGTCTCGACATATGCCCGACGGCGGCGTTTCCCGCGCCCTACAAGCTCGATGCGCGTCGCTGCATCTCCTACCTGACGATCGAGAATAAGGGGGCGATCCCGCGCGAATTCCGCAAGAGCATCGGCAACCGCATCTATGGCTGCGACGACTGCCTTGCAGCGTGTCCCTGGAACAAGTTTGCGAAACAAGGGCGCGAAGCCAAGCTCGCCGCCCGCGATGAGTTGCGCGCGCCCGGACTTGCAGAGCTCGCGCGCCTGGATGACATCGCTTTCCGCGCATTGTTTACGAAGTCGCCGGTCAAGCGAATCGGCCGCGATCGCTTCCTGCGCAACGTGCTGATTGCGATCGGCAACTCGGACGATGCATCTCTCGCGGAAGAAGCACGCCGCTTGTTGGGCGATGAAAGTGCGTTGGTGCGCGGTGCAGCCGTTTGGGCGCTGTCGCAACTCCTGCCGCGGGAAGAGTTCAATTCAATGAGGGCAACTTCCGTTGCCGGTGAGCCGGACGAAAGCGTCCGCCAGGAATGGCTTCACGGAAGCTGACTCTTATCCTGGCTTGTGAATGTTTTTCATCTGCCGGCGGCTGTAATTCCGGACACCGGAATGACCGCCTTGTAGTGAGATGCATGCATGCCGTGCACCATGATGCCGCACTTGATTTCTCCGCGCGATCCTTCATGGTCGCCTCCCCATGAAAAATCAGCCCTTCTTCACACATGAAGGCGACACCTTCTTCCCTACCCAAGTCGCCAACGGTCCCTGGGACCCCAAATCACTGCACGGCCGCGTCATCGTCGGCCTGCTTGGCTTCGTGATCGAGGAGCGCCACGGTGGCTCCGAATTCGTGCCGGCACGTCTCACGGTAGACATGTTTCGCCTGCCTACCATTGATGCGCCGATCGAGGTCACGACGCGGCTCGTTCGCGACGGCCTGCGCATCCGCGTGGTGGAGGCGGAATTCCTTTCCGGCTCGGTCAGCATGGCGCGTGCCTCCTGCCAGCTCTTGCGCAAGACGCAGAATCCGGAAGGCCGGATCTGGTCGCCGCCTAATTGGGACGTGCCGAAGCCTGCCGATATTCCGCCGCCGACCGATCCGCGGGCCAACTTGAACGGCAAGTGGGCAACGCGGCCGATCGTGGGAACGATGGGCTCGCTCGGCCCGCGTCGGCTGTGGATGAGCGAGGTGCGCGAGCTTGTCGAAGGCTCGCCGCTCACGCCGTTTGTGCGGGTGGCGGCAGCCGCTGATTACGCCAGCCCCTTCGCGAATGCAGGCGACGAGGGACTAGGCTTCATCAACAGCGACGTCACCATCTACCTGCATCGGCTGCCCGCGAAGGAATGGATCGGCTTCGAGGTGGTGAACCATCACTCCACCGATGGCGTCGCCATCGGCGAGTGCTGGCTCTATGACGAGGAAGGGCCAATCGGGTCGTCGACCGTGGCAGCCCTCGCGCACCGCAAGCCGTTACCACCCCCATCGAAGCGATAGCGCAAATGGCCTCACGGTGAGCATCCTCATTCCGGAATGATTCATGCAAGATGCCCGTGGGACCAAGATGCCCGTGGGACGACACCGACGTTTTGGCCGAGACTTCACGCCATCTCGGCCACCACCGCAAGCAGGCGCGCAATGTCCTGCGGCCGCGACAGGCGGTGATCGCCATCCTGGATCATGGTGAGCACTACGTCCTCGGCCGGCAGCCGGTGCGCCAGCGCAAAGGCGTGCCGCCAGGGTACGTCGGGGTCTTGCGCCCCCTGCAGGATGCGAACCGGACAGCCGACGTCGATAGAGCCGCCGAGCAGCAGATGATTGCGGCCCTCCTCGATCAGGTTCCGTGTGATCGGATAGGGAGACCCATATTCCGAAGGCCTTAGCCAGACCCCCTTGGTCTCGATTTCCTGCTTCACCTCGGGCGGGAAACCTTTCCACATCAACTCTTCGGTGAAATCGGGGGCCGGGGCGATCAGGACGAGCCCCGCGAGCGACGCCTTGCCGTCCTTGTCGGCCCGCCTGGCGATCTCGCGCGCCAGCAACAGCGCCATCCACCCGCCCATCGAGGAACCGACTACCACCTGCGGCCCCTCACAGAACCGATCAAAAACCGCGACGCTCTCCTCCAGCCATCGTCCGATGGTGCCCTCGGCGAAGTCACCGCCCGATTCGCCGTGTCCGGAATAGTCAAACCGGACGCAGGCACGGCCATGGTCCCTCGCCCAGTCATCCAGCGCCAGCGCCTTGGTGCCTTGCATGTCCGACTTGAACCCGCCCAGCCAAAACAGGCCTGGACCACCCCCGGCTCGCCTGCGTAACGCGATGTTTCGCGCCGCACCAGCCTGCCCTACCTCAAAGAAGACCGCGGCCTCATTGTCATCGCTTGGATCAGTCATGGAACATTCACTCCGGCTCCGTTGTTCGACTGGACACGTCCGCCAAGGGGCCCTTGGCCTTGCCCCCCAAAAGCTTGCGTTCCTCGCGCTTGCAGAACGGAAACGGGGTGGCTATGTCCAGCGCAATGTCGATGGGCGTGACCAAAATGCCTCGCATTTGACGGTTCTTCGCAGGCGTGAGCGCCAGCGCTTGCCCGGCAAGGCATCTTCCTTCAAACTATCGGCTTCGTTCACAACTTTGGAGAGCTAACCATTCGCCGCCCTAACAGAGCCCCGCCCGTTGCCGCCAAAGACGGGCCGCGCATCAATAATGACATCCGCAATGCGCAGATCCAGCTGATCGACCAGAGTGGTCAGAATTTGGGTACCGTCGAAACGATGGTCGCCGTGAAGATGGCCCAAGAAGCCGGCATGGATCTGGTTGAAATTTCGCCGAATACCAGCCCTCCCGTCTGCAAGATCATGGACTACGGGAAGTATAAGTTTGCTGCGCAGAAGAAAGCTGCCGAGGCCCGCAAGCGTCAGAAGATCGTCGAGATCAAGGAGATCAAGCTCCGCCCGATGATCGACGATCACGACTACGGCGTGAAGATGCGCGCAATGCAGCGCTTCTTCGAAGAAGGTGACAAGGTCAAGATCACGCTACGCTACCGCGGCCGCGAAATGGCCCACCAGGAGATCGGCACAAAGCTTCTGGACAAGATCAAGACCGATGTCGCCGAACTCGCCAAGGTCGAGCAGGATGCCAAGTTCGAGGGCCGTCAGGTGGTAATGGTGCTCGCACCACGCTGAGCGACGAAGCTCGCTAGTGGCTACCAACACGGCCCGTCAGGTGATCTGGCGGGCCGTCTTTGTTCGGCTCTATCGCGTCGCCTGCCAGGTGCCGCTGCAGCGGTCGCCGGAAATGATGCCGCTCCATGTGCCCGCGGCTGCGCTGCCGAAAATGCGGCCGCCGCCGCTAGCGCGGGAGGCGCCGACCGAGACCCGGACCGCAACGCGGCCCACGCGGTCGACCGTACCCGACACCCGGCCGCCGCCGGCCGAGGAAACTCGACCGCCCGTTACCGTGAAAGGAACGCTATAGCCCGAACGGCAAGTGCCGCGCGTGGTGGCGAAAACCACATTCCAGACCCCGTCATAGGTTCCCCCGACCCGCGCGAACCTGGCATCGGCGGAACCCGGCCAGCCTGTAGCGAGAAGTACAGCCAGGACGGATAGCCGGCACAGGCTGCTGCGCCAGCGGGAAAAACCGGCAAGAGACGCGGATGATTGCAGGAAAGTGGACATTTTCGGCTTCCTCCGGACTGTTGGGCGGTGGGATCGCGGGACACCATTTCGGCGGTTCGTCGTTGCCAATTGGCTCCCACTCTGCCATAAGCGCAGCCTTAAATCGCCCGGCTGATATAGGGCTGCCGTGGCGATCTCGGTGCGGGTTTTTGCCGGACGCTAAAAACCCGAGCACCATCAACGCTCTAACGAGCATTTTAGCCGACCAACCGCCCCTCGCGGGCGGTTTCGCGTTGCGGCGACGAAGGAGAGCCAAATGCCCAAGTTGAAGACCAAGTCGGGCGCCAAGAAGCGCTTCAAGGTGACTGCCACCGGCAAAGTGATGCACGCCCAGCGCGGCAAGCGTCACGGCATGATCAAGCGGACGAAGAAGCAGATCCGCCAGTTGCGCGGTACCCGCGTGCTGTTCAAGACCGACGGCGACAACGTCAAGAAATATTTCTTGCCGAACGCCTGATCGCGTCGCCTCGATTGCCTGAGCCAGCCGCGTCCGCGCGGCGATCCCGTCACCAGTTTCATCCCTGAAGGATTTCCGTCATGTCTCGCGTCAAACGCGGTGTGACCGCCCACGCCAAGCACAAGAAGATCTACAAGGCTGCCAAGGGCTTCTCCGGCCGCCGCAAGAACACGATCCGCGCCGCCAAGCCGGCAGTGGAGAAGGCCGCGCAATACGCTTTCCGCGACCGCAAGCGCAAGAAGCGGACGTTCCGTGCGCTCTGGATCCAGCGCCTCAACGCCGCCGTCCGTCCGTTCGGACTGAACTACAGCCGATTTATCGACGGTCTCTCCAAGTCGGGTATTATCGTCGACCGCAAGGTGCTGTCGGATCTCGCGATCCACGAGCCCGCGGCGTTCCAGGCGATTGCCGAAAAGGCGAAGGCTGCACTTGCGGCCTGATCGGCCGCACCAGCAAGGTGCCTTCCGCGTCTGAACGCGAGTAACGCCGGGCGAGCTGCGCCCGGCAGAAGGCTATGAACGATATCGACATCGTAACGGACTCGTTGCGGTATTTTGGGTCGCAGACCCCAAGCTCGCGTGTGAGCTTTTTGCGGCGCTTTACAGGTGTCGAGAAAGTCGGCTTCCGCTTTTTCTCAGCAATGACGCCGCACTGGAGGTCGCATCCGCAGCTCTTTGAAGTGGAGATTTGACCGTGTCCGACCTCGCAACGCTGGAAAACTCCATCCTAGAGCAAATCACCGCAGCCGGCGATGAGGCTGCATTGGAGGCGGTGCGCGTCGCCTCCCTGGGCAAGAAGGGCTCGATCTCCGCCCTGCTCGCAACCCTTGGCAAGATGTCGCCGGACGAGCGCAAGACGCAAGGAGCCGCGATCAACCAGACCAAGGACAAGGTTACGGCGGCCCTTGCCGGACGGCGCGAGGTCCTGAAGTCTGCGGCTCTGGACGCGCGACTTGCTTCCGAAACGCTCGACGTCACGCTGCCGCTGCGTGAGACGCCGGCCGAGGCTGGCCGCATCCACCCGCTCAGCCAGGTCTGGGACGAACTGACGACCATTTTCGCCGACATGGGGTTTGCGGTCGCCGAAGGCCCCGACATCGAGACCGACGACAACAACTTCACCAAGCTGAACTTTCCAGTCGGCCATCCCGCGCGCGAGATGCACGACACCTTCTTCTTCCACCCGAAGGAGGACGGTTCGCGAATGTTGCTCCGCACCCACACCTCGCCGGTGCAGGTGCGCACCATGCTGAGTCAGAAGCCGCCGATCCGCGTGATCTGCCCGGGCCGTACCTACCGGATCGATTCGGACGCGACGCACACGCCGCAGTTTCACCAGGTCGAGGGGCTCGTCGTCGACAAGGGCTCGCATCTCGGCCACCTCAAATGGATTCTGCACGAGTTCTGCAAGGCCTTCTTCGAGGTCGGCCATATCAACATGCGATTCAGGCCGTCGTTCTTCCCGTTCACCGAACCGTCGCTGGAAGTCGACATTCAGTGCCGACGCGACAAGGGCGAGATCCGCTTCGGCGAAGGCGAGGACTGGCTGGAGATTCTGGGGTGCGGCATGGTGCATCCCAACGTGCTGCGTGCGTGCGGCATCGATCCCGATGTGTACCAGGGCTTTGCCTGGGGCATGGGTATCGATCGCATCGCCATGCTGAAATACGGCATGAGCGACCTGCGCCAGCTCTTCGACAGCGACGTACGCTGGCTGTCGCATTACGGATTCAAGCCGCTTGAAGTCCCGACGCTCGCGGGAGGACTGAGTTCGTGAGTTCTTCGGTAGGCGGATGTCCGCGAGCGATCGCTCTCTCTATTCCCTCCCCCCACAAGGGAGGAGGGAGTTTTGACACCGGCACGACTGCCGTAGACATCAACAAGACTCGAGGCATACAGCCATGAAATTCACGCTCTCCTGGCTGAAGGAACATCTCGACACCCACGAGACCCTGGAGAAGCTTGCCGATAAGCTCACCATGATCGGGCTCGAAGTCGAGAGCATCGAGGACAAGGCGAAGGCTCTGAAGCCCTTCACTATCGCGAAGGTGATCTCGGCCGAGCAGCATCCGAATGCCGATCGGTTGCGTGTCTGCATGGTCGATACCGGCAACGGCTCGGCACCCGTGCAGGTCGTCTGCGGCGCGCCGAATGCGCGCGCAGGACTTGTCAGCGTGTTCTCGGCGCCTGGCACCTTCATTCCCGGCAAGGGCATTACTCTCGGCATCGGCACCATCCGGGGCGTGCAGAGCCGCGGCATGCTCTGCTCGGCGGCAGAGCTGCAAATCTCCGACGATCACAACGGCATCATGGAATTGCCGGCGGATGCGCCCATCGGGGCAACCTATGCCGATTGGGCCGGCCTCGGCGATCCCGTGCTCGAGATAAACCTGACGCCGAACCGGCAGGACTGCACCGGCGTGCACGGCATCGCGCGCGACCTTGCAGCCGCCGACATGGGCAAGCTCAAGGATCCGGCCATCGAACCAGTCAAGGGCGAATTCCCCTGCCCGGTCAAGGTAACGATCGAGGACCCGTCGTTGTGCCCGGGCTTTGCGTTGCGGTTCGTGCGCGGAGTGAAGAACGGTCCGTCGCCGGAATGGCTCCAGAGGCGGTTGACCTCGATCGGCTTGCGCCCCATCAATGCGCTGGTCGATATCACCAACTTCATGACCTACGACCGCGCGCGCCCCTTGCACGTCTTCGACGCCAAGAAGGTGAAGGGCAATCTGGTCGTGCGCCATGCCCGTGACGGTGAGACCTTGCTGGCGCTGGACGGCCGCACCTACACGCTGGACAGCAATATCTGCGTCATCTCGGATGATCAGGGCGTCGAATCGCTCGCGGGCGTCATGGGTGGCGAGGCGTCGGGGTGCGATGAGAACACCACGGACGTGCTGATCGAATCGGCGCTGTGGAACGAGATCAACATCGCGCAGACCGGCCGCAAGCTCGGCATCAATTCAGATGCCCGCTATCGTTTCGAACGCGGCGTCGATCCCGCCTTCATGGTGCCGGGGCTCGAACTCGCCACGCGGTTGGTGATGGATATGTGCGGCGGTACGCCGTCCGAAAACATCGTGGTCGGCAAGCCTTCGGCCGATAAGCGCGTGATCGAATTTCCACTGACCGAGGTCAAGCGGCTCACGGGCTTTGATGTACCGGTCGCGGAGATGAAGCGCATCCTGTCCAATCTCGGCTTCATGTTGGCCGGCGACGGTCCAGTGGTGAAGGTTACGGTACCCTCCTGGCGCTCCGACGTGGGCGGCAAACCCGACCTTGTTGAGGAAATTGTCCGTATCGTCGGCGTCGACAAGGTACCGGAGACGCCATTTGAACGTGGTGAGGACGCGCGCAAGCCGGTGCTCACGCCGCTCCAGGTCCGCACCTCTCGCGCCAGGCGTTCGCTCGCGGCGCGCGGCCTGGTCGAGGCGGTGACGTGGTCCTTCATTGCCAAGGCCGCGGCAGAACAGTTCGGCGGGGGCCAACGCGCGCTCGAACTCGCCAACCCCATCGCTTCGGATCTCTCCGACATGCGACCGAGCCTGCTGCCGGGTCTGATCACGGCGGCCCAGGCCAATTCCGATCGCGGTTTTAGCGACGTGGCGCTGTTCGAAGTCGGCCAAGTATTCAAAGGCGATCGGCCGCAAGATCAGCGCACGGCTGCTGCCGGCGTGCGCCGCGGCTTCGCTTCGTCAGCAGGATTGGGGCGGCATTGGTCCGGCTCTCGGACGGCCGATGTTTTCGACGCCAAGGCGGACGCGCTTGCCGTGCTGGCGGCTGCCGGCGCACCGATGCAGGCGCTGCAAATCGTGGCAGGAGGGCCGAACTGGCTGCATCCGGGACGTTCCGGCACGATCCAGATCGGACCGCAAAATGTCCTGGGCCATTTCGGCGAGATGCATCCGCGCGCGCTCGAATCGCTACGCGCGGACGGTCCACTGATGGCGTTCGAAGTGATTCTTGACCGCATTCCGGATGCCAAACGGAAGCCGACCCGCGCCAAGCCCATCCTCGAATTGTCTCCGTTCCAGCCGGTGTCGCGCGATTTTGCCTTCATCGTCGATCACGACGTCAAGGCCGGCGATATCGTACGCACCGCGCAAGCCGTCGACAAGAAGCTGATAACAGCCGTTACGGTATTCGACGTCTATGAGGGCAAGGGCATCGAGGGCGGCAAGAAGTCGATCGCGATCGCGGTGACGATGCAGCCACGCGAAAAGACACTGACCGATCAGGAGATCGAGGCCGTTGCCGCCAAGATCGTCGCCGAGGTGACGAAGAAGACCGGCGGCACATTGCGTGGATGAGGCTTTCTTTGAGAAGAGGTGAAACGGGCTGAGATCGGGGACGAATCACTCGTCATTGCCGGGCTTGACCGGCTTGACCCGGCAATCCATCAAAAAGAGAACATTGTTAGCCAAGCGAAGACTTGCATCGCATTTTGTCCGCTTGCGTGGACGATACGTGACAAACTTCGTTTGCACGGGGATCACCGGTCAAGCCCGGTGATGACGTGGAGGAGCCTTGTCGATTCACTAACTTCCTGTGGTCGCCTGAGATCGGCGACCAACCGATTCAGCGCAAAATCACATACTCTGATTTTCCAGCACCAAATCGCAATAGGCAAAACCATCGCGATCGACGCGTTCGGCAGGCGCCACGTCAAGCCGATGTGCGAACATCGGTCCTGCGACGACACAGGTATGAAACTCGCCATTCTCGCCGCAGGGATCAACCCCCTCAGGCAGATCGGCAAGCAATTGCCGGTCGAATTTGCGCCCCGCGAACTCGGCCGGCAGCTTTTTCAGATCAACCGTTGCCAGACAGGCCTCCAGCCCGCTCTCGATCATCGCATGTGCCAGCGCCAGCCTCGGCCTGTCCCATAGCGGAAAGACCGGCGTGAGGCCGGTACCGGCGAGCTTCTGCTCACGATAGGCTCTGATGTCCCTAAGGAAGAGATCGCCGAAGATCATATGCGTGATGCCCTCGCCGACGATCCGCGCGACCGCTTCGCGCATGCGCACCTCATAAATCTCATTCGAACAGGGATACGGGATCGGCACGATAATCTGCGACAGGCCGGCGGCCTCACATTGCGCACGAAGGATTTCCCGACGCACGCCATGCATCGAGACACGTTCGAACGTCTCCGTCACCGTCGTCAGCGCGCCGACCACGTCGAACTCGCCACTGCAGCGCGCATCGTGCAGCGCGAATGCGGCGTCCTTGCCGCTCGACCAGGAGATCAATGCCTTTGGTTTCAACATTCGTGGGCCGAAGAATCTTACCTTCGGGGCGCGCGACGCCGCGGCCGCGGCGTTTCTTCCGGCTCAACGCTCTTCAAGGCGCCAATGCGGCGCAGCGCGGCCTCTGCGGCCCGCTCGCCACTCTCCCAGGCGCCGTCGAGCGTGCCCCACAAGGTTTCATGGGTCGCTTCGCCCGCGAGATAGACGCACCCGAACGGCTGGGCCAAACTCATCCGCGACGACTGTCCTCCGGGCGAGGCCGCCGACATCGCGCCGAGCACATAAGGCGCGGCATTCCAGCGCGTGGCGCTCGTCTTCTTTACGCCAGCCACAGCTTCGCGTCCGAACAGCTTGGTCAGCCATTCCACCGCGAACCCAGCCATGGCTCGCTCGCCCTGGCTGGAAAGATCGCGACCGAAGGAGCCGCCGACATCGATCGTACACAGCGAGGAGCCGCCGATATTGGCAAACAGGAGCCCCGTGTGCGTCGAATTGCTTTGCTCGGTGATCATCTCGTCGCGCGAAAGCCCGAGCGGATTTCCCGGTAGCAGCAACGCGATGCGATCGTAGCTGCCAAGGCTAAGCTTGGCCGCCGCATCAAGCGCGCGCTTGGGGATATCGGGGTCGAACTTGATTGAGCCCGCGGTCAGCACGTTCGTCGAAACGGTGATGATGGCAGCTCGCGCCACGATCTTGCCCGCCTGGGTTTCAACGCTGACGTCGCGATTGCTCCATTCGATGCGTTTGGCCGGCGTCGAGAACGCGACCGGCACAGGATCGGAAAGGCGCGTGATCAGCGCGCCAAGTCCCTCGCGAGAGGCAAGCCCCGCATTGCGCTCCTGCGCACGCATTTTATCGATCGCGGAAAGCTCCTTGAGATCCTTGCCGGCAAAGCCCGCGCCCAGGACGAATTCGATGGTGCTTGCCCAGTCGCCGAGGTCTTTCGGCAGAGCCGCTGCGCAAGAACTATCGAGCTTGCTGCGCGTCGCTTCGTCGAGCGCGCGGTTGGCGCGGAGCAACGCCGCCAGAAACTCTTCGGTTTCACCGGCACGCGCATAGCGGCGGCCGATCCGGATCTTCTGGCTTGCCGGAGCCGGAAACACGTCGAGCCCCGCGTCGCGGGCGAGTTTGACCATCGGGTTGGTTTCGGGATTGCGCATCCATCGGGCACCGCGGTCGAACGGCACCTCGAAGGTCGTGCTATCCGTGATGCACCGGCCACCAACCTGGGCAGAGGCTTCAACCACCAAAACTTTGCGATTGGCCGCGATGATTCGCCGCGCCGCGGCGATACCGGCCGCACCGGCGCCGATCACGACAATATCCGCCTCACGCGGCAACGGCGCACCGTAAGCGGACGCTCCGAACAGCGGGGCCGTGGCAACTACCGCGGAGGCCGAAAGAAACCCGCGGCGCGTAATTACCATGTCATGGTTTCCGGGGATGAGTAGCGAACAAGAACGGCTGCCGAACCTTGCCGCATCTCACGCTGCACGGCAACCGTCACGGTGAATCAATCATGATTGATCGCATGGAACGATGAACCAAATTGCAAGGGCTTTGGACCATGCTAGAGAAGGAAAAAAGCAGCTGGAATTGGCTGTAGCGGGTTCAACATGGGGACTATGCTTGATTCCGCCGGCAAACTGATCGCCCGATACCTTCAGAAAGAGGTGCCGGGATATGAGCCGTTTACGCCGAGCGAACCGAAATATCTGCGAGATATTGTTCAGCCAGGCGACGTGCTGCTCGTCGAGGGCAACAACCGCATTTCCGGCATCATCAAATATTTGACGCAGTCCACCTGGTCGCACGCCGCTCTCTTCGTCGGTCCCGTCGGTAGCGCCTGCGAGCCCGATGGCGAACCGCATGTACTGATCGAAGCCGAGATCGGCGAAGGGGTCACCTCCGCGCCGCTTTCGAAATACTACCCGTACCACACCCGTCTGTGCCGCCCGGTCGGACTGTCCTTCGAAGACCGCGATACGGTCTGCCGCTATGCGATCAACCGGATCGGCTTCGGCTACGACACCAAGAATATCCTGGACCTGATGCGCTATCTGTTTCCATTGCCGGTGCCGCAGCGCTGGCGGCGGCGCATGATCGCGCTCGGCTCCGGCGATCCCACCAAGATCATCTGCTCTGCGCTGATCGCACAGTCTTTCGACGCAGTGCGCTATCCGATCCTGCCCAAGATCACTCAGGCCGGCAGCCGTCGTGCCCGCCGCGAGATTCTGCACATTCGCGATTCATCGCTCTACATGCCCCGCGACTTCGACATCTCGCCCTATTTCGAGGTCGTGAAACCCACCATCGTGCACGGCTTCGACTACAGGGCCCTGCACTGGGCCGACAAGCAGAAGCCGCTCGAGGAGGTAGCGGGCTCTTTCAGTGTGTTTCCAGAAACGATCCGTTCGCCAGCGCTTGTTCTTGAAGAGACTGACAAGGCGACGCCGCTTTCGGCTTCGGCTGAGAAAGTGAGGATGCGAGGAGTCTCTCCGTTGAATGTATGAGGCTCGCTCTCCAAGAGCCGGCCACTTCGCATGTCTGCCTGCGAGCTGGCTGGAAGTTGCGACGACAGAACTTGCCGGTCTCGCCAAGTCATTCCGGCAGTCTGGCGGCAATTGCCGTCAGCAGCTCGGCGGCGATGTTTTTGTAGCGGAGCGATTGCGCTATCTGCAAAGATTCCGTGAAGGTGGCATCGACCTTGAGGCCAGCCTTCGACTGCACGGCGGCGATCGACGCCAGCGCGTCGGCCCGGTGCCGGGACCAAGGACGAAGACGCTGGCGATGATTGCCCGGATCATCAGGTTGCCCAACTCATTACAGCGCAACAATATTCAGGTTCGTTTCTTTGGAAGGCTTGGCTGGTTCTTTACCGTTCCGACCGGCTGATCACAGCCATCAGTTCTGCGATCTTCTCGCGCTGATCGGCCTTGTTGCCGCTGGCAATGGCGTGTTCGACGCAATGGGCGACGTGATCCCTGAGGATCTCTTCCTCGACGCGGCGCAGCGCCGCGCGCACCGCAGAAATCTGGGTGACGATGTCGATGCAGTAGCGATCCTCGTCGACCATCTTGGACAGACCACGGACCTGCCCTTCGATGCGGCTAAGGCGCTTCTGACAAGATGCCTTGATGTCCTTTCGCATTCGTCCTATATACCCCCACCGGGTATATGTTGCAAGGGCGCGAGAGCTTCCTGATGAATGACGTCGAACACACGCACGAAAACGGCACGGCAAAGCAATCGGGATGCGGGTGTTCCGCCGGGTCGGTTCCGCCGACCGAGGCATCTGCGAAACAATCAGGCTGCTGTGGCGGACATGGCGGTCAGACGGGCGGCAAAGTTCTCGATCCCGTCTGCGGTATGACGGTCGACCCCGCGACCTCCAAGCATCGTTTCGACTACCGCGGCGAGACCTTTCATTTCTGCTGCAACGGCTGCCGCACTAAATTCGGCGCCGATCCCGCAAAATATCTCGACAAGGCGAAGAACGCTGCGACAACGTCAAGCTGCTGCGGTGGACAGAATGCTCCCGTCGATACGGTTGGAAAGGTTCTCGACCCCGTCTGTGGTATGATGGTCGATCCCGTGAACTCCAAGCATCGCTTTGATTACCGCGGCGAGACCTTTCATTTCTGCTGCAACGGTTGCCGCACCAAGTTTGCCGCTGATCCCACAAAATATCTCGATAAGGCGAGCGCCGCAGCTGCGACAACGTCAAGCTGTTGCGGTGGGCAGAATGCTGCCGTCGATACGGTTGGAAAGGTTCTCGACCCCGTCTGCGGCATGACCGTCGATCCCGCGACCTCCAAGCATCACTTCGACTACCGTGGCGAGACCTTTCATTTCTGCTGCAACGGCTGCCGCACCAAATTTGCCGCTGATCCCGAAAAATATCTCGACAAGTCGAAGGCCCAGACGCCACCGGCCGATGTTCCAGCCGGCACGATCTACACCTGTCCGATGCATCCGGAGATCCGCCATGAGGGTCCCGCGGGCTGTCCCATTTGCGGCATGGCGCTGGAACCGGACGTCGTGAGCCTGGATACGGCGCCGAACCCCGAACTAGCCGACATGACCCGCCGCCTATGGGTCGGCGGTCTGCTCGCATTGCCGGCGGTCGTGCTGGAGATGGGCGGACATCTCGTCGGCGGCCACGGCCTGGTCGATCCTGTTCTGTCGAACTGGATCCAGTTCGTATTCGCAACACCGGTCGTGCTGTGGGCCGGCTGGCCGTTCTTTGTCCGCGGCTGGCAATCGATCCGCACGGGCAACCTCAACATGTTCACGCTAATCGCGATCGGCACCGGCGTGGCCTATCTCTACAGCCTCGTCGCCACCATCGCGCCGCAGCTCTTCCCCGCAACCTTCCGCGGACACAACGGCACGGTCTCAGTCTATTTCGAAGCTGCCGCGGTCATCACCGTCCTGGTGCTGGTCGGACAAGTACTCGAGCTGCGGGCGCGCGAAGCGACCTCAGGCGCGATCAAAGCGCTCTTACGGCTCGCGCCGAAGACCGCTCACCGTCTCGGTGACGACGGCAATGAGCACGAGGTCGAGATCGATACGCTCGGCGTTGGCGACCATTTGCGTGTGCGTCCCGGCGAAAAGGTGCCGGTGGACGGCGCCATCATCGAAGGGCGCTCCTCGCTCGACGAGTCGCTGGTGACGGGCGAATCCATGCCGGTCACCAAGGAGATCGGAGCCAAGGTAATCGCAGGCACGCTGAACCAGTCCGGCGGCTTCGTCATGCGCGCGGAAAAGGTCGGGCGCGAGACGCTGTTGTCGCAGATCGTCCAGATGGTTGCGGATGCGCAGCGCTCGCGAGCGCCGATCCAGCGGCTGGCCGACCAGGTGTCCGGCTGGTTCGTCCCGACCGTGATTGGCGTCGCCATCACAGCCTTCATCGCCTGGACCCGGTTCGGACCGGAGCCGCAGATTGCGTTCGCGCTGGTCGCAGCCGTCAGCGTCCTGATTATCGCCTGTCCTTGCGCACTCGGACTTGCCACGCCGATGTCGATCATGGTCGGCGTCGGCCGTGGCGCGCAGGCCGGCGTATTGATCAAGAACGCCGAAGCTCTGGAGCGTATGGAGCGCATCGACACGCTGGTGGTCGACAAGACCGGCACACTGACCGAAGGCAAGCCGACCGTGATCTCGATCGTTCCCGCCGAAGGTTTTGTCGAAGACGATATCCTGCGGCTTGCCGCTTCTGTCGAGCGCGCGAGCGGGCATCCGCTGGCTGACGCCATCGTGCGTTCCGCGAAAGAGCGAAACCTTACACTTGGTCAGGTCGACCAGTTCGATTCGCCGACCGGCAAGGGCGCCACCGGCAAGGTGGACGGCAAGTCGATTGTACTAGGCAACGCCAGATATCTTGCCTCGATCGGCATCGAGAGACAGTCGCTGGACGCGGAGGCCGAACGGCTTCGCGCCGACGGCGCCACCGTCATCAACATGGCCATCGACGGCAGGCCCGCCGGTCTCTTCGCCATCGCCGACCCCGTCAAGGCATCGACGCCGCAGGCGCTCAAGGAGTTCGCCGCTGATGGCATCAAGGTGATCATGCTGACAGGCGACAACCGCACCACCGCGAACGCGGTAGCGCGCAAGCTCGGCATTGCCGATGTGGAGGCGGAGGTACTTCCGTATCAGAAGAGCGCCGTTGTCAGAAAGCTGCAGTACGCGGGCCGCAGCGTCGCCATGGCCGGCGACGGCGTCAACGACGCGCCGGCGCTCGCGGCCGCCGAAGTCGGCATCGCCATGGGCACCGGCACTGACGTTGCGATGGAGAGCGCCGGCATCACGCTGCTGAAGGGCGATCTTGGCGGTATCGTTCGGGCGCGGCGATTGTCGGAGGCCACCATGTGCAACATCCGCCAGAACCTGTTTTTCGCCTTCATCTACAACGCCGCCGGAATCCCGATCGCGGCTGGCATCCTCTATCCGACCTTCGGCGTCCTGCTGTCACCGATCATCGCGGCGGCGGCAATGGCGCTGTCCTCGGTCAGCGTGGTCGGCAACGCGTTGCGGCTGCGCGCCGCGCGGCTGTAGCCGGACTGGGAGTGCGGCGAAACTTGCCGAAGCCAGCCCACGCATTTACTTCTTGCCGGTATTTCGTGAGAAAGTGATTCCCATGCTCGATGATGCCGTCAAGGCGCTGTCACAAATCCTGTCGCCGCCGATGCGTTCGATCCTGTGGCGATCGATCGGCGTTGCACTGGTGCTGATTACGGTGCTGGCGGTCGGCCTGCAGCGGCTCCTGAGCTGGCTTGCGACCTCCGGCGAGGGTTGGGCCGAGGCATTTCTCGGCCCCACTTTTCACACTCCTCTCAACGTTCTCGCCTGGATCGTCTCGATCGCGGCCGGTCTTGGCGTCGTGCTCGGCGGCATTTTCCTGATGCCCGCGATCACCTCGCTGGTGGCGAGCCTGTTCGTCGACGAAGTCGCCGACCATGTCGAACGCGAGCACTATCCGCACGAAGGGCCGGGCGTTGCCCTGCCCTTCGCGATTGCCATGAAGGAAGGCGTCAAGACGGCGGCGCTGACGATCCTGGTCTACCTGATCGCGTTGCCTTTCGTGTTCATCGCCGGTGCCGGCTTCCTTATCTTCTTCCTGGCCACCGCCTGGCTGTTGGGGCGGGAATATTTTGAGCTTGCGGCGATGCGATTCCGATCACCTAAGGACGCAAAGGCGATGCGAAAGGACAATGCGGCTGTCATCTTCACCGCGGGCCTGATCATCGCAGCCTTCGTCTCTATTCCGATCGTGAATCTCGCCACGCCCCTGTTCGGCATGGCCTTGATGGTTCACACGCACAAACGACTGTCCGGCCCCCGCCGCGAATTGATCGAGCCGAGACGCAAGACCAGTGTGCCGGTAGCGTGAGCGTGTAACGTTCAACCAGCCGTCTTCTCCGGCCAGCGACAAAGATCGTTGATCAGGCATAGCTCGCAGCGCGGCTTGCGCGCGAGGCAGGTATAGCGGCCATGCAGGATCAGCCAGTGATGCGCGTGCAGCATGAATTCGCGCGGGATCACCTTCTCCAGGCCAAGCTCGACCTCGAGCGGCGTCTTGCCCGGCGCGAGCCCGGTACGGTTGGCGACGCGGAAAACATGGGTATCCACCGCCAGCGTTTGTTCGCCGAAAGCCATGTTGAGCACGACGTTGGCGGTCTTGCGCCCCGCACCGGGCAGCGATTCGATCTCTGCACGCGTACGCGGTACTTCGCCTCCGAAATCCGTCATCAGCTTCTGCGAGAGCGCGATGACGTTCCTGGCCTTGTTGCGGTAAAGCCCGATGGTCTTGATGTAGTCGCGCAAGCGATCTTCGCCGAGGTCGAGCATTTTCTGCGGCGTGTCGGCAACCGCAAACAACTCGCGCGTCGCCTTGTTGACGCCGGCGTCCGTAGCCTGGGCCGACAGCACCACCGCCACCAGGAGCGTATAGGGATTGAGATGTTCGAGTTCGCCCTTCGGTTCCGGGTTGGCCTTCCGGAATCGGCTGAAAGCCTCGTGTATCTCTGCTTCCGTCCAAGGCTTGGCCTGTGACCGTTTGCTGGCACGCGCGGGAACTGCTTGCGTTGCCGATTTTTTCGGCGCGCGTTGAACCCGGGATTTCCTGGGACGTTGAGCGGAAGGCTTGGTTGCGGCAGGCCTGCGGGTAATTTTCGCCATGATCAGGATATACTGACACGTGATGACCGCGGACAACGAGTTTTATCCAGAACTCGCCGAGCCGGAATTGTTCTCCGCGCTGCTGACGCCACACCGCTCGATGAGCCGCACCGGCTTGACGGTGCTGATGGTGTTTCTGTGCACCGTCAGCTTCACCACGGGCATCGTGTTCCTGCTGAAGGGCGCTTGGCCGGTGCTCGGCTTCTGCGCACTCAGCGCGCTCGTGATCTACTGGGCCTTCCGAATCAATTTCCGCCGCGCCGAGGCCTGCGAACAGATCTCGGTGACCCCTTCCGAGCTGCGCGTGCGCCGGATCAACCACCGCGGCCATGTCGCCGAATGGGTGCTCAACCCGCTTTGGGTCAAGCTTGACCAGGAGGCACACGAGGAATTCGGCATCGAGCGGCTTTACCTGGTATCCCGCGGCCGTCGTCTTTCCATTGCGAGCTTCCTCGGCCCAGATGAAAAGGACAGTTTTGCCAAGGCGTTACTGGCGGCGCTGCTCGCCGCCCGGCGCGGCCCAACCTGCAATCCCTCGGCCTGAACAAATCGGAAATCGGGTGGTTTGCGCGGCCGCCACGGCGTACATCCTTTGCGATGATGACAACAGCCATTCATGACCATCAACTGGCCGGGGCGGGCTCCCACAGCGACGTGATGCGCGACTATGATTGCGTGCGCCGCGCGATTGCCTTCATCTCGGAAAACTGGCGTTCGCAGCCGACCGTCGAGGCGATGGCCCATGCCGCCGGCGTCACGCCGGACGAACTGCACCATCTGTTCCGCCGCTGGGCCTCGCTGACGCCCAAGGGTTTCATGCAGGCGCTCACCCTCGATCACGCGAAAAGCCTGTTGCGGGATTCCGCCAGCGTGCTCGACGCCGCGCTGGATTCCGGATTGTCGGGTCCCGGGCGGCTGCACGATCTCTTCGTCACCCATGAAGCAATGTCGCCGGGCGAGTGGAAAAATGGCGGCGCCGGGCTGACGCTGCGCTGGGGCTTCCATCCCTGCCCCTTCGGCACAGCGATCTTGATCGCAACAAGTCGCGGCTTGTCGGGGCTCGCCTTCGCCGACCCGGGCGAGGAAGCGGCGGCGCTCGCCGACATGATGCGGCGCTGGCCGAATGCGACCTACATAGAGGATCACGCCGGCACGGCGCCGCTTGCCCAGCGCATCTTCGACACCGGCTTGTGGCGGCCGGACCAGCCCCTGCGCGTGGTGCTGATCGGCACCGATTTCGAGGTGCGAGTATGGGAGACCTTGTTGAAGATCCCCATGGGGCACGCGGTCTGTTATTCCGACATCGCCAGCAAGATCAACAGCCCGAAAGCTTCGCGCGCCGTCGGTGCCGCGGTCGGCAAGAACCCGATCTCCTTCGTGGTGCCGTGCCACCGCGCGCTCGGCAAGAGCGGCGCGCTCACCGGCTATCACTGGGGCATCACGCGCAAGCAGGCGATGCTCGGCTGGGA
>JGI24705J35276_12238309_pt1 | contig 19073 bp, 22 predicted proteins | sample TergutNt197P4_FD_35276 | JGI IMG/M metagenome (IMG submission 35276) | reverse complement strand
TCTGTCGCCAACCTCACGCGCCAGGATGGACTGGATTTTCTGAAAATTGCGTCGCAAGCCGGAATCCACACCGAAACAACCGCCTTTCCCCTCAATGAGGCGAATGAAGTTCTGAGCAAGCTCAGGAGCGGACAGATTCTTGGAGCGGCCGTGCTAAGGCCTTGATTACATCCGAACATGACATCTTTGATGACAGATTATTCGGCCGCCCAGGAGCGCGTCTTTGCATTCCTGACCGATCCCGTCTCGCATCCTGCGGTGACTCGGATCGATACGCATGCAGCATCGGTTTTTCTTGAAGGCGGGCGGGCGCTGAAGATCAAACGTGCTGTGCGCTTTCCCTTCCTCGACTATTCGACACTTGAGAAGCGCAAGTCGGCCTGTGAGGAAGAGATCCGAATCAATCGACCCTTTGCGCCGCAAGTCTACCACCGGGTGGTGGCGATCACGGAAAGCCGAGACGGATCACTGGAAGTTGGGGGAGATGGCACGCCGATCGAATATGCGGTCGAAATGTCCCGCTTCGACGAAAGCCGGACGCTTGACCGCCTGGCAAACGCCGGCCCGTTTGGCATCGACCTTGCCATAGGCATCGCCGACGCGATCTCGGCCTCGCACGCTGTCGCGCCTCGTGTGGACGCGATTCCCTGGATTGAGGCCATCCCATCCCTCATCGATGGAAACACCGAGGCCCTGCAACGTTCCGGAGATTTCGCGACCGCTGAGATTAGGGAGCTTGCAGGGGCCGCACATGGGGCGTTTGCGCGCCTCCGATCCCTGCTTGAAGAACGCGGCAGGCAAGGCTTTGTGCGGCGCTGCCACGGCGACTTGCATCTGGCGAATATCGTCCTGATTGATGAACAGCCCGTACTGTTCGACGCCATCGAATTCGATCCGAAGATCGCGTCGACCGACATACTCTACGATCTCGCGTTTACATTGATGGATTTGCTTCACTATGAGCAATCCCAGGCGGCGAACATCCTGTTCAACCGGTACCTCGCTACGACGCCCGTCGAAAACCTTGACGCACTTGGCGTACTTCCAATGTTTATGTCCATCAGGGCCGGTATCCGTGCCGAGGTCTTGCTGGCAAAGCTGAAAGGGCCTCATTCCGATCAGGCTGAGATTGTTAAGGACGCGACAGCCTACTTCTGCCTTGCCCAAGCCTTGTTAGCCAGAGCCTTGATCGCTCCTCCCGTGCCCCGCGTGATTGCCATCGGCGGCCTGTCGGGAACAGGGAAGTCAGTACTTGCGCGCATGCTGGCACCGGCCATACTCCCGCAGCCGGGGGCCGTTGTGCTGCGCAGCGACATCGTTCGCAAGCAACTATTCCAGGTCAAGGACACGGATCGGTTGCCACCCTCCGCTTATCAGCCCGACATTACCGGCCGCGTCTATGAGACACTGGCGCAACGCGCGCGGCGCGTCCTGGCGCAGGGTCATTCGGTCATCATCGATGCGGTGTTTGCGCAGGAATCGGAGAGGCATGCGGTGGCTGCTTTAGCGCGGGAATGCGACGTACCCCTCACCGGCCTTTTCCTGGTCGCGGACCTTGCGACGCGGCAAGTGCGGGTTGGCAGCAGGCAGAACGATGCATCGGATGCCACCAAGGAGGTTGCAGCACTTCAGGACCGCTATAATATCGGCGATGTCGGCTGGACGATCATAGACGCATCGGGAACGCCCGAGCAAACGCTTGGACAGACCCGGATCGCTATCGACAGGTAGTCTCATTGGCCCGCAACAGGATGATGCGATCGATCGAGACAACTGCACACACCATGACGGCCCCCCCGAAGGGGCCATCACCGGCACGATTGAGTGCCGAAATGGCGTGCGATACTGCATTTCGGATCATTGCCCGCCGTCACCTGGATGCCGTGATTGCACGACGCGACCAGACCATCAGCGGCGATCCCGACGCATTGCATCAGATACGGATTGCCCTGACGCGTCTCCGCACCGCCATTCTGTTCTTCTTTCCGATGGTCGACGACGCCGCGCGACCGGGCGTCTGGACCGATCTGAAATGGTTGCACAGCCAGTTTGGTCTGGTACGCGATCTCGATGTGGCAATCGAGCGAATAGCAGCCGCCAACGGCAACGAACTTGCAGACCAACTCCAATCCTGGAACGAAAAGCGTTCCAAGAGCCACCATCTGTTGGCACGTGTGCTGCAGTCAGTCCGTTATCGGCGCCTGATCGAACTTACCTCAAATTGGGTCGAAAGCGGCCCATGGTCAACCAGACAAGGCAAAGAGGCTGTCAGCCTGCGCCGTCTGTCACTGGCAGACCATGCAGCACGCCAGTTGGAGCAATGGAAGAAAGAGCTTCTCAGAAAATCCCGCAAGCTTGATGAGCTCAGCGTAAAGAAGCGGCACCGGCTGAGGCTTCTTAACAAGCGTCTGACTTATGCGATCGAATCCCTTGAGGATCTGTTTGCTGACAAATCACTTGCGAAACAAAAGGCCGTGCTGAAGCACTTGCGCAAGGCGCAACGCAGCCTGGGGCGGCTCAATGATGATACGAGCGGGCGAGCTCTCGCGAAGTCGCTGAATCCAAATGGATCCGAGGCACGGTTTCCGTTCATCAACCGCAAGAGGGAAAAGAAGCTGCTGCGAACAGCCGCGGCGGCCTACAACAAGCTGGACAAATCCAAGCCGTTCCGCGCATCAGACCTGGCCCGCAGCTTAAAGGCCGATGGCTAAGAGCTTTGCACCGACGTGGGTAACAAAATGCGACAAAACAAGAAGAGCGCCGATCCAATTTGAGCGGCAAGTGCTCTAAGTATGCACGTAGGCGCCCGGAGCGTCCGGCAGCCCATCAAGATTGCCCAGGCCCATTGGCGGTGGATCGCACAACTCGCCGGACCGCGCGACGAGCCACTTCGTCCACTCCGGCCACCATGCCCCCTCAAAATGCGGTGCCCTCTTCAGCCATTCATCCCGGCCTACATAGGGCGCGTCTGCGGCCTTGGTCATCACCTGATAGCTGTGCCCCCGTTCGCCCGGAGGCGCCACAACACCGGCGTTATGGCCACCGCTGGTCAACAGAAAGGTCACATCGACATCCACTTGGTAGTGGACCTTGTAAACGGATCGCCACGGCGCCACGTGGTCTTTGACCGTGCCGACAACGAACATAGGCGCGCGGATGTCGGAAAGCGCGATGTTCCGTCCCTCAACATTGTAGCGCCCTTCCGCTAGATCGTTGTTGAGGAACAGTTGCCGCAGATATTCCGAATGCATCCGGTACGGCAGGCGGGTAGCGTCGGCATTCCAGGCCATCAAGTCGCTCAATGGAGCGCGTTCGCCCATCAGATAGTCGTGAGACAGCCGCGACCAGATCAGGTCATTGGACCGCAGCATCTGGAAGGCGCCAGCCATCTGCGTTGTATCGAGATAGCCGCGCTCCCACATCATGTCCTCAAGAAAGGCAACCTGGCTTTCGTTGATGAAGAGCCTCAATTCGCCCGCCTCGGTGAAATCCGTCTGCGCAGCAAGCAGGGTGATCGACTTCAGTCGATCGTCGCCATCGCGCCCCATCGCCGCTGCGGTAATGGACAACAACGTTCCGCCCAGACAATAGCCAAGGGCATGTATCCGCCGGCCCTGCACGATGCGGCTGATCGTGTCCAAGGCCGCATTGACGCCCAACCTGCGATAGTCGTCGAGGGCAACGTCACGGTCCTCGGCACCTGGATTGCGCCACGAAATCGCGAAAACAGTAAAGCCTTCGTCGGTCAGATATTTCACCAGCGAATTCCGCGGCGACAGATCGAGGATGTAATATTTCATGATCCAGGCTGGCACGATCAGGATCGGCTCGGGCCGCACCTTCTCGGTAGTTGGTTGGTACTGGATCAATTCGATCAGATGGTTGCGATAAACGACCTTTCCGGGTGAAGCCGCCACCGTCTTTCCGACCACGAAATGTTCGTCGCCGGACGGCTTTCCGAAGGAAAGCATCGGCATCAGGTCACTGCACCAGTTCCGCCAACCAGACACGAAGCTCGCGCCGCCGCTCTGAAACCCCCTTTGCAGCACTTCCGGATTGGTAGCGACGAAATTTGACGGCGCCAGCATGTCGAGCACTTGGCTCATCGAAAATCCGACAATCGCCTCGTTGTCGGGAGCTACGCCGCGCACACCGGTTGTAGCCTTGCGCCACCACTCTTCACTCAGAAGGAAGCCTTGCGCCAGCAGATTGAACCAGGCGCTCTCCCACTCGGGCTTGGCAAACCGCCGGTCCCGAGGCTGCGGCTTGATCACCGACCACGGTTTTTGATCGGGCAATGAGGCGTGCACTACAGCCTGGAACAGCCGACTGGCATCTTGAAAAGCATCCCCAACGATCTCCATCTGGCGTTGCGGTGCGGTCCCAAGATGTGAGACCCAATCAAGATAGGCGAGCGACAACGCCATGGGCGACATTCCGCCAGTCAGTCTCGCCAGCGTTGCCCGAAAGGCCCGGTCGATCGGATGTGACTCCAACTGTGACTGGGACTCAGCGGCCACTACCCCGGACGGCCTAGCGGCAAACACCCGGGAGGGATCCATGTTCGCAGGCAGGTTAGCGGGAGAAACTGGTTCTGCCGGCTCTTCGGCCCGCAGGAGAATTGATGTCTGCAAGCCGCTCATGACTTCATTTTCTTCGCTTCATCTTCTTGCGTGCCCTGGATTTCTGGTCCGCCACATCACCCCCCCGGGCGCGCATTAAAGAGGTTCGCGGCTTTCTCAATGATCCCCCCGCCATGCTTGAACACCCGTTCACAATCGCGTCGGATGAAATCAAGCTGATGTTGCCCGCAATCCCTGAACATGGATCCCCAGTCCTTGACCGAATGGGAGGCGGCCAGTCTCGATATGAACTCGGCGAACAAGTGCGTCTCTGTTCGTGTCCGATCCAGCATCTCATTGGCAGCAAATACGATCTCTTCAAGGAACAGACTTTGCGCACGGAAAAAAGCATCCATGCCTGGGCGGGCATCCGCCATCGGCACGACCGCGTTTGGCCCGGATGGGTTGGGCACGATATCATTCAGTTCTGCCGATTCGCTCACGGTGACCTCCTCCCCTGTTGTCACTCAAGACTACAGCCAAAGGTTATGGTAACATTGAGGTGCATCAAGACCGAAGCCAACTCGATCACCTGGAAATCACTTGGCGCCCCCCGGCCTGACTCTTGATGGTTTGACCTGGGTCAAGTTGAGCGGTGGCGCTTGGAATTAGGTTTTGCGACAAAAGTTGGCCGATTCTGCGGAGTACCTCCATGCGCGCCCACCAGATCATGACCCGGTCGGTCATTACGGTCCGACCCGACACGACAATCGTCGAGGCCGCAAACATCATGCTGCAGCGCCACGTCAGTGGCCTTCCGGTAGTTGACGAGGCCGGCAAGCTGGTCGGCGTCGTCTCCGAGGGGGACTTCATTCGCCGTAGTGAAATTGGCACCCAACGCAAACGCGGGCGGTGGTTGAGATTCGTTCTGGGTCCCGGTCAATCGGCCAGCGATTTCGTTCAGGAACATGGTCGATTGGTCTCCGAGGTGATGACCAAGAAACCCCTGACAATCACCGAAGATACGGCAGTTGCGGAAATCGTTGACTTGATGGAACGGAATAATGTCAAACGCCTGCCGGTTGTACGAGGTCACGAGGTCGTCGGCATCGTCTCTCGCGCCAATCTGCTGCAGGCGGTAGCAAGCCTTGCCCGCGAGGCACCCGATTCGACCTCGGACGACGATGTGATTCGCAGCCACGTCATTGATGCTCTGGAAAAGAGCGACTGGTGCCCCTTCGGGCTGAACGTCATTGTTCGCGACGGCGTCGTTCAGTTAAGTGGTGTCATCACTGACGAACGCGCACGCAAGGCCGCTGTCGTAGCAACCGAGAACGTCCCAGGTGTAAAAAAGGTGCACGACCATTTGTGCTGGGTCGACACGATGTCCGGCGTGTATTTGAACTCCCCAGAAGACGAGGACCCTGCCAAGAACTAGCTGATCAAGGACCGGCTGATCGGAGCAACTCACCCAGCATTCCGGACGTGAAGTAATCCTTTTTGTCCTGCCGCATTTTGTTACGCCGAACCGTTTCCACTTTCGGCGCAAAATGCTCTAATCGTCGGTCCGAAAACGGCCGTATGTTCCGCGTGCAAACAGAAGTGGCTCTTTCCGGTTGTAGGAGTAAGCCTCCACGGCCCCGAGAAAAATCACGTGATCGCCGCCGTAGTATCGGTTCACCGCTCGGCACTGAAAATTGGCTACGCTTTCAGCAAGGACCGGCGCTCCACCCAGCCCCGGAGTCCAGTCGATACCAGCGAACTTATCATCCGATGGCTTGGCAAATTTGTCCGCGAGTGCCTTCTGGGTGGCACCGAGCACATTGACGGCAAAATGGCTCGCGTTCTGAAACACAGTCAGGCTTGAGGAATAAACAACGAGGCTCCAAAGAACGAGCGGCGGTTTCAAGGAAACGGCGGCAAATGAATTGCAGGTCAAACCATACGGCCTGCCATCATCGGCAGCGGCCGTGATAATGGTCACGCCCGTCGCGTATGTGCCAAGGGCATTGCGAAAATCGCGGGAATCAATCAACGAACTGTCGCTTGCCAGTTCGTTGGCGGGGTCTGGAGCCAACTGCTTGGGGAGGTCTTTCATCGGCAGGCCTCACAGCGTCAGATTCTCGGACGGCAGACCAAGCGTCACACGACCGTAATCCGTTCCAGCTGCATCAAAATTGAAGGCAAGGTTGGAGTTGATCGCGTGAGCATCGCGAAACTGTCGCTGCAAAACGCCTGTCGTGAACAATCCGCGGGCACCGCTCGCAGCAAACAACAGCGAGACTGCCTCGGTGCACAGATTGACCGAAAAAGCGCCATCGCGCCGATACCTGGTCTTGGTGGACATGTTGGGAATATCGCCGCGCCGCGCGTTCTCCATGGCGTCGATACAAGCCGAACGCATGATCAGCCGAGCGGCGTCGATCTTGGCGGAGGCTTCGGCGATCTTGATCTGGGTACTTTGAAAGTCGCCCAGCCTGGCGCGGTTGTACGTCGATATGCGATGGCGCACGACGTCGGCAAAGCCGTCCAGACATGCCTGTGCATTTCCGAGCGCAACGCCGGATAGCACGTAAGGAAACAGGGAAAACGCCGGCAGGGCGTAAAGCGGATTGGGGTTGACGACGCTTCCCGACGTCGCTCCTCCAGTAAGGTCGGCGACCCCAACGCTCATGTCGTTGGCGACGAAGGCGTCACTGACCTCCACGTCACTTGAACCGGTTCCACGCAATCCTGCGACATTCCAAGTGTCGAGAACGTTGTAATCGCTCTTGGGAAGCAGAAAGACGCGGTATTCGACACCGTCCGCCTCGTCCGCGGAGTGCACGACGCTGGCGAGCATGTTCCATTCGCAGGAAGCCACCCCTGAGGAGAACGACCAGTCTCCTTGCAGCTGGTAGCCGCCCTTCACCTTCCGGGCACGCCCCGCAGGGAAGATGAACGATGACGCGATCAGGGCGTTGGGGTCCTTGCCCCAGACCAGATCCTGAGCACTCTGTTCGAACATGCCGAGCATCCAGTGGTGGCTCGCCAGATTGGCGAAATTCCAAGCCACTGACGCATCTGCCTGTCCGAGCAGCTCGGCACAATCGACCAGCGCAACAAAGTCGAGTTCGGCCCCGCCAACCCGCTTCGGCTGAAGTATCCTGAACAGGCCGGCGTCGTGCAGATCTCGTTCAGTCTCCGGTGGCAAGTGCCGCAGTTCCTCGGTCCGCTCCGCCCGCTCCCGCAGTTGTGGCAGGAGCGCCTTGGCTCTTGCAGTCATCGCCGCATAGTCACTGTCACCCGGCTCCGGCGCTGCGGCGTGGTCCGTGCCTTGCCTTTGATCACCAACCGTCATTGGCGCAACTCCGTTCTTCACTGATATGTTGCGGCAGCTTCGCCAAATCAAGATAATGCAAGAAGCGCACAGCTAAGCATCATTTCCGAAAAGTGCGAACCCGCCTTTCGGACCAAAGTGACGCTTAAGGCCGCTTCAACCATTTGCGCCAGTACAAGGTATGTGACCATGCCCAGGGCAGTTCCGGCACGTAGAGCCGATAGCCCGCCCGGATGAAATTGTTGGCGGACGCCGGATTATCCGTCGTGTCCGAAACGATGCTGTGCCAGCCGCGTCGGCGAGCGTGCGCCTCCATCGCCCGCATCAACCTCAACTGCAGCGCCCGCCCCCAGTGCCTCCGCAATACACCGACACGGCAGAAATAGCCGCAGTTGCGTTCTTGTGTCGACGGCACGACGCCGGCGAAAGCCACGGCGTCAGCGCCATGATAGGCGAGCCACCAGGAACCCAACGCAAATTTCGGAACGGCCGCGCTTTCAAAGAAAGTCTGCCGATGAAGATCGTCGAGGGTTTCGATGATTTCGTCGTCTTCCGTGTCAACGGCACGAATTTTGTACATCGGCCAGCACCATCACTTCCCCTTCTCGAGGGTGCGCACCCGCCCCTCGTGGTCATCCTCCTCCTTCTGCAATTGGAACAGCACTTGACGAATGACTTTGATCTCCCCGTCGCGCTCAGCCAGGGACGTCTTGATCTCGTGTATCTCTTTCGACATCACAGTAACCGCCGTCTCAATGCCCTTTGACGCATCCTTGAAAGCCGATATCTCGTATCCTCCGACGACCGTCAGCAGCGAGACAACCGCTGGCATCACGAAGCGGCTGAACAGTTTCACCCACGCAGACTCGACGACCTGATCAACACTCATTTAGAGCCTCACTTTTTCAGGATTTTTGCGATGTTCTCAAATCCGCGTTTGGCGAAGTAGAACGACACCACAAGATTTGCTGTCATGGATGCGAAGCCAGCCAGGGCGTCGGTTGTGCCCAGGCCCAGCACCTTGTCCCAAACCAGGAGCTTTCCGAAATAGGCCGCCACGCAATAGCCCATCAGCTTGTCCGGCTCATACCAGTGCCCGATCTCCGCGATGCGGTACTGCGTCTGCAGCTCGGCTTCGCGCTGTTGCACCGCCAGTTCGCGGCCGGCGAGATCGGCGGCGAGCTTGTCGCGATCCGTCCCCTGTTGCAGCTTGGCCTTGTAGGCGTCGACAAGGGGGCCAGCGATGAAGCTTCCGAGCCAGCTGAATAATGCTGCCCACATGGTCAGTTCCCCCTGCTCGCGACAATGATCGAGCGCAGCCGCGCAGCGATGAAGACCAAAGACACGCCAAGCAGCACCGTCGGTCCGTACCCGGCGAAGAAGCCCTGGATTTGCTGCTTGAGGTCAGGATCTCCCAACGCCGCGGCGAACTGATCTACCAACTGCGTTGCAGCACTCACCATCGCAACCAGAATCCCCCACGCGATGGAAGCCGATCGCCACGCAAGCGCGGAAAGCTTGCTCCAAAGGGTGTCAGCCTCCGCGTAGAACAACTTCAGCGCCGGCAGAGCCTTGATGAGCGGCCTGACGAACGCGGCATAGACGAGACATGCCAGCGCGAACCATGGCAGGAGCGTACCGACAAAGAACGTGAATTCCATGTGATTATCCCCAAAGTTTTGATTTGATCCACGCGCCGATCGAACCGGGCGCCGGGCTGGTAATGGATGGAGCGAGTGGAGCGCTTGAAGCGACAACCTGCGGCAGTGGCCCTGCTCCGCCATCAAGCTTGACGCTCGGATCGAGCGCGCGCATGGCGATCAGGAGGCCGGCGCAACCAAGCTGCTTGTCAACGTAGTTAGGATCAAATCGACCATCAGCAACATACTTTCCTTTGCTGTATTGATCCGTTCCCGCCCAGATGTAAGGCGACGGCAGGCCGCGATTGAAATAGCCAAGCCCGTTATACTGCTCGAGTAGCGTCAGCAGGCCGCCGATCGACCAGTCCTTGTTGCGCGCAGCGTAGGGCGCGCAATTGACCAGCGCGTCAATCGCCGCCGCCTCCCACGTCTTGAACGGCCCCCTGCCCTTCGGAACGTGAGTCGAGACTTTGTTGAGCGGATCGCCCTGCCCGAGTTGCGTGCTCCAGTTCTGTGACGCCTCCCGTTCATGAATTACGGCAACGACGTACCAGGGTACGCAGGTCTTGGCCGCAACCGCCTTATAGCGGCTCTTCGCCGCCACGAGACGCTTGGCAACCGCGTTACAGTCGGCAACACGCGACAGCCTGGCTTTCGACCAGCGTTGCGCGTTTGCGGATTTCAATGCAGAGATATCCACCAATTTTCTCCATAAAAAAGCCGCCACGAAGGGCGGTGCACATAGGTCAGAGATTTTGAAGAGTTGCGGTGGGTTAGCCGGTCACGCGCGCCGACGCCTCAACCAGCACCGACGCAAGGCGTAACCCACCGCGCCACGATCGGTACGACGCAAGAAGATCTTGACTGATCAAGGTTCGCTGCAGAAGGATGGGAAGGGCAAACCTGTCGCTGCAAATCATATTGAGCGAGGAAGTGATGATAAGGATGCTTTTTGCTACTGCCGCCATATTGACTGTTGCTGTTTCGCAAGCCACTGCTTTCCAGGGCAGGTGCCTGCTCGAAGTGAATAGCAAAAAGTATATCAATGGACCGTGCGATATCGTTGTATTTGATAAGGACGGCAGCTTTATGATTGGAACTGACGAGAAGCGCGGCTATTTTGCGTATGTCAACTTGGACGATTCCCCAAAAGCAGGGGCACCACAGACTGCGGACGGCTTCTGGAATGAAGAGCCCGGCGTAACCCGCGCAGATTCGCGGCTCGGCACCCTCACCCGCGATGGCGCCTGCTGGTCGAACCAGACTGCAAAAGTCTGCGTGTGGCGCTGAACGGCTGCCGGTGCAGCGTCGACCCCAAGAAAAATAGGTGGGCGAAGACGTAATAACCGTGCTTGTCGCGACTCTGACGTCCTTCCCGCCAACCTTCCGCAACCGCGATTCAAATGGTGGGCTCGGCGCTCCGCGCCTTTGGCCTACACAACTATTTCAGTAGTTGACGAACCTCGCTCGCCCTAGACGCTCGATTTTCCGCATATTCCTTGGCTGGTCTGAAGTACGAAATAGCGGCAGCGGCCTCTTTTTCCGGCGTATCCGCTGCCGTAATCTTATTCCACGCCCTCTTCTCAGAACCGTGAAGTTCATGCATTACAAAATCAAGTTGCGTGTACAGGTCAGCGGGGTCACGCCCCTGGCTTGCAGCGAACCGCTTCAAGTCTGACCATCGACCTTGTCCTGGCGTCGGGTCTCGGAAGCCAGCAATACCGAACCCCGTGTCGCCATCATGTGACGTGGTGGTGTTGATATTCGGCCCGGTCTCCTGCTGAAAATTCCAGACCAACGCGGCGGCATCATCACGGGATACCCCTTTGCGCATCAGGTAGTCCATTGCGCGGTTCGCGTTGCCGGATTGTGCGCCAATGACGGGGCCGCTTTGCTGATGTTGCAGTTGTTGCCGTGTTGAGGCCGTAGCAGTAGCGGGATGCGCCGCCTGCGGGGCACTGCCATCTCCGGTCTGCGCTCTCCTATCAAAGCGAGAACTGACTCGCCTGTTGTCATCCGGCGCCTGCGGTTTGCTTGCTGTGGTACCTTGGGCGTCGTCCGGAAATCGCTGATCCTGAGCCATCAGACCGCCTCCGTCTCGCTCTCCCCCCGCCGCATCATTGCCGGCGCTCATCCCACCGGCCTGCGGATTCAGCACCGCGGCATTCGTGGCAACACCGGGAGAAAGCAGGTTGAGCGGCGGCTCCGCGACCTGCGGCGGGGCAGCAGCTTGCTCTGTTCCCCCACTCGCGGCGCCGCCGAACAGCTTGCTGAGGAAATCTCGCGTGCTGGCACCAAGATCGCCAACGCCTGCAGCAACGTCTGCCAAGCCCCCTGACAGCTTTTTGGAAATGTCCTGCAGACCACCAACCGCCGAATCGACAACCCCGGAGGGATCGCCGAGCGAAAGTCCGTTGCGCGGCAAGAGTCCATCCACGTCCCGAGCCACACCGAGAGGATGTGCACCGATACCGAAGGGCCATGACGCAGGCTGCTGTGGGTCTTGTGCCGATGCGCTGTCCGAACGATTCGGACGGACCGCGGACGCGTCGCCGATACGCGGTATCATATGGTCGCCAGTCGCCATCCGGCTCGCCTGTTCTTCCTCAGGCGCGTCAGCTGACCTCGAAGCCAAACCGCGAGATGGATCATAGCCCTTTCTCGGCGCCACCAAGGATAGCAGCAAATCGACAGGGTCGAAAAATCCAGTCATTAGATCAACCTCCAAGAAGAAATTTATGTGGATTGAGTAAGATCGCTGCAGTGGCCCGATCACGCAACGCGACGCCACAACAGCCCATGGCACAAGGTGTTGTCCAACACACGATGAGAAACGAGCCAGCAGGAAGCACTCATTGCGCCGGTCAGGCGGACGAGCTATGAAACGAGGAACGTCGTTCTTTCGGTTGTGCCTTCCACTCGATAGATTTGGGATAGCTGGGATGACAGTAGATGCCGCTGCGACTCCACGGTCTGCTCGCGTATCTTTTCGACAGATGTTTGCCTTTCGATTGGCGCTTGGGATGCTTTGCCTATTACTGACCGTGGGCGTCGTTTGGTCAGCGGCGCATTGGAGCGAGAGGCGCGGTGTTTTCGATGACATCGGTTACTTGCGTCAAGCTCACCTGTTCAAGCGATTCGGCGTAGCGGGCTTCAACACCGATATCAAACTAGACGACGACCACTTCTTTCGAGACGCGGCAGCGGAAATCCGGCACATATCCTGGAGCGACCCGAGCGCGCCAGCCGCATTCATGCACACTTATATTCCAAAGACCGGCGCCTGGGTTCTTCAATACCCGCCCGGAACGGGGGCGCTGCTAGCTCTGTTCCCGCAGGGCCATCAGACGGCTGGTCTCTACGCGTCATCTACCATTGTCGTGCTAGTTGTGGCGCTTATTCTTATTTTTCGGGCGGCATCACTCCCTCTCGTAATCCTGAGCGGGGTGTTCGGCTGCATGGCGGTCTATTTTATGAACAACCCGGCCAAAGCCAGCTATTCGGCCGCTCCATCGTTGGCACTCTGCGCCGTGATAGGATTGTTGACGCCACGTCTGTTCTCTGAAGGAGGCAGATGCCGTCTGGCGGTCGCGGCATGTATAGGCTTGCTTCTCGGCCTCTGCGTCAACCTACGCATAGCCAACGTTCTGCTCGCTGGAGGGTTCGGCGCAGGATGTGTGCTTAAACTGTTGCGTTCTCACTTCGAGAGATTCAAAGCCGAAACAGCAATGTTCCTCGGAACTATGGCTGTTGGCCTTAGTCCCACCCTGATCGCGAATGCGGTAAATGCTGGCAGTCCATTTTCTACGACGTACGGCCCCGCCGATGCCAGTCCACCTGATTTCACGTTCAGGGTCGTCTTGGAATACTTTCGCGATGTTCAAGGTATTCTGCTTGTGCTGTCGATCACATGTGTCGGGCTGCTTTACACAAGGGAAAATCTCAAAGAGACGAGAGTCCCAGCACTAGTCGCCATGGTGAATATCGTTGTCAACACAGCATTTTTCTTCACCCATACACTTCATACGCCTTACTACCTGATGCCAGGATTGATGTTGTCGCTCTGGATCGTTCTGGCCTCGGCGGTAGATAGCCAACCGAGCCTAACGCAGGTTCGGAGCGCGAGTCTATGAGCATCCGGGCAGCGATTCTGGTTCCTTGCTTCAACGAAGGGCTGACGATCGACCGGGTCGTTACGGATTTTCGAGCCGCTCTGCCAGAGGCAGAGGTTTACGTCTACGACAACAACTCGAAGGACAACACGGTCAAAGTGGCGCAAGAATCCGGTGCCATCGTTCGCAGCGAGCGGCGCCAAGGCAAGGGCCACGTTGTCCGCCGGATGTTTGCGGACGTCGAGGCAGACGTCTATGTGCTCGTGGATGGCGATGCCACCTATCACGCGCGGAGCGCTCCCCTGATGGTCGCCCTGCTTCTCGATAAACGACTCGATATGGTTGTGGGACAGCGTATCGAACAAGCGGAGGAAGCCTACCGCCCCGGCCATCGGATTGGTAATCGCGTTCTCACCCAATTTCTTTCTACGGTCTTCGGCCAGGAGTTCCACGACATTCTTTCTGGCTACCGGGTATTCTCGCGTCGCTTCGTCAAATCCTTCCCAGTACTGTCCGATGGCTTCGAGATCGAGACTGAACTTACGGTCCATGCGCTGGAGCTAATGTTACCGGTTGCTGAAATTGAAACGCCATATCACGCTAGGCCTGCCGGCTCGCAATCAAAGCTCAACACCTGGCGCGACGGTTTTCGCATCCTAAGTATGATCGTCAAGCTCTACCGCTCCGAGAGGCCGCTTCAATTCTTTTCGATCATCTGCGTCTTGCTGGCCGGGAGCGCGATTTGGCTAGCGATCCCGCTCGTAGCGACCTATCTGGAACTCGGCACAGTGCCTAGGCTACCGACTGCTGTTTTGTGCACCGGGCTAATAATCCTTGCGATGCTTGCGGTAAGTTCTGGCCTCGTGCTTGACACGGTTACTCGCGGCCGACGGGAAACAAAGCTTCTTGCTTACCTATCCCAGTCGGTGGTGGGTAATCGAAGAGATACCGAAGTCACGTCGCACCAAAAGACTACTCGATCAACTTTCGAACGCAGCACAAATTGACTGTCTTGCCGCCGCTTCAGCCTGTTGGGCAGGCCACGACCTGCGGCCACCCAACGCAAATCGCAAATTGCTCCTAGCATTGGTTGATCTCGTGCCATTCTTCAAAGAAGATGAAAGGGCATTTAGCATTAGATTAAGCTTAGAATCGCATCTTCGATAATGCAAATTAGATTATTCGAATGATGTAGTTGCAGATGATGGTTGGCTGCACGATGGCGTGAGCTCCGCCGCCGCCTGCGCTATATGTCGTGTCCAACCCGTTTGAGCTGTTAGTTCGGACGCCAGTCCCGGCACTCGACATCGACAGCATATTTGACGTGTGACCGAAAGCGCCACCGCCACCAACGCCGCCGCTACCTTGGTAATCGGCGAAATATATTGACTCTTTACCTGGGAGACCATGAACATGCCCCGCATCATATATGCCCGCGCTATGATAGTGTGACGGCATTTCGGCTTCCGTCAGCGTGTGTGCCTGGCTGCCGCCACTCCAGCCAATGACTGTCGGGTCTCCTCCAAAATACGTGGGGTGGAGGACCGTCTGGGAAGCATCGACCATGGCTGACACGCGCCCGGCCTTGTTCGGCACATTGAACGTCGTCGAGCCGTCGCCGGCTCCGAACCTTGTGCCCCACAGCGCGAAGGCGGTGGCGTAGGTGGTTCGGCTGATGGCTTGCCCGAGCGGAAAAATGAACGAGCTGTTCGGTGTGACCTCGTGCCAATAATCAATACCCCCGAGCAGCGGGATATTGTATGGGTTGCCTGCGAGGGTCGAGCCAATTCCGAACAGGTAGAACGCTCCGTCAGTGGCGTTGTACAGCGCCTGATAGGGCGTTCCCTGAACGAGCACGCCAGCCATCAAATCGGAGCCCGGGGCTGACCGAAGCGGCTTCGCGCCAAGACCATCGACATTGAGCGTCACCGTGGCGCCGTTGGTGATGTGTGGCGTGAAGGCGACGATCTGACCGTCCAATTTCGACAGCGACTGGAACAGCTGGAACGTGCTCAGCGTGTAGGATGTATTGCTCCCGCCGGTCACGATCGAACCGGCCACGTCGTCTCGATATTTCGCGATGGCCGTCATCATTGAGCGCGCGGAATCGTTGACGCTCGAAGGCGCCTGGCCTTCCATCCAGTTGATTGTCGAATCCGCCGTGGCGTTCGCAGACGGCGTCTGCGACCATTTGTAGAGAGTCATTTTGCATCCTTGAGATGAAACAGTAGCGGCAGTACCTGCGACTTTGTGTTGCCGATTTTGCAGTCAGTCCGAATTCGCCGGTTTCTCGCTGCAAAGAGCGAGATACTGCGCGCAACGACAGGACGGCGCCCGGGCGGTGAGCAGATTGCGGATCACGCCCGCCGGCACGCCGGGGCTCTCGCCTGCTATCTTCTCGACGCGAGCGTCGATGATCGCATCGATTTCAGCCCGCAACTCCTCGATCCGATCCTCAAGTCTCAGAGCCCGCGTTTGTTTTATCGCCATTTTCCGTCTTATTCCTCGTTGGAGATTCGAGAGCCGCGATCCTCTTGCGAAGTGAGGCAGCCTCGTTCTGCGCACGCCGAAGCGCACGCTCTCGTTGCTCTTCATGAGACGCGACATAGGTCTGTACGTCGTAGGGCAGCGATCTGAACCGCTCCCTGTAAGACTCGGGCCACGAACGCGGCGGCGCTACCCCGGCAATTTCGCTGATCGCCGCCGCCGGCTCGCCGCCAAGTGTGGGATCGGCCAGACCAAGCGAAACGTGCATTTTTGAGATCTGCTGCACGGCCGGCCACAGCCGTTCGATGCCGAGCGACGCGCAATCGGCGACGAAGCGCGCCACCGTCGCCGGCGCTGCAGGGCAAGGGTTGACACCGTTCAGCCCGCACCATCTGACGAACATCGGCGCTTCACGCATCCGCGCTTGCGCGAGCGCGGCGAGCACCGGATTGGTCATCGTCCGGCTTTCCGCAGCGCCTGGTGGACGTTGTCCATGCGCCGCCGCAAGTCCATCAGCGCCACGCGCCGCCGCAGGCTGTGAGGGCTCGAATCGATCTCCTCACGCAGTTCGGAATCGAATTTGTCCAGCGCTTCCGCACGCTTCTTCAATCCGTAAAGCGCGAAATTTTCCGCCATGCTTTCAGGTGAAGTCGGTTTCCCGTAAAGATTTGTGCTGATCGAGTCAGCACGTTCCAGAAAGTCGCGATCATCCTCGCTCACTGAACATTCTCCTTCGGGTCTTCTATTGAACAATCACCCATATACAAAATCGGCTCCTCACTGCCTGCCCGCTCTCCTCGCCTGATAGAGCGCGACCGCATCCTTGAGATCGCCTGAGCTGGAGAGTTTTGCGTTCAGCGTATGCAGATCGGACCGCTCCCTGTCGCCGCGCGATCCGGCCGTTCCTGGCCGCTGGACCGGCGGCAGCGGTCTTGCCGCGACAGCGTCCTTCGCCTTCATCATCAACCGGTACCTTGCAGCGTCGTACATCATGTGCTGGAAGGTCGCATTGCGCATCAATGGCTCGCTTTCAAAGAGGCGATGCAGTTCGCCAGGCTGGATGCCGCCGGCTTTGGCTGATGCCGTGATCTCCTGAGCGACCGCTTGCCGAACCTCAGCAGGCTCCCCCTTGAGCAGCGTCTCCAGCCGCGAATCTTCGCCGCGCGCATACGCCTGGAATTGATGCCGCCCGGCTTCCTGTTGCCGGCACGTCTCCTGCTGCCGCCGCGCCAGCAACTGCTCGCTGCCCGCGATGATCGCCTGAACGCGCGAGAATTTTGCGGGGTCTTGCTGCGCCATTTGCGCGAGCGCCGCGGGAAGCTGAGCGGCCGGAAGTCCCGCGAGTTCGGGGAACTGGCTGACAAAGCTTGTCTGCGCAACCTGCAGTGCGACATTGAGCCCTTCGACGTAGCTCTGCCGGGCGCGATCGACCTCTCCCACCTTCTCCTCAAGCGCCAGGCGCACCTGCGGGTGCTGCATGAGCTTCTCAAGATCAGGATCAAGCTGCGATGAAGCCTGCTCATGATCGGCTGGCTGCTTTGGCCGGTCGCCACTATCCTTCTCCGCCTCGCCTGGAATCGCCGCGGGCAGTTCAAAACCGTAAAACGCCGCCGCCTGGGGATCCTTCGCAGCAACGTCGGCGCGCAGGGCGTCGACTCGCGCGGCAAGGGATTTGGAGGATTTGCTTTCCTCAACCGCCTTTTCCATCGCCGTCACGCTGGCATAGTCGCGTGCGGCGCGGGCCAGCGTCACAGCCTCTGCCCGCGATGCCTGCTTTCCGCTTCCATCGGTATATTGCCTGACGACGATATCGTCCTGCGGCGCCGATCGCTCCTCGGCCGCCACACGCAGTGACACGCTGTCACTGCCGATCGCCTCGCCCTCCTCCTCGCGTTCGGGATTTGGCATCGGTGTGTAGCCTGCATTGGCAAGGTCGAAGGCGGCACCAGTCAACGTTGACTCAGATTCGGCTGTCATCACTACTTTCCTTTGAATGCGCCCATAAGACTGCCAATTCCGCCAGCCAGCGTCGCAAACTGCTCGGCCCACGACTTTTGTTGTGTGGTCGTGCTTGTCCCGTTGGATTGCGAACCGAGTTGTGCAATTGGCACACCGATCTGCGCCAACAGCCCCAGCGCCTGCACAGGAATGCCGCGGCGCTGCGCCTCCTCCGCCAGTGTGGCATTCGCGCCATAATTCTGCGCATCGAGCGCGGACTGTGCGGCGGTCACGCCCTGCCCTTGATTGGTGAGATAGTTTTGCTGCATCTGCGTCAGCGTGTTGGCCGTGGTGTTGCCGGCCCCGTAGAGCGCGTTCGCCGCAGCCATCTGATTGGCGACATCCTGGTTATATTGCGCGGCGATCACAGGCGCCTCAGCTGCGGCAATTCCCCTTCCCAACGCCATCTGGTTGGCGCCGCTGAAGTCACGTCCGGCCGCTGCAAACTGAGAGTTGACAGAATTACCGACGTCGGACTGGATTTGCGCAAGCTGGGCCGCCAGCGCCGGATTGTTGCCGATCATGCTGCCGTTCGCGTAAGGCGTCAGCCAGCTCTGATATGACGCGAGGTTGTCCTGAACATTACCGGTCTGCGCCGTGGCACCGCCGCCATTCAACAGCGATTGCGCGTAGTTGGCGATCTGACCCGCATAGGGATTGCCCTGCGCGGCATTGTTCTGCAGCATATCGAGAGCTGAGGATTCCGCGGATGTCAGGCCGGTGTTGTTAAGGCCGGCGCCGATCTGCCCGAGCATGTCTTGCAGCATCGGCTGTGCGGCGGCCCACGGTGCCGTCTGCGACTGCTGGGTCTGCGTGGAGGTCGACGTTCCGCCCATGGGCGAGGCTCCTTGTGCTTGGTTGTTTGGTTGATTGCGCGACGTGACTGCGCGAGCCGGTCCGTTGACCGGCCTGCTATTGGATGTTTGGCAATTGCCTATCCAGGTCGACTGGCTTG
>JGI24705J35276_12238310_pt1 | contig 19091 bp, 13 predicted proteins | sample TergutNt197P4_FD_35276 | JGI IMG/M metagenome (IMG submission 35276) | reverse complement strand
TTTGTCGCCGATTTCCATTTTCATGCCATGGACGGAGACTTTGCTGGACGCAGGGAAGACATAGCTGGCGTTTATCGGCTTGCTGCCTTGGTTGGCGTAAGTCTGAGTGACGTAGACGTCAGCGATGACCCCATTTACATTGGCTGCGACTCTCGTTTCTTTCAACGGGAAACTGTCGGCCGAGCCGCCTGTGCCCTCGACAAAAAAGTACGGTGACAGAGTTTTGTCATCGTCGATTCCGTCTGCATTAGCGGCTGCACCGATGCAAACAGTGGTTGAACATGTGGTAAAAACAAAAAATATCATGGCTGCCAACAAAAAATGCGCCCAAATTCTTTTCCTTTTCATAGGGTAAACCTCGCTTTCCTTTTCCTCTTAGACGGCAAACGCCGCCGCACGGTTCCTAGTTTAACACCCTCAGAATATCAGGTTTGGAACCGGGAAGCTTTACGGAAGGTTTAAGAATTCTTACGAAAAGGTAAAATATGGGAAACCACCGCGCACCGCGCTCATGCGCAGTGCGCGGGCGTCGCCCGCGTTGGCGCTGTCAGCTGATCTCACCGCAGAGCGGCGTCTGCATCATGGCAGTGATGTCCTTCAGGTCAGCAGTCTGCCCGAGCACCCACATCAGCTTCGTCACGGCAGCCTCGGCGGTCATGTCCCTGCCGCTGATGACGTGATCCGGGAGCTTTGCGCCCACGTCGTAAACGTTGAGGTCTGTCGAATCGTACATGCACTGGCTGATGATCACGACTGCAATGTTGTTCTCGCAAAGCAGCTTCACTTTGCCGGTCAAGTTTCGGTGGGCGTAATGCAGCCCGCCGACGCCAAACGCCTCAATGACGATGCCCCGGTATCCCATTTCGATGACCCGGTCGAAAATCAGCGGGTTTGTGCCGGGGATCACCTTAAGCAGGAAAACGTCGGGGCAGATGTTGTCGCACAGCTGCCTGTGCCCGGTTTGCACCACCGGGTTTGTGAACAGGATGCCGCGTGAATCGACCGAACCGCATGCCGGAGCGTTGATGCTCGCAAAAGCGTCAAACCCCATTGAACGCAGTTTCGTTGCCCGCGTGGCGTTTATGATCTTGTTGTCAAACAGCACATAGACTCCGGCTGTGCCCGAGGCGGCGGCAGCAAAAGACGATTCGAGGTTTTTGCGGCCGTCCGACATCAGCTCCGAAATCGGCAGCTGCGCACCGGTAAAAACAACCGGCTTTGTGAGGCCCCTCAGCATGAAGGCGACCATTGAGGCAGTATATGCCAATGTGTCTGTCCCGTGGGTAACGACAACGCCGTCGTAGTCTGCAAGCGCCTCGTAGATAGCCCTCCCGATGACGCGCCACTCTTCGGGCTGGATGTTCGAGGAGTCGAGGAACATGATGTCCTTCGCGTGGGACTCGCATATGGTTTTTACCTGTGGCACGAACGTAACCAGCGCATCGGCCGATATTGCCGGCTGGAGGCTGTCATGTTCGCCGTGCCGGTCTGAGGCAATGGTGCCGCCAGTCGCAAGCAAAATTATTTTTTTCATACAAAGCGCACTTCCTTTTACTCTCTTTTTCGTTATTATACCACACTGGTTCGCTTTTTGACCAACAATGTTGGAAGCACGTTAAAATTTGTTATAAAACTTGCGCCATCCATGGTATAATTGACTTAGGGTTGTTGGGGGGAGGCGATCGAGGAGGGACAAAGCCTTGACAGACAAGCGTATGAACAGTAGGGGGCTGCGCAGGGTTTTCTTTGCCGAAGGCAAGATTTCCGTACGGTTCCGGAACGCGAACATTGCGTTGTTCACTGTTGCTTTTCTCTTTATGACGGTAGCCATGTATGCAGCATTCAGTGGCATCGTAAGGCAAGTTTCCACCGACCATGCCATGCACTACGCAGCCAGCTCCGCCAATACGCTCAGCTCCCATGTTTTAAAGGAGATTGAACTCGTGTCGGCGGCTGCCCGCTCGTCTGCCGTAACAGAATGGCTTGCCGATGACAACGACAACGACAAAAGAGCCCTCGCATACGAAGAACTGGCTGGCATGATAGGGGAGCTGTACAGCAACAACCTGTACATAGGCATTGAAGAAACACTGCACGAATTCAAGGTAGATGACATTAATACATACGCGATTCGCCCTGTAGTCACCCTTGACTCAAGCAATCCGGACGACGAATGGTATTTCGATTGCATCGCGTCGGACAAGGAGTACATCCTCAGCGTTGCCATGGACAACATTATACAAAGGAAACGGGTATGGCTGGACTACAAGGTTGCGAACAACGGCGTTTTGCTTGGGGTCATCTCTACCGGGCTGGACTTCTCCCATTTGGCGGGAGAGCTTTTTGCCCAATACGACAACAGCAGCATCTGCGGCCTCGTCGTGGATGAAAACGGCATTATATTCATGGACAGTTCGCTGCTTGGTGAAGACAAGTTCATGTACAACGATTTTGAGAGAAAAATCGAGGACGAGTTTTCGGACCAGGCATTCCTTGCTGCACTTAGCGCCGTTGCAGAAGATGCCGGGGCGCGCGACGCAGCCGGCATAGCACCCACAGCTACAAAACTGGCTTTGGGCAAGTACCGCTACGCAACAATAGCACCCATCAAGTACACAAACTGGTCGGCGGTTATCCTTTACGACCCATCGTCTTCGATCGGGTTGCCGTTGTTTTTGCCAATAACCGTTATTCTGCTCTTCTTGCTGATGGCGTTCGCATTTACGACAAACGCAGTGAGCTACCGGCTCATATTCAAGCCGCTTGAACAATTGATTCACAGCTTGACCTTGGTAAAAGACAACCAAGAAGAAAACATCTACGGCGCTGACCGAAACGACGAGTTCGGCAACCTTTCAAATACGATTCAGGATTTGTTCACAAAAGTGAACCACGACGCGCTGACAGGCATTTACAACAGGCGGTACATGGAAAGCAACCTGCAGCACATCATGAGTTTTTTGTCGCGGTCCAGCGGGTCAATGAGCGCGCTGATGATCGACGTGGACCATTTCAAAAAATACAACGATGCATATGGCCACGAACAGGGGGACGTATGCCTGAAAGCGATCGCACAGGTGCTGGCTGACGGCGTAGCAAGGGCAAACGACTTTGTCGCCCGCTATGGGGGCGAGGAGTTTGTAGCCATCCTGCCAAACACCGACGAATCCGGCGCCCGCGCAATCGCGCAAAAGCTGCTTGAAAACGTGCAAGCGCTGAATATCCCCCATGCCGACAGCCCTGTCGCCGATTGCGTCACCGTTTCAATAGGCGTAACGACAGGTAAAGTCGCCCACACGCACAACTGGGAAGGGTACTTGAAATGTGCGGACGACGCGTTGTATTTGTCAAAGCAAGGCGGGAGGAACAGGTACACGTATCTTAATTTTGTGGAAACCAGATGTGGATGAAGATTTAAACTAGATCGTGGATGCTTTTTTCTCTGAGCGCATTGACGACGATGTCTTGTATTCTGCACAGCTCATCATGTACGCCACAGCAATTGCCGTTTATGTTGCGTGGGCAGATGTAGTCCTGTCTCAGGCATTCATTGACGAACAGCCGCGTGTCAACAGCGGCAATGATATCAAGTAAAGTAATGTCATCGGGGTCTTTCACAAGCCGATAGCCGCCGTCAGCGCCGCGGCGGGATTTTACTATGCCAGCGTGTTCAAGTTTCTTCAAGATTTTGTAGGCAAAAGGCGCGGGGATGTTCTCCCGCTCACAGATTGCCCCCACAGTGTTGACTTCCAAATTAGAAAGGTATCGGACAACACGTACTGCGTAATCGCACTCTCTTGTCAATAACATAACATTCTCCCTTCTCCTGATTCATATGCCATACAATCTATTATAATATATCGGATAAAAACAATCAAGAGTTTTTTTTTGTAATATTTCCTAATGCGGCAATTTTTAGATATGCACATGTTACAGAAATGCTTGAAAATTACAGGGATAAGCACTCGAAAGTTGTAAAAAACTTAATCAAAATATCAAAAAAAAATTTTAAACAACCGCCATTTATAAGCGCATATGATACATTAATGATACATTTTTGGTACATTATGCAGAAAGTGGAAAAACACTTGTAATTTCAAAAGCCTGATGATATAATGTATCGTCAGTGGAAACTGTGGACAAGGGCGACAGCCCACCTCGGGGGATGATCAGAGGATAAAAACAGGAGGGTGTATGAAAAAGGGGATTTCGAGGATACCAAGCCCGTATGATTTGAACGCAATAATGCCTTTCATCATGAAACGGCGCTGCGACTCACAAGTATTTTACAATGTCGATTTCAACGTGGGGCCGCTGCTTGCATGGATAGATGAAAACAAGGTGTGTACATTTTTTCAGGCGATGCTGCTTGCGCTTGTAAAAACTATGCGCGAACGGCCGGGGCTAAACCGTTTTGTGATGGGCAGAAGGCTTTACCAGAGGGAGGACATGGACATCTGCTTCATTGCCCGCAGAGCCTACACCGACGAGGGAAGCGAGACCTCCGTCAAGATGAGGGTCAAGCAGGAATACGACGACAAGGAGGTCATAGCAAGGATAATCGGCGGCATCTCCGAAGCGAAAGAGGGGGCGGAAAAGGACGACGACGCTGTAATATCGCTGCTCATCAAACTCCCCGGGTTTGTCTTGAGGGCTGTTGTGAACATCCTCACCTGGCTGGAGTTTCACATGTGCTTCCCGAAAAGCCTCGAGAAAATCGACCCTCTCCACTGCAGCGCGTTTGTTGCCAATCTGGGGAGCGTCGGCATTGAAGCGCCGTTCCACCACCTCTACGAGTGGGGGACTTGCTCGCTTTTCGTCGCGATCGGCAAAATAGGGAAGAAGCTGGTGCCGGACGAATCCGGAGCCCCGGCGGTGCGGAACATGGTGGAAGTGAAAGTCACTCTCGACGAGAGGATCGCAGACGGGTATTATTTTGCCCGGTCTTTGGACATATTCAAGAGTTATGTTGAAAACCCGGAGACGCTGTTTGAGTCTTCAATACAGAGCTAAAATAAAATAAAATAAAAGAAAAGGAGTTGGAAGGGGAAATGAGTTTAGATTACAAGCCATGGATAAAGTTCTACAATGGCAGGCCCGCCGAAACCGAAGTGCCGGAGCTGTCGCTGTACGGGATCCTTTCGGAAAGGGCGAAAACGAACCCTGAGTTTTTTGCAGTTGAGTACATGGGCGCGAAATTGACTTTCAAGGAACTGACAGGCCTAATCGACAATGCCGCTGACGCCCTCTGCGCACTTGGGGTCGAGGAAGGCGATTGCGTCACCTTGGCGCTGCCGAACATACCAAACGCAGTCATTTTATTTTACGCAGTCAATAAAATAGGCGCGAGGGTGGCGATGGTGCACCCGTTGTCGCCGTCTGTAGACCTTGAATACTATTTGAATAAAACCGGGAGCAAGTGGGCGGTGACCGTTGACATGTTCGTGCCGAAATTCATGGACATAATAGGCAAAACTGCCGTGGAGAAGCTTGTCGTGTGCGGAATAGCGGACTACCTGCCAAAACTGAAGGCAATCGCGTACAGCTTGACCAACAAGGCGAAATTGCCGGCAAATGCGGGGCTGCTCGTCAAATGGAAGGACTTTCTGAAAACCGGGGCTGCAGCCTCGGAAAAGCAGGAAGAATCAGGCAGAGGCTGCCATGAAGCATCGGTAATCCTGTTTTCCGGCGGAACGTCCGATTTGCCAAAGGGCATCGTGCTCAGCGATTTTTCTTTCAACGCGCTTGCAGTCAATACTCAGAAAACGTCTGATTTTGAGGCCGGCGACAGCATTGTGGCAATCCTGCCGGTGTTTCACGGCTTTGGGCTCGGGCTGTGCATCCATATGGCCATGGTTTGCGGGGGCATGAGCATACTGATACCCAAGTTCAGCACTGAGAACTACATCGGCGCGTTGATGAAGCACAAACCCCAGTTCATCGCAGGGGTCCCCACTTTGTTTGAAGCCCTGCTCAGGGATCCCGGATTCAAGAGCGTCAGGTTCGACAAGCTGAAGGGGGCTTATTCGGGCGGTGATTCGCTCCCCCACGAAGCGAAGATGAAATTTGACGCCGCGCTGCGTGCGCAGGGGAGCAAGGTCGACCTTCTTGAGGGCTATGGGACGACGGAATGCGTTACGGCTTGCGTGCTCACGCCGCCGGGGAATTACAGAAAAGGCAGCATTGGCGTACCTATGGTCAACATGGAAACGTGCATCGTCAGGGAGGATACAACCGAAGTCCTGCCACCGAACGAAGAAGGGGAAATATGCATCGCAGGGCCACAGCTGATGGTTAGCTACCTGGACGACTGCGAAGCCACCGCAAGAACTCTCCGCATTCACAGCGACGGCAAGCTTTGGCTGCACTCAGGGGACCAGGGGTACATGGACGCCGACGGCTACCTTTACTTTAAAAGCCGCATCAAGCGCATCTTCAAAGTCAGCGGAGTCAACGTCTACCCGCCGCAGGTTGAGTACGTGCTTGAGTCGCACCCTGCCGTTTCAAAAGCGTGCGTCATAGGCGTCCACGACGACTACCAGGGCAAGAGCGTAAAAGCGTTCATAGTGCTCGCGGACAACGCCGGAGGCGACAGCGAGCTTGCCGACGAGCTTCGGGCGTACTGCGCAGAGCGCCTGATAAAGTGGAGCGTACCGAAGACAATCGTGTTCCGCAAAGAGCTGCCGACCACGCTGGTCGGGAAAGTTGCGTACACCGCCCTCGAGAAGGCGGCTTCAAACTAGTTTCCGCAGCGGGCGCAGCAATGAAGAAAAAGATTCTGGCTATCCTTGTCGCGTTGGTCCTGCTGCTTCTGGCAGCAGGGGTTTTCATCGGCTATATGTACGACAGCGCCGGCTACGAGAGCGTGCCGGCTGTTTCTGTGTGGGCGCTCGGCACCGTTCTTTTTCCTGATAGCTATGAATGGAACGCAGCTGTTCTTGGCGGCTTAATTTACAAGGAATTCTTGCCGGAGCACGAGCATTCCGCATTGTACTTTGGCGATGTGCGAGGTGTAGACGGAAGGATTAAAACCCCGGAGGGCTACGATGCCAGTTTTGTGCTGGAACGCGACGGGGAGCTCGTGGCATCAGGTGGCATCGAGCAGTGGCATGAAGAGCTGTTTGAAAAGCCGGGGGAATATTACCTGTCCGTCAGAATTGATAAGCCAAAGGAAAAGCGCAAATCCTACGGGTACTTTGAATTTTACAAAAAATTCACCGTGCCCCCTCCCGACCCTGAATTTTTCACCGGCAGGGCATCCCTGTCTCAAGGGGAGATTTTCGTCATGAAACTGGAAAATGTACCTGACGGCGTCAAGCCAGCCGCAAAGACGGATTTGGGGCTTTCAGTCTTTGTGGACGAGGGGGACGGCGAGTGGTTTGCGGCGGTGCCTGTGGGAAACACAAGGAAGCCAGGGAAGTATTCGGTGGAAGCTTCGGCAGGGGATTTTGACTGGAAAGCGGAGGTCTCTGTCACAGCATATGATTTTGACACCCAAAACCTGATTGTGGACACGTCAAACCCGGTAATCACCGAAGCCAGTTCAGCGAAAGCGTATGCGCAGTACCGCGAAAAGATACCTCCGCTGTACAACACTTTTGACGATGAGATGTACTGGGAGGGTGCGTTCGTTTGGCCGGTAAACGGACGCATTTCAACGGAGTTTGGTTCGATACGCTACACGAACAGCAACTGGTCAAACCCAAGGTACCACTGGGGCGTAGACATAGCCGCAGAAGCCGGAACCCCTGTAGCGGCGCCGAACAGCGGCCGCGTCGTCTTTGCCGAGTATTTGCTCAACACTGGGAACACCGTAGCCATCGAGCACGGAGGCGGGTTCAAGAGCTATTATTTCCATATGAGCGCCATTTTCGTGGCAGCAGGCGACATGGTGCAAAAAGGCGACGTTATCGGCGAAGTCGGGAGCACCGGCTATTCAACAGGGCCCCACCTCCATTTTGAAACGCGGATCGGCGACCAAGCCGTCAACCCCGTCATGCTCTTTGACGGTTCAGCGTCCCTGTACGCCTTTGATTTGTTGGCAGAATGAAGTCCTCGGCCTTTCAGAATGGAACGAATACAAATTATGACGAATATGATGAATAAAAAATTTACATTCACACTTTTTTCTGCTATACTTAATCGGTAATGCTCATAATACGCACAAGAATTCATGAAAAGTTGAAGGAGTAGTGTATATGAAAAAAACGATGCCTGTACGCTTGGTTTTGTGTGCCATGTTTATTTTTGTACTCTCGCCGCTCGCGGCGGCCGTGGACGAGGTTGACTACCGGTCGGTGTTCAACATGGTGGCAGACCCGGACACGTCGTATTTCCTGGATTATTTTCCGCCGTCCACCATGGACAACGGCCAGCTTTGGGTAGACAAGACGGTTTCAGAAGACAGCGTGACGTTTTACGAGCCCGACGGCGACGTAAAGTATTACGAAAGCGTAGCGGAAGACGAGTTCATCGTGACGCTTTCTGCGCTTTCGCAAGGCTACTCGATAGAGAGCGCGAAGGAACCCACAGACACGGTCTTTATACTGGACTTCTCCAACAGCATGTACGTGTATTCAATTACCACCTCAGCGGGTTCCCGCCGCCGGTCGGTGGTCATGACCGAGGCGCTGAACGACGCGATAGACACAATCATGGAAGCGAACCCCAACAACCGGGTGGCTGTGGTCTCGTACGGCGGCTATGACGACAACGGCGTCAACATGGTCAGGTGCTATGATTTACTGAAGCTGAAGCATTATCCAACGCTGGATGAGCTAGAGGCGATGGGAGCTGTGAACGCGTCAGGAAAGCCGTATTACTTTCAGATCACAACCGACGGCCAAACAATAACGATAAACCCAGCGGTCGACGATCTGGGCATGGGCACGGTCGCCGTCGGAGGCGCCACGCCCACGCAGATGGGCATCTACAGGGGCGCACAGGTACTGATGGACAACAGGGACATTGACTATACGTACGAAACCGCAAAGGGCCGGTCGGTCACGTTGCCGCGCAGGCCCGTGATGGTGCTGCTCACAGACGGCGAACCGACTTTAGGGTGGCTGGACTACGGGTTTGAGCACCCGGAGTCCTTCGCCCCTGACGGCTACACATGCGGCGACGGAAACTTTACAGACAGCATTGACATGGGCATCGACCTGCTCACTGTGCTGTCCGCCGCTTACTGGAAGCAGCAGGTCAGCGACTATTATTTTGGCAAAGACAACGGTTACATGCATTTTTACAACATAGGCCTTGGCGTTGCCGGCGTGCATGCGAACTCCGTGATGGACCCGAAGAACCATGCATACGAGAACGAGGAAGATTTCGACGGCCTAACGTACAACATGGGGGAGCTGCTGGACCAATTCACCGCCGGCGTGAACACCGTAGAGTTTCCGGTGTACGAAAAGACAGGTTCGCCCCTTGACGTGGCGCTGAATGACGTGACGAACTATGACCACTACATAAAGGACTGGGCGTACAACGACGGGTACTTCCCCGCAACCGACGGGGACAGCCTGCACAAGGCTTTTCAGAACATAGCCCTTGACATTGTGTCCATGGGGAGCAGCTACCCGACAGCCAGCGACCGGGCAAGGCCCAACACTTCAGGCTACCTGGTCATATCAGACCCCATCGGCAAGTACATGCGCGTCAAAGAGAAGAAGGGCATATGGGTCAACGGCGAAATGCACAAAGGGAATCTGTTCGCTTCCGCAATCGTAAACGAAGCAGAGAGCGGAGGTGACACCATGACCACCTACTTGGACGTTTTGACGGCCAGGCTGGGCGTAGACAGGGAAACGGCGAAGGAAATCATTCTTACGAGCATAGCAGGGGGCGCAATGTATTACGACGACGACGACCACTTCAAGGCTTCTCTTCGCTGGTACGCGGACTACGACACCGAATTCGTCGGGCTTTACTACGACGGGGAAGGGCGGGTGCAGCCTTCTGGCGGCGCTGCTTGCATCGTTGACATGTATCCTACAGATTTCACGGTTTCAGACAGGATTGCAGGCAGAGACACCAACACGCTCTACATGTACTTGAGCGTAGCCACCGTCTTGAAAGACGGGATGTTCGGCCTAAAGGGCAGCGAAGCCCTGGACATACCCTTGATAGCAGGGCAGCAGCTGGTCCACTGGTACATACCTGCCAGCCTGATACCTATGCGGACGGTTGCGGAAAAACACGGCAGCGACAACAAAGTCACAGGGCTTGACATAAGCAAGGACATCTACCCGATCAGGGCCATCTACACGGTCACATTGGACGAAGACCTGCCGCTTGCGAGCATTTCAGACGATTACAAGAAGCACAACCAGACACCCGACGGGAAGGGTTACTATTTCTATTCCAACGATTGGCGCTACGACGGGGCAGATTCCTACGACACGACGCTGGCGGCCTTTGAGCCCGACCCCAACAACCCGTACTACTATTTTGTCGACGACACGCACCTTTACATTTTGGGCGACATGGGCTTTGAACCGGCCATGGCCGATTCGCCTGTCAAAGAGTATTACTACTTGGACGAGTATTTCGACGCAGACGCTGAAGACACCGCGTACCTCTCAACGCAATACAAGCCGGTTGACAACGACGTAACCGGCATTAAGGCAGATTCAACGGGTTGGCTGTATGTGCCTGAAGGGGAGTACAAAAGCGCCGGCTTTGATACATTGGCGAAAAGCGAAGACACGACAGAGTCGTATTCCTTTGCCAGGAACCACGACTATTTGGGGAACATGCAGCTGAGCCTTTTGGGCAACAACGGCCGAATCGAGGTGAGCGGGTTTGCCGACCTGACTGTCCACAAGGTTTGGCAGGGCGACCGGCTGCCCTCAGCATGGGTTCAGCTCTATGCCGACGGCGTGCCTTACGCAGACCCGGTGCGGCTGAACGCGGCAAATTCGTGGAAGTACACGTGGCCGGAAGTGATGAGGTACAACACCAAGATAAGCGCAGCGAACACGACCTCGCCTGTTATGTACACCGTTTCCGAGGGTTCATACGAAAATGGGGTCTTTACGCCCTACGACGATGAAAATTCGCTGCTGGACTACAGCATTGCCTACGTGCAGCCAGCTTGGAACGAAGGGCCCATGACATGGTCGGAGGCGGTAATCACAAACAGGTATTCCGGCAACAGAGAGAGCAGGACGATTCCGCGGCCGCCGGTTGAAACGCCCCTTGACGACACGCCGTCTGATCCGGCTTCTGTCATCGGATCGTTTTCTGAAGAAGAGATTGACGACAGCATGGTCCCTGACGAGGAGGAGCCCGACGACGCGCCGCCTCCCGACCTTTTGGTTGCCGCCGCAACACCGGATGCGCCCGCTGCTGCCATGGGGGGCGCCCTGCCGCAAACGGGAAACAGTTCAAACCTGCCTAGCTGGATCGCGCTGCTGCTTAGCGGGTTTGCCGCAGCGTTGTGCTTGAAGCGAGTCGGGGGCGAAGCCAAAAACAATTGACAATTTGTCGTTCATGTGGTATTTTAATAATATGTTTTAGCTGAGCAGGCGCCAGCCCTTTTTGGGACGCGGCGCCGGGCCGTTTTTGCGGCAGCAGATTGCGGGGGTTGCGCATCTGTGGGGACAGTGGTTCCGCAGGTGCGTTTTCGCATAATAAAGGGGAAGATACATGGACGCAACGAAAAGAAAACGCATTGCGATGAAGGTGTCCTGGATAAGCATTGGCGTAAACGTGGCTTTATCGGCTTTCAAGCTATTTGCCGGTATTGTCGCGATGTCCAGCGCCATGGTGGCAGACGCGGTGCATTCCGCGTCGGACGTCTGCGGGACGGTCATCGTAATGGCAGGGGTGAAAATGTCCAGCAAGGAGTCGGACAAGGAGCACCAGTACGGCCATGAGCGCATGGAATGCGTTGCAGCCATCCTTTTGTCGGTTATCCTGTTTCTAATCGGCATAGGGATAGGGTACAGCGGCGTAAACAAAATAATCGGCATTGCAGGCGGGAATTACCATGCTATGACCATCCCTGGCTTGCTTGCGCTGATAGCTGCGGTGACGTCCGTCGCGATGAAGGAGGGGATGTACTGGTACACGAGGTCGGCCGCGAAGAAGATCGACTCGGTGGCGCTGATGGCAGAAGCGTGGCACCACCGGTCTGACGCACTTTCGTCAGTGGGGAGTTTCGCGGGGATTTTAGGGGCAAGGCTCGGGTATCCGGTGCTTGACCCGGTGGCATGCGTAGTAATATGCATATTCATCCTCAAAGCAGCCTATGACATATTCATGGACGCAGTGGGCAAGTTGACCGACAGGGCCTGCGACGACCAGTGCACAGCAGAAATAACGGCGATAGTCAACGAGCACGAAGGCGTGCTGGGGATAGACCAGCTGAAAACGAGGCTGTTTGGCGACAAAATATATGTTGACCTTGAAATAGGCGCAGACGGCAATTCGACACTGAACGAGTCCCACGACATAGCGGAGAAAATTCACGACGAAATCGAAAGCCGCGTAAAGAACGTCAAGCACTGCATGGTGCACGTAAACCCAAAGAAGGCAGGCGAATGACGGAGGTTGAATTATTTGTAGTCATCAGGTATTATAATATTGTAGCTGTATAGCGACTTAGGGGTTCGTGGTGCAGCAAAACATCAAAAGGAGGATGGGCTTATGAAAAAAGCGTATGATGATTATTACGAGGCACAAGCAGTAAAGGGCGTATATGCGTATGGCGGCTCCAAGCAAAGCGTCAACTCGTTTATGGCTAAAGTGTATGGCTGGATGTTCTTTGGGCTCCTGACCAGTGCGCTGAGCGGTTTTGCGACGCTTTTGCTGGCATCGGCAAGCAGGCAGGTGTTCAACTTCTTGTTCAGTGGGCCGACGTACATCGTGCTTTGCGTAGTGGAGCTTGCACTCGTCTTCGTGCTGTCGGGGCGAGCGCTCAAAATGAAGGTTGGCACCGCTGCCGCGATGTTCATCGTCTATTCGGTTTTCAACGGGGTGACTCTTACGGTCATCGGGTTCATTTACGCAGGCGAGGTTATGATACTGGCGTTTGCGCTTACGGCAGTGAGCTTTGGGATAATGTCCGTAGTCGGCCTCACCACAAAAGCTGACCTGTCTGGTATGGGGAAAATCCTGCTGTTTGGGCTCTTGGGAGTGATCATTGCGTCTGTCGTCAACATATTCCTGCTGAAGAGCAGCACCTTGGACCTGATAATCTGCATCGTAGGGCTGCTTGTGTTCCTTGCGCTTGTAAAGTACGACACAAACAAGATTAAGACCGCGTATTTTTCATATGCAGAGACGGCAGGGGCTGAAGCCGCCACTAAGATCGCCATCGTCGGGGCGCTTTCGCTTTACTTGGATTTTGTGAACATTTTCCTGTTCATAGTGCGGATACTGGGGAGGAAATAGACGGTCGGATGGCCTTTTTACCGATGACAGCGGAAGAATGGGAAAAAACAGGGTTTGACCAGCCGGATTTTGTTTTGGTGACGGGCGACGCTTATGTGGACCACCCGTCGTTTGGTGCGGCAATCATCGGGAGGCTGCTTTTGGGCAGAGGCTACAAAGTGGCGGTAATCGCCCAGCCCGGCTATAGGGACGCAGAAGATTTCAAGCGTTTTGGGAGGCCGAGGCTTGCGTTTCTGATCAGCGGAGGCTGCGTTGACTCGATGGTCAACAACTATTCTGTTTTCAAGCACAGGAGGAAAAATGACGCTTACTCGCCCGGCGGAGAAGCAGGGAAAAGGCCCGACAGGGCTGTTATTGTCTACAGCAACAGGGCAAAAGAAGCTTACAAGGGCGTACCGGTAATAATCGGTGGCATCGAGGCGAGCCTCAGGCGATTCGCCCATTACGATTACTGGGAAGACAAAGTCAGACGTTCCGTTCTGCTTGACTCAAAAGCGGACCTGCTGGTTTACGGGATGGGCGAGCGGAGCGTGTGCGAAATTGCAGAGGCTCTGGATGCCGGGATCAAAATCTCGGACGTAACGTGGGTAAGAGGGACGTGCTTCAGGCGAAGCGCAACAGACATGGGCGGTTTTCCGGCAGACGGCGATACGGAAATCCTACCGGATTTTGATGATATAACAAAGGACAAGAAAGCCTACTGCAAAAGTTTTGCGGTACAGGTCAGGAACAGCGACCACATTATTGGCAAAAGGCTGGTCGAACCATACGGCGGCAGCCAGTGCGTAGTCCAAAACCCACCAATGCCGCCCCTTGAAGGCGTTGATCTGGACGACATATATGAAATGCCCTACGAACGCGCCTGCGCCCCGGCATACAACGCGGCTGGCGGCGTCCCGGCAATAAAAGAAGTGGAATTCAGCATCACGGGAAGCCGGGGCTGCTTTGGCGGGTGCTCGTTCTGCGCGATAACCTATCACCAGGGCAGGGCGGTGAGGGGCAGGAGCAAGGATTCCATAGTTAATGAAGCAAAGGCTTTGGCCGCAAAGCCGGGCTTTAAAGGCTATATTCACGACGTGGGCGGCCCCACCGCAAATTTCAGGCAGCCAGCCTGCGAGAAGCAGCTTGCGCATGGGGCCTGCATGGACAGGGACTGCTTGTACCCGTCAATTTGCCCGCAGATAAAGCCCAGCCACGCCGAGTACTTGGCCATACTGAAAGCTGTCAGGGGAATCGACGGTGTGAAAAAGGTGTTTGTGCGCTCCGGAATCAGGTACGACTACCTGCTCGCAGACAAGGATGGCGGTTTTCTGGAAGAGCTTTGCAGGCACCACGTCAGCGGGGTTTTGAAGGTTGCGCCGGAGCATGTTTCCGAAAGGGTGCTTGCCGCCATGAGGAAGCCTGGAATGGGCGTGTTCAACAGGTTTTCGGAAGAATACCGGAAAACAAACGAAAAACTCGGGCTAAAGCAGTACCTCGTCCCGTATTTTATTTCGTCTCATCCCGGTAGCGCTCTTGAAGACGCAGTGGAACTTGCGTTATACTTAAAAAGCACTGGGTTTGTGCCTGACCAGGTCCAAGATTTCTACCCTACGCCGGGAACGGTTTCAACCTGCATGTACTACACGGGGATGGACCCTTTCACGCTGGAAGAGGTTTACGTCCCTGACACACAAGAGGAAAAGAGGATGCAAAGGGCGCTTCTGCATTTCAACAAACCAGAGAACAGGGCAACAGTTGAAAAAGCCCTTGACAAGGCGGGGCGGCCTGAGCTTAAGCAGGCGCTGCTGGGCAAGAGGAGGTAACATGAGTTTGCTGGGGGAACTTAAGAAGACAATAGACGAGGCAAGGGCCGAATACGAAGCCGCTGTGCCGGGCAGCTTCAAAACGGTGCTTCAATCAAAAGGCGCTACGGGGAGCGGCCTGCTGGTCAAAGGGGAGAACATGAAGTGGATGAAGCACATGGCTGACGCCGGCTATTGCGGGAAAATCAACCTTGTCTACATCGACCCGCCTTTTTTTTCCAAGGCTAACTATGACGCGATAGTCAAATTGAGTTCAGAAAAAGCGAGGGGCGCACCGCCGATAAAGCTCTATGCCTACCACGACACTTGGGAAAACGGGATGGAAGACTACCTTAAGATGCTCTGCACCCGGTTTTTCATGATACGCGACCTGCTGGCTGACGACGGGTGCCTCTGGATTCACCTCGACTGGCATGCAGCCCATTACGCCAAGGTGATGCTGGATGAAATCTTCGGAGAGAGGAATTTCGTCAACGAGGTGATATGGAACTACAAATCTGGGGGCACAAGCAAGAGGCATTTCGCGAGGAAGCACGACACGCTCCTGTTCTATTCCAAGACGGGCAAGTACTTTTACAAGCCGCAAGCAGAAAAATCTTACAACAGGGGCTTCAAGCCTTACCGGTTCAAAGGGGTCAAAGAGTACAAGGACGAGCTGGGCTGGTATACGATGGTAAACATGAAGGACGTTTGGCAGGTCGACATGGTAGGCAGGACGTCGGCCGAGCGGACCGGGTACGCCACGCAAAAACCCGAGGCGCTGCTGGAAAGGATAATAGAGGGGTGCTCAAGGGAAGGCGACATCTGCGCAGACTTTTTCGGCGGGTCGGGGACGCTTGCGAACGTTGCAAGCAGGATGAACCGCAAGTGGATATCCTGCGACCTTGGCAGCCTGGCTTTCGCTGGGGCCGGCAAGCGCCTTATCATGTCCGGCGCGGACTTTAAAGCATTGGAACAAACTGACGATATTACTGGTAGGGCAAAGTGCTCAGCCACCGCCAGCGTGACTGCAGTGCCTGTTGAACTGAGCAGCAAAAAAATGCTGAGCGTGAAGCTGGAATCATACAGCATGGACGTTAAGGGGGTTCCCTTTGACGCCGAATCCGAGAAAGTTGTAAAAAAAGTCGCAAAGACAGACCCGCTAAGCCTAATTGACTACTGGAGCGTCGACTTCAACTACGACGGGGACGCCCACAAACCGGAGATGATATTCTTTTCAGGCAGGGAAGGCGAATACCAGTGTGAAAAAATAGTGGACGAGTTCGGTAGGCTGAGCATCCATGCTGTGGATGTTTTTGGCAGCAGCGCATTCGTCGTATACGAGGGCAAGACAACATGAAAAAATTTTTAAAAACATTTTCAGGCAAATACCTAAACAAAAAAGCGTTGAAAAAATTTGGCATCGATTTGTTCTTCCTCATTGTGGCATGCTCTGCCGGGGCCTTTTCGCTGACTGCGGTGATGCTCCCAAACGGGCTTACCAGCGGCGGGCTGACAGGGGTGGTCAGGATAATCCAGAAATTCGTGCATGTAGATTTTTCAATCCTCTACTACGGCGGTGCGATTATCATACTTGTGGTCGTTTCAGCGATCATGGGCATCAAAGAGGGCAGGAAAGTTTTGCTGCTTTCGATACTTTACCCCACAGTAATTTTTATATTTGAGAGGGTCAACTTCAACCTGCTTGAAGAAAAAGACACCATTCTTGCGGCGATATTCTGCGGCGTGTTTTTCGGGACTTGTTCGGGCCTCGTGTTCTGGAGGGGCTACGCCTTCTGCGGGACGGACGCTATCGCCAAGATCATCAAGAAAAAGCTGCTCCCTACAGTGGCGCTGAGCCAGATACTGCTTATCATCGATGCTTCGATCATTGTCTTTTCCGCACTGATTTACGGCAGGAACATAGCGCTTTACGCGCTTGTCACGCAGGTGATACTCACAAAAACCGTGGATTTCGTCCTGTACGGGTTTGAAACCAAAATAGTCCAGCTGGAAATAATCACGCAATTGCCTGACGTGGTTACAGAATACATCATCAGAGACATTGAAAGGGGCGTTACGGAAGTTGAAATAACAGGTGCGTACACGAAGTCCAAAAGGACTAAGCTCATAACGCTCTGCTCCCCGAGGGAAAGCATTCTTATTAAAAAATTCATCGCTGAAACCGACAAGAAAGCGTTTGTGACTGTTGTCCGCGTAGATACCGTATGGGGGCTTGGGGAAGGGTTCAGCGACATAAACGACAATTAATTTTTTTGGAGGTATCATATGAGTAATTTTTTGGACAACGAAGCGAAAAACTTCAATGCCCGCCGTTCTCTCCTTGCAGTAGTCCTCGTAATCGGGGTCACGTGGGTGCTGTCCCTGTTCCTGCCGGAGAATGCGGAAAATCTAGGACCGGCGTCGCTTATCCCTGCCTTTTTCCTGATCATCTACATCTTTATCACAAGAAGGATACTCGAAGCGCTCACGCTTGCGTCGCTGATGGGGTTTATGATGGTGAGCAAAGGCGCGGAGGACAATCTTCTTGTAACGTTCAGCGACTCGCTTCTGGGCGTCATGATGAGCGAGGACATCGCCTGGCTCTTCATTGTCTGCGGGCTCATGGGAAGCATCATAACGCTGATCGAAAAGGCGGGCGGTGCGGTCGCTTTCGGCAACTGGGTGGCGAGGACGGCAAAAACAAGGAAAGGTACGCTGATTTGGACGTGGGTGCTTGGCCTGATCATGTTTGTGGACGATTATTTGAATTCGCTGACCCTCGGTTCCTGCATGGCGCCTGTGACGGACAGGTTCAAGGTTTCCAGGGAGTATTTGTCTTATGTGGTCAGTTCGACTGCCGCCCCGGTGTGCGTCCTCGTTCCGATCACAACATGGTCGATTTTTTGCAGCAGGCTGCTTGAGACTAACGGATGGGCGCCAGAGGGCGAAGGGCTCATGTATTTTATCAAGACTATTCCGTACAATTATTACGGCTGGGCGGCGACGTTTCTCGTGCCGCTTGTGGTATTGGGCGTTGTTCCGCTTTTCGGGCCAATGAAGAAGGCCGAGAAGAGGGTTGCCGACGGCGGCCCGCTTGCGCCTCCGGGTTCTGAGAAAATCGACATCAGGGGCGGTGTGAGAATGGAAGTTCCCGACAAGCCTAGGATTTTGAATTTTGTCATACCGATGGTGATATTGATCGGCGCTACGATTTATTTTGACCTGGACATGCAGATCGGCGTGCTCGTCACGGTGGGGTACATGTTCTTTGCGTTTTTGCTTCAAAACTTGATGTCGGCAGAGGATTTCACGGACATCACGCTGCAGGGCATTAAGAACATGATCTTGCCGCTAATGCTGATGGTTCTGGCATTTTTGTTTGCTGAAGTCAACGCGGTGATCGGCTTCACCGCATATGTGATCGACAGCGCGTCGAAGTTTATGACGCCGCAGCTGATGCCGATAATCATTTTTCTGGTTTTGGCGGCTACGGAGTTCATCACAGGGACGAACTGGGGCATGTACATCATCGCGCTGCCTATAGTGATCCCGCTGTCTTCGCAGATTGGCGGAAGCACGACGCTTGCGGTGTCGGCGGTCCTGTCGGCCGGCGTCCTGGGGAGCCATGTCTGCTTCTACTCGGACTGCACGATCTTGACGTCGTCAGCGACTGGGTGCAACAACTTCAACCATGCGTTCACTCAGATGCCGCTAGGGCTGCTTGCCGGTGCCGTTGCTGCGGTGGGGTTCCTTATTGCGGGCTTTGTTGTGGCATAGTTTGGATTGAGTTGGTAGTGGGTAGTGGGTAGTTGGGAGTTGGTAGTTGGTAGTTGGGAGTTTGTAGTTGGTAGTTGGTAGTTGGATTGAGTTGGTAGTTGGTAGTTGGGAGTTGGTAGTTGGGAG
>JGI24705J35276_12238311_pt1 | contig 19103 bp, 18 predicted proteins | sample TergutNt197P4_FD_35276 | JGI IMG/M metagenome (IMG submission 35276) | reverse complement strand
CGCCGCAAACGCCGGCAGCGTCATGAAAGCAGGCTGGAACGACAGCTACGGGTACATGGTCATGATTGACCACGGCGGGGGTATTGTGACGCTGTACGCCCACAACAGCAGCCTTCTTGTCAGCACGGGGGACGTAGTCACTATGGGGCAGCCGATTGCAAAATCAGGATCGACCGGTATGTCAACGGGGCCGCACGTGCATTTTGAAGTCCGCGTCAACGGGGAGTACAAAGACCCTACAGGGTGGGTAAAACCTTAATGAACGTCGTAAACCCGATAATATCAGAGCTGCTAAAAAAGCGCGGCATTGTTGGCGATGACGAAATAGCCGAGTTTTTGTCTGAAAAACCACAGAAAACATACGATCCATTCCTTCTCCTCAACATGGAGGCGGGAGTGGATTTAATATTGTCGGTCGCGTCCTTAAAGAAAAAAATATGCGTTTACGGGGACTACGACGCCGACGGGATAACTGCTGTGAGCCTTTTGATCCAAGTGTTGTCCCATCTGACCGAAAACCTTGAGTATTACGTACCCGACAGGTTTGACGAGGGCTATGGCTTAAACATGGCTGCCATAGACAGCATCAAAGAAAGAGGCGCGGACCTGATAGTAACCGTAGACTGCGGCAGCACCTCGCTTGCGGAGGTCGAGCGCGCCAAGGAGCTTGGACTTGAAATGGTCGTGACGGACCACCACAACATCACAGGCGCAGCGTCAGGCTGCATTGTCATCAACCCCAAGCAGCCAGGATGCGCCTACCCTTTCAAGCAGCTGGCTGGCGTGGGGGTCGCTTTCAAACTGGCGCAGGCGATACAGCGAAGGGCAAACCTGCCGAGGCAAGTGCTGACAGACGTCCTCGACTTAGTGGCGATCGGAACGATCGGGGACGTGGTCCCTCTTATCGACGAGAACAGGACTCTGGCAAAATACGGGCTGAAAGAGCTGAACCGGCTCAAGAGAAAAGGCTTGAAGAGCCTCGCTGAGGCTACAGGCCTCAAAGCCGGCAGCATCACTTCGGAAAACGTCGCTTATGTGATAGTGCCGCACCTGAATTCAGCAGGTAGGATGGAAAGCGCGGGCTTTGCGGCCGAATTGCTCATTTCTGAGGACGATGCGGTAGTGGCAGAAAACACAGCGAGGCTGGTTGAAAGCAACCAAGGCCGCAAAAAAGTGCAAGAGGACACTTTCAGGCAATGCGTAAAGATAGTTGACGAGAGTATGGCCGATAAAAAGTTCCTGCTGATTTGCCCCGACGGCGCCCATGAGGGGACGGCTGGCATAGTTGCGGGCAAAATCAAGGATAAGTACAACAGGCCGGCTGTAATCGTGACAACTTCAGGCGATATGTGCAAGGGCACAGGCAGGAGCATCGAGAAGGTCAACCTTTATGAATTGCTCAAAAACTTTGACGGCTTGTTTGAACGGTTCGGCGGACATGCGGGGGCATGCGGTTTCCTGATGAAGCGCAGGGACATAAGTGCGCTAAAGCGCGGGATCGAGGAGAAAATGGATGAAATCCACGAGGACGCCCCCGGCTTGTTTGACGAAGAAAACAGCTACGACCTTGAGCTGCCGGGAAAGAGCGTGACTTTTGAGCTCGGCGAGCTGGTTGAGTGCCTTGCTCCCTTTGGAAACCAAAACAGGAAACCATTGTTTTACATAGACGGCGTCAACATAGAAAACGCTGCGGCCATGGGGGAGGACGGGAGGCACATGAGGTTCCGTGGCCGTGCCCCGGACGGCGGCACCTTGCAGTGCGTCTTGTTCAACAAAGCAGAAGATTACTGGGAGGCAGCCCATTGCGGCAAGCCTGCCCAGATCATCGGGACCGTTGAAGCGCAGGTTTGGAATGGAAGCAAAAGAGTGCAGTTACTGGTAGAGAAGATTTTTTTTGAGGAGAATGAGGATTATGACGATTAGAAAAGGTAGCCTTATCCTGATAATTGCCGCAGCGCTGATTGTCGGCGCCGGCACAGCGGAAGCCATAAACGAGTACAAGGCACTTAACGTGAGCGGTTATGTCAGCATCAAGCAAAGCTACTATAACGAGCTTGAGCAGATGAGCAAGAAATACGACAAGCTTGAACAGCTGACGCAATTCGTAGAAGGCAATTTTTACAAGGCGACTGACCCAAAATCTTTGGAGGTGGGCACGTACAAGGGGCTGTTTTACGGCCTTGACGACATTTACTCGTACTATCTGACCGCTGACGAGTACAGTGCGCTTGAGCTTTCCATGTCGAGCGAGTTCCAAGGGATAGGGATCACCTTTTCATACAATGAACAGAGCAACCTCGTCATAGTAAGCACGATGGACGACAGCCCTGCCCAGAGCGCCGGGCTGATGCCGGGGGACGTGATTCTCATGGTCGACGACATCCCTTACACCGCTGCCGAAATGGACGAGGCAGGTGCGCACATGCGCGGAAAGCCCGGGACAAAAGTCAAGCTGACCATTTCAAGGAGTGGCGACGTTGAGGAATTCACGATTACAAGGGCGAACATTGTGAAGCATTCGCTTACAACCGAGATGCTTGATGGCGACATAGCGTATGTCAGAATATCGACATTTGAGGACAAAACGGGGGACGAGTTTCAAAGCGAACTCCGCAACCTCGAATTGAAAGGCGTAAAAGGCATGGTCATAGACCTTCGCAACAACGGGGGGGGCGTACTCTCTGCTGGAACGAAAATTGCAGACCTGCTGCTTCCGGAGTGTACCATAGTGTACCTTGTGGACAATACCGGCGAAAGGGTTCCGACAAATTCAGGCAGAAGCGCGACAAGCATACCGTACGTGCTGCTGGTGGACGAATGGACAGCCAGCACTTCTGAAATACTGGCTGCCGCAGTAAAGGACAACAAAGGGGGCGCGCTGGTCGGTGCAAAGACGTTCGGCAAAGGAGTGGTGCAGACGGTGATGCCCCTAAGCGACGGCTCCGGCGACGCAATCAAGCTCACCACGAGCCAGTACCTTTCCCCAAACGGCGACGTCATCCACGAGATAGGGGTTGAACCTGACTATGCCGTCGAGCTCAAGCCGGGGGACACCGAGGACTACCAGCTGGAAAAAGCCCTTGAGCTGCTGAGTGAATAGTGGTTGACGCGGTCTTGTTTCGATGCTATAATTATACTGTAATGTGTTAAAGTATCGGAAAGGAGGGTACGGCATGGCTTACGAATCAAGGTTTAAGCGAAAAGACATCGATGAGCTATTCAAGGCGGTGTTGCTTTTGGAGGACGAGGAAGACTGCTACCGGTTTTTTGAGGACATTTGCACGATAAACGAAATCCACGCTATAGCACAGAGGCTGGAGGTCGCAAAGCTGCTTTCAGAAAAGAAGACGTACAGTTACATCGAAAACAAAACTGGTGCCAGCACTGCAACGATTAGCAGGATCAACAAATGCCTCATCTACGGGGCAGAGGGCTACCAGAGGATTTTGGCGAGGATGAAGCAGTAGTTGACAATCTACACTTTCAATGGAGAGCACAGGGGCAGAGGCGAAGAACTGGCGAGAAGAGCGGTTGGGATGCATGCAGAAGAATGCTGGGGCCTAGGCATGCGCTTGCCGCCGTTTGCAAGGACCAAGCACGGCAAGCCGTACCTTGAAGGGCTCCCGCTTCATTTTTCGGTAAGCCACACCGGCGGGCTTTGGTGCTGCATGGTATCGGAGTCAAACGTGGGGATCGACGTCCAAGAGATGAAAAGCGCGAATTACGGGAAATTGGCAGAAAGGTTTTTTGCCGGCGAGGAAGCCAGGTTCGTGAATGAAAACGGGGCTGGCGGTTTTTTTGACGTATGGGTGCGCAAAGAAGCATGCATCAAATACATCGGCGAGGGGCTTCCAGCGATTTCCTCCTTTTCAGTGGTGAAAGGCGGTAAGCTAGCCGAATTGGTTGAATACAAGGGCCAGGTGTGCTTTGTCAAGCCATTTGAACTGGCAGAAGGGGTAAAATGCGCCTATTGCTGCGGCAGCAGGAGCGACAGTGTATGGAAAAGGGAGTTAAGGTAAAAGAAATCAACTTGGAACGGGGCAACCCGACGGTGGAGGTGGCACTCCGCAATCTGGTCAATGAACTGTCCACTGCGAAGCGCGTGGGGTACCGGGCACTGGTCTTGGTCCACGGGTATGGATCTTCCGGCACCGGAGGGGCGATCAAGGCAGCCGTCAAGGCGAAGCTGGGGGAGCGCTCGCTGAGCGGGATTATCCGAAGCTACGCGGGCGGTGAAGAGTGGTTTTCCAGGAAGCGCGAATTTACAGAGAGCTGCTCCCAGCTGAAGGACTACAGCCCTTACATCGACGGCAACAGGGGCGTCACAGTCGTTTTGTTGAAGTAAAGCGAGGTAAAGGATATGAAAAAAATAATTATTACCGGCGGGCCGACAAACGAACCCATAGACGAAGTCATGAAAATCACTAACATGTCCACAGGCAGGCTCTCAGTGGCGCTGGGTGAATGCTTCCTGCGGGCAGGCTATGCCGTTCGCCTCGTGCTGAACAATTCCGTCAACGCGGACAGGCTCGAAGATGCAAACGAAGGCAACAGAAACCTGAAAATAACTTGGATCGAAACCACGGAAGATATGCTCCGGGCGCTTGAAGCCCTCAGCAGGGAAGAGAGCCGCGCAGACGCGGTAATACACGCTTCCGCAGTGGGGGACTACTTGGCGGATTTCTCGTTTCTACTGGAGGACATGGCGCAGGAGCTGTTCGCAAAGCTTCCGGGGATGAAATCAGCTGCCGACATTTTGGCGGTTTTGGAGGATCCGAGCTGCAAGCTGGACGACAGCTCAAAGATAAGCAGCTACCAAAAGAATCTCACAGTTAAGCTCGGGCTTACGCCAAAAATAATTGCGCGGCTCAGGGAATGGTACCAAGGCAGCCTGTTGATAGGGTGCAAGCTGCTGGAAAACGTGCCGAAGGAAGAACTGTTTGACGTAGCTGCGCACCTCTGCGAGCGCAACGACATGGACTTTATCCTTGCCAACGACCTCGCCGACCTTCGGGCAGGAAAGCCCGAGCGCTACCTTGTGGCGAGGAACGGCTTCACCGGCAGCACGCTTGGCTCGCCAGAAGATATATTCAGGTTTGTCGACGGAGAGCTCTCATAATTGCTCAGGCTCTTGCTCAGGCTCTTGTTCATTGTTTTGGGCAAACAGGGGCCAGATGTCATCTGCGGCCTGCGAGAACTGCCAGCAGGCTGTTCCGGCAAGGCCGTATTTTTCTGCAAGTCCGACCCTGTTCTTTATTGAAACGGCGTCCTCTATCCAGATTTTCGCCGTATTGCCTTCGTCGTCGTATTCCACGTAGTTTTGCTGTTCATATGGCAGGTATTCCGGTTCTAAGCCCTCGCTTTCGAGCAAATTCCTGACGAAAGCCATTCCTGCCGCCTTGTTTGACGCTATCTTGCCGCGCTGGTTGATTGTCCACACTCTGGTGTAGAGAGGGACGCCGAGCAGAATCTGGCTCGCAGGGACACCTTCGCTCAAAGTGTCCTGGACGGCTTGCTCGGCCCAAGGTAGGGACGATATTGAGCCGGGCTTCGGGCTGGTGGACCAGTGCTCGTCATATGTCATGACTGCGATGTAATCTACGTATTTGGCCAGGTTTTCCCTGTCGTACTCAATAGTCCAAGGCTTTGGTATCAGCGTGTCTATCGAAAGGTTGAGCCCTTGGCGCTCTGCGAGCCCCCTGAGCGCCCTGGTAAAATCGACCAGTCCGGCAGCGTCGTCGTCTTCCACGTCCTCGTAGTCGATGTTTATGCCGTCGGCATCGTACAGGCAGGAATAGAACAAGAACTGGGCTACGGATTTGTTCAGAAGCTCAGGAGAGCTGAAAACCTCGGTGGTGAACTTGGTCGAGCCCTTGACTGTCATGCTGTTGGTTATCGTCGCCCAGACCAAGTAGCCCCTCTCGTGGCACAGGTCCGCATACCCCTTGTCGCCGTTGTTTTCAACGCTGCCGCCGCCGCCGGTTATGAGGTGGAACCAAGTGGGCGAGATAATGTCAAGCCCGTCGTATTTGGGCGGGGCTTCGGGAGTGGCCTTGTTGACGTACTGCCATGCCAAGTTGATCCGCAAGCTGCCCTGCTCCCATTTTGTTTTTTTGGGGGCGCTAAAATCTGGAGGGGCATCTTTGCCAGAGGCTTTGTATTCGCTGGTCAGATATATCGAATTGCCGGAAAAGCTGTAGCTCAGGCGGAAGAACTGGTACACTGTGTTCAAAGGGACGAATATAGTGTCCTCGATCTTTTGGAGGGGTATGTAAACCGTCCCTGCATGGGTTTTTACGAAGTCGGTCACTACCTCGTCTGCCATTGCTATGTTTTGGGTGCCCATGTCGATGTTCAGCCGCAGATTCGCCGCGTCGATTGTGACACCCGGGTTTTCCGGGAACTGGTCAAGGACGGAGGCTGGCAGCCAAGGCGTGTTTTTATCCATATACCAGTAAAGGCCAGAGAACTTTTTGTTGCAGTAAACCTTGAAAAGGCCTGAGTCGTCTTCCTGGGGCGAGATTAATAAAAAAGCTGCCAACGCTATTATTATGGTTGCCGCTACGGCAAACAAAAGCGGGAGGGCTTTCCCGATTGTCATAAATTCCTCCAAAGGTTGCTATTCTTGTTGAAATGTGATACCCTTGACTTTGCGGCGGGCTTGCTGAGCCAAGGTTTCGTCATCTGTAACTGAGATTGGAGAGGGTATGCTGTTTTCGTCAGTTGTTTTCATAGGCTGTTTCCTACCGCCTGTCCTACTCGTTTATTATACACTGCTGAAAGGCAAAAGGCTACTGCAAAATTATTTCCTGCTGTTTGCTAGCCTGGTGTTTTACGCTTGGGGCGAGCCTTTGTTCGTCTTCGCGCTGATAGGCTCATTTACCGGAAACTGGGCTTTCGGGCTTCTCATAGGCAAGCACAGGGGCAGCCAGCGGGCATCGAAGCTGATCCTTGTCCTTATGCTCGCTTTCAACCTGTCAGTCATCTTCGTCTTCAAATACTTGATGTTTACCGTTGCCAACGTCAACCTTCTGCTCGGCGCAAGCTTTGCTGTCCCATTGATTGTGCTCCCCATCGGGATTTCTTTTTTTACGTTTCAAGCTATTTCGTACGTGGTCGACGTCTACAGAGGCAGAAAGGCTCCGCAGAAAAACCTGCTGAACGTTGGGCTCTACATCGCGTTTTTCCCACAGCTTGTTGCGGGTCCGATCATACGCTACGAAACGATCGCGGACCAGATCGCCGGAAGGGAAGAGAGCTTTAGCAGCTTTTCGATAGGGGCATGCCGATTCATCGTCGGGCTTTCAAAAAAAGTGCTGCTGGCAAACAGCTTTGCCGTAGTCGCAGACAAAAGCTTCGCTGTGGCGCAAGCAGGGGATCTGTCGGTCTCTTTCGCTTGGCTTGGCGCAATCGCTTATGCGCTTCAGATTTTTTTCGATTTCTCAGGGTATTCCGACATGGCCATCGGCCTCGGGAGGATGTTTGGGTTCCGGTTCCCGGAAAACTTCAACTACCCATACATATCGAAATCCGCTACCGAGTTTTGGCGCAGGTGGCATATTTCGCTGGGGAGCTGGTTCCGGGACTACGTATATTTCCCCCTCGGTGGCAGCAGGGTCTCTTCAAGGGCAAGGCTCGTGCTCAATTTGTTCATCGTCTGGCTCCTTACCGGGATATGGCACGGGGCGAACTGGACTTTCGTCTGCTGGGGGCTGCTTTACTTTGCGCTGATAGCCATAGAGAAGACAATACAGTTTGAAAAACTTCCGCTCCCCGGATTCTTGAAGCGCACATACATCCTGCTGTTCGTTTTGGTAGGCTGGGTGCTGTTTCGGTCGGGCACTGTCGCTGACGCTGCATGGTACCTGAAAGTGATGTTCGGCTTTTCGGGAAGCCCCTTGACTGACGCGAATGCAGCTGTATACCTGAAAGAAAACCTGGTCTACTTTTTGTTTGGCATTTTGTCTTCGACGCCGGCGGCAAAAGCCATCATTGCAAAGGCAGAGGGGGCAGGGGCATTGCGCAGTGCAGCCTCAGTCGGTTATGCTGCCATATTTGCTTTGGTGTTTTTGATATCGCTTTCGTACTTGGCAAAGGGAACGTACAACCCATTTATCTACTTCAACTTTTAGGGGTGCTCGGCATGGGAAACTGGCTTAAGGAAAAATTTAAATCGGATGATAAGGAAAAATTTACCGCAACAGCTTTCTTGCTGCTGATTTTCTCGATGTTTTTCGGGATGTTTTTTCATGTCGCGGACGTAGGGGCAGAATTTATAAACGCCTACAGGGCGAACGCTCATGCAGGCGCCTCTTTGATCGAGCGCTTTTCTGCAGCCACAGCCGCCGCAGAGCCGGCAGCCAGCGCCGGGGTGCCGGGCAGGCCGCAGTACATTGAGGTTTTCGGTTTGGCGCAATTGGCCATGGGCAAAAGGATCGTGGCAGACCCGAATTACGGCGCCCTGTACAAGACGCCAAGCGGCCAGCTTGCTTACGCAGTGGAAGAGAAGTACCTCGGCGGCTACCTTGACAATCTGTACGAGATGGTGAACTGGCTTCGGCTGGAAGAGATACCGTTCCTCTACGTGCAGGCGCCGTTCAAGCTAAGGGACGCCCATTCCCAGCTGCCGCCTACGGTGGCGGATTATTCAAACTCGGACGCGGACAGGTTCATTGAGAGCCTTGCCGCTGCCAGTGTGACATGCTTCGACCTGCGGCCTTTGCTGTACGATAGCGGGATGACGCAAGAGGAGATGTTTTACGGCACGGATCACCACTGGACAATCGACGCGGCGTTTTTCAGCGCAGGCAAAATCGCGGAAAAACTGAATGAGGATTACGGCTTCAAAATCGACAAACAGTATTTTGACGTCAAAAACTACAACCGCAAGACATATGAAAAGTCTTTCGTCGGTTCCCTAGGCCGGCGAGTGGGCAGGATTTACGGCGGCATCGACGATTTCACTCTGATAACGCCAAAGTTTGAAACCAGCTTGGCCCTTTCCGAAAATGGCGTTGCATTGCCTGGCGGTTCTTTTGAAGACGCGGTGCTCGACATGGAGTGCGTCGACGAAAAGGCCAAGGCGGAAACGAACCGCTACGCGGTTTACCGCAAGGACAGGGGGGAGGTCGTGTTTGAAAACCATCTGGCCCACAGCGGGAAGATACTTATCGTCAAAGACTCCTTTGGCATACCGGTCTACACGTTCCTTGCTCTTGGAGTGCAAGAGGTGAGGGCGCTCGACGTGAGGCTCTTTGACGGCGACGTCAGCGAATACGCCAAGGAGCACCGCCCTGACGTGGTGATACTGCTCTACAACCCCGACTGCTTCAATGGGCAGATGTTTGATTTCAAGGGGGGGCAGCACTAACTACAGCGACAGTTCTTCCATGTTCCTTGCAGAGTAGACAACTCTGTGCATCTCGACGGCTTTATCGAGCACAACATAAAACGCAGTATAATTGCCAATGAACAACTGCCGGTATTCATAGTCGAATTTGTGGTTCCACTTGTACAGAGCGCCGATGAACGGATGCTGCATTAGATTGGCCAGTTTAGCATCAAGCTCGTCAGCAAAATGTTCTGCTGCAGTTGGGTTATTAAGTTCATCTAGCAGATAATCCAGTATATCGTCAACATCAAGCCGCGCCTGATCGAGATAAGAAATTTTATATTCACCTTGCATTTTGAATCCGTTTTCGTACTCCATCCATTACTTCAGCGTGCGTGTGCCTAAATGTAGTTGTTTTCGCCTCTGCTTCAGCGACTTTTAGCTTATAAAAAACGTCTGCGTCAAGCTGCTGTTTTTCATATTGCGCCATGCTCATAACCACCATGTCGCCGAAGCCGTTTTTTGTAAGAAAAACAGGTGCGCGGCTTTCGTGAACAATGCGGGATATTTCAGCAAAATTGTTTCTAAGGTCTGAGACTGGTCTTATTTGCGGCATATTTAAAACCTCCTTGATTTGTTTATCTTAATATTATCATAATTATGCTGTGCTGACAATACTATTTTATGATAACCTATGCTTTATCACGTCAAATTCATCAGCTGTAGGCTGCAATTTTGATTGTATTTGCAAACGAAGTGTAATATAATTATTAGGTTATACAGTTTGTGGAGCATTTTGGGACATGATAAAGAACTATTTTAAAAACTATTACGGCGATTACGGCGTCTTGGGGGTAGCAGCGGCGGCAGCGGTTTTCCTCAAGATGATGTTGTTTTACTTTTTTATCGGGACGACGACGAACGTCGTGCCTGTGCTCCTGGTGAGCTGGGTTTTGACGTACCTGCTGTTTGCGTGCTTTGAAAACAAATGGATCCCGGCAGTGGTTTTTGCCGCCTTTTCGGTTCTTATGGTCTGCGACGTCACGTATGCGAGCTTTTTCAACCGCTACCTTTCTGTCAACATGGCAGCGGCGGCGGCGTTCCTGGGGGACATAGTCGTGAACATCTTGGTGGTGTTTCGGGTGTTTTACCTGCTGCTGCTTGTTGACGCCGTGCTCGTCTTCATATGCCTGGCTAGGAAGGGAAGGCGGGAAAGGCTTCGCGTGGACGGAATCCAAAGGCCGCAGGCCAGTGAAGCAGAGGCAGAGCAGGCGGGGGCAGAGCAGGCGGGGGCAGAGCAGGCGGGGGCAGAGGCTGCTTGTGAAAGTGGCTGGAAAGCCCTTCCGGGCAGGGTCAAGAGGAACAAGAACAAGAACACGGCGGCGGAATTTGCCGCAAAGCATAAAAAAAAAATAATAGCAGTGCTGATAATCTCGGTGCTGGTGGCGAACGTGACCGGGAGCGATTTCATTAAATCCGTTTCCAACCAGGAAATAATATCATACCACGTCAAAGACATAGCCTACAAGGTTTTTGGAGTTACGGAAGAGGACGAGAGCTTGTCCGCGTTCAAAGACACCTACGAGGACGAGAAAGCAGGGCCATACTTTGGGATGGCCGAGGGCAGGAACCTCATAGTCATCCAACTGGAGTCTTTCCAGAATTTTGTCATCGGGCTCGAATACAACGGCCAGGAAGTGACGCCAAACCTCAACAGGCTGCTTCAGGGGAACACAGCCTATTTCGACCACTACTACCAGCAGATCGGCAGCGGAAACACATCCGACGCCGAATTCGCTTCAAACAATTCCATATACGGCGCGCTGATGAGCTACACGTACAAGCTCTACGGAAAGCAGAACTATTTCCACGGACTGCCGGCGATGCTCAAGGAGAAGGGCTACGAAACGGTGGTTTTCCACGCGTATGAGAATAAAAACTTCTGGAACAGGCAGACGGTTTACCCAAACATGGGGTTTGACAAATTTTACGGCGGGCTGAACAACAGGGAAGGCGACGGCGTCTACGAGATGAAGGAATGGATGGGTTGGGGCCTTACCGACACGTATTTTTATGAACAGACGTTGGATTTCCTGGACGAGATCAAAGAGCCGTTCTACAGTTTCGTGATATCCCTTTCCAACCACCACCCGTACATGATGCTCGACCACTACAAGTTCATCGAGCCCCTTCCGGAGGATGACGGCACGATCGTGGGGAACTACCTGAACAGTGCAGCTTATACCGACTACGCGCTTGGCGAATTCTTTGACGGGCTGAAAGACAAGGGGCTTTACGACAATTCGATAATAGCGATATATGGCGACCATGTGGGGCTGACCCATTCAGATGCAACCGACGCTTCGATGAGGAGGCTCCTAGGCCGTCCTTACGACTACGACACGCTGATGAACATTCCACTGATCATATCGGTGCCGGGCGCTGCAAAGGACATCAGGCAAACCATAAGCACTGCCGGAGGCCAGCTGGACTTTTTCCCCACCATTGCTTATCTTATGGGGTTCGACAAGCTCGACACCCTGTACCTTGGACACAACCTGTTCACTGTAAAAGAAGGGCTTGTGGCAGAGCAGACCTACATGACCAAGGGGTCGTTTTTCAAGAACGACATAGCCTTTGAAATGGGAAGGGACGGGGTTTTTGAGCATGGCAGGGCTTGGGACCTGAAAACGGGAGAGGCGGTGCCGCTTGCCGAATGCTACGACGATTACGCAAAAGCCATGGAGATTATCGGCACGTCGGAATACATCATGAGGAGCGACGCGATACGCAGGATATTCATAGACGGCGAAGACGCAAAAGCGGCGTTTGGCAAGGACGTTTCGAGGATGTACCCTGACCCCATTGCCATTGCAGGCGCACCGGGCCTGGATTACGGCAGCTCCATAAAGGACATCGAGCATTCCTACAATGAGGATTGCAGGTGCATCAGGATTGAGATGGGCTGGACAGAAAAGGTGGGCGACGAAGACCCTGACCCCATTGCGACAGACGGCAACGGGGAAGTCGTGATGACGCATCTTGAGCTGATCGACTGGATGGAGCACCACGCAGACACGGTCATCGTGGTGAAAATCCAAAGAAGTGGCGATTTTTTCATCAAAACCATGGCGAAAATCAGCCCTGCGGCATCTGAAAGGCTGATTCTTGAACTGCCGGAGCTGAACGAATACACGGGAAAGCACGATGCTATCATAAACATCTCGGATGTCGCACAAGACGTTTCAGAGATAGAGGATTTCATCGAAAAGAACAAGGTTTGGGCAATAATGATGACGAAAGAAGAAGCAGAAGGGAAGTACGAGAGCCTGATGGGGCTCGACACGGGCATATACATCGCGGGGGAAACGGATGGGTTCATTACCAAAGCCAATTAAGAAATTGATGAAAGCCGAAGCTGCGCTCGCCATAGTCGTCCTCGTAGCTGTCAACCCCATGGGTAATGCTTTTGCCACGTCGATAAGCTCCCAGGAATTCTTCACGTACCACATACGCGATTTCATCGAAAGCTTTGCGGGAGAGCCGCAAAACCAAGGAGATTTCTACCTAGCGACCGGAACTTACGAGGAGCAGCTTGTACCGGGGCTTTTCGGCGCTGCGAGAGGCATGAACCTGATCGTGGTCCAGCTTGAATCCATGCAGAACATTGTCATGGGCAGGCGGTACTATGGGCAGGAAATCACGCCGTGCCTAAATACGCTCGCCCGCGCCCCAGGGTCCTTCTATTTCAGCAATTTCTACTCTCAGATAGGATCCGGGAACACTTCCGACGCGGAATTCACGGCAAACAATTCCTTGATGGGCACTGTCGAGAGCTACACGTACCAGCTGTACCAAAACAACTATTTCAAGGGGCTTCCGTGGATTTTAAGGGAAAACGGCTACCGGGCATATGTCCTGCACGGGTACAAGAAGGAGTTCTGGAACAGGCAGAACATGTACCCTGCCATGGGTTTTGAGCGGTTTTTCAGCGCGGACGACTTCGCAAGCGACAACATTGAAGGCATCGGCGGCGGGAACATCGTAGGGATCAGCGACCACGCGTTTTACGAGCAGACGGCAGATTACCTCGAGGGCTTTGCCCAGCCATTCTACAGTTTCGTAATTTCCCTGTCATCCCACAACCCGTTCAGGCTGCCGGACTCGCTGAAGGGGATAGACATACGGCCTGCCGAAGACAACATCGTGGGGGATTACATTAACAGCACCCATTACGCAGACCGGTGCTTTGGAGAGTTCATGGAGCTACTGAAGGAAAAAGGGCTTTACGGCAATTCGCTGATCGTTGTTTACGGCGACCACTTCGGCCTAAGCAAATCTGACAAGAGGGTCGATGCCGCCATGTCAAGCTGGCTCGGCGAACCCTACCGGTACGACACGATGATGAACATACCGCTGATCGTCCACGTCCCGGGGCTTGCGCTCAATTCAACATACGAGAACTCAGGCGGCCAGATCGACCTGCTGCCTACAATCGCGTACCTGCTGGGTATTGAAAGGCTTGACACGATCTATCTGGGGCAGAACCTTTTCACGGGCGAGGACAGCGTTGTCGCAGTGCAGACGCACATGCTAAAGGGCTCGTACATAAAAGGGGACCAGGTTTTTGAAATCTCGCGGGACGGGCTTTTTGAAAACAGCAAAGCGTGGGACAGGCGGACTGGCGAGGAAACCGGGATTGACGGCTGCTTGGAAAATTCGGAAAAAGCGGCATCGACGATAGACTTGTCGACGTTCTATCTGAACAACGACGTGCTCAGGCTGGCATTTTTGGAGAACATGCCCATGGGCGAGATCAACGAAACGATCGAAGGCAGGATAGCGGAATTGCCAGGCAAAATGGACGGGAAGTACATTGAAAGCGGCGACGAGAATGCCCTGGGCGATTTTTTCCGCATGATGCGCGAAGACGAGAAGAAGTACGCGCTGCTGCTGTCGGACGACATATACAACCTCTTGCTGGAGCTTGAGGTAGAGTACTCAGGGAAATCGAAGACGAAAGGCGCCGGCTCGATTGACGAAACCGCAAACAAGGCCTTCCTCGACGTCAGGGGCAGGATCGTCCCGGTCGTTACTGAAAACGACAATTACACCAAAGTTGAATCCCTTGGGTACAACCGGATAATGGTCACTCCCGGGCAAGACACCGTTTTGACTGCCAAGCTGAGGGAGCTGCTTAAGATGAACAGCCCATGTGGCATTGCGATGTCAAGGAAACACTGGCTGTCAAGCATGAACATCTGGGTAGGCAGCAAAGTTCCGGTTTACGTATATGACGCGAACATGCCGCCGGGGAGAGATACGATGCCTGTGCGCCGGATGCGCACGCGATAATGTGAAAATATAAAACGGAGCCGTGAAGATGAGTATATTTGTGATTGCCGACCTGCACCTGTCATTCTCAGAAAAAGTACAGAAGCCGATGGACATTTTTGGCGGGGAATGGCTGAACCATGCAGAAAACGTCAAGAAGAACTGGGAAAGCGCGATTGCGGAAGACGACACCGTGATAATTGCGGGGGACGTGTCATGGGCGCTCAAGCTGGAGGAAGCCGTGGCCGATCTTGACTGGATACGCAGCCTGCCGGGAAACAAGGTGTTCGTCAGGGGCAACCATGACCTGTGGTGGTCGTCCATTAAAAAGCTGAACTCCATGTTCGGCCGTGACATGCGCTTCCTGCAAAACGACTTCTGCGAAGTCGAAGGGTGGGCAATATGCGGAAGCAGGGGGTGGTTGTGCCCGGGTGACGAGGGCTACACAGCGCAGGACGAGAAGATATACAAAAGGGAGCTTATCAGGCTCAGGTCGTCGTTGACTGCCGCAAGGGACGCTGGATTTGCCAAGATAGTAGGAATTTTGCATTTCCCTCCGATGAACGACAAGCTGCAAGAGTCCGGGTTTACCGAGCTGTTTGCCGAGTTTGGCGTGAAGCGGGTCTTTTATGGGCACCTGCACGGCGAAGAAGGGTTCAAAAGCGGCGTTCAGGGCATGGTGGGCGGTACAGAGTACAGGCTCGTTTCCCTTGACTACATAAAATGCAAACCGGTGAAAATGGAGGTTGGTTGATATGAATAGAGTTGCTATCGTCGTGCTTGACAGCCTTGGGGTGGGCGCGTTGCCTGACGCCGAAAGCTATGGGGACGCAGGCGCGGACACTTTTTCCCACATTGAGGAAGAGATGAGCAAAGCGGGCGGCTTTGCCATACCAAACCTGCTACGCTTGGGGTTTGGGAACATCGAAGGCGCAGCGCAGGGGAGGCTGAAGCAGAGCGGGCCGGCAGGCGCTTTTGGCCGGCTCAGCGAATGTTCAAAGGGCAAGGACACGATCACGGGGCATTGGGAAATAGCGGGGCTTTACACGGAAATACCGTTTATGACCTACCCGGACGGCTTCCCGCAGGACTTCATCAGAAGGTTTTCAGAGGAGATCGGGGTTGGCATTCTCGGCAACTACGCGGCGTCAGGCACTGAAATAATAGACGAACTGGGGCCTGTTCACGAAGAGACGGGAAAGCCCATAGTGTACACGTCGGCCGACAGCGTTTTTCAGATAGCTGCAAACACGGCGGTAATACCGCTGGAAAGGCTCTACGAAATCTGCAAAGCCGCAAGGGGGATGCTGGTTGGCGACGTTGCCTGCGGCAGGGTCATCGCGAGGCCCTACGTGCTTGAGGGCGGCAGGCGAGTGCGTACTTCGGATCGGAAGGACTATGCCGTTTCCCCACCCAGCGAAACGGCTTTGGACAAGGTCAAGTCAGCAGGTAAGGCTGTATATGCGATCGGCAAGATCAGCGACATATTCAACGGGCAGGGGATCACGGCCTCCGTCCACACAGAGGACAACATGGACGGCGTGGACAAGACGATCAAGGCCCTTAGAGAGGATTTCGAAGGCTTGATTTTCACCAACCTGGTGGATTTTGACTCCAAGTACGGGCACCGCAGGGATCCGATTGGTTACGGGCGGGCCATAGAGGCTTTCGACAGGAGGCTTCCCGAGGTATTGGGGGCTTTGAAGGGCGGCGACGTGCTGATGCTGTGCGCCGACCATGGGAACGACCCTGTGCATAGCGGCTGGGACCACACTCGGGAATACGTGCCCGTCGTGGTGTATGGAAAAGAGGTCGCAGCGGGCAAAGACCTGGGCACAAGGGGCTCGTTCGCCGACATCGGCGCCACTGTCTGCGAAATCCTAGGCGCGGGCGCGCCTGACATCGGGGAGAGCTTTTTGAAGCATATTGTTTGAGCACGGGTTTGGCAGGCTCAGCGGCAGGGCAAAAACCACGAAGGAGCACCCGGCTCGCCGGATGCTCCCGCTTGTGCGCGGTACGCGGGCAGCGCCCGCGTTAGATGGCAGTAATGCGGAATTGTCAAGTCATATCGCCTCGACGCTGACCTTCGGCCTGACGACAGGCCTGTCTTCGGGTTTGACCGTACCTTTGTCTTCGCGCCTTTTCTCGCATTCGATGGTTAATTCGCTAAGCTCGTTCAAGTGCTCCTTTATTTCATTGAAGCTTCGTTCTTTCCTTTTGTAGATGATTATGCACGTCAGGGAGCATAGGGCAAAGTTTGCAGGAATAAGCAAGACGACAAGCCATGCCACCAGGACGGACGCCTCCGCAAAAAGAGACGAATTTCCCACACTGTAAAGGATAACAGCCATTACTCCGGAAGCGGCGAGCAGATATGCCAAAAGGCCAAGAGCAGAAATCAAAACAACCTTTAATTCTTTATCGAAACTCATGACAACCCTCCTTCAAGACATCGCAAAAGAAACACCAAGGTAACACTAAAGTAACAACGCTACTACATTATACATGATTGCTTCTTCTAATTCAATATGTCATTTTAAATTTTCAGGGTTCAGGTTTTCCAGTTCGGGGATTACGAACCGCCCGTCTTTCCTTATGAGCCTGCCGTCAAACCAAATCTCCCCACCGCCGTATTCGGGCCTTTGGATCATGACAAGGTCCCAGTGTACAGAAGACTTGTTCCCGTTTGGCGCATCGTCATAGGAGGCTCCGGGGGTGAGGTGGAAGCTCCCCGCGATTTTCTCGTCAAAGAGGGTGTCCTTTATGGGTTCAAGTATGTACGGGTTCACGCCTATGGCGAATTCGCCGAAATACCTTGCCCCGGCGTCGGTGTCCAGCAGTTCGTTGATCCGCTTGGTGTTATTTGACGTGGCCTTGGTTATTTTCCCGTTTTCCACTTCAAACACTATGTTTTCGTAGGTGAACCCCTGTTCTTCCGAGGGGGTGTTGTATGAAATGACGCCGTTTGCTGACTCGCGGACGGGCGCAGTGTACACTTCGCCGTCGGGGATGTTTTTTTCCCCTCCGCATTTGACGGCAGGGATGCCTTTTACAGAAAAAACAAGGTCGGTCCCGGGGCCTTTGATATGAACTTTGTCGGTACTGTCGAGGAGCGCGACGAGGGCGTCCATGGCGAGGCTCATCTTTTTATAGTCAAGGGTGCAGACGTCGAAGTAAAAATCTTCAAACGCTTCAAGGCTGGTGTTCGCAAGCTGGGCCATGGAATAATTCGGGTAGCGCAGTACCACCCATTTCGTTTTGTTGACGCGGTAGTCGAGGACAGGCCGCAGGGTCCTGTTGTACAGGTTGAGCTTGTCTGCCGGCACGTCGGCCATTTCTGCCGCGTTGTTCCCCCCGCGGACCGCAATGTAGCACTGCATGCCATGCATCTGGTCGAGCTGGCAGTCTTTCATGAATTCCAGCTGGCCTTCCTCGCATTTCATCACGAGCTCCCTGCTGATTTCAGAATCGCGTATTTCACAGTAGGGCAGCCCGCCGCTGGCGTAGACGTCCTTCACGAGCTGCTTTATGAGGGGCTTTGAAGACTCCCCTTCGTAGGAAATAAGCACTCTTTCGCCCTGCTTTACGTCACAGGAATAGTGTACCAGCACATTTGACAGCTTTTTGATCCTGTCGTCCATATTTGCCTCCTTTATTCGATGAATTTTAATCATCCCTGATTATCGGTTTATGTTACAATTATACCAGCAGCACTCTTGTTTGGGAAGCCGCTTTATGTCAAACGGTACAATTTGATCTTCTTGCTTTTGATCCATGTACCTTCCCAAAATCAACAATTCGCTTTTCGGTTGTGGTGAAATTTGCATTTCCTTGGCGAAAAGTTTCTAGGCACGGACCTGTCCCCACGTATTGGCGTCACCGACATTGTCACCTCGTCAATTATCTTTTGAATGAGTTTTGCCTGCTTGCGGCCCCGTCGATTTCGGCCTGGGCATCGTGCGCTCGTCAACCGACACTGGCCCGATCAGCGCGTCGGCGGCGTTTTTGAAACCTTCGCTGCAGGCCAGCCTGTTCGTTAGTTCTGCAATAATTTTGACCAGCCGGCGCCGGCATGTCAACGCCGTTTTTCCCCAGTTTTCGCCTGTGCTCATTTTTATCCACCCAATTTTCGCAAGATATACCTCAAAAAAAGGTAAGAAAATGGCAAACCTGTGCCGTGTCGTCCATCACGACACGGCCCTTAACATTAGTGCAGGTCTAAAATTTTTAAGAAAGCTATTGACATTAAAGCGGCTGCATAGATTACAATAATATTGTGATTATGGTTTACTGCAGTTCTTGGGGATGTGAGTCGATTCATTTTATTCCGGTCAAGAGCTGGCTGGCCAGCTTTTCGATGTACACCCGCTGCACTTTCTAGCCAAACCATTAGAACCAGACAAAGTGTTTAAGGACATTTCACTTACCCTTACAATGC
>JGI24705J35276_12238313_pt1 | contig 19135 bp, 16 predicted proteins | sample TergutNt197P4_FD_35276 | JGI IMG/M metagenome (IMG submission 35276) | reverse complement strand
CTGGCCATCAGACACCCCCAATGGCCAAATGAATCACAAATATGAAATCAGCAAAATCCAGATTCTGAAATCACGCCCGACGCTCTAACTGATTGAGATCGGTGATGACTGATCGTTCCTGCATGGGAACATAATGTTCGAATTTCTGTATATTGTCCATGCCTGGAAACGAATACATCTTCAGAGCCTAATCAGAAGCAGGGCTATGAGCGATGGCAAAGACGTTAATCCGGGGCGGCATCGTCCTGACACTCTCAGACAGCTTTCCGCGCTGGCAGCGAGGCGATGTCCTCGTTGACGAGGATCGCATCGTCGCCATCGGGACCGAGATCGAGGCTGAGGGCGCTTCGCGCATCGATGGGACCGGTTGCGTCGTCATGCCGGGCTTGGTGAACGCGCATCTGCACTGCTGGCAAACGCCTCTTCGTGGTGTCGCGGTCAATTGGACACTTCAAGATTACCTGGTGAAGATTCTCGGTGAGATCGGGCCGCGCTTTACGCCAGAGGACATCTACTGGTCGACACTGGCGGCTGCGCTCGATCAGGTCGACGCCGGAGTCACCACCGTCGTTGACTGGAGCCACAACGCGCCGACGCCAGCCCACGCCGAAGCGGCTCTGGCAGCCTTGCGCGACGCCGGCATCCGCGCCGTCTTTCTGCGGGAAGCCTTCAGGCCTGCAACTGCGGCAACGAACGGCGACTGGACCGACATCGACATCCCCTCTGGTACCAATGGATTGCTTAAATTGGGCATGTCGATCCTCGGTCCAGCCTATTCTTCGCTGGATACAGTGCGTTTCGAACTACGCCGCGCCATGGAACGCAACGAGATTATCAGCATGCATTTTGCTGGCTCATTGGCGTCGGGCGCCTTCCGGCGGCTGGCCCGCGAGGGTCTCATTACGCCAAAGGTGAATATCGTTCATGGCAACGGCATGGACGAAGACGAGTTGTGGGCGTTAATCGACTCCGGGGCGACCTTTACGGTGACACCAGAGATCGAGATGCAGATGGGCTTCAGCGCAGGTATCACAGGCCGACTTCTGGCCGCTGGCGTTCGTCCTTCGCTCGGTGTCGACTCCGAAACGGCCTCATCTTCCGAGATGTTTCAGGTCGCCCGCTTCGCCATGCAGCTACAGCGGTACATGGACCATCAGACCGCATGGCAAGGCTCGGGCGCCCCAATGGTGGCAGTATCCGTTAGTGCGCGTGATGTTCTTCAGTGGGCGACGGTCGAGGGCGCTCGTGCCGCGGGTCTTGACGAACAAGTCGGCCCGCTGGCGCCTGGGAAATTAGCCGACATTATTTTGGTTCGTGTGCCGGAAGTCTTGCCCGGCTTCGATCCCGCGCAATTTGTCATATCAAGAGCTGCGGCCTCAGACGTCGATACCGTCATGATCGGCGGGCAGTTACGGAAGATTGCTGGCAAGCGGCTGGGCGCGGCTTCCGCCGAGATAGGACGTAGACTGTCGGAGATTTCGCGGCGCGTGTTGTCTGAGACCTTCACGGGCTAAATGCACAGGATCAGGGAAGATCAATATGGATGACGGCAAGACCGGACTGCAACTGCGTTCCCTGATCAAGAGCACCGGCGAGCTTGAGCTCTCGTTGGTCAACGTGCCGACACCCGAACCCGCCGAGGACGAAGTGGTCGTGCGTGTCGAAGCGGCACCGATCAACCCGTCGGACCTCGGCCTTTTGATTGGCGCTGCCGACCTTGGCTCCGCAAAAGCCTCAGGCTCCAAGGAGTCTCCTGTGATCACGGCCAAGGTGCCCGAGGCCGCCATGGCGGCAATGGTGGGTCGGATCGATCAATCCCTGCCGGTCGGCAATGAGGGCGCTGGCGTCGTGATCAAGACGGGGGCATCGGATGCAGCAAAGGCGCTGATGGGAAAGAAGGTCGCGATGATGGGCGGCGCGATGTATGCGCAATATCGCACTCTGAAGGTGCGGGACTGCCTGCTGCTCCCGCCCGGCACCACGCCAGCGGAAGGCGCGTCTTGCTTCATCAATCCGCTCACCGCGCTCGGCATGACCGAGACCATGCGCCGCGAGGGCCATAAAGCGCTGGTGCATACGGCGGCTGCCTCCAATCTCGGGCAGATGCTGAACAGGATCTGCCTGAAGGACGGCATTCCGCTGGTCAACATTGTGCGCAGCCAGGCACAGGCGGATATCCTGCGCAAGATCGGCGCAAAATATGTTGTCGATTCCAAATCGGCGTCATTCATGGGCGATCTGACTGGCACGCTTGTCGAAACCGGCGCGACGATTGCCTTCGACGCGATCGGCGGTGGACGGCTTGCGGGCCAAATCCTCACCTGCATGGAAGCCGCGGCCGGCAAAACGGCGAAGGCGTACAGCCGTTACGGTTCCAATGTGCACAAGCAAGTCTATGTCTATGGCAGCCTCGACACTGGCCCGATTGAGCTGGTCCGCGGCTTCGGCATGGCGTGGGGCGTCGGCGGCTGGCTGTTGTTTTCGTTCCTGGAGAAGATCAGTCCAGCGGACGCCGCAAGGCTCCGCCAGCGCGTGGTGGATGAGTTGAAGACGACCTTCGCGAGCCACTACACCAAGGAGGTCTCGCTGCAAGGGGCGCTCGATCTGGCCAATCTCACAGATTACGCCAAACGGGCAACGGGCGAAAAATTCCTCATCTGCCCGAAAAACAAAGGATGACCGCAGCCTACCTAAAGAAAGCTTGGCTCGAATCCGCGAGCCGCGTCGGCGGAGAGGCCTGCCGGCGTCCCGGCGATTGGCTGTCACAGGCCTGCGGTACTGGCGGTTCCGCCACTGCTCTGCTATGCAGTCTCGGTGTGCCTGCTTTAACGGCACCCGCGGTCCCGTAGCTCAGCCGGATAGAGCGACGGTTTCCTAAACCGTAGGTCGGAAGTTCGAGTCTTCCCGGGATCGCCAGCAAAATCAATGGCTTAGCTTGTCGCCGCAAGTTTCTGGACGGCGTGGGCTCCGAGCGATCCAGCGTTAGGACGTCGGATCATCGATGAAGCGCTGCGGGCGTGCGAACGCCTCCAACAACCCCTCGTGATCAATGATGATTTCCCGGCCACGGATGCGCACGCCGTGTTCGGTCAATTGTGCCAGGTTGCGGGAGAGATTCTCGCGAGTGGTGCCGATGTGCGAGGCCAGTGTGCCGCGATCAAATGGAAGAACGATTTTCGAGCGGGCTGGATTTTTCTGAGCTTCGCTCAGGATCCAGTTGGCAAGACGCTCCACGCTCGACCGTGCCACGGTGCCCTTCAGCTTCTTGATCGTCAATCTATAGGCGAGCGCGAGCTCGTGCGCCACCATTCGCGCGAATGCGACGTCCTCGCCGAAAATGGCGCGGACGCGCGGCGCCGGAATCAGCAGGACTCTGGAGTCTGCGAGCGTACGTGCAGAATCCAGATACGGCAGATCGCAGACCACAGCGGCAAGAATGAAGGTCGAGACCGGATAGACCAGGGAAATCCCGCAGTCGGCACCTTTTTGTTCGGTGAACAGCTCGACCAGGCCGTCGACCAGAACGTGCAGGAAGTCAGCATATTCGCCCTCATGGAGCAGGACTACGCCGGCCGGAAAATGCTGTAGCAGCGCCGCTCCGAGCAGGTCCTCGAGATTTTGAGGAGCCATGTCGGAAAACAATGGAAGCGATTTGATCTGACTGAGTTCGTGAGCACGCAACGCCGGGTCCGCGGATGTTGAGGGGAGTAGTGATATTTATCAAATCGGGATCCCTAATCTAGCAAACGCAGCCGTGTAATCAATCAATTCGGTCGAGTTCGCGAGCGACGCTTGCCGGTGTTGACATTTATCAAATCTGAACCTGCCATCCATCAAACGAGTCCGATTAATCAATCAATTCCGGTCGCTACATTTTGCACTTGCGAACATAAGGTTGTTCCAGCGCAATCTAAATTTACGACAGGCTTGCTGATGTGAGTTCATTCGGAGCTACCTCTCGGGGGGTTATAATGAACAACGTCGGTTCGAGTGCCGCACATCAAGGTCGGGCACTCTGGCTTTCAACCATCGCCTTTACGGTCTGTTTTGCCGTCTGGATGATCTTCGCGATCATCGGAATCTCGATACAGAAAAAACTCGGGCTATCTAACTTCCAGCTAGGATTCTTGCAGGGCTTGCCCGTTCTGAGCGGCTCGCTGGTACGTCTCCTGTTAGGCGTTTGGACTGATCAGTACGGCGGACGACGAACTTTTCCCGTCGTCATGATTGCTGGGGCGCTAGCGACATATTTTCTGACCTGGGCTGAGACCTACCCACAGTTCCTTCTCGCTGCTTTCTTCATGGGGATCTCAGGCGGCTCCTTCGCGGTTGGCACCGCCTACGTGACTCGTTTCTACGAGTCGGGCAGACAGGGCCTGGCGCTTGGCATTTTTGGTGCTGGCAACGTCGGCGCTGCGGTGACCAAGCTGGCCGCGCCACCGCTGATCATATATTACGGCTTTACCTGGCAAGGCGTCGCGTACATCTGGGCAGCTGCCATCTTCGTGATGGGGGTCATCTTCTTGATATTCGCGGAAGACGATCCCGTCGTACGCGAGCGGCGCGAAAAGGGCTTAAAGCCGACAAGCGCCTGGCTTGAGCTTGAGCCGTTGAAGAATATCCAGGTCTGGCGTTTTTCACTGTACTACTTCTATGCATTCGGTGCCTTTGTTGCCCTTTCGCTGTGGCTGCCGAAATATCTGATCTCTATCTACGGCATCGATCTCGTAAAAGGCGGAGAGATTGCCGCGATATTCTCAATTTTTGCCAGCGTTTTTCGTGCCTACGGTGGCCGTCTCTCAGATCGATATGGCGCCCGGCGCGTCATGTACTGGTGCTTGTCTGTGGGAGTGGCGGTTACCTTCGTGCTGTCCTACCCTTCAACCGACTATGTGGTTAAGACGGCCACTGGGCCCGCGGGCTTCCACTTTGAAACGACCCTGGCGTTTTTCGCAGTACTAGTCGGCATACTCGGCTTCTTCATGGCGCTGGGTAAGGCGGCGGTCTATAAGCATATTCCAGTTTACTATCCGAAGAGCATGGGATCTGTCGGCGGACTGGTCGGCATGATCGGCGGGCTTGGTGGTGCTTTACTTCCGTGGCTATTCGGCTGGCTGGTCGATGTGACGGGTGTCTGGCAGACCTGCTTCATGGTGATGTTCGTCATCGCCACCACCTCCCTGATCTGGATGCATGTCTCGATCCGTCAGATGGAGAAGGATGCTGTCGGCGAGCAGCTCAGGAGGCTGCCCGAATTTCCGGAAATGCAGGAGCTCCACACGCCCGAGATGATCGGTGCGATGTCGGGGAAGGTGCTCGGCGATTGGCGCCCGGAGAACAAGGAGTTCTGGGAGAACGGCGGAAGGGCGATCGCGAATCGCAATCTCTGGATATCGATTCCGGCGCTGCTGTTGGCCTTCGCTGTCTGGCAGGTCTGGTCGGTCGTGGTGGCGAAACTGCCCTCGGTCGGCTTTACGTACACGACCAACCAGTTGTTCTGGCTGGCTGCGCTGCCCGGCCTTTCGGGCGGCACGCTCAGAATCTTCTACTCCTTCATGGTGCCGATCTTCGGCGGACGGTTGTGGACCACGCTTGCGACCTGGTCGCTGCTGATTCCGGCGATCGGCATCGGCTATGCAGTGCAAAATCCGGCGACACCCTATCCGGTGATGCTTGGTCTTGCGTTGCTATGCGGCTTCGGCGGCGGCAATTTCGCCTCCTCGATGTCCAACATCTCATTCTTCTTCCCGCGTGCGGAGAAGGGCAACGCGCTCGCACTCAACGCTGGCCTGGGTAATCTTGGCGTCAGCGTGGTGCAGTTCGTTGTTCCGTTGGCGATCACCGCCGGCGTGCTTGGCTGGTTCGGGGGCGATCCCGTCCTGGTTGGGCCGCAGAAGGCCCCGCTCTGGCTGCAAAACGCTGCTTTCATCTGGGTGCCCTTCATCGCCGTCGCCGCGTTTGCTGCGTGGTTCGGCATGAATGACATCGCATCTGCAAAGGCGTCGTTCTCTGACCAGGCGGTGATCTTCCAGCGCAAGCACAACTGGCTGATGTGCTGGCTCTATATGGGAACGTTCGGCTCGTTCATCGGCTACGCTGCGGGCTTCCCGCTGCTGACGAAAACGCAGTTCCCAACGGTGGATGCCCTGCAATACGTCTTCCTTGGTCCGCTGATCGGCGCGCTCTCGCGCTCGGCAACGGGCTGGTTGTCTGACAAATGGGGTGGCGCACGCGTTACTCTTTGGGTGTTTGTCACGATGATCATAGGCGTGCTGGGTATCCTCTACTTCCTCAGCATCAAGGAGCAGCCGGGCGCGTTCTGGGGATTCTTCGCCAGCTTCATGCTGCTGTTCTTTGCAACGGGCGTGGGCAACGCGTCGACGTTCCAGATGATCCCGAACATCATGCGGCAGGAAATGATCCGGCTGATGCCGACCGCGGACCCCGAGACGCGTCGACGTCAGGCCGAAAAAGAGTCGGCCGCGATCACCGGTTTCACCTCGGCGATCGCTGCGTACGGCTTCTTCCTCATCCCGGTGCTCTACGCCACCTTCGGGCCAATGGTAGCGCTTTGGATATTCCTCGCCTTCTACGTGTCGTGTGTGATAATCACCTGGGCCTATTACACCCGCAGGGGCGGCGTACTTCACGACGTTGAGCGCTACGGCCGGTTCTCGTCCGCAGCTCAGCCTGCCGAATAAGAATTAGGGAGACGAAGGATGAGTCTTTTCCTGGACAGGCTGTCGTTCTTCACGCGACCGAAGGAGGAATTCTCCGACGGGCACGGTGTGATGACCACCGAGGATCGTTCCTGGGAGGACGGGTATCGCAAGCGTTGGCAGCACGACAAGGTCGTGCGGTCGACGCATGGCGTGAACTGCACGGGCTCCTGCTCGTGGAAGGTCTACGTCAAGGGCGGTATCGTCACCTGGGAAACCCAGCAGACGGACTATCCACGAACGAGACCCGACCTTCCCAATCACGAACCCCGCGGGTGTGCCCGCGGGGCGAGCTACAGCTGGTATCTTTATTCGGGCAACCGCGTGAAATACCCGCTGGTGCGCTCGCGTCTCCTGAAGCTCTGGCGCGAGGCGCGCGTGCTGATGACTCCGGTCGCGGCTTGGAAGGCGATCGTCGAAAATCCGGAGAAGCGTGCATCTTATGTCAAGAAGCGCGGTCTCGGCGGCCTCGTCCGAGCGAGCTGGGCCGAGGTCACCGAGATGATCGCGGCGGCGAATGCCTATACCACCAAGACTTACGGCCCAGACCGGGTGTTCGGCTTTTCGGTGATCCCCGCGATGTCGATGGTGAGCTACGCGGCTGGCGCGCGATATCTGTCATTGCTCGGCGGCAACTGCATGTCGTTCTACGACTGGTATTGCGACCTGCCGCCAGCATCGCCTCAGACCTGGGGTGAGCAGACGGACGTGCCGGAGAGCGCCGATTGGTACAATTCGGACTTCCTGATCCTCTGGGGGTCGAATGTTCCGCAAACACGGACACCCGATGCCCATTTCTATACCGAGGCACGCTACAAGGGCACCAAGAGCGTCGTCATCAGTCCGGACTATTCCGAGGCCTCGAAATTTGCCGATTTGTGGATGTCACCGAAGCAGGGGACCGACTCCGCATTGGCCATGGCGATGGGCCATGTCATCCTGAAAGAATTCCACATCGACCGCCAGGCGAAGTATTTCAACGACTACGCCCGGCAGTACACCGACATGCCGATGCTGGTACGACTGGTGAAGCGGGGCGACTGCTATGTGCCCGATCGCTTCGTGCGCGCGTCGGACTTCGTCAAGGGAATGGGCGAGGCCAACAATCCGGAATGGAAGACGGTCGCCTATGACGAGACCAGCGGCGAGATCGTCGTGCCAAAGGGCTCGATTGGCTTCCGTTGGGGTGAAACCGGCAAATGGAGTCTTGAAGAGAAGACGTCCGCCAATCAGGACACAAGGCTGCGCTTGTCGCTGGCCGATATCAAGGACGGTTTCGAGCCAGTAGGCTTCCCATATTTCGGCAATCGCGAGCACGATCACTTCCACGGTACCGACCATCCGGACGTGCTGAAGCGGAACATTCCGGTCAAGAAGCTGAAGCTCGTCGATGGCGAAACCATCGTGGCATCGGTGTTCGATCTGTTCGTCGCGAACTACGGCGTAGATCGCGGCTTCGGTGGGGACAATCTTGGCAAGAGCTATGACGATCTGCAGCCCTACACGCCGGCATGGGCAGAGAAGATCACTGGCGTGCCGCGGGATCAGGTCATCACCGTGGCGCGCGAATTCGCGCTGAATGCCGAAAAGACCAACGGTCGTTCCATGGTCATCGTCGGTGCCGGGCTGAACCACTGGTACCACATGGACATGAACTATCGCGGCATCATCAACATGTTGGTGATGTGTGGTTGCGTCGGACAGTCCGGCGGCGGCTGGTCGCACTATGTCGGTCAGGAAAAATTGCGCCCGCAGTCCGGCTGGACGCCGCTGACATTTGCGCTCGATTGGGGCCGCCCGCCGCGCCAGATGAACTCGACTTCAGCCTTCTATGCGCACACCGATCAGTGGCGCTATGAGGGGCTGGACATCAACGAAATCCTGTCGCCGACCGCGCCGGTCGGACCGTGGGATGGCGCGTTGATCGACTACAACGCGCGCGCCGAGCGGATGGGATGGCTGCCTTCTGCGCCGCAGTTGCAGACCAATCCTCTCGAGGTCGCCAAACGTGCTGAGGCTGCCGGGCTGGAGGCGAAGGATTACGTCGCCAAGGCTCTGAAATCGGGCGAGCTGGAGATGTCGTGCGACGATCCAGACAATCCCAAGAACTGGCCTCGTAACCTGTTCGTCTGGCGGTCCAACCTGCTGGGTGCCTCGGCCAAGGGCCATGAATATTTCCTGAAGCACTTGCTCGGCACCAATCATGGCGTGATGGGCAAGGATCTCGGCGAGGATGGCAAGAAGAAGCCCGTCGACGTGAAATGGCGCGACCAGGCGCCGGAAGGAAAGCTCGACCTTTTGGTGACGCTCGACTTCCGGATGTCCACGACCTGCGTGTATTCGGACATCGTGTTGCCGACCGCGACCTGGTACGAGAAGAACGATCTCAATACCTCCGACATGCATCCCTTTATTCATCCGCTGTCGGCGGCGATCGATCCGGTCTGGGAAGCGCGTAGCGACTGGGACATCTACAAGGGCATTGCTGAAGCCTTCTCCAAGGTCGCACCAGAAGTGCTGGGCGTGGAAAAGGACGTCGTGCTGACACCGATCATGCACGACAGCCCCGGCGAAATCGCCCAGGCTTTTGATGTGAAGGACTGGAAGAAGGGGCAGATCGATCCGATTCCGGGCAAGACGATGCCTGCGGTCACTGTGGTCGAGCGCGACTATCCCAATCTCTACAAGCGTTTCACTTCGCTTGGACCGTTGATGAACAAGCTCGGCAACGGCGGCAAGGGCTTGGCCTGGAACACCGATCATGAGGTGGATCTGCTCAAGAAGCTCAATGGCGTGGTGCTCGAGGAGGGGGCCACCAAGGGCCTTGCTCGTATCGACAGCGACATCGACGCTTGCGAGGTCATTCTGAGCCTGGCTCCGGAGACCAATGGCGAAGTCGCGGTGAAGGCCTGGACGGCGCTTGAGAAATTCACCGGACGAAACCACACGCATCTGGCGGACCCGAAGGAGGACGAGAAGATCCGCTATCGCGATGTCGTCGCGCAACCACGCAAGATCATTTCTTCGCCGATCTGGTCGGGTCTGGAATCGGAGCAGGTCTGCTACAATGCAGGCTATACCAACGTCCACGAACTGATCCCCTGGCGTACGCTGACCGGTCGTCAGCAGCTCTATCAGGATCATCTGTGGATGCGCGCATTTGGCGAGGGTTTCTGCGTCTACCGGCCACCGATCGACACCAAGACGGTCAAGCCGATGATCGATCGCAAGCCGAACGGCAATGCTCAGGTGGTGCTGAACTTCCTCACCCCGCATCAGAAGTGGGGCATCCACTCCACCTATACCGACAACCTGTTGATGCTGACCTTGTCGCGCGGCGGTCCGATCGTGTGGATCAGCGAGGTCGACGCGAAGGCGGCCGGCATCGTCGATAACGACTGGATCGAGGTCTACAACACCAATGGTGCGCTGGTGGCGCGCGCCGTGGTCTCGCAGCGCGTCAAGCAGGGCATGTGCATGATGTATCACGCACAGGAGAAGATCGTGAACGTGCCGGGCTCGGAGCAGACAGGCCAGCGTGGCGGCATTCACAACTCCGTCACCCGCGCGGTAGTCAAGCCGACCCACATGATCGGCGGTTACGCGCAGCAGGCTTATGGATTCAACTATTACGGGACAGTCGGCTCAAACCGCGACGAATTCGTCATCGTCCGCAAGATGTCGAAGGTCGACTGGCTCGATACACCAAACGCCGATCAGCCTGGCAACCCGCGCCTGGAGGCCGCAGAATGAAGATCCGCGCTCAAATCGCCATGGTGCTGAATCTCGATAAGTGCATCGGGTGTCACACCTGCAGCGTGACCTGCAAGAACGTGTGGACCAGCCGGGAAGGGATGGAATACGCGTGGTTCAACAACGTCGAGTCCAAACCGGGCATCGGCTATCCCAAGGACTGGGAAAACCAGTCGCGCTGGAAGGGCGGTTGGAAACGTAACCGCGACGGCTCGATCCAGCCGCGCATTGGTGGCAAGTGGCGGGTGCTGGCGAACATCTTCGCCAATCCGGACCTGCCGGAGATCGACGACTACTACGAGCCCTTCACCTTCGATTATGCGCATCTGCAGCAGGCGCCCGAGATGCCCGCGATGCCGACGGCGCGTCCGCGCTCACTGGTGTCGGGCGAGCGGATGGAGAAGGTCGAATGGGGGCCGAATTGGGAGGAAATCCTCGGCGGCGAATTTTCCAAGCGCTCGAAGGACTATAATTTCGAGGGGGTTCAGAAGGACATTTACGGCCAGTTCGAAAATACCTTCATGATGTACCTGCCGCGGCTGTGCGAGCACTGCCTCAATCCAGCCTGCGTCGCGTCCTGCCCCTCCGGCGCTATCTATAAGCGCGAGGAGGACGGCATCGTCCTGATCGACCAGGACAAGTGCCGCGGCTGGCGCATGTGCGTCTCCGGCTGCCCCTACAAGAAGATCTATTACAACTGGTCTTCCGGTAAATCGGAGAAGTGCATCTTCTGTTATCCGCGCATCGAGTCCGGTCAGCCGACGGTTTGTTCGGAAACCTGCGTCGGACGCATCCGCTATCTAGGTGTGGTGCTTTACGATGCCGACCGGATTTCGGAAGCGGCAAGCAGGCCGGATGAGCGCGATCTCTACCAGGCTCAGCTTGACGTCTTCCTCGATCCCAACGACCCTGCGGTCCTCGCCGAGGCCGAAAGGCAGGGGATTCCCCGCCCCTGGCTGGAGGCGGCGAAGGCGTCGCCGATCTGGAAGATGGCGATGGAATGGAAAGTCGCGTTCCCGCTGCATCCCGAATACCGCACGCTGCCGATGGTCTGGTACGTGCCGCCGCTGTCGCCGATTACCTCGGCGGCGTCTGCGGGCAAGATTGGACTCGACGGCGGGATGCCGGACGTCAAGTCGCTGCGCATCCCTGTGCGGTATCTCGCCAACCTCTTGACCGCCGGTGACGAGGCGCCGGTGACGCTCGCGCTTGAGCGCATGCTGGCTATGCGCGCCTTCATGCGCGCGAAGACAGTCGACGGCGTCGTGGATGAGGCTGTCGCAAAACGAGTTGGGCTCAGCCCGGGTCAGATCGACGAGATGTATAAGATCATGGCGATCGCCAACTACGAGCATCGCTTCGTGGTCCCGACGGCTCACCGCGAAATGGACGCCGACGGCTTCGACATCCGCGGTTCCTGTGGCTTCAGCTTCGGCAACGGCTGTTCGGGTGGTGAGAGCGAAGTCAATCTGTTCGGTTCGCCGCGCAAGGTGAAGAGCCCGATGGAGGTCGCTTGATGAAGACCTTTAAGGTTTTCTCGGCGCTATTGAGCTACCCGAGCGAGGAGCTGATCGGGGCTGTGCCCGAACTGACTCAGGCGTTGGATGCTGACCGGCTCCTGTCGCCCGATTGCCGCAAAGCGCTCGATGTGTTGCTCGATGAGCTCGCAGCGCACGACGTCTACGATCTCCAGGAACGGTACGGACTGCTGTTTGATCGGAGCAAGACGCTGTCCCTGCACCTGTTCGAGCATGTTCACGGCGAAAGCCGCGACCGTGGCCAGGCGATGGTCGATTTGCGCTCGATGTACGAAACGGCGGGACTCTTCATCGCGGCGAACGAGTTGCCCGATTATCTCCCGCTGTTTCTGGAGTTCCTGTCGACCCAGGAGCTTAGTGCGGCGCGCGAACTGCTCGGGCAGACCGCCCATATCCTTGCGGCGCTGGCCGAGCGCCTTGACAGGCGGCACTCCAGCTACAAGGCGGTATTCGACGCGCTGGTTGCGATTGCGGCCGAAACGCCGCGCCGCGACATTGTCGAAGAACTGCTGAAGAGCCCGGACGTCGATCCGATGGATCTCCAGGCATTGGATGCCGCCTGGGAAGAAGAGGAAGTCCGTTTCGGCCCGGGTACGCAGGGGCAGGCTGCCTGTGGTCACGAGAGCCTGATCGCCAAACTTCGCCACGCCAGGCGCGCGGTCGATCGCGCGCCGTCGCAGTCGCAATAAGAGAGACGAAGTCATGCAAACGCTCAATTCAATCGTCTTCGGCTGGTATCCCTATCTCTGCCTGACGGTCTTCCTGTTCGGCAGCCTCTTCCGGTTTGATCGCGAGCAATACACTTGGCGGAGTGGTTCGAGCCAGTTGTTGCGGCGTCGCCAGCTGATCTGGGGATCGAACCTGTTCCACGTAGGCATCCTCTTCATCTTCTTGGGCCATTTCGTCGGGCTGCTGACGCCAGTCTGGGTCTTCGATAAGCTCGACATCTCGCACAGCTTCAAACAGATGCTGGCGATCGTGGCCGGTGGCATCGCAGGGTTGATGTGCCTGGTTGGTATTTTGATGCTGGTCCAACGGCGGCTGTCCGATCCGCGCATTCGCACTCATTCATCCTTCGGCGATACGGCGATCCTGCTCCTCTTGCTCGCTCAACTCCTGCTTGGCCTCTGCACCATTCCGGTGTCGCTCGGCCACTTGGATGGGCATGAGATGGTGATACTTATGAATTGGGTGCAGGGTATCCTGACGTTGCAGCCGGGGATCGCCGGCACCATCATCGACGTGAATCCGATCTTCAAGGCGCATCTCGTGGTGGGTATGACGATCTTCCTCGTCTTCCCATTCACACGCTTGGTTCACATCTGGAGTGCCCCGATCTGGTATCTGGGTCGCCAGGGCTATCAGGTCGTACGCAGCCGTGATGGCGAGCTCCCTGCCGAGCGCGTCAATCGTCCGTTGCAGCCTGCGGAGTAATGGTGGACTGCTCGCTTGCCGATACCCTGCCCAAGCCGAAGACGGTCAGCGTCAACGGCACGGTAATTCCGCGCGAGGTGATCGCGCGGGAGGTGCAGAACCATCCGGCGGAAAAGCCGATCCTGGCTTGGCAAGCGGCAGCGCGGGCACTGGTTGTCCGTGAGCTGCTGCTGCAGGAATCCCAGCGTCTGGGCATTGTCGCGGAACCGCTACGGGACGCGGAGGGGCGGAGCGAGACCTCCGAAGAGGCGGCGATGCGTGCACTGATTGAGCAGGAGGTCGCGACTCCTGAGCCAGACGAGTCCGCTTGTCTGCGCTTCTATGAGCAGAACCGACAGCGCTTCCGTAGCGGCGACCTCTATGAGGCGGCGCATATCCTGATCGCTGCCCCGCGGGGCGATGCGACCGCGCGCGACGCCGCGCGCAGGTCTGCGGAGACGATTCTGTCCTCGCTGCGTGACGATCCCGCATTGTTCGAGGAACTGGCGCGCAGCCGCTCCGACTGCCGAACGTCGGCCGAGAACGGCGGGCGCCTCGGCCAGCTGACGCGCGGCCAGACCGTCGAGGAATTCGAAGCGGGTCTTGGACGCATGCGTGAGGGGGAACTCGCCATCGTTGAGACCCGTTACGGCTTCCATGTGGTTCGGCTCCACCGGCACGCGCCGGGACAGCAGCTTCCGTTCGAACTTGCCCGCGACCGCATCGCTGATTACCTGTCGACCAGCGTGCATCGCCGTGCGCTCGCGCAATACGTTGCGGTCTTGGCTGGCCGAGCCGAGATCGCCGGAATCACGCTGGCGGGCGCGGATTCGCAACTCGTGCAGTAGGGTTGGGTCGGCCATGCAGCTCGGCGAAATCATTCGCAACTTCAGCGATGAGGCCAGGGCGAACGAGGCGCTGCTTGCCTGCGGCGATCTCGCACTGATGGCGCGGGTCGGCGAGGCTGCCGGACACTACGATGAGACGGTCGGAGAATACGCCTCCGGCGCGGTGCGGCGCTTCGCAAACTTCGCCTCAAGTGAAGATTGGCTGGCGCTCATGAACGCGATAGAACGCGCCGAGGATCCTGGTTTCTGCTGCCTGAACTACATGCTGAATTGGTCGTTGAGGCAGGATGAGGCCGCGAACGCTCCGCCGCATGCAGGCTGCGGAGGGAGTGGAGGCTGCACGTGAACGATTTGCGAGCCGAGGGCGCCGATTCCTCCAATTCCGCGAGGATCGGCATCCTCGTGATTTCCGATCGCGCGAGCCGCGGCGAATATCAGGACCAGGGCGGGGAGGCGATCAAAGGCTTCCTGAGCAAGGTGATCGCCTCCAGCTGGATTGCCATCCTCAAGATTGTCCCGGACGGGGTCGAGAGTGTTGCCGGCGCCCTGATCGAAATGTCCGACGTGGAAGGTTGCGACCTCGTGCTGACCACAGGCGGCACCGGGCCGGCGCCGCGCGATTTGACTCCGGAAGCCACCCGGAGCGTAATCACCCGCGAGCTGCACGGCTTTGGCGAATTGATGCGGCGGGTAAGTCTTGAGCAGGTCCCGACCGCCATCCTGTCGCGGCAGATGGCGGGGACACGCGAGCGTTGCCTGATCGTCAATCTGCCGGGCCGTCCCTCGTCGATCGACATTTGTCTGAATGCGGTCTTTCCGGCTATTCCCTACTGTCTCGATCTGATCGGCGCCCGTCGTATTGAAGTGAATCCCGATGTCTGTCCCGCCTTCCGACCAAGTATCTGAGCCATCATCGTCGAGCGCGCAGCGGCTCGTGGCGATCGTCTATCCCGACAACGACTATCCCGTTGCTGCCTTCGAGGCGCTCGTAGCGCAGTGCCGTGGTGCCGGACTGTCGCTCGCCGGTGTCCTGCAGCACCGGATTGACGAGACACCCGAGCGACGGTGCGACCTGATACTGGAGGATTTGAGCACCGGCGACCGCACGGCGATATTCGAGGATCGCGGGGCGGGGGCCGCCGGTTGCAGGCTCGACGAGGCTGCGCTCGCCGATGCCGCGGCCCGGATCGAAGGCAGCCTGGAGAACGCGCCCGACGTGCTCGTGCTCAACAAATTCGGCAAGGCCGAATGCGCCGGCGGCGGCCTGCTCGACCTCATCGCCAAAGCGATGGATCGCAATACCACGGTCGTGATCGGCGTGCCGAAAAGCAACCTGGAAGCATGGCGTGGATTTGCCGGTGATTTCGCGGTCGAGCTGTCCGATGACGCCAGCGAAATCGAGCGATGGGTCGCCAGCCTGCGCTAAGGCTCGTTGCTTGAGCAAGATCTCCGTGCAAGCCGATGGATTGGACCTGAGCGGGGCAGGCGCGGCTCCGTAAAATCCGCCGTCGTTACAGATATGTCGGCTCGAGTCGCCGCACCGTCAATCGCACCCGTTATCGGTGCTCGCGCGGCGTGAGGAGAACGAGCTTATAGTCGGGTCGTTCAGACAGGCTGAACGTGTGCTGCTCGAAATCAAGCATCCCGTCCCGAGGATGGTTGAACGTGCGCAGGCCACCGACACGGTGCCGGACGTCCTGGTTGTCCCAGGTCCGGGCGAAGAGCGAACTCTCCGCTTTGAGGGTATCGATAAAGCTTGCGACATGTGTGTCGCGGAATGTATGCCCGAAATCGGCGCGGAACTCGGCCAGCAGCCGCTGCGCCCTGTCCTGCCAATCCAGGATGAGAGTGCGGGCGCTCTCCTCGAGAAAGATGAAGCGCAGCAGATTGCGTTGATTGTCACGGTCGAGCCAGCCTCGGAACAGATCTGATGCCGCCTCATTCCAACAGCAGGCATTCCAAAGCCGGTCCAGGCCATACGCCGGATAGGTGATCGCGCTCACTGCGGCGGTCAGCGAGGCTGGCGCGTCCTCCGCGTTCTCGCCCTGAATGTCGGGATCCAGGCGTCCCGCGAGCTCAAACAGGTAGGCTCTTTCGGCACGCGTGAGCGACAATGCCCGCGCCAGCCGTCCCAGCGCCTCGGCGGAAGCTTGTACTGGACGACCCTGTTCAATCCAGGCGCACCACGTCGCGCTGATGCCGGCGAGAGCGGCAAGTTCCTCGCGTCTGAGACCTGGGGTTCGACGTCGTCCCGCGTCTGCAGGGGGACGCATGCGCTCGCGATGGGCGCGAATGAAATCGCCGAGTAGGCGTCGTTGATGTTCGACCAACATAGCGTCTATTGTAATGGGATATATCTAGCTATGTAATAGGGTATTTTGCCAGCATGGCTAGGCGAAGAGAGAACGAGTCACCGGCCCCAGGCTAGGATCAATTATAATAGGATAACATTCTAAATTGTAACAGTGTGAAGATCCGTCACTGTGTGCCGTCGATGGAGGAGCCAGTGATGCGCAAGGCCCATGAAGAAATTATCGAGGCGCAGTTCGGACCGCGTGCCCGAGCGTATGTTGAAAGCGCGGTTCACGCCCGGGGTGCCGATCTCGATGCGTTGGAGGAGATTGCGCGGCAACAACGACCGAAGCGGGCGCTCGACCTCGGCGCCGGAGGTGGCCATGTCTCATACTTGATGGCCCGTCACGCCGAGCAGGTGACGGCCGTCGATCTCTCCTCGGAGATGCTGGCTGCGGTGAACACAACGGCACGCGAAAAGGGCCTTGCGAACGTTCGAACAGTCGAGGCGCCTGCGGAGCGTCTCCCATTTGATGACGGCTCTTTCGATTTCGTGGCTTGTCGCTACTCGGCGCATCATTGGCGGGATTTCCATGCCGGCGCGCGCGAGGCGCGCCGTGTATTGCGCACCGGTGCCAGCGCCGTCTTCATTGACGCCTATTCGCCGGGCTCACCCTTGCTGGATACGCATCTTCAGGCGGTGGAGCTCTTACGCGACACCTCGCATGTTCGCGACTACAGCGCATCCGAGTGGCTGGCCGCGCTCGGTCGCTCGGGCTTTGCGCTAGCTGCATCTCGGACTTGGCGACTGCGCATGGACTTTCCAGTCTGGACAGCGCGCATGCGCACGCCGCCCGGGAATATCAGCGCAATCCGTGCGCTTCAGCAGGCAGCTTCGGCCGAGACCAAGGCACATTTCGCGATCGAGGATAACGGCTCATTCATGCTAGATATTCTCATGATCGAAGCATCGGCGGAGTGAGGCCGAGACGTCGTAGCTGAAAAGTTCGATACGGGAGGAGAGGACAATGAACACACAATCGACGGCGACCGCGCCGACACGCGAGGCGATGATGGATTTCGCGCGCAACTGGGTGGCAGCGTGGAATCGACGCGACGCCGCCAGCGTGCTTAGTCACTTTGTAGATGAAGCGGTGTTTGTTAGTCCCGTTGCCTCCAAATACGTCGGATCTCCGGTGATCCGAGGAAAGGCCGAACTGTCCAAGTACTGGTATGCCGCGCTCGAGCGACTTTCCACGCTTGAGTTCAAGCTGGATTATGCAAGTTGGGATCCTGAACGGCGCGAGTTGAACGTCGTTTACGAATCCAATCTCAACGGCGCCCGACGCCGCTCCTGTGAGATCATGACGTTCAATGCAGACGGCTACCAGATCCGTGGTGAGGCGCTGTACGGTGCGGAACTGTAGCCGATACCGCCAGCGGTTCGGGCGCGCCTATGCACCGTACAATATGAAAGCACCATGTCGATAAAGGATGATGCCGTAATCGGGCACCAGCCGAAGACGGCCGGGCACGACCACTGGGCAGGCGCAATCGCAATAGTTGGATTCGTGCTCGTTGCCGCGGCCCAGGCCACGAACATGATTCTGGCGCGCGGGCTGGCTGGCACCGTGCCTCCGTTCACACTTGCGTTCTTCCGCTGGGCCATCATTGCGGGGGGCCTTGCACCCGTGGCTGTCGCCGAGATCCGCAGCGGACGTTTATCACTTCGAGCGGATGGGCTGCTCATCCTGACCGCTGGATTCTTCGGTATGTTCATATGTGGTGGTCCGGTCTACATCGCCGGAATCACGACAACGGCGATCAACATCGCTCTGATCATGTCGCTTTCACCCATCGTGGTGATGCTGCTCTCACGCATCTTTGGCCTGGAGCGGATCGGCGTCTTACAAGTCATTGGCATGGGGCTGGCCTTGATCGGCGCGCTCTTGATCGTATCCCATGGCGATCCGCGGAAGTTAATCGAGTTGCGCTTCGCGAGGGGCGACCTGCTCACGTTCATGGCCATGCTCGGGTGGTCGGGCTATACGCTGCTACAGTCAAGGGTCGCAACCAGCGCCTCGTTTCTGGCGCGCGTCTCGGCCTTTGCGACCGCTGGCGCAATGTTTACATTCCCTGCCGCTGTCATGGAGATGTGGAGCGCACCTCATTCCGCATTCGCGTCACGGGCGCTCGCCGCATACCTCTTCGCCGGCCTCGTGCCAGGCATTCTCGCCTACGCCGGATTTGCCTATCTCGGAACCCGTTTCGGCTCTGTCCGCGCGTCCATCACGCTCTATCTCGGTCCGGTCGCCAGCGCGTTATTGTCGTGGACAATCCTCGGCGAGGCTCCGACCCTGATCCACGTCTTTGGTGGAACGCTTATTTTCAGTGGAGTATGGGCCAGCCTTAAGAAGTGAGCCTGCCCGCGTGGCGCAAGTGTCGCCTTGCTATCGGGTGCTGGACGGCCCGGAGCGATAAACTCGTCGGCCGTGAAGAACCTCTCAAGTCATTGAGCTGGAGTCGATTTTCCCGGGAGGACGAGAGTTGAGATTGCAGGATTTTGGGGCTT
>JGI24705J35276_12238312_pt1 | contig 19135 bp, 17 predicted proteins | sample TergutNt197P4_FD_35276 | JGI IMG/M metagenome (IMG submission 35276) | reverse complement strand
CGGGTCCACGGACCCGGTCAGGGACAGTTCCCTAAAGGATCGATAAGGCCCCGGGGATATATGGCTCCTGACGCGCGCCGCAGCCTCGCACAACCATTGTAACAACGATGTCGCGGAATCGCCAGCCTAAGCTGCGGCCACGATCAGCCGATCGCGATCCCGCCGCCGACGGTCCGGTTCAGGGTCTGGGTCGATTTCTCGATTCGCTCGGCGGCTGCATTCAGCGCATTCACCACTGCGGTGTGCGTCAGCCTGGCGCGCTCGGAGGCTGCGTTGCGAAAATCGCGCAACTCAGTCACCTCCTGCTCGAGTGCGCGGACGCGGTTTCCGGCATCGACAAGTTCGTCGCAGGCGGTGAGCGCCGCCATCACAGTCAACCGCGCATCGCCGATCTCGCCGAACTTGCCGCGTAGCTGCTGAATGCGCGTCTCGAGACTCTCCGCCAGTTTCAAGAGCCGCACCTCCTGCCCCTCCTCGCAGGCCATGCGATATTGTCGGCCATTGATGGTGACGTTGATGTGGCTCATCTCTCCTCTCCCGCATCGAGCACCGCGCGTATCGTACCGATCGCCGCATCCAATCGATGGGAGATTTCGTGATTGGTGCGCTCAAGCCTGCGTGCCCTCACCAGCGCACCATCGAGCTCATCAGCAAGCCGCGAGCGATCAGCGCCCAGCGCCTGAATCCGCGTTGCGAGTTCGCTCTCGTCGCGATCGGCATCGCGTCTTCGCTCAACCGCGCTTTCCAGCGCATCGAGTGCGGCGGTAAGCCTGCGCGTCGCTGCCTCGATCTCGAGGGCCGCGGGCTCCCTCATGGCAGAACTGTTGGCAGCGTGATCTTTCATGCGGTCAGTGAGCCTTCATCAAGCCTCCCGATGCACCAAAAGCCCCGGTTCGGCAAACGGTTAGGGGCGGAAGCTTACGTGGCAAGAAAGGCCGGCGCAACCGCAGCGCAAAACTATTCACGGTTGATTGGGATACCCCAATCTCCCGCCCATTTGAACATCAGCTCCACACAAGACGTTGTGTCGCGAAGGAAATTACCAAGTTCTTTTTCCAGGGCGCAACGCGTTTGATTGCCTTGGACTCCCGAAAACGAGATGATATCCAGCCCCGACCCCTAATCGCCCACTTTCCCCGCGCGGCGAACACCGCCACCAAGCGCTTGATTCAGACGGATTTTCATCATGACGCAGGTCGACCCCACCCGTATGGCCAATGCAATCCGTGGCCTTTCGATGGATGCCGTCGAGAAGGCCAAGTCAGGCCATCCCGGTCTTCCGATGGGCGCAGCTGATATCGCGACCGTCCTGTTCACGCAGTTTTTGAAATTCGACGCTTTCGAGCCCGGCTGGCCCGATCGCGACCGTTTTGTGCTCTCCGCCGGCCACGGGTCGATGTTGCTTTATTCACTTCTGTATCTGACCGGCAATCCAGACATGACGCTGGACCAGATCAAGCAATTCCGCCAACTCGGCTCGTTGACCCCGGGACACCCTGAGAATTTCCACACCAAGGGCGTTGAGACCACCACGGGTCCGCTCGGCCAGGGCATTTCGACTGCGGTCGGCATGGCACTCGCGGAGAAGATGCTGGCCGCGGAGTTCGGCAAGAAGATCGTCGATCACCATACTTACGTGCTCGTGTCCGACGGCGACCTCATGGAAGGCGTGTCGCAGGAAGCAATCGCCTTGGCCGGGCACTGGAAGCTCAACAAGCTGATCGTGCTGTATGATAGTAACGGCATTTCGATCGACGGCCCGACCTCGATCGCCGATTCCGTCGATCAAGTAAAACGCTTCAAGTCGGCCGGCTGGGCCGCCGAAGAGATCAATGGCCAGGATCAGGCGGCGATCGCAGCCGCAATTACACGCGCCAAGAAGTCCAACAAGCCGACGATGATCGCCTGCTGCACCACCATCGGTTACGGCGCACCCCACAAGGCCGGCACGGCAAAAGCCCATGGCGAAGCGCTCGGTGCCGATGAACTTAAAGGCGCAAAAGAAAATCTCGGCATCTCGCTTGAGCCGTTCTCGGTACCCGACGATGTGCTGACCGCATGGCGGGCGGCGGGCGTCCGCGGCGCTGCAGCGCGCAAGGAGTGGGAAGCCCGGCTCGGCGAACTCGGCAGCCGCAAGCGCGCCGAGTTCGAGCGCCGGCTGCGCCACGAGCGCCCGGCCTCGCTGGCGAAGGCACTAAGGGCGCACAAGAAGGAACTGCTGGAAAAGCCGCTGGTCGCGGCGACCCGAAAGTCTTCGGAAGCCGCGATCGAGGCGATCGTAACCGCCATGCCAATGGAGTTTGTTGCAGGCTCTGCAGATCTCACGGGCTCCAATAACAACAAGGCGAAGTCGGCCGTGGCCTTCTCCGCGAAAACACCGAAGGGCCGCTTCATCCACTACGGCATCCGCGAACACGGCATGGCGGCTGCCCTGAACGGAATTTTCCTGCATGGCGGCTTCGCCCCCAATGGTGCAACCTTCCTGACATTTACAGACTATGCCCGGCCTGCGATGCGGATTGCCGCTCTGATGGGCGCGGGCGTCATCTATGTCATGACCCATGATTCCATCGGGCTGGGCGAAGACGGCCCGACCCATCAACCGGTCGAGCATCTCTCCGCATTACGAGCCATTCTGAACATGCGGGTGTTCCGCCCCTGCGACTCGATCGAGGTCGCCGAATGCTGGGAGCTTGCGCTGAACCGCATCGATGGGCCCACGGTGCTGGCCCTGACGCGGCAGAACCTGCCGCAGTTGCGCACCAGCGCGCCGAATGAAAATCCCTGCCAATACGGCGCCTACGAACTGGTCGCGGCGCAGGGCGAGGCCAAAGCGACGCTGTTTGCTTCCGGCTCCGAGGTCGAGATCGCAGTCGCCGCGCAGAAACAACTCGCCGAGCGCGGCATCCAGTCGCGGGTAGTTTCGGTGCCGTCGCTCGAGCTTCTGCTAGCGCAACCAGCCGAACGGCGCGAGGCGATCATCGGCACGGCGCCGATCAAGGTCGCGATCGAGGCGGCCGTGCGCTGGGGCTGGGACGCCGTGATCGGCCCGGATGGTGAATTTATCGGCATGCATTCGTTCGGGGCAAGCGCGCCGGCAAAGGACCTTTTCAGGCACTTCGGCATTACTGCGGAGGCAGCAGTTAACGCTGTGCTGAAGCGCTCATCCTGAGTGTTGAGCTTGCCGGAAAAAAGGACTACCAAGCGCCCATATGATCAGTTCCGCCCGGCAGAACCGGGCGTTGGCGTTGAAGACCCCGCAGGCGAAGCCGCTTTGCGGGACTAGAATGGGCATTGAAGGAGACTAGAGATGGCTGTCCGCGTCGGAATTAACGGTTTTGGCCGCATTGGCCGCAACATCCTGCGGGCTATCGCCGAGTCCGGCCGCAAGGATATCGAGGTGGTCGGCATCAACGATCTTGGCCCGGTCGAGACCAACGCACATCTGCTGCGCTTCGACTCCGTCCATGGCCGCTTCCCCGGCACTGTCACTGTCGAAGGCGACACGATCAGCCTGGGGGCCAACAAGATCAAGGTGACTGCCGAGCGCGATCCCAGCAAGCTGCCCTGGAAGGACCTCGGCGTCGACATCGCGATGGAATGCACCGGCATCTTCACGTCCAAGGAGAAGGCCTCCGCGCTTCTCACCGCTGGCGCCAAGCGCGTGCTGGTCTCCGCCCCTTCGGACGGCGCTGATGCGACCATCGTTTACGGCGTCAACCACAATACGCTGACCAAGGATCATCTTGTCGTCTCCAACGGTTCGTGCACCACGAACTGCCTTGCGCCAGTCGCCAAGGTGCTGAACGACCTCGTTGGTATCGAAACCGGCTTCATGACGACGATCCATGCCTATACCGGCGACCAGCCGACGCTGGATACCTTGCACAAGGACCTCTATCGCGGCCGGGCCGCGGCAATGTCGATGATCCCGACCTCGACTGGTGCTGCGAAGGCGATCGGCCTCGTGCTGCCCGAACTGAAGGGCAAACTCGACGGCGTCGCGATCCGCGTGCCGACTCCGAACGTCTCGGTGGTCGATCTCAAGATCGTCGCCAAGCGTAAAACGGAGGTGAAGGAGATCAACGAGGCGATCAAGCGCGCTGCCGAGCAGGAGCTCAAGGGCGTCCTCGGCTATACCAACGCGCCGAACGTCTCCATCGACTTCAACCACGACCCGCACTCCTCCACGTTCCACATGGATCAGACCAAGGTCTTGAATGGCACTCTGGTGCGCGTGATGTCCTGGTACGACAATGAGTGGGGCTTCTCGAACCGCATGGCAGACACCGCCGTCGCGATGGCGAAGGTGCTCTAAAGCATTTTGCGCCGAAGTGGGAACCGGTTCGGCGTAACAAAATGCGACAAAACAAGAAGAAATTAGAGCACTTGCCGATTCAATATGATCGGCAAGTGCTCTAAGGCAGCGCGATGCTTCCTTGACTGGATCGGCATCCCCGGCGTCGTTGCACTGATCGCGATCATCGCGCAGAGCACGCACCGGGGTTAGAATGATACCCGGGGCAGCAGGCCGATTCGCCAAGTCGCCGATTCGCCAAGTCGCCGATTTGCTAAGCCGCCGATTCGCTAAGCCGCCGATTCGCTAAGCCTTGGTGCCGCCAGAAATAAAGAGTGATTAGAACATGGCCAGTTTCCGCACCCTTGATGACGTTGACGTAAAGGGCAAGCGCGTGCTGTTGCGCGTCGATCTCAATGTGCCCATGGAAAACGGGCGCGTGAGCGACGCAACCCGGCTGACGCGCGTTGCACCGACCATCAGCGAACTCTCCGACAAGGGCGGCAAGGTCATTCTGCTCGCACATTTCGGCCGGCCGAAGGGGCGCGATGCCAAGGACTCGCTGAAGCCCGTTGCCGAAGCGCTTTCGCAGGTCATCAAACGCCCGGTCGGCTTTGCCGACGACTGCATCGGCGAGGTCGCCGCGAAGGCGGTTGCTGGCATGAGCGATGGCGACATCCTTTGTCTGGAGAACACCCGGTTCCACAAAGAGGAAGAGAAGAACGATCCGGCCTTCGTTGCGGAACTCGCGAAGCTCGGTGACATCTGGGTCAATGACGCGTTCTCCGCGGCGCACCGCGCCCATGCTTCGACCGAAGGTCTCGGCCACAAGCTGCCAGCCTATGCCGGGCGCACCATGCAGGCCGAACTGGATGCGCTGGAGAAGGCACTGGAAGCCCCGACCAAGCCCGTGATCGCGATCATCGGCGGCGCCAAGGTCTCGACCAAGATCGACCTGTTGGAAAATCTCGTTACCAAGGTCGACGCGCTCGTGATCGGCGGCGGCATGGCCAACACCTTCCTTCATGCGCAGGGCGTCGCGATCGGCAAATCGCTCGCCGAGAAGGATCTCGCAGCCACCGCGCTGCGCATCCTGGAAAAGGCGGAAGCAACCAATTGCGCGATCATCCTGCCGGTCGACGCGACCGTCGCATTCCATTTCGCGGCCAATGCGCCGTCGCAGGCTTACGGACTTGATGCGATTCCGGCCGACGGCATGATCCTCGACGTTGGCCCGCAATCGGTTGCGCGCATCCGTGCTGCGATCGACGACGCGGCAACGCTGGTCTGGAACGGTCCGTTGGGCGCCTTCGAGATGCAGCCGTTCGACCGCGGCACAGTGGCCGCAGCCAAATATGCGGCCGAGCGCACCAGGGCGAAGAAGTTGATTTCGGTGGCGGGCGGCGGCGATACGGTCGCAGCCCTCAACCAGGCCGCCGTGGCCGGCGATTTCACCTATGTTTCGACGGCCGGTGGTGCATTTCTGGAATGGATGGAAGGCAAGCCGCTGCCCGGCGTTGAAGTTCTACGCAAGAGGTAGTGGGCGGCCGGACAGGCTCAAACGGAGAAGAAGATCATGGCTCGGATCACGTTGCGTCAATTGCTGGATCATGCGGCGGAGCACGATTACGGCGTGCCGGCCTTCAACATCAACAACATGGAGCAGGCGCTGGCCATCATGGACGCCGCCAACAGTGTTGATGCGCCAGTGATCATCCAGGCCTCGCGCGGCGCGCGTGCCTACGCCAATGACGTGATGCTGAAGCACATGATGGATGCGGTGACCGAGATCTATCCGCACATCCCGGTGTGCGTGCACCTCGACCACGGCAACGAACCCGCGACCTGCATGACCGCGATCCAGGCTGGCTTCACCTCCGTGATGATGGACGGCTCGCTGAAGGCGGACGGCAAGACTCCCGGCGACTGGGACTACAATGTCGGCGTCACCAGGACGGTGACCAACATGGCTCATCTTGGCGGCATCTCGGTCGAAGGCGAGCTCGGCGTGCTCGGCTCGCTCGAGACCGGCATGGGCGAAAAGGAAGACGGCCACGGCGCCGAGGGCAAGCTGTCGCATGACCAGCTCCTGACCAATCCCGATGAAGCCGTGCGGTTCGTCAAGGAGACCAAGCTCGACGCGCTTGCGATCGCCATGGGCACGTCCCACGGCGCCTACAAGTTCACCCGCAAGCCGGACGGCGACATTCTCGCCATGAACGTGATCGAGGAGATCCACCGCAAGCTGCCGAACATGCATCTCGTCATGCACGGCTCGTCTTCGGTTCCGCAGGATCTTCAAGAGATCATCAATGCGAACGGCGGCAAGATGAAGCCGACCTGGGGTGTGCCGGTCAGCGAGATCCAGCGCGGCATCAAGAACGGCGTGCGCAAGATCAACATCGACACCGACAACCGCATGGCGATGACGGGGCAGATCCGCAGAGTTCTGAAGGAGACCCCTGAAGAGTTCGATCCGCGCAAATATCTGAAGCCCGCAATGGAAGCGATGGCCAAGATATGCAAGCAGCGCCTGCAGGAATTCAACACAGCGGGCCAGGCTTCGAAGATCAAGCGGATTCTGACCACCGCGGAAATGGCCAAGCGCTACGCCAAGGGCGAACTGGACCCGAAGATCGCCTGAAAGAGATATGAGGCTCTTTCTCACCTTGCCCCCGCTTGAGGGGCGAGGTGAGATGCCCCCCTCCAGCCCTGTACCTCCACAAACGTTAACTCGGCAATTGCCCGAGAACGGCCTATTTTCGTGGTCAAGGCAGAACGGGAGGACCTCTCGATGAATCTGACTGAGCTCAACAGGGTTGCGCTGGCGATGGTCACACCCGGAAAGGGCGTGCTCGCGGCGGACGAATCTTCTGGCACGATCAAGAAGCGCTTTGATGCGATCGGGGTGGAATCGACGGAGGACAACCGCCGCGATTATCGGGAGATGCTGTTCCGCTCAAGGGAAGCCATGAGCCGGTACATCTCCGCCGTCATCCTCTATGATGAGACGATCTGGCAGAATGCAAAGGACGGTACGCCGCTTGTGAAATTGATCGAACAGGCCAGTGCCATTCCCGGCATCAAGGTCGATGAAGGCACGCAGCCCCTGCCCCGGTGCCCGGGCGAGCTCGTCACGGTCGGCCTGGACAAACTCGCCGAGCGCCTCAAGAAATATTATGAGCGCGGTGCGCGCTTCGCCAAATGGCGGGCGGTGATCGATATCGGACATGGCATCCCCTCCATGGCTGCGATCAGCGTCAACGCGCATGCGCTGGCGCGTTATGCGGCTCTATGCCAGGCCGCGCAGATCATGCCTATCGTCGAGCCGGAAGTGCTGATGGACGGCGATCACGACATTGATCGCTGCTACGAGGTGACGCAGCGCGTCCTCAACAAGACGTTCCAGGAATTGCGGGCCCAGCGTGTCGAGCTGGAAGGAATGGTCCTGAAGCCCAATATGGCGGTCTCCGGCAAGAAATGTCCGAAGCAGGCATCCGTCGCGGAAGTTGCGGAAAAGACCGTGCGCCTGCTGAAGGCATGTGTGCCCGCGGCAGTGCCCGGCATCGCCTTCCTCTCCGGCGGCCAGTCGGATGAGGATGCCACTGCGCATCTGAACGCCATAAATCAGCTCGGCGGGCTTCCATGGCGTTTGACCTTCTCCTATGGACGTGCGTTGCAGGCGGCGCCGCAGAAGGCCTGGTCCGGCAAGCCTGAGAACGCAACCGCAGGACAAAAAGCCTTCACCCATCGTGCGCGGATGAACGCGCTTGCCAGCAAAGGCGAATGGGAGAACGCCCTGGAAAAGAAGGCCGCCTAGATTGTCGAACAAAGCCCCTCTCCCGCGCCCCGTTCCGCGCCTTTATCTCGCGACGCCGGAGCTCGATGATCCGTCATCGCTTATCGCCGTGCTCCCGGATTTGCTCGCCTCTGCCGACGTCGCAGCCGTGCTGGTGCGGCTGAAGGAGACAGACCAGCGCAGCATGATCACGCGGATCAAGGCGCTGGCGCCGGTGGTGCAGAATGCGGGCGCCGCCCTCCTGCTCGATGGTCATGTCGAGCTGGTCGCGCGCGCGGGCGCCGACGGTGGGCATCTGACCGGCATAGCGGCGCTCGAGGACGCCATTCCGTCACTGAAGCCTGAGCGCATCGCCGGTGTCGGTGGGCTCGCCACACGACACGATTCGATGATATCAGGCGAAATGGGCGCGGATTACGTGCTGTTCGGCGAGCCCGATGCCAACGGCCAGCGTCCGTCGGTTCAAGCAATCGCCGAGCGGATCGAATGGTGGGCCGAGTTGTTCGAACCGCCCTGCGTCGGCTTTGCGGCTTCGTCTGAAGAAGCTTACGAATTCGCCGCGGCGGGTGCGGACTTCGTGCTGGTCGGCAATTTCGTCTGGGCCGACCCGCGTGGGGCGAAGACCGCGCTTGCGGAAACCGAAGCGATAATCAAGAGGGCCCACTCTGAGGCGGCCGCTGCCGTCACGACCATGGAGCGGTAAGACATGAAGCTTCCGTACCTCACAGCAATTCCCTTGGCGATCCCTTTGGCGACCTTGGCCCCGCTCCTGTTGACCTCGCCTGTGGTCGCGCAGATCTCGCTCGCCCCACCAGCGGCGCCGACAGCAGCGCCAGCGAAAAGCAAGGCGCCGCCCCCGGCAGCGAAAAAAAAGGAGGTCCGGCCCGCGCCCAAAGCCTCGCCTTCGCCGAGCCCGCCGCCGACCGCGACCGTCATCCCAGCGCCGCAGACGGACAACTCCAATGTCGATGCGGTGTTCGGCGCCTATCAGCGCGGCCAATACAAGGCCGCGTTCAATCTTGCGACCGCACGCGCAAAAACGGGTGACCCCAAAGCCATGACCATGCTGGGCGAGCTCTATTCCAACGGGCTCGGCACCGCGCATGACGATGGCAAGGCAGCCGGATGGTACAAGAGCGCGGCCGATGCCGGCGACCGCGAGGCGATGTTTGCGCTCGCGATGATGCGCTTTGCTGGCCGCGGCGGCCCGAAAGACAAGGGTGAGGCCGTGAAGCTGTTTGCATCCGCCGCCAAGCTGGGCGAGCCAAATGCCGCTTATAATCTCGCGACGCTCTATCTCGACGAGCAGACGCTGCCGCCGGACGTCAAACGCGCCGTTGAATTGTTACGCCAGGCAGCAGATGCCGGCCTCCCCCAGGCGCAATACGACCTGGCAAAATTCTACCAGGAGGGCACCGGCGTCGCGCAGGACTTCGATGAAGCGCTGCGGCTCCTGCGGGCGGCATCACTGGACGGCAATGTTGACGCGGAAATCGAATATGCGATCGCGCTGTTCAACGGCGGCTTCAAAGGCGAAAACTATGACAACGACAAGAAATTCGTCAAACAAATCCCGAAGGACAAACCCGCCGCCGTGGCACTGCTGCGCAAGGCGGCACAACAGAACAACCCGATTGCGCAAAGCCGGCTGGCATGGCTGCTGTTCTATGGGGCAGGCACTCCTGTGGACAAGGTAGAAGGTCTCAAATGGCATCTGATCGCCAAGGCGGCGGGCAAGAGCGATCCCGAACTCGACAGGCTGCTTTCCGAACTCAGTCCCAGCGACCAGGCCAAGGCCGAGGCGGCCGCGAAGAAGTGGGTCGAGGCCGGCGCGATGCAATGGTTCGGAATCGAATGACTTGACGCCGGTCCAGGTGCAGTGCACCCCATTCCAAGTCATCGCGCTTCGTTTCCTGATCAAGAACCAACCTCATGCTGTATTCCGCCGTCATCAACGTCATGGTCAAGGCCGCGCGCCACGCTGGCCGCGGCCTCAAGCGCGATCTCGGCGAGATCGAGCATTTGCAGGTATCGCTGAAAGGCCCGGCGAACTTCGTCTCGCTTGCTGACAAGCGGGCCGAGGAACTCCTTTACACTGACCTCGCCAAGGCGCGGCCCGGTTATGGCTTCATCGGCGAAGAAGGCGGCACGCGCGAGGGCGCCGACAAGAGCCACACCTGGATTGTCGACCCACTCGACGGCACAACCAACTTCCTGCACGGCATTCCGCAGTTTGCCATCTCGATTGCGCTTGCCCGCGAGGGCACCGTGATCGCTGGCGTGATCTACAACCCAGCCAACGACGAGCTCTACATCGCCGAACGCGGCAAAGGCGCCTTCCTCAATGACCAGCGCCTGCGGGTTGCCGGCCGCCGCAAACTCGATGAATGCGTGGTGGCCTGCGGCCTGCCGCACATCGGGCGTGGCAACCACGAACTGTTCCGCCGCGAGATGATCGCGATCCAGAACCAGGTCGCGGGGCTTCGCCGTTTCGGCGCCGCCTCCCTCGACCTCGCCTTCGTCGCAGCTGGTCGCCTCGATGGCTATTGGGAACGCAATCTCTCGTCTTGGGACATCGCGGCCGGCCAGATCATGGTGCGTGAAGCCGGTGGAATAGTCAGCGACATCGACACCTCAGGCGATCCACTGCAGACCGGTCATGTCGTCTGCGGCAATGAATTCGTGCACGACGCGTTGGTGAAACTTCTGCGACCGCTGCAGAAGTAAGGCGAAAGCCCCGTGAGACGCCCGCGGTCACAGCAACGCTGCGGAATTTGCAACCGCATCCTCGAATTTCCGATGAATGATCCAACGTCAGCAGATTGCGCCGGCGATTGTTGGGGTTGTGTCGGGGTATTAGAGGCCGAAGTGGGGTACGAGCCGTCGGTGCAGCGTGTCCGTCAGGAAATTGAGGATGGTTGGCGGAATACTGACGGTTCGGCTAAGCGGCCTGTCTACTGAAGATCGCGGATCGAAGCGTCAACGGCAGCCTCAGCTGGAACCTTGCTTCGAGATGCCCGCCATGTAATCAGCGGTAATTCTGCACCCAAGTTATTTCGTGTCATGGCGCGAATGGGGCATGTCAAATTCACAATTTTGGCGTGGAGTTCCGCCACCGTCCCCCGGGAATCAACGGGGCCCTGCTTTCATCTGGCTCACGGTGTGCCATAGTGAGATACAATGAGATTTCGCAACGGATGACACCCGCCATGCCGTCAGGCAAATCCTCCCACGCCTTCGCAATATCCAAACTGTCCTCGCCGAGCATATTCCTGGTGCGGATGTTGGTTTTCCTGGTGCTCTGCGCGCTCGTGGCCGTCGTGCTCTACAAGCAGATCCAGGCTGCCTTCTTCGCCAATCCCGGCCTCAATGCCCTGATCGGGGCGGTGCTGTTCATCGGCATCATCCTTGCGTTTCGCCAGGTCATCCGGCTTTACCCTGAGGTCTCCTGGGTCAACAATTTCCGGATCGCCGATCCAGGATTGGCGCCGCAGCGCTACCCCAGGCTGCTGGCGCCAATGGCTGCGATTCTCGGCGGCGAGCGGACCGGGCGGATGACCATCACGCAGCAGACCATGCGGCACCTGCTGGACTCAATTGCGACGCGCCTTGACGAAGCCAGGGATATTTCCCGCTACATGACCGGGCTTCTGGTCTTCCTCGGCCTGCTCGGCACATTCTGGGGCCTGATCGAGACGGTGGGCTCGGTCGGCAAGGTGATCGACGGCCTCAAGGTCGGCGGCGACGCTGCCGCCCTGTTCGATACGTTGAAGGAAGGACTCGCCGCGCCACTCGGCGGCATGGGCATCTCCTTTTCCAGTTCGCTGTTTGGCCTCGCGGGATCGCTGATCCTCGGCTTCCTCGACCTGCAGTCGAGCCAGGCGCAGAACCGCTTCTACACTGATCTCGAGGACTGGCTCGCCACGACAGTGCGCGAATATGGCCACGGCGAGAGCACCGTCGGCGGGGAGGGAGAGCTGCACGGAGCAATCGAGCGGCTGCGCGCGGCGCTCGATGAAGCCGGCGGCAATCGCGGCACCATGGCAAACCTCGCGGAAGCCATTCAGGCGCTGGTCTCGCACATGCGGACCGAACAGCAGATGATCCGCGAATGGGCCGATGGCCAGGGCGAACAGAACCGCGAAATCAAAAACCTCCTGGAGCGGCTCACCCGCCAGCCGGAGAAGAGTTAGAGCGTGATCCGCAAAAGTGGAAACCGGTTTTGCGAAAAGAACACGCTCCAACAAAGAGACTAATTACCATCTGAGAGGCGACCATGGCTCTTGCCCGCGCCCGCCGTAGCGAAGGCCCCTTCAACTACTGGCCCGGCTTCGTCGACGCCTTGTCGACGCTGGTGCTGTCGATCATATTCCTGCTGTCGGTATTCCTGGTCGTGCAGTTCTTCCTGTCGCAGGAAGTCACCGGCAAGGACAAGGCGCTGGAAGAGCTCAACGCCAAGATCGCGCAATTGACCGAGATGCTGTCGCTTGAAAAGGCCGGCAAGCTCAGTCTCGGCGAGGAGGTGTCGCAGTTGAGGGCGGGGCTTGCCTCGGCTGAATCCGAGCGAAACCGGCTGAAAGGCCTCTATGAGGGGCTCGCCAATGCCGGCAATGACGCGCAGGGCAAGCAGGCCGAGCTCAACAGAGCGCTGGATTCCGAGAAGTCGGTTTCGGCGCGAGCGCTCGCCCAGATCGAGGTTCTCAACCAGCAAATCAGCGCACTGCGCCGGCAATTGGCAGCGCTCGAAGAGGCGCTTGACGCCTCGGAAAAACGCGACAAGGAATCGCAGACCAAGATCGCCGATCTCGGCCAGCGCCTCAACCTGGCTTTGGCGCAGCGGGTGCAGGAATTGTCGCGCTATCGCTCTGAATTCTTCGGCCGCCTGCGCGCCATTCTCGGCAACCGGCCGGACATCCGTATCGTGGGCGATCGCTTCGTTTTCCAGTCCGAAGTCTTCTTCGACACCGGACAGGCGACGCTGTTGCCCGAAGGGCGCGCCGAACTCGACACAGTGGCCGCCGCCCTGGTCGACATCAACAAGAAGATCCCGAACGAAATCCCCTGGGTGCTGCGCGTCGACGGCCACACCGACGTGCGGCCGGTCAATACCCCGACCTTCAAGTCGAATTGGGACTTGTCCGCGGCTCGCGCGATCTCGGTGGTGCAGTACCTGATCTCACTAGGTGTGCCGGCTGACCGCCTGGCAGCCGCCGGCTTTGGCGAGTTCCAGCCGCTTGATCCCGGCAACACGGAGGAAGCGTACAAGCGCAACCGCCGCATCGAACTCAAGCTGACGGAACGGTAGTGACATTTCACCTCCGCCCCTATGGCGCCGACGATGAATCGGCGGCGATTGAGCTGTGGCACCGCACCTGGCAACAAGCCTATCCGCAGATCGACTTCGCGGCGCGACTTAACTGGTGGCGCGAACGCTGGCGGACGGAGCTGGTGCCGAAGGCGACCATCGTGGTTGCGGAGCGGGAGGGCGCGCTGGTCGGATTCGTTACCATCGATGGGGACGGCTATCTTGACCAGCTCGTGGTCGCGCCTGAACTCTGGGGCTCTTGCGCCGCGCGCCTGTTGGTCGACGAGGCCAAGGGCATCTCAACAGGCGGCGTCACGCTGCGGGTCAACGCCGACAATGCCCGCGCCATCCGGTTTTACGAGCGGAACGGCTTTGTGCATGCAGGCCAGGACGTCAATCCGACATCGGGTCTGCTGGTGCTCAAGATGGAGTGGAAGCCGTAAGCGCCTGCCTGTCGTACCACGCAAAAATTTCGGTTCTTAGGATGAAAGGGCGACGCCATTCGTCACCGGTACGGTCGCCGCCTCATCGGCAAGCGGCATCGCCTCTGCGCACTTGCGCAGAGCGTCGTTGAGGGAATGAAACGCACGCCGGGTTGCTCCCAAGTTCTATCCAGAGTTCGCTCCGACTGTTGGATTTGACGACCACGTAACAGAAAATAATGACGAGCCCAGCTCATTTAGCTGGAAAACGATCGTACAGAGCCTGCGCCTGCTTTACTGCTGCTGCGAAGGCGGGGTGTTTAGGCGCGTTCTTTACGAAGCACGTTGCGAAAGCTGGCGTTGACACGTCATCATCCGGACCATGAAGCTCCGCGGCACAGGCGGGCAGCAAGCCGAACTTCATGTTCAAAGGAGCTTCCGCGATAAACACGAGGCCGCCCTGCGCAGCGGCAACCAAGATGCTTTCGGGCTCAGTTAAGATCGCACCTTGCGTCCGCCCCGCTAACATGGCGATAGCGACTTTTGCCTGGGCAGACTTTTTCAATGGAACCTCGATGAACTTATCGACGCCTGTGTCTCCACTGGTCGCAAATGTATAGAATGTTGGGGAGTGAAGAGCGGCGGCGGCGTCCAGCGGAATTGCATCGCGGCCTGCACGAGCATCCTTCTGCCAAGCGGCAAGCCAGTCAGTTAGTATCCGCTCGGTCGTCACTTGTATCTGGCGGTATGTTTCGCCGTAAGCAAGGCTATCAAGTGCAACGTCCCCGATGCCTTCAAGCGTACTGTCCGGAAGTAAGCGACCTTCGCCTTCCACCCCCGCGATCTCAACAGGGCCGATCAAAGCGCGCATGCTCTTGGTCAGCGCCGCGATGGCTTTGCGGTCTTTCTCATAGAGGGCCTTCTCATCGAGGGTGTGATTGGCATCCGCGCGCCGCAGCGTCGTGCGATAGGCGTCGCGCTCCGCGATGTAATGCGCTTCAGGATCATCTTGGGTGTTGGGCGGGCTGGTGGCCCCAACTTCCGCTGCAACTAAGGCACTCGACACAAGCAACAGCAAGATAGCGCTGCCGGCCCGCAGCAATTGAGGCACGAATTTCATGGGCGTGGTTCCCTGCAACAAGACGTAACGAAAAACAGCTAGAGTGTCAGTATCCAGCTGTCCCGGGTCAGTCGGAAGCGAGTGCTTCCTCATCCCGCGAGCGAACTAGCGGAAGCCCAGATCTATGAAAGTCTGTCTCTGCCACATCAAGACGCGGTTATAGAATTGCGTTGTCGCTGGGTGTGCACCCCACATCGCCTGCCCAATTCGTTCTTTCACTATCTCCTTTCCTCGGTAGAAGCTTCCTCCACCTGCATGCTCGACCAAGTCTCTTGCTTCCCAGATTTTCGATGAACTCAGGATGTCAAAGAGAGCCCGTGCTACAGATCCGATTTCAACAGGCTTAGGACGCTCGATCAAAACCGAGACGTATTTCTTTTTTGTTTCAAGTTCTCGATTGCCTGGTCCTCCCTCATCCTGGATGTGCTTTACGACCCAGCTCTGCGTAAGAAAACCAAGCTTATCAGTGTAAGCTGAATTTCCGACAACCAAGTCGACAACTTTACCCTTCGAACAGGTGCCCATTAGCGACAACTCAGGTATCCGATACTGTTTGCCTTCGACTTTTATGCCCGTCATAAGAGTTTGCATATAACGGCATTGGAACAGACGACTCTGAATCTCTTCGTCGATTTCCAACTCGTCGGGCTTGGCAGCAGTATGGTAGCCCTCATGGACCAGCCAGACGGAGAGTCTGGCAGGATCCTCATCTAGCTGATTAAGTTCAATTGTGTTTCCGTCCGTTCGCCCCTCCAGACCAGGGGGTAAGGGCGCGAGAATGATACCTCCGCGTTTGAAGAAAGCGTCGAGATTTGTAAGAATTGACAGGCCTTGCGGAGTTTTCGATTCCTGGCTCGCTCGAAAAAGTTCGATCGCGATTCTTATTATATCGTTGTTGGAATGGGCCATGGAGGTTGTCCTCTCGTTCTCGAATCTCCATGCACTCTACTTTTCCGAGGTAGAAGATCAAGCGCGCACCTGGATACAGCCCGGCTCCGCCGACTTGGGTGGTGTGGTGTGGCCCCAGATAGTTTGTAGGAGGATTGGGGCGGCATTCTCACAGATCGTACCGAGCTTGGCGAGTGATGAGGAAGGTCCCGGATTTCCCTGCGCTCATCCGGTAGAGTCGACAGCCATGAAGTGATAACGAAGCTCGTCATTCACATTGAAAATGACAAAGTATACCCGGAATCACGTCACCACCCGATTTTCGTCATAGCTCCTGGAAAGACCATGCGTGCCGCACTGCATATCGCGACATTTGCCTTACTCGGTCCATTGGTGGGCACTCTGGGCGCCGCGACAATAGATACAATGTTCGGAGGTCCGAACATCGACCTGAGTCGGGTTACCCTCGACCCATTTCTCTTTTATGTGCTCTTCTCTTTTGGATACTCCGTTGGTGTTGTGCCCGCAACACTGACGGGAATCATCGATTATCGTCTCGTGAAACGGAAAGGCACCTCCACGATTCTGCTGATCGCCTCTATTGGCTGGGCGATCAGCTTGATGGCGATCGGCTTGGCAGTAGAAACGCATTGTTGGTTGATGCTCTGGATATTACAAAGCCCGCCGCTGGTCTGTATGGAACCAAGCTGGATATGGCAGCACTATTTCTACTACCTGTCGGTTGGCTATGCTCTGTGCGGAGCGGTTGCCGCCGTTGCTTGCCATATGTTGATGCGCTATCTGCCCCGCTTGGTGGCACGTTGAATTGTGGCGTGTCCAGCGCTGGCCGCTCACGCCCCTTCAAACTGCAGCCGTGCCAGCCGCGCATAAAGCCCGTTGGCGGCGACGAGTTCGGCGTGGGTGCCCTGCTCGACCACCCTGCCCTGCTCCATGACCACGATACGGTCGCAGGACAAGACAGTTGCCAGCCGATGCGCGATGACGAGCGTCGTGCGACGACGCATCAGCTCTTCCAGAGCGGTCTGCACCAGCGTCTCGCTTTCCGCATCCAGCGAGGACGTCGCCTCATCGAGCAGCAGGAGCGGCGCATCGCGCAGGATCGAGCGCGCGATCGCAATGCGCTGCCGTTGGCCGCCGGACAGCGTCACGCCGCGCTCGCCAAGCTGGGTTTCGAATCCCAGGGGCAAGCGACCGATGAACTCGGTGGCATGCGCGAGCTCCGCGGCGCGCTCAACCTCGGCGTCGGTGGCGCCGGGGCGGCCGAAGCGGATGTTTTCGCGAGCGGTTGCTGCAAACACTGCCGATTCCTGCGGCACCAGCGCGATACGCGCACGCAGCTCGCGCGGATCGGCCGACTTGATCGGCACGCCATCGAGCGAGATTGCGCCACCGGCGGGATCATAGAAACGCAACAGCAGATGAAACAGCGTACTCTTGCCGGCGCCCGAGGGGCCGACGATTGCGACCTTTTCGCCCGGACGCACGTTGAGCGATACATCGGCGAGCACGCTCACATCGGGCCGCGCCGGATAGGCGAAGCTGACCCCGTCAAAACTGACCTCGCCGCGCGCGGGCTGCGGCAACGCAGACGGCAGCGGCGGCGCGGTGATGTCAGGCTTCACATGCAGGATTTCGAACAGCCGCTCGGCGGCACCCGACGCAGCCGCGACTTCGCCCCAGACTTCGCTGAGTTGACCGAGGCCGCTGGCGGCCAATACCGCGTAGATCACGAACTGGCCGAGCACGCCCGCCGTGATGACACGGGCCTGAACATCATGCGAGCCGATCCACAGGATCGCGACAACGCTTGAGAACACGATGAAGATGATGATGGCGGTCAGCACCGCCCGCGCCAGCGTCGAGGTGCGCGCAGCCTCATAGGCCTGCTCGACCTCGCCACCGAAACGACGCGCGGCCATCGGCTCACCGGTATAGGCCTGTACGGTGCGGATGGCGCCAACGAGTTCGGAGGCATAGGCGGACGCCTCAGCGAGCGTATCCTGGGCATTGCGCCCCAGGCGCCGCACCCATCGCCCGAAGAGGACCAGCGGCAGCACGATCGCAGGAATCGCGCACAGCACAAGAAAGGAAAGACGCGGGCTCGTGATCACCATCATGACCACTGCGCCCACAAACATGATCAGATTGCGTAGCGCGATCGACACCGAGGCGCCAACCGCGGACTTGATCTGGGTGGTGTCCGCGGTGAGCCGCGAGATCAACTCGCCGCTGCGGGCCTGGTCAAAGAATGTCGGCGACAGCGAGAGCAGATGCCCGAAGACGTCGTGCCTGAGATCGGCGACGATGCGCTCACCGAGCGTCATCACGAGATAGTAGCGCGCCGCACTGGACAGCGCGAGCACCACGACGACGGCAATCATCGCCGTGAAATAGTTGTTGATCAGCTCGATGCTTTCCGGCGTAAACGTACCTTCAGGCGAGAAGCCGAAATCAATAATCCGCCGCACCGCAAGCGGAACGACCAACGTCGTCAGCGCGGCGACCGTCAGCGCGACGAAGGCAAGCACCGCCCTGCCGCGGTAGCGCCCGACATAGGGAGCAAGCGAGACCAGCGGGCGGAGCCGGGCGCGGCTCTTCGCGTCTTTCGGTTCGCCTTCGATCGATTGGGACTCAACGGGTTTGGTTTCGGGCTGATTGCGATCGTCAAGCCGTTCCGCTGCACTCATAAGATCCGACCGTCTGGGGATTATTGCGCGATGATTTCAGGATGAACCGTCGTCGCGCTTTGAGTTGTTGCCTGAGCATGCGCGGGCCCCTGGTCCGGATCATGCTTTATCATGCTCTAATGTCTGCAGTTTACATTTGCATCAGTTTTCCGCGAGAAAGCCCTGCGAATGTCAGATCCAAAACCAGACTGGAAACATTTAGTTGCCGGTCCCTATGGTTCCAACATTCAAAGGCAAGCGGTCACTGAAGCGATGATGCCAGTCCGCCCCTAATATGGTGGTGTCCAGGTAGTCAAAAATCCGGGGTTTTCCTTAGGTGCTCACGGTTCGCCAATCCGGACAATGACTTGTTTTGGCAGATATCGTGGGGTATAGAGCCGCCCAAATCCATCATCGACAGCCAAGCGAGAAAAAGGCGCCCGGCGCCGAGGAATTGCCCATGAAGGCCGAGATTCACCCGAATTATCATACAATTACGGTCGTAATGACCGATGGCACCGAGTACCTGACCCGTTCCACCTGGGGCAAGGAAGGCGATAAGCTGCACCTCGATATCGACCCGAAATCGCATCCCGCCTGGGTCGGCGGCGCCCAGC
>JGI24705J35276_12238314_pt1 | contig 19143 bp, 15 predicted proteins | sample TergutNt197P4_FD_35276 | JGI IMG/M metagenome (IMG submission 35276) | reverse complement strand
GGTTGGACACCCGGCGAGGATTTGCAACGCGGCAGACGCTGCCTTTGCGGGGCAACCCTTCGGGCAAGGCAGTCAAAGGCCGCACTCGTCGTTGCACGTCTTGCCCATGCAGCAGCATGGGCTGCGACACGCGCCTCGATTGCGGCCTTTGACTGCCTTGCGGGCACCATGAAAATAGTGTGAACAGGCCCTAAGGCAACTCCTGTCAGACTCGGGTATTCCCTGATGGCATGAGCGGCGCAGCCAAGGACAATGCAGACATGGAGCAGGTCAGCGGCTCGCGCAAGCCAGGTGTGCGCCCCAAAGCAATGGGGCAAGCGTGCCATCGACGCAACCTGTTGACGCTCAGTGACATCCATGCGCCCGTAGCCTGTGCAGGCCACTCGCCCTTTGCCCTCAGCGCCATGCGACGCATCCTTGGAAGACCCAACCTGAATGTCCCGTTCATCCACGTCATTGCCTTGGTCTAGCGAAGAAGAACGCTTGTCTGCGCTGCAACGGCTGCGCTGGGAATTACGTGACGACAGGCAACCGCCTGACGGGCTGGTTTCGCCCATCATTGTGGCCTCGTGGCGTCGCAGCCTTGCCTACGGCATAACGCCGAAACAAACTGACGCAGACATCTTCTCCGGGCCAAGAACTTCACCTGAATTAAGAACGCTGTTGCAGGAATGCACAGCACCAGAACTGGATTTTCTGGCGCGGCAGTACAGTTCGCACGGCGCCATTTTACTCGCCGATGCACAAGCGCATGTCTTATGGTCCGAGGGCCATATGCCACCCCACTTGCTTGCCAAGACGCCTTATATTAGTACAGGTACATTCTGTAGTGAAGCCGCGATTGGAACCAACGCTCTGGGAATGGCCCTGATTGAAAGCACACCGATCCAGATCAACAGCGGCGAACATTTTTTGGACGGACTGTCGCACCTTTCTTGTACTGCTGTGCCAATTCACGATTCACGAGGTGATTTGGCCGGAGTCATTGATCTGACACGCGAAGGGCCTTTACACAACGCCGATACACTCAACATACTGAAGATCGCTGTTCAGAATATTGAAGCGAGGTTATTATGCAAAAGCCATGACGATAAACTTGTGGTCGCCCTGCAGAAACAATCCCAATCAGCGTCTTTTGATTACCCTTGGTGCGGATTGCTCGCAATCGACCCGCTTGGCATTATTCGGGGCGCGAATAATCAACTTTGTACGTTGTTAGGGCTGCCAATCAGTGCAGTCATAGATCATTCGCTGGAGTGCCTTTTTGATATAACGAACGAATCGCTATCAATGGGATTGATACGCAACGTTTCTTGCAAATTTCGCAGTTCGCATGGCACAATATTTGTCAAGGCCGTACAATGGCCTAGGCGCGCAGCAGTTAAAATCCGGGATTCCACGGAAAAGAAATTACCGCATGAAGCGGCGGCGCCTCCAACAGCGCCAGCCGATCCGTGGCAGGCTCTGCTCCAAACGTCATCACCGACGCTTTCTCGCCAGCTCCAAGCAGCCCAGCGAGCGGTATACGCTAATGTTCCTGTCCTGCTGCACGGTGCGACTGGTACCGGCAAGGAGGTTGTTGCTCAAGCCTTGCACGCGTCCAGCGAGCGCGCCAACCAGCGTTTTGTAGCTATTAATTGCGCGGCCATTCCAGAAGGTCTGATCGAATCGGAATTATTCGGTTATCGCGAGGGGGCGTTCACTGGCTCTCGCAAAGGCGGATCAACGGGGCAACTGGCTCAGGCACATGGCGGAACACTGTTCCTCGATGAAATCGGCGATATGCCGCTGGCTTTACAGGCACGTTTACTGCGCGTGCTTCAGGAACGTAAAATATCGCCGCTCGGCGGCGGCAGTGAAATCCTATTGGATTTTAGGTTGATCTGCGCAACCCACCGTGATTTGGAACGCATGGTTTATGATAATTGTTTTCGTCAGGATCTTTATTACCGCATCAAAGGCATAGTTGTTGTTTTACCCGCATTGCGCGAACGAGAAGATTTCGAGCGTATCGTCCAAGTGCTATTGCAACGATTGAACGCATCAAGCATCAGCGTTAGCGAGGAACTTATGGTATTGCTGCGTCAATACTCTTGGCCTGGCAACATTCGTCAATTGGAAACGGTGTTACGTACAGCGCTGGCTCTCAGGAAAAGCGATGAATACACATTAACATCGGAGCATTTGGCAACCGATTTTTTGGATGAACTGCAAAGATATTGTAACAAAGATTTATCGCGCCAATTCACATCGACATTGCCAGCATCCTCCTCATCCCAGAAAGCGTCGCATCAAAAACAAATTCTCTTAAATTGGCGGTTGCATGAACAACAGTTGATCCGCATGGCGCTTGAACAAGAACACGGTAATGCATCAGCGGCTGCCAAAGCACTGGGCATGAGCCGGGCCACCCTATACCGCAAAATGAGACAACCTGAGCAGTGAATTTGTTTCAAATATCGCGATGGAAACCCCGTGTTCTCGATGATATGATCTTGAAATTTTTATCATGGTTGCCTGACAAACGCTACCTGCATTGGCTTTATGGTTTTGTACGTCTTCAAAGCGGCGCCATTCTACGTTTGCTGAGTCTGTCCATACTGGCAACGCTATTGACGTTGATGCAGCCATGGTTAACTAAGCTTTTGATCGATAAGGGTTTGATTGCGCGCGACTATAGTTCACTGATGTTGTTCTGTATTGCATTAATTTTAGCCGGATTGACGAGTACAGCACTGTCTGGCGTCACTCGATACTTGCACACCAAGCTTTCGGGTCAGATCCTGTTCGCGTTGCGTGGAGATGTTTACGCGCACCTACAAAAACTCTCGCCATCTTTTTTTTCCCGCCGACGGCTTGGAGATTTGTTGTCACGCCTTGATACTGATATTGCAGAAATTCAACGATTCGCCGTTGACACCATGTTCTCGGCGGTTTCAGGAATACTCGGTCTGGTAGGAACCGTAGTGTTGCTTCTGGCGCTGTCGTGGAAGTTGTCTCTAATCGCAGCATTAATGATTCCACTTGAATGGGCCTGGTTACGCTTCATGCGCCCACGCATCGAAGCGCGCATACGTCATACGCGTGAAGGCGCTGCTGATTTGTCTTCATTCCTTATTGAAACCCTGCCAGCGATCAAGCTGGCGCAAACATTCGGCCAGCAATATGCTGAACAGCGCAAACTGGACCGATATGCGCAAAACTATTTGACTCGCTTGCTTGGTTTGCAACTGACTGAATTTACGACTCAGGCGATCCCAGGTGTTTTATCGCTACTATCCCGGGTAACTGTTTTTTTGATCGGCGGCTATTGGGTGATTCAGGAGCGATGGCCGCTGGGCTCCCTGATTGCTTTTTCAACCTACCTTGGCATGGCTCAAGGCCCTGTTAACAGTCTGCTAGGCATTTACATTGCTATAGAGCGCATGAAGGTCTGCTTGATGCGAGTCATGGAGTTGCGCGAAGAGCCTGTCCGCATCACCAGCCCGGAATACACACAAATGCTTGCACCGGGTGTGGCAGATCTGGAGTTGCGACGGGTCGAATATGCGCACGATGGCTCAACCCATACCATACTGCGAGACGCGAGCGCGTGTTTCCCGGCTGGCGCCAAGATCGCGTTGCATGGCGCCTCAGGTACGGGCAAGACAACGCTAGTTGAATTGCTGCAACGTCTGGAAGATCCACAGCGTGGTAGCATTCATTATGGCGGGATCCCACTCCCGGAACTGAACTTGATGGACTGGCGCAGGCGTATCGCTGTTGTCAGCCAAGACACGATCTTGCTGCGCGGGAGCATTGCCGACAACATTGGCTACGCACGCCCCGAAGCTTCTCGTGAACAAATTTTGGATGCCGCCCGGCTTGCTGGCCTGACTCCTTGGCTCAATAGTTTGCCTCAAGGACTAGATACATTAATGGGTGAGCGCGGCCAGCAGTTGTCTGGCGGGCAGCGCCAACGCGTGGCCATTGCACGTGCTCTGCTTCTTGATCCGGCCATTTTGGTGCTGGACGAAGCCACTTCGGCAGTGGATATCACGCTTGAACGCCAAATTCTTCAGCAAGTGGACAGCCTCTTCAGCGATCGCACCCGCATCCTGATAAGCCACCGCACCGAAACCTTGAGCGGAGCCGATCAACACTGGCACTTGCGTAATGGCCGGCTCGTTCTTTTGGCTGAGGAATCTGCGCCTACAGCGCTTGATTGCGTTACAACGGAGCGGCGGCTATGAATTCAGAAGTACGAGTAGGATTGATTGACAGCGGCATCGCGTCTGAATGGATGCAGCAGGTCGATGCCAAATTGGCCTTTATATTGACCCGGAACCCAGGTGCTTCGTCTTCAGACTTTACGGTCGAACGCAGACAGATGACCCCCGACGCCCTAGGCCACGGCAGTGCAGTCAGTCGCCGCATTGCCAGTTTTGCACCTGGCGTGCGTTGGCATGTGGCGCAGGTATTCGATGCGAACCGACGCGCCAGCGCGCTGCAAATTGCTGCTGCGTTGGACTGGCTCGCCCAACAAGACATTCCTCTCGTATGCATGAGTCTGGGTGTGCGTACAGATCATCCCAGCTTGGCGCGCGCTTGCGCCAACGCCGTGAGCCGGGGCATGACGTTGTGCGCGTCAGTGCCCGCGCGCGGTGTGTCAGTGTTTCCTGCCGCCTATGCAGGTATGGTGCGCGTTACAGGCGACGCCCGTTGCGCACCAAGGCAATGGTCTTGGCTCAATACCTCCCGCGCCGACTTTGGTACCGCCGCGTATGACAGCTTGGGCCAGCCTGCAGGCGCCAGTCTGGCCAACGCAGCGTTGTGCGGCATTTTGGCGGCTTGCATGGCGCACCACCCTCATCTCAGCATGGCACAAAATTTGCATTATTTACGTGAGTATGCGCCCATCCAAGGCGAGCAAATCACGCCTTGGATCCGTGTTCGCGATCTCAACTGATACTCTGTTTCATCTACCTATGTCGCCATCACCTCGTAGTTGCCAAATTCTGGTTCTGGGCGCTGGTCCTGCGGGTTGTGCTGTCGCACTGGGGTTGGCTCGCTGGGGTTATGACGTAGTGGTGGCAAGCCAGTGGCGCCATTATGACGCCATCGAAGGCATATCAACGCGCACGTTGAATGGTCTGAACCAGGCAGGCTTGCTGCAGGCTGCTGCAACGGCAATGGAGCCTACTGGCCGCATCGTGATCTGGAACGGTTTGGAAACCGTTCGCAATCAGGAGCATTTGGTTGATCGCCGCCGATTCGATGAGGCGCTGCGACGCGACCTGTCCGCTGCCTCGGTATGTCTAATCACCGGACAAGTGCTGCGCTGGAAGATCCACGAAACAGGCCATGAAGTAGAAATCGAAACGCAAGCCGGCGCTGAAACATGGCAAGCCGATTTTGTGATTGAAGCACGAGGACGGCAATCGCCCGCACTTGCGCAAGGACGGCGAGGCCCGGAAACCTTGAGCCTGTTGCATGGTTGGCGCACGCATCCAAGCGGGCAATTGGCGGCAGGTGTCGAAAGCCTGCACAACGGTTGGGCGTGGATGGCCCACCTTCCCGATGGCCGTTGTTATTGGCAATGGACTATGTCCCCCCGGCATGACCACCTGCCGCCGCGCCAAAAGATTGCTGCCGCAACGGCTGCGTTGCGCCAATCCCCTCTAAGTCAACGCATTCTGGGTGTAATAGCCGATAGCCGCGCGATTAAAGTTCATGTGAGAGTCAACACGTCCACATTATGTAAAACTGCTGGCGATACACACTGGCTTCGTGTGGGGGATGCTGCTTTGGCAGCCGATTCGTTATCAGGCAACGGTATTTTCCAGGTACTGTCCAGCGCACTTCAAGCGCCCGCCATTGTTCATACATTATTACAGCGCCCGTCTGATGCCTCCTTGGCGCTGGCATTCCACCAGCAGCGAGCTGAACATCTCTTTTTGCGCTTCGCGCGGACCGGACGCGACTTTTACGCTGCCGAGCAGCGCTGGGCAACCGAACCGTTCTGGCACGAGCGCGCCACATGGCCCGATGACCAACCGCTGCCCCCATCATCCCACAGCCCGATACAAATTGCCATGCGTCCCGTTGTCGATGGACAATACATCCGGCGCGCGGAAGTGGTGATTACCGATGACCAGCCCTTGGGGATGTGGCGCGTAGCAGGTATCGAGCTGGCAGGATTGGTCCGTCAATTGCAAGAACACCTCGACGATCCTGTTCTGCGCGAACAGATATTGCGAGAACGCCTTGGATATGCCATCCCGTCAGATCGTGCCAAAGTTCTGGGTTGGCTGCAAAACCATGGCATGATCCCAATAACAACCTCCACTCACACTACACACTCATCACCACGGATTTGAGTTCCGTATAGTACTCGATAACAGCTGCGCCCATTTCACGCCCCAGCCCTGACAGTTTGTAGCCGCCAAAAGGCATGACAGGATCGAGCGCGGTGTGACAGTTGACCCAGACTGACCCCGCCTTGATGCGCGGCACAAGGCGATGTGCCTGCGAAAGATTATTGGTCCAGATGCTTGCGCCCAACCCATAGCATGAATCGTTAGCAAGACGTACCACCTCATCAATATCTGAAAAAGGCATGGCTACCAGAACCGGGCCAAAAATTTCCTCTTGAACCAGGGGGCCCTGCTGATCCACATCAACCATCACCGTCGGTTGGACGAAATAGCCCGGCCCTTCCTTACCGCCCCCGCAGGCCAGTGTTGCGCCCAGTGCTTGGCCTTGTTCGATATAGCCAAGTACACGTCGCTGCTGCTTGGCCGACACCAATGGCCCCATGTCAGATGCCGGGTCCATACCGCTGCCTAGCTTGATCTTGCTGGCAATGCTGGCAATGTCGCTGACCATGTTATCGAAGCGCTTGCGGTGTACGTACAGGCGAGATCCGGCGCAACACACTTGCCCTTGATTGAAGAAAATGGCATTGGCAGCCCCGGCTGCCGCAACAGCAGGGTCTGCATCATCCAGAACGATAATAGGTGACTTGCCACCAAGCTCCAAGGTAACGCGTGTCATCGAATCCATTGCGGCTTTGCCGATGAGTTTGCCCACCGCAGTTGATCCAGTGAATGTAAGTTTGTCTACGGCGGGATGAGCTGCCAATGCTGCCCCCGCTTCCGCACCCACGCCACTAACTACATTGAACACGCCTGGTGGATACCCAGCCTCTTCCACCAGACGAGCCAGCCACAAGGCGGACAGTGGCGTTTCGTCAGCCGGCTTAAGCACCAACGTACACCCAGTGGCAAGCGTCGGCCCCAATTTCCAGCAAGCCAGCAACAACGGAAAATTCCAAGCCACGATGGCTCCCACGACACCCACAGCTTCACGTCGGATAAAACTGTGGAAATGCCCCTCTGGCATTAGTGGCATCGACACCTCAGGAGTGGTTCCCTCGATCTTGGTAGCCCATCCAGCCATATAGCGGAAAAAATCAATGCATAACTGTACGTCCACTGCGCGCGCCATCGCCATACTCTTGCCATTGTTCAGACACTCGATCTGAGCCAAGCTATCAGCGTCGCGTTCGATAAGATCGGCCAGCCGCCACAACAAGTTCTGGCGTTCGCGCGGACGCGTACGGCTCCAAGCGGAATTATCGAATGCCTGGCGCGCAGCCTGCACCGCGCGATGGACGTCCTGTGCCGTGCCACGCTGCACTTGGCATAACAACTGTGCAGTAGCTGGGTCGTACAAGTCCATTGTTTCACCCAGGTCTGCATCCTGCCATTGACCACCGATCCACAGCCTATGGGGTTGTTTGATAAACCCTTCGACAGCAGGTAAAGCCGCAACAATTTTACTCATGAAAACTCCTTTCTTTTACATAAATTACGATGATACGCTCCCTTGCATTTGTCAGATTTTGAATGTATATTCACCACTCGTCATAACGGATAATTCTGATGGACTGACAATGGGCCTGGCACCTCTTAACAATAAGCAACTTCCATACCAACCTGAACGTGTTCCCTGCATACCCTGCCATCAACCGAGGCGCAACCCTGCGGCCCATCGAGTCCACCACTAGTCCTAAGTCATGCATTAGTCTCAATTTGAGACGATTTCCTAAGACTGTCTCAAATTGAGACAGCATGAGATCACCAGAATGGTTGTACGCTCAGCTGCCATCTCTCACTACCACGCCGTCTGACGTCGCTACAAGCCGGAGCGCCTCAGCTGATGCGGCTTGGCACGCCTCTTGCTTTGAGAGAGCTGGTTCGCCGAGGATGAAGTTGTATTCATCCTTTGTAACAACTGGCAATGGCTTATCACAAGGAGACACAACCTTGAAGAAAACCTATCCCGCCTGCATCGGAACGGGGATTAATTCGGTGCTTGTCGCAGCAATTTGGTGTGCGTTAAGCACATCAGCAAATGCGCAACCAAACGATGATGCTGTCACCATCATTCAGGACAAGTGCGCTGTGGCCTGCCACAGTAATAAGGCACTTGGGCAATGGGGTCGCATCAGCAGCCAACGCAAAACACCCGAAGGCTGGCTAATGAGCATCGCGCGGATGCAAAACGCGCACGGCCTCAAGATCAGTGACGAAGATCGCCGTACCGTTGTCAAATATCTGGCTGACCGGCAGGGTCTGGCTCCTTCAGAAGTGGAACCAGCTCGCTACGCACTAGAGGGGCGGCTTGACACCGTAGAAAACATTGGCGACCAGCAATACGTCGAAATGTGCGCTCGCTGTCACTCAGCCGCGCGTCCAGCGCTGCAACGTCGGCCTCTGGAAGAATGGCGGTATCTGATCAATCAGCACTTGGGGCAATGGCCATCGGTGGAATACTCAAGTCTTGGCCGTGACAGAGACTGGCTGGCAGTTGCGCTTCTTAAAATTGCTCCTTATCTAACCAAGACCTTCCCTTACGACAGTGATGCATGGAAGCAGTGGAAAAAATCGCGCCCCGCCAGTCCAGATGCCTTTGCTGGAGACTGGAGTTTCAGCGGCCACATGCCTGGACGTGGCAATCTGCGGGGTCATATGCAAGTGCGATCCAGTGGCAACGATTTGTATGCGCTTGATGTCAAAGGCGAGTACGCGGATGGTTCGCCCTTCAACGGTAGCGGAACTGCGCTGGTCTATACCGGCTATGAATGGCGTGGCAATATCACCATTGATGGCGTGCCGATGCATCAGGTGTTTGCCGTGCTCAACGGACACATGCAGGGACGCATGTTTGAAACCGAGCACACCGAACGCGGCCTGGACTTCGCGGCGGTACGCCAGGATGGCCCTTCCACGGTGCTCGCCGTGCAACCGCCTTATATCAAGCTTGGCACCGAAACTGTGCTGACCCTGGTTGGCACAGGGCTTGAAGCCCAACCAACATTCGGCGCCGGTATTCAAGTGCTGTCTGTTGAAGGGAAGGGCAATGTCATGCAGGTCAAGGTGCGCGCCGATGCAAATGCGGCTACTGGCATGCACACGGTTCATGTTGGAGCATCCGAGGCAACTGTCGCCGTATATGAAAGCCTGGATCAGGTCAAAGTGGTGCCTGCCTATGCAGTAGCCCGGATCGGCGGCAATGGCGGCAGCCGCCCAAAGGTTGAAGGACGTTTCGACGCTGAAGCCTGGGGCAAGGACAATCGAGGCAAGGCATTTCGTATCGGAATTTTGCCCGCAAGCTGGTCTGTTGTGCCTTTCGATGACACCGCCAAGGAAGAGCAAGACGTCACCTTTGCTGGCGTGATGGATGCTACGCACGGTGTCTTCATGCCTGGTGACGCCGGCCCCAACCCCATGCGCAAGATGCATGCGAACAACACTGGCAATCTTAAGGTGCTTGCCGATGTGCAAGACGATGGGCGTACCATAACAGGCGAAGGCCAACTCATCGTGGCAGTGCCAACCTGGGTTAATCCGCCCATTCCTTGATTGCCAGCAAGGAGTAATTTCATGGAAACCCTGGAACTGATGGCACACAACCTGCACGAAGTCCGGCTGGACGATGAGGACCGGCGGTTGTTGTTTCACGTACCCAGCACGGCGCTGTTCGAGGCCGACGAGGCTGTGACCAGAATCATTGACGCTCTGCGAACCGGTCATTGCACACGGGAAGAATTGCATGCGCGCCTGCCCGCGTACTTGGAACCGGGCGTGCTCGACGGCTCATTGCAAGATCTGCGCACCCTCGAAATAGTAGTCGAACAGGATCGACCGGTCCCGCTGGATATCCGCAGCCAGCAAGTGCAGCGGACGGCACTGAACACACTGGTTCTCAACGTCAGCACCGGGTGCAATCTGAGTTGCACTTATTGCTACAAGGAAGATCTCGACACCCCTGGCGCCAGTAAACGGATGAATATTGAAACAGCCAAAGCTGCTGTGGAGATGCTGCTGCGCGAATCACCCCAGGAGCCCCGTTATACCATCGTATTCCTTGGTGGAGAACCTCTAACCCATTTGCCATTTATCAAGGATGCGGTCGCTTATTGTGAACGCCGTTTTGCTGAGGCTGGCAAGGCCGTGGAGTTCGTAATGACCACGAATGCCACTTTGCTGACGCCAGCTACCGTTGATTATCTGGACAAACACCGTTTCGGATTGTCCATCAGCATGGATGGGCCGCAGGCAATTCACGATCGCCACCGAAAGACCATAGGTGGCGTCGGCAGTTACGCTACCGTCAGGCGTAAAGTGGACATGCTGCTCTCGCGCTATCGCAGTCGCCCCGTGGGCGCGCGCGTGACATTGACAGCGGGCGTCACGGATGTGGAATACATCTGGGAACACCTGTTCCGTGAAGTTGGTTTTGCCGAAGTAGGCTTTGCGCCTGTCACCTCCGGCCCGGTCGATACTTTCAACCTCAGCCCTGCTGAAGTTGTACAAGTGTTCGCTGGAATGAAGCAACTGGGGCAACGCTATCTGGCGGCTGCATTGCACCAGTACAATATCGGTTTTTCCAATATGCACCAGTTGCTCACCAACCTGTATCACGGTTATAAAAAATCGCTGCCATGCGGCGCCGGCCTGAAAATGCTGTCAGTGAACCATGCTGGCGAGCTGGATTTATGCCATCGGTTCACTGGCTCCGAGCTGTCATCGTTTGGCAACGTGCAAACTGGCGTAGACACGCCGCGTCTGACTGAGTTTCTCTCCGCGCGACTCAAGCGCGAAGGTACAGGTTGCGCTACCTGTTATATCCGTAACCTCTGCGCGGGCGGCTGCTATCACGAGAGCTACGCACATTACGGCAACCCCGTCCACCCGACGTATCACTACTGCGAACTCATGCGAGACTGGGTGGATTTTGGTATCAGTATTTACAGCCGCATTCAAAAAGCCAATCCCGGTTTCTTTGCGCGTTACATCAACACCAGAAAGGCGTCCTGACATGAAACACCTTAAACCATTGAACACCAAAGCTGCCCAGATCGAAAAATCTGAAGGGGAAGACTCCACAGCCGACGTCGTAGCGATGACTGCCGTGGCTGGCTGTACAACCACCTTTGATCCAGGCTGGGAGGTGGATGCTTTTGGCGCCGTGGCTTCGCTATGCCAGCCCATGGAGGCTGATCTCTATGGTTGTGCCGATCCCTGCTGGTGGCCTGCACAAGTGCCAGACGTGATGTCAACTTATCCGAACTGGTCCAGCACTGCCCCGGATTCCAGTAAGGACTGGCGTGAACTGGGGACAGTTTTTCCCGCTGATAAGAAATAGATGACCATCAAATACCTGCGACCAAGCTATAACCACAGGAGAAACAACGCCATGCCCCCCCTTTTATTCCGCCGCATTGATCGCGCCTTGGCCGCATTGGCCTTAGGCAGCGCTCTCGGTTCTATAATCACCGCAGCACAAGCTCAGCCCGCACCCTCCGATGTGGCATTGGTCAAGGGGAATGAATATATTGCCGTGGTCAACCACCCCAACAATCTGACCATCGTCGATACACAAACAGACACGATTTTGAAAACTTGTTCTCTGCCCGACAATTTCGGCCCGGGAACACTTCAGATCAGCCCTGATCGCCAGCGCGCTTATGTTCTCAACAATAATTTCCGTGATTTATATGGCGTGAATATGGATGATTGCAAGGTCATCTTTCATGCCGCATTGAATGCCGGCCCATCGGAAAGCAGTAAAGCCATGTTTTCAATCGCCGTCAGTCGCGATGGCAAAGAGATTTATACTGTGGTCAATCCCACTCATTTGGGGTCGGAAAGCTACGCAGTACTCCCACCGCGCCTGCTGGTGTTTTCTACTGATGATGGCCTTGGGGCCAAGCCAATACGAGGATTTTCCGCCCCTCGTCAGATTACCATGATGCAGACCGGGAACGACGGCATGCTTTATGCAGTAGGGCCAGATATTTATAAGGTCAACACCAGAACTGGTCAATTCAAAGTGCATCAACCCTTGCGAAATTGGAAACGCCGTGGGTTTGGCGCGCCTGATGTATTATATATATGGCCGGCGCAGACCCCACAAAATACACTGGATCTGCTTTACACCGCACCGCATTTCAAGGACAAGAAGCAAGATGCCGCGACAGCCGATATAATTTACGGCATTGCCATTATTAATTTGACCACTGGCAAACCAAGTTTGCTGGATTTTACAAATTTCGCAGAAGTGTATTTCACGGGCGCACGCTCACCAAAGGATTCCAACCTTCTTTATACCGTACTCAAGCACTTTGGAAAATTTGATATCAAGCAGAAAAAACAATTGGCCAACGTGTCGCTTGATCATACCTTCTATACTGTATCTTTTAACAAAAACGGATCGAAAGTTTATTTGGGCGGAACTTTCAATGATTTGGCAGTCTTCAACCCGGATACCATGGAAAAAATCGCTGATATAAAATTGCCTGGCGGAGATATGTCCGTCAGCACGCCACAGGTATTCATTCGTTGATGTGAAAATTGACATCCATCATGTTTGACACTGCAAGATTTTTAGTGATGGCCAGAGCGGCTCGCCTCCATGCAAGACACCATTCGTGCAATCCATACACTACGACTATCGTATTGTTGAGTTTGATTGCGACGGGTGGATCATTATGTGCGCAAACGACCGCTCCGGAAAAACAGGACGGGCCTGCGCCTGCTACGACCTCGCCGTTGAGCGCCAATATTACTGTCGCCAGTCAATATATCGCAAGAGGAATTCGTCAAACATGGGGTGGGCCTGCCTTGCAGGGCGGAATAGATTATGCTGCATCGAACGGACTGTTTGTCGGCATATGGGGATCCAATATAAGCAATAAATTCATAGAGAACAGCAATCGAGAGGTTGATCTGTATGGAGGATATGGATTTAGCATCGGCGATATAAATTATGCTGCCAACCTGATTTATTACCTCTACCCGAATGGACGCATGTCAGCAGCCGACAACACTCGCTATGATTACGGCGAATTGGCATTTTCAGGAAATTATAAATGGTTTACGCTCAAGTACTCGATAACCGTAACGCGTGATTATTTCGGCTTCAACAGCGCAACACTGGGAGAAGGTGTCAACCGCCACTCACGCGGCTCAGGTTATCTGGATTTAAGTTTCGACATCCCATTTGATAATGATTTCAATCTGCATCTGCATTATGGAAATCAACGAGTCAAAAATTTCTCACATTATGGATGGCAGGATGTGGAGGTATCGCTCTCCAAAGATTTAGGGAATAACTTGAAAATCAAAATTGGCATCACGTCCGCTCACAACGGTCACGGAGTTTATGATAACTATACAACTGGCATACCCAATGCCAAGGGCCAAATTTCCGAATCAAACCCTCTTAAAACAACGGCCTTCGTGACTTTGACAAAAATATTTTGAATATATAGGACACATGAGTTACATTTGTTCGCCTCTGTCATATTGTTTTACCTGGATTTCCAAGGCTTTGGCTCGTCAGCCCAGCGCTTGACAAAGTCTTGCATTGTCCAGTAAAAAAGGCCACGATATGCAATGCTGACAAATTCCCTACGCCCTTGGAGCACACATGAACGGCTACCCCCCTTCCGCCCAGGCTTTTCTTGCCGCACGCGATCTGCTGCGGCGCCACCGCACCGACTATGCGCGCGCCTACGGCGAATTCACTTGGCCCAAACTTGATACATTCAACTGGGCGCTCGACTATTTTGACGTGATGGCCCGCGGCAACGATAAGCCAGCCCTGTGGATCACCGACGATCCCGCTGGCGGGGGCCTGAAACTGTCTTTCGCGCAGATGTCCGAGCGTTCGGCGCGCGTGGCCAACTTCCTGCGCGCCCAAGGCGTCAAGCGCGGCGACCGTATCTTGCTGATGCTGCCCAACCGCGTTGAATTGTGGGACACCATGCTGGCGGCCATCAAGCTGGGCGCGGTTGTCTCGCCAGCCACTACGCAGCTTTCGCCCGACGATGTGCGCGATCGCGTGAAAGCCGGCGCTATCGGCTTTGCCGTGGTGGATGCCCCCGAACTGCACAAGCTCGAAGGGCTGGACAACAAGCTCAAGCGCTTCGCAGTGGGCACGGTGCCCGCCGGTTGGATCGACTTTGCCGCCGCCTACCAGGCCAGCCCCGCATTCACGCCCGATGGCCCCACGCCCGCCAGTGACCCGCTGCTGTTGTACTTCACCTCCGGCACCACCTCGATGCCCAAACTGGTGGAGCACACGCACCAGAGCTACCCGGTGGGACACCTCTCGACCATGTACTGGATCGGGCTGATGGAAGGGGATCTGCACTGGAACATCAGTTCGCCCGGCTGGGCCAAGCACGCCTGGAGCTGCCTGTTCGCACCCTGGAACGCCCAAGCCTGCGTGTTCATCTACAACTATGCGCGCTTTGTCGCCAAGGATGCGCTGGCCGCGCTGGTCAACTGCGGCGTCACCACACTGTGCGCGTCGCCCACAGTGTGGCGCATGCTGGTGCAGGAGCCGATGGTCTCGTACAAAGTCAAGCTGCGCGAAGCGCTGGGCGCTGGCGAGCCGCTCAACCCGGAAATCATCAAGCGCGTGCAGGCCGCTTGGGGCCTGACCATCCGCGATGGCTACGGCCAGACCGAAACCACCTGCGTGATCGGCAACAGCCCAGGCCAACCGGTGGTGCCCGGCGCCATGGGGCGGCCGCTGCCGGGCTACCGCATCGAATTGGTCGATGTCGACGACCAACCGGCCAGCGAAGGCGAAATCGTGCTGGCGCTCACGCCGCAGCGCCCGCTGGCTGTGATGAATGGCTATGCCAACAGCCCCGAATCCACCGCGCACGCCATGAGAAACGGCTACTACCACACCAGCGACGTGGCCCTGCGCCGCGATGACGGCTACTTGGTGTACGTGGGCCGCACGGACGATGTATTCAAGTCTTCCGACTATCGCCTGAGTCCCTTCGAGCTGGAAAGCGTGTTGATCGAACACCCGGCTATTGCCGAGGCCGCCGTCGTCCCCAGCCCCGATCCGGTGCGCCTGTCGGTGCCCAAGGCTTTCTTCACCCTGCGCCAAGGCTACACGCCCAGCCCCGAACTGGCGCTCGAAGTGTTCCGCTTCATACGCGAAAAACTCGCGCCTTACAAGCGCGTGCGCCGGCTCCAGTTCAGCGACCTGCCCAAAACCATCTCCGGCAAGATCCGCCGCGTAGAACTGCGGCGCGGCGAAATGGAACGCCCCACCAGCATAGGGCGCCAGCCCGGTGAATACTGGGAAGAGGATTTTCCAGACTTGAAGTAAGCGAAGGTGTTCACGGGCGCGGGCTTAAAATTTAAAGTTTTTCCACCCGCCCTCCCGCATCTTGTCCTTCGCCGCCGAAACCCGCCGCCGCCGCACGTTCGCCATCATCTCGCACCCGGACGCGGGCAAGACGACGCTGACCGAAAAGCTGCTGCTGTTTTCCGGCGCGATCCAGATCGCCGGCAGCGTCAAGGCGCGCAAGGCCAGCCGCCATGCCACCAGCGACTGGATGGAGATCGAAAAGCAGCGCGGCATTTCGGTGGCCTCGTCGGTCATGCAGATGAGCTACCGCGACCATGTGGTGAACTTGCTGGACACGCCGGGCCACAAGGACTTCAGCGAGGACACCTACCGCGTGCTCACCGCCGTCGATTCGGCGCTGATGGTGATCGACGCGGCCAACGGCGTGGAGGCGCAGACGCGCCGCCTGATCGAGGTTTGCCGCCAGCGCGACACGCCGATCATCACCTTCGTCAACAAGATGGACCGCGAGGTGCGCGAACCGCTGGACATTCTCGACGAGGTGGAGCGCGAACTGGGCATGCCCTGCGTGCCCATGACCTGGCCGGTGGGCCAGGGCAAGTACTTCGGCGGCATCGTCAACCTGCGCGCCCAGGCCATGACGGTGTTCGAGTCCGGCAGCCAGCGCCGCCCGCAGGACTTCGAGACCATCGCCTTGAGCGAAGCAGACGCGCTGCGCGCGCGCTTCGGCGCCGAGTTCGACGCCGCGCTGGAGAGCATGGAACTGGCCGCCGGCGCATCGCCCGCGTGGGATCACGAAGCCTTTCTGGCCGGCAGGCAGACGCCGGTGTTCTTCGGCTCCGGCGTCAACAACTTCGGCGTGATGGAGGTGCTGGACGCGCTGGTCGATCTGGCGCCCTCGCCGCGCCCGCGCGTGAGCAAACTGGCGGCGGCGGACAAGACCGTGCTGCCCGAGGACGCGAACTTTGCCGGCGTGGTATTCAAGGTGCAGGCCAACATGGACGCCAATCACCGCGACCGCATCGCCTTCGTGCGCGTGGCCAGCGGCAGGTACGCGCCGGGCATGAAGCTGAAGGTGCAGCGCACCGGCAAGGAACTGCGCCCGACCAGCGTGGTCACTTTCATGAGCCAGCGCCGCGAGGCGGTGGACGAGGCCTACGCCGGCGACATCATCGGCTTTACCACGCACGGCGGGGTGCAACTGGGCGACACCGTGACCGATGGCGTGAGCCTGCAATTCACCGGCCTGCCCTTCTTCGCGCCCGAAATGTTCATGACCGTGGTGCTGAAGAACCCGCTGCGCACCAAGCAGTTGCAGCAGGGCCTGATGCAGTTGGGCGAGGAAGGCGCAATCCAGGTCTTCAGACCCGAGGCCGGCGGCAACATGCTGCTGGGCGCCGTCGGGCAACTGCAATTCGAGGTGGTGCAGCACCGCCTGAACACCGAATACGACTGCGACGTGCGCCTGGAAGGCTGCCAGTACACCGGCGCGCGCTGGATCAGCGCCAACGCCGCCGCCGATCTGCGCGAGTTCGAAAACGCCTACCCCCTGCGCATGGCGCGCGACGCAGCCAATGCCCTGGCCTACCTGTGCACCAGCCCCTACGACGTGCGGCTGGCGCAGGAACGGTTTCCAAAGATCCACTTCCACCCGCTGCGCGAACACGCGGGGCTGGCGTTGCAGGGGCAGTGATGTTTCGCACTCAACAATCGTTCGTCATTCGCTCGGCCCGTCCTGAGCTGAACGCAGGCTCTGAGGGCTTCAGTCAGCGCATCATCCATATGGGCGCACGCCACACACAAGCGTTTCTGGCCGCGCTCGACAGTTCCTTGCCGCCCAATGTCAAGTTGACGGCGGCGCTCCATGACTGCACGTCCCGGCGCAACGGCCAAGCTGCAACCCTTGACTGGGCGCCACGACAGAAACGGGTTTGATTGCGGCGTCGAGGCCCTCAACGCCTGGCTGAGGCAGACCGCGCTCCAGCATCAAACCAAGGGGATTTCGCGCACCTTGCCACACCAGCAGCCCTGCGCGAATAGACGACAATACAAAGTTTTCACCAAGACCGACTCGCGGATGCTGCCGCACTCCGCCCTCCTTGCACGCCATGGCCGCTTACGACGAAGAAAAAGTCCTGTCCGTTCACCACTGGACCGACCGCCTGTTTTCGTTCACCACCACGCGCAGCGTCAGCCTGCGGTTTTCCAACGGGCACTTCACCATGATCGGCCTGCGCGTGGACGGCAAGCCGCTGCTGCGCGCCTACTCCATCGTCAGCCCGAACTACGAGGAAACGCTGGAGTTTCTCAGCATCAAGGTGCAGGACGGCCCGCTCACCAGCCGCTTGCAGCACATTCAGCCCGGCGACAGCATCATCGTCGGCCACAAGCCCACCGGCACGCTGCTGATCGACTACCTGCTGCCCGGCAAGCGCCTGTACATGTTCAGCACCGGCACCGGGCTGGCGCCGTTCATGGCCATCATCCGCGACCCGGAAACCTACGAGAAGTTCAGCGAGGTGATCCTGGTGCACGGCTGCCGCCTGGTCAGCGAGCTGTCCTACCACGAGTACATCACCAAGGATCTGCCGCGGCACGAATTTCTGGGCGAGATGGTGCGCCAGCAACTCAAGTACTACCCCACGGTCACGCGCGAGCCGTTCGTCAACCAGGGCCGCATCCCCGACCTGATCGAAAGCGGCCGCATGGCCAGCGACCTCGGCGTGCCCCAACTCGACCCCAAGGTGGACCGCGCCATGCTGTGCGGCAGCCCGCAGATGCTCAAGTCGATCAAGGAAGTGCTGGAAAAGCGCGGCTTCAACGAAGGCAACACCACCACGCCGGGCGACTTCGTGGTGGAACGCGCGTTCGTCGAGCAGTTGTGACGGGTTTTTGAATTTGCCTTTCCCCCTTGTGAGGAAAGTTCTGCGGTTGCCGTCAATCGCTGCGGATGAAGCGATGAGCCCCAGCATGTGGGCACTTCTGGGTTTGCGGCAGGAACGGAGGTTACCCTCCGCCCCCCGCGCAATTCAACCTGGAAGCGGCAGTTGAACGCGCTCGCCAGTGCCGTGATCGGCGTACCAGGCAAGACTCGAGGACGCAGCGGGCTACTGCCCGCAAGGACGAGCAACGCCGCAGGCACGCCGAGCGCGGTGCTGGCGAGTGCGTAGAGCGCTTTCACCCAAATGGTGAGCTTCATCGAAGCTGGAAAAGTCAATATCCATCCGGCTCTGGTCAAGATTGCAAGCGGTCAACTGCCGTTTCCAGGTCCAAGGTGGGACACGCCCGGACAGTTACGATACGGGTTTTGGGGCAAGGTTAATTTTTTGCCCGATTTCACCGGCTGCGTGCAATCGCAGTCCCCATGAATTCTCAACTCAGGACACTGGCCCCGTCCGCAAAGTGTGAAACAAGGAGACTCCATATGAACGAACGCATTGAATCCATTCGCCACGCCGATGGCGTGGTCGAGTT
>JGI24705J35276_12238315_pt1 | contig 19163 bp, 17 predicted proteins | sample TergutNt197P4_FD_35276 | JGI IMG/M metagenome (IMG submission 35276) | reverse complement strand
GGCTATCCCGCCGACGAGCTGAACGCGATGTTTGGCTAGCGCAGCCCGCCGCGGCGGGGCTGGTGCCCGCCGCGCCAAGATTGGGGTTCCTATTGCTTGCCGTCCGGGGGGGAATAATTTTCCGGCTCCGAAGGAACCGGTTGCGGTGCAGACGGCCGGTTCGTTGCGGAACCCGTGGTCGTGCCCGGTTGAGTGTTGCTGATTGCCGTCTGTGCGGTCTGCGCCGGCGGTTCGGTGCCGGCTTGACGCACATGGGTATTGTTCAGCCCATAGAAGGCTCCGCCCAGTACCAGCGCGATCACGACCGCAAGCAGTGTCGTTCGGCCGATGTTCGTAGAACTTCCGTCGGGTTCGGGATCGGGCTGCAACTCGGTGTCACCCCGCCCGCCGAAATCATCGTTGGGAATAGGGCGACGATAGGGATCATTCGGAAAGCGATTGTCTGCCATTGATCTGTCTCCGCGATCGTCTGGCTCGTCAAAACAACCGGCGGGCGCGCAATTCAGTTCCGGGCGACCCAGGCTTTGGGCTTCGCGCTGACACGATCGGCTGGCTGGCGGGCGCAATTCAGGGGCGTTGCTGGCGCGCCGCTGCTACCTGCGTCGGCGTTACCGACGGCGCCGCATTGCCCCAGGAGTTGCGGATGTAGTTGGTGACGGCGGCGATCTGCTCATCCGATAATTGCTGCGCGTAGGCTGGCATCGATCCCTTGTTGGGCGCGCGCTCCGTGGTCAGGGATTGCGCCCCGTCAAGGATGATACACAGCGTGGAAGAGGGGTCGGCCGCCTGTAGCAGCGCGTTGCCGGGTAGCGGCGGATAGATGCGCGGCGCGCCCGAGCCGTCTGCCTCATGGCAAGCGACGCAGTGGCGGGCATAGACAGCGAGACCGGCTTTCATTTCGCTTTCTTGCGGTGGAGTGACTGCGGGCTCCGGCCGGGCTGGTGGTAGGTCCTTCAGGTAAATGGCGATTGCCCGCGCGTCAGTGTCGCTCAACTTCGACGTTGAGTTGGCGATCACTTCGGTCATTGGGCCGTCGGCGTTGCTCTTGCCGTTACGCCCGCTCTGCAAATATTCAGCGATATCGTCGACGCTCCATGACTTCAGTCCGCCGCGCGCGGCGCCATCCAGCCGCGACGCGAACCAGCGCCCGATCTTTCCCCCCGAAAATGCGAGGCCGCGCTCGTCGGCGCCAAACAAGTTCTTCGGCGTGTGGCAAGCGCCGCAATGCCCAAGACCGTTGACGAGATAGCTGCCACGATTCCAGACCGTGTTGTTGTGCTGGTCCGGTTCGAACGAGCCTGGTTGGAAGAACAGGTAATTCCACAGGCGCATCAGCGGACGATAGTTCAGTGGCCAGCGCAGTTCTGGCGGCTTTGCTTCGTTGTGCAGGGGCGTGAGCGTGGCGAGATAGGCGCGGATCGCCTGCGTGTCGTTCTTGGTTATCTTGGTGAAGTAGGGATAGGGGAAAGCGGGATAGTAGTAGGAACCGTCTGGTGCCAAGCCGTAGCGCAGGGCGCGCGTGAAATCCGCATCGCTCCAGGCGCCGATTCCAGTCTTCTGATCCGGCGTCAGATTGGGAGAATAGATGGCGCCGAAGGGCGTCTCGATGCGTTTTCCTCCCGCGAACGGTTTCTCCGGATCGGCGGTATGGCAGCCTGCGCAGTCGCCAGCTTCGACCAGCGCCTTGCCGCGCGCAATCATTTCCGGTGATGGTTCACTGCCTGCCCGAGCGGTGACAATTGCACTGCACAAAACCAACCACGCAAGAATCATCGCCCGCATGCCGAGGCCTTCCCGCTGACTCGCGATCTTGGGGACGTTATCTCATTTCGCGACGAAGGGCTGCGGCGACACAAACCGAAAAAGGCGGCGTGCTTCGGAGCAGGAAATTGCGATTTGTGCTGGTCCGTTCGCTGCTGCCAGATTTTCTGATGCGGGGTATCGAAAAACGGACATAGAGTGGAAACCACTGCCGGCGTGACCTACTTTAAAAAGAACGGCAAAGACTTGAGAGGGTGGAATGGGCATCGACCAAGGTCCGATCAGTCTCGATCAAAAGTATACGCAGAGTTCCGGTCACGTTTTCCTTACCGGCATCCAGGCGCTGGTTCGCTTGCCAATGGCGCAAATCCGCCGCGATCGCGCCGCCGGCCTCAAGACCGCCGGCTTCATTTCCGGCTATCGTGGCTCGCCGCTCGGTGGCTACGACCAGCAGCTGTTTGCGGCCCGCAAACACCTCGAGCAATACAACATCAAATTCCAGCCCGGTGTGAACGAGGACTTGGCCGCGACCGCCATCTGGGGTTCGCAGCAGCTCAATCTCTCGCCCGGTGCCCAGTACGACGGAGTGGTCGGCATCTGGTACGGCAAGGGACCCGGCGTCGACCGCTGCGGCGACGTCTTCCGTCATGCCAATGCGGCGGGCTCGGCCAAGAATGGCGGTGTGCTTTGTCTTGCCGGCGACGACCACGGTGCGAAGTCCTCGACCGTCCCGCATCAGTCGGACCATGCTTTCATCTCCGCGCTGATGCCCTATCTCTATCCCTCCAGCATCCATGAAATGATCGAGATGGGTCTGCTCGGAATCGCGATGTCGCGCTATTCCGGCTGCTGGGTCGGCATGAAGGTGATCACCGAGACCGTGGAGACCACGGCTGAGATCGATCTCACCGACGAGATGAAGCCCTTCGTCATCCCGACCGATTTCGAGCTGCCGCGGGGCGGGCTCAATCTGCGCTGGCCGGACGATCGCTTCGATCAGGACCGGCGCCTGCAGGACTACAAGGGCTTTGCGGCGATCGCCTTCGCCCGCGCCAACAAGGTCAACCGCGTCACCATGGACTCGCCGAACGCGCGCTACGGCATCATGGCCTCCGGCAAGAGTTATGAGGACGTACGCCAGGCGCTGCGGGAGCTTGGCATCACGCCCGAAGTCGCAGCTGCAATCGGGCTTCGACTTTACAAGGTCGGCATGCCCTGGCCGCTGGAGCCGGAAGGCGTGCGGCAGTTCGCCGTCGGTCTCGAGGAGATCCTCATCGTCGAGGAGCGGCGCGAGATCGTCGAGAACCAGGTCAAGCAGGAGCTGTTCAACTGGCGCGGCGACGTTCGTCCACGCATCGTCGGCAAGATGGACGAGCACGACAAGCGCTTCCTGCCGTTTGCCGAGGAACTCGGCGTTGCCTCGCTTGCGACCTCGCTCACCGAACGGCTGCTCCGGCTCAACCTCAATCCCGAAATCGCCAACATGCTGCGCGCCAAGGCCGACTGGTTCAACGGTCGCCAGGCGACGCAGATGCAGCCGGTGGCGCCGGTCACCCGCACGCCGTATTTCTGCTCGGGCTGCCCACACAACACCTCGACCAAGGTGCCGGAAGGGAGCCGCGCGCTGGCGGGCATCGGCTGCCACTTCATGGCGCTGTGGATGAACCGCAACACCGAAACCTTTACCCATATGGGCGGTGAGGGTGTGCCGTGGGTCGGCGTTGCGCCTTTCACCAACGAGGAGCACGTCTTCGCCAACATCGGCGACGGCACCTATTTCCATTCGGGCATTCTGGCCATCCGCCAGTCGATCGCCTCCAAGGCCAACATCACCTACAAGATCCTCTACAACGACGCGGTTGCCATGACCGGCGGCCAGCGTCACGACGGCGATCTCTCGCCGCAGCAGATCACCTTCCAGCTTCACGGCGAGGGTATCCGCGACATCTATCTCGTCTCCGAGAATCCCGATGCCTACCCGCCCAACGCCATCGCGCCGGGGGTGAAGACGGCGCATCGCGATGATCTCGACGCTGTGATGAAGTCCTGCCGGCAGATCAAGGGCGCTTCGGCCATCGTATTCGTGCAGACCTGCGCCGCGGAGAAGCGCCGCCGCCGCAAGCGCGGCCTGATGGAAGATCCGCCGCGCCGGGTCATGATCAATCCGGCGGTCTGCGAAGGCTGCGGCGATTGCTCGGTGCAGTCGAACTGCATCTCGGTCGAGCCGTTGGAGACGGAGTTCGGACGCAAGCGCATGATCAACCAGTCGAGCTGCAACAAGGATTATTCCTGTCTGAAGGGCTTCTGCCCGTCGTTTGTCACTATCGAAGGCGGCAGGCCGCGCCGCCGTGCGCCGGCCGAACTTGGCGACATCGGCGCGTTGCCCGAGCCGGCTTCGAGGCCGACGTTGGAGCGGCCCTACAATATCGCGGTGGGCGGCGTCGGCGGGACCGGCGTGCTCACGATCGGCGCATTGCTCGGCATGGCCGCGCATATCGAGGGCAAGGCCAGCATGATCCTCGACATGTCGGGCCTCGCGCAGAAGGGCGGGGCGGTGCTCAGCCATGTCCGCCTGTCCGATCATCCCGCCGACGTCACCTGCTCGCGCATCGTGACCGGCACCGCTGATCTGGTGCTCGCCGCCGATGAAGTGGTTGCGGCATCGAAAGAGACAATCACGCTCTGCGAATCCGGCCGTACCCACGGTGTCATCAACAGCCACGTAATTCCCACCGCCGATTTCATCCTTAACCGCGACTTCAACTTCCAGACACGCAAGGTCAATTCGGTGCTGGAGACCGCCTTGCACAAGGATTCCAACTTCTTCGATTTCACCAAACCGGCCGAGAGCCTGCTTGGCGACAGCATCGCAACCAACATCATGATGCTCGGCTATGCCTATCAGCGGGGATTGCTGCCGCTGTCGGCCGAGGCGATCGAGCAGGCGATCGTGGTCAACGGCGTCTCGATCAAGATGAACCAGGAAGCCTTCCGGCTCGGACGTCTCGCGGTCGCCGATCCCACCCGGCTGATGGCGATGACGGAGGGCCAAGAGGGACAACAAGAGGACGTGCCGAAGACGCTGGATGCGATGTCGCTGGACGAGATCATCGCCCATCGCAGCGTGCACCTGACGGCCTACCAGAGCGAAGGGCTAGCCGAGCGCTATCGCAATTTGGTCGATAGGGTTCGCGATGTAGCCACGGCGGGCGGGTACGGCGAGGCGCTGCCGCGCGCCGTCGCCATCAACTACGCCAAGCTGCTCGCCTACAAGGATGAATATGAAGTCGCGCGGCTCTATTCTGACGGCACGTTCGAGCAGCAGCTTCGCGATCAGTTCGAGGGCGACTTCAAGCTCAATTTCAATCTCGCGCCGCCGATTTTCCATCGCGGCGTCGATGCGCTGGGCCGGCCGAAGAAGCGCTCATTCGGGCCGTGGCTGATGTCGACGTTCCGTTTGCTGGCGAGGTTCCGTTTCCTGCGCGGCACACGGCTTGACATTTTCGGCTACAGCGCCGAACGCAAGCGCGAGCGTGACATGATTGCAGCTTACGAGAAGGATGTCGCGACCGTGCTCGGCCTGCTGTCGCCGGTCACGATCGACATAGCGGTCGAGCTGCTGTCTCTGCCCGATCGCATCCGCGGCTACGGGCCGGTGAAGGAGGCGGCGGTTAATGAAACCAAGATACGCTACGCGCAGCTTGCCGCCGATCTTGCGAGTCCACCGGCCACGCCGAGGCAAATCGCGGCGGAGTAGGAGTGTGGTGCGGCGATGTGGTTTCGCAACGCGAAGACCGTCACAATTTGCTGAGCACGACATTTATCCGAATATCGGCAGCAATGATGACGCGGTCTTGCTCAAAGCTGAGCTTGCTGCCGAGTTTGCAGGTTTTCTACAAAAGCGCTTTTTGCAGCGGCTAGCATGGGCTGATCAGTATCGCCTGAGCCCGCGTCCTCTGTTTGAAGAGGGACGCGGAACTCAAACAAGACGCAACGTGGCGCGACGACGCTCCTGTATCACCGAATGGAAACATTGGCACGGGCAACAATCTCAGCCCATTTCTTGTTTTCGCTTCTTATGAAAGCGTCAAATTCCTGCGGGGTTTCCGGATGAGGCGACGCTCCTTGCGTCAAAATCAATTGGTTGACGGCAGGCTTGTTCAATATCGCCACAACTTCCTTATTCAGTTTGTCGATGATTTCCGCCGGCGTCCCGCCTGGCGCCCACAAGCCAAACCACGATAGGACCTCATAGCCCGGGACACCAGCTTCAGCAATAGTAGGCGTATCCGGCAACGCCGGATTGCGCTGAGATGATGTCACGCCTAATGCCTTGAACTGGCCAGCTTTGATATAGGGCAGTGAGGACGGCAGATTATCGAAGATCATGGATATCTGGCCACCCAGTAGATCGGCGACTGCGGGACTGCTCCCCTTATACGGGATGTGTACCATGTTCACCCCAGTCATCATTTTGAAAAGCTCACCAGAAAGGTGCAGCGTGGTGCCGTTTCCGGAAGAGCCGAAAGTCAATTTTCCTGGATTTGCCTTTCCATACGCAATCAGTTCGGCAACGGTGCTATACGGTGCATCGGCTCTCACGACCAGAACATTGGGCAGCACGGCCGTACGTGTTATAGGCGCAAAATCCTTGATCGCGTCATAGGGCATGGTCTTGTACAGGCTTGAATTGATGGCATGCGTGCCAACTGTGCCGTGTACAAGCGTGTATCCGTCAGGCTTGGCCTGGGCTACGACAGCCGCTCCGATATTGCCGCCTGCACCCGGCCGGTTTTCCACCACCGCGGCCACGTGCCAATCTTCGGAAAGATGCTGAGCGATGACGCGCGCGAGCACATCGGTGACACCGCCCGCGCTGAATGGCACGACAATGGTGATAGGCCGTGATGGATAGCTTTCGGCTCCCCAAGCCACTCGGCTTGAAACGCCGAACCCAAGAGCGGCGGCAGCTTGCATGGTCATGACCAGCATGCGGCGTCTGCCAATTTTCGCCGACATGTCTTCAATCTTCTTCTTCACTTGTTTCCTCCCTATTTACGACCTGACTACGAAGCGATCATTCCAGGATCGCCATTTCCTGCCCCTCCTGGACTTCATCTCCCTCCTTCACGAGGATCTGGACGACTCCTCCGGACTCTTCGGCTTCGATGGGTATCTCCATTTTCATGGACTCCACCTTGAACAGTTCGTCACCAGGTTGCACTTGCCCTCCAATGGAAGCGCCGATCGATATCACTCGGCCCGATACACTGGACACGACCTTCTTCATTTCAAAATCTCCTTTTTTATACAGCGAACAATGATCCGGCGTTGTCCACAGTCATTCTGCCCTGTGCAAAACGATCTGACTGAAGAACGTTCAGAACGAACGGAATGTTGGTCTTTATGCCTTCGATCTTGAACGCTCGCATCGCATCGATAAGCTTGCTGATGGCCGCGTCGCGGTTTGGCGCATGGGCAATGACCTTAGCGACCATGGGATCATAGTGGATCGACACGCGGTTGCCCTGAGCGTAACCGGTTTCTACTCTTATTCCATTATCTGCACTGGGCGGCGCAAACACCCTCAGCTCGCCAGGCGAGGGAATGAACTTCACGGGATCTTCCGCATAAATGCGCGCCTCGATGGCATGCCCACTCACGCCGGGCGGCTCAGGTAGCACCTCAGCCAACGGTTCACCGGCAGCCAGGCGTATCTGCGCAGCGACGATATCCACACCCGTTATGGATTCGGTAACGGCGTGCTCCACCTGCAGTCGCGTATTGATTTCCAGAAATGAAAAGCCTGTCTCTGGGGTATACAATGTTTCAACGGTTCCGATGACGTCATAGCCGATGCGCCCGAGGATTTCCTCTAACTGGCGTGCCATACGGTCCACGAGAGCCCGCTCGATTGCTGGAGCCGGGGCCTCCTCAATCACCTTTTGATATCGCCGCTGCGTGGAACAGTCGCGTTCGAATAAGGACCAGACCTTGCCATGGCGATCTGCAAGAAACTGGAATTCAATGTGGCGCGGCGAGCGAATGAAGCGCTCGAGGTACAAATCGGCATTGCCAAATGCCTTATGTGCGAGGCTGTGAGCACGTTGCCAGGATTCGAACAATTGCTCTTCCGACGCGACTGGGATCATTCCTATCCCGCCGCCACCGCCGGCCGGCTTGATCAGAACAGGGTAGCCCAACTCCTTCGCTGCACGAGTCAATCTTGCCGGGTCGTCGAAGGGCAGTATTTCCGTGCTGCCTCCCATTGGCAGACCATGCTCACGCATCAGAGAGCGAGCAGCAGCCTTATTGCCCAAGGCCCGTATCCAACGCGGAGATGGGCCAATGAAGCAGGCGCCGGCATCCTCCACACGCTGCGCGAAGTCGGCATTCTCGGACAGAAAACCGTATCCAGGATGCAGGCCATCGGCGCCCGTATTAGTGAGCACGGAAAGGATCGCATCCTGATTCAAGTAGCTTGCGGAAGCAGCCGCTGCGCCAACACAGTGCGCCTCACTGGCTTCACTCAGGTAAGGCAGCTCTCGATCGGCTTCGGAATGGATTGCGATCGATTCGATGTCCAGCAGCTTGAGCGCTCGAATGATCCGGGCCGCCGCTGCTCCGCGGTTTGCCACCACGACTCTTTTCATCATGCGGCTATCTCATCATGGCCGAAAGCCAACGTGGCGCTGCCCGGCCACGCGCAAAGGAGCAGCGAGATTGGCAAACTCGACCAATGCTTCGCGGGTCTGTGCAGGATCAATAATGTCTTCGATGACGAAGGCTTCCGCACTTCGGAACGGAGAGGTCAGGCTTCGGATTCGTGCCTCGATCTCCGCGCGTGTCGCTTCCGGATTTTCTGAAGCCTCGATTTCTGCGCGGTATGCAACCTCCAACCCTCCTTCGATCGGAAGTGATCCCCATTGAGCCGAAGGCCAAGCATAGCGGAAATTGAAACGGCTCGAATTCTGGTGGCCGCCGGCCGCAACGCCAAAAGCACGTCGCACGATGAGTGAAAACCAGGGAACGGTGGACTGGGCGACGGCGGTTAGCGCACGCACGCCGGCCCGCATGACTCCATCTTTCTCGGCCTCCAAGCCGATCTGAAATCCGGGAATATCCACCAAATTGACCACGGGCAAATGGAACGTCTCGGCCAGATCGATCAGCCGCGTGAATTTGTCCGCCGTCTGCCGATCCCATCCGCCTCCGTAGTGATAGGGATTGCTGGCAACGACGGCGACCGGCCAGCCATCAATGCGACCAAGACCGCTGATAATAGCTTTGCCCCATTGCTTGCCTAGTTCCATGAAACTGTCGGGATCAAGCAGAGTTTCGACAATGGGACGTGTCTTGTATACGCGCCGCGGATCCTTGGGGATCGCATCGCGCAACCAAGCCTGATCAACTTCGCGCTCCGGCACAGCTCCTCGCTCGGCAACGTCGAATACGGAAGATGGCAAATAGGAGAGAAAACGACGCGCCGCTTCAAAAGCCTCTTCTTCCGAGGTGGCCTCGTCGTCCACAACGCCGTTGCGCGTATGTATCGAACTGCCGCCTAGTTCGTTTTTGCTAAAGTCCTTCCCGAGGCGGGCAACGACTGGAGGGCCAGCGACAAAAAGCTGGGACGTATCCTTGACCATTATGGAATAGTGACTGCCAGCCACTTTCGCCGCTCCCTGGCCGGCGACCGACCCAAGGGCCAGTGATACGACCGGCACCTGCGACAAATTCCGAGCCACGTAGGCCCATATCTTCATTTTCGGAAGCAGCGCATGACCCATCTTATCGATGTTCTTCACCGATCCGCCGCCCCCGGTTCCGTCGACCAAGCGAACGAGCGGCAAGTGCAGGTCGTAAGCCATCTGCTCGGCGAAGATCATCTTGTCGCCAACGGCCCCATCGTTGGCGCCGCCACGGACGGTGAAATCATCACCCACAACCACCACGGGCTGTTTCCGAATTTTTGCCCGGCCAATAACGACGTTAGAAGGTGTTAGATCGGTCAATTTTCCTGTCGCGTCATAGCTACCTTGACCTGCCAATCCCCCAACTTCTCTGAAGGATTGAGGGTCGACGAGTTTCTCGATGCGTTCGCGGACGGTCAACTTTCCGGCGTCATGCTGCCGCTTGATCTTGTCTTCGCCCCCCATCTGTGAGGTCAGCTGCCGGCGCAACGTGAGTTCTTGTAATTCGTTAGTCCAGTTCATCCGATGTCTCCTAGGATTCTCCGGCGCCTGCAGGAAAGGCTTGAAGCCGGGGTGCCCGCGCTGATGGTGCGCAAGGCGCTTGGGACGCTAAGGCCCATGCGCGCAACTGGCTGACGTCAGGAGGAGGCGGCTTGTTCACCGAGCGTGATTCCCGCGAGCGTCTCACTCAGCTTTGCCAATGCTGTGTGGTCCTGCCCCTTGCCGAGCAGTGCTTGCGCGCTCGCACTGAGCTCGCGGCACAGGGTCGAAAATGGGGCAGCCACGCCACTGTCGCGAGCGACCTCAAGCGCAATGGACAGATCTTTCACCATCAGATCGAGACCAAAACCGCTATCGAAACGGCGCGATAGTACAAACTGCTTGAACTTTTTCTGAGTCGAGTTGTTCATGCCGGTCGATGCATTGAGCACATCCGTCATCAGCGCAGGATCGATCCCAAACTGCTGACCGATAATCAACGCCTCTATTCCAATCAAAAACCCGCCAGCCGACACGAGGTTGTTCAGGGCTTTCATCGCCTGCCCGGCTCCAACCGGGCCGATTCGATGGATCGTACTTCCCATCGCTCGTAGCAACGGCTCGGCACAGTCGAGCACGGATGCATCGCCGCCCGTCATGATCGCAAGGTCGCCGGACACCGCACGCGACACGCCACCACTCACTGGCGCATCCACAACCATGACTCCGATTTTCGCAACGTCGTCGGCAATTGCACGTGTCGCTGCTGGCGCACCGGAGCTCATATCGATCAGGATCTGGCTGCGCCTCAGTCCCGGCCGTATCGCAATGACAACGTCCGCAACCTGCCGGCTGGTCGGCAACATCGTCACGATCGCGTCGGCCCGCGCCGCGCCTTTGATCAGATCGGCTGCTGCAACGCCCCCGACCTGGCTGGCAAACTCTGTAGCGCGGTCAGGCTGCGCGTCGGCAACCTCTACCTCAAAGCCGGCACCAACGAGCCGGGCAGCCATTGGCCAGCCCATGTTGCCGATGCCGATGAACAAAACCCTACGCAGAACAGTCATTTTGGCTCCTTCGCATCCAAGGCGCCCTCAGCCACCAGGACTTCATGCGCGGCCTTGAACGCATCCAACCCTGCCGGGATGCCACAGTAGACGGTAGCGTGAAGGAGAATCTCTTTGATCTCGTCAACGGTTACGCCGTTGGCCAGGGCACCCTTGACGTGAAGCCTGAGTTCCGCGGGCTTACTCAAGGCGGTCAGCATCGCGAGATTGAGCATGCTTCGGGTTCGGCGATCGAGCCCAGGGCGCGTCCAGGCATATCCCCAGCACCATTCCGTGGTGATGCGTTGAAATGCCATCATGAAATCATCGGCCTTGGCCAAGCTTCCGTCCACATAAGCCGGCCCCAGCACGTCGCGCCGCACCTTCAAGCCCTGCTCGAACATCGGACTTTCGCCCATGTCGTCCTCCTAGCGTCTATTGTCTGCCCGTCTTAAAGCGTATCATCCTACTATCTGTCAATCAGACAAACTGGAAATCTTGACAGATTGTCTGATTCGGGGGAAATGTTGCCCGCATGAGTAATCTCGAATTGCACGTGGAGCGGCGGTCGGCGACGCTGCGGGTTCAGGTGGAGGAGCGGCTGCGCGCGGCCATCGCGAGCGGCCGGTTCAAGCCGGGGCAACGGCTGATTGAGCGCGAATTATGCGAATTGATCGGTGTCGGGCGGACCTCGATCCGCGAAGCGTTGCGCCAACTTGAGGCGGACGGTCTTGTGACGTCGATCCCACACCGCGGCCCTGTCGTAAGCTCGATTTCACGCGACGAAGCGGCCCAGCTCTATGAGGCGCGGGCGCTGCTCGAGGGATTCGCCGGGCGTGCCGTTGCGATGCGCCGCCAGCCCGAGGACATTCGTGCTCTTGAGATCGCGGCCAATCAATTTGCCAGGGCTGCCAGGGGTAACAAACAGGAGGAGCTGATCCGGGCGAAGACGGAGTTCTATGCTGTCCTCCTCCGGGGCTGTGGCAACAAGTTTATCGAGCAGATGCTGACGACGATGCATAACCGCATCTCGCTACTGCGTGCGATGTCGATGGGCCAGCCCGGACGACTGAAGCACAGCGTCGCCGAAATTCGAGCGATCGTCGAAGCCATCAGCTTAGGAAATGCAGGTGAAGCCGAAATGCTTTGTCGTCGTCACGTCGATGAAGCAGCCAAAGTGGCTCTCAAGGTTCTAGATCGCGGCGAACCAGCCAGCGTTTGATCAAACTTGTCGAACAGAGGAAAACGTTCATGTCGGCTCTGCCGCTATCAGGCATCAAGGTCCTGGATCTTACGCGTGTCCTTGCGGGCCCCCTGTCGGCCCAGATGCTGGGCGATCTTGGCGCAGAGGTAATCAAGATCGAGCGGCCAGGAACCGGCGACGATGCGCGCGCTTTCGGTGCGCCGTATCTGACGGACCCACAGGGCAAAGAGAACAACAACAATTCCTTCTATCTCTGCGCTAACCGTAACAAGAAGTCCGTTACCGTAAACATCGCCGAGCCTGAGGGGCAGGAGATTGTCCGGGAACTTGCCAAGGATGTCGACGTCTTTATGGAAAATTATAAGGTCGGCGATCTGAAGCGCTATCGGCTCGACTTTGAATCGATCAAGGCGATCAATCCCGGCATTATCTATTGCTCAGTTACCGGCTTCGGACATACCGGACCATATGCGCCCCGTGCAGGCTATGATGCAATCTTTCAAGCCATGGGCGGCTTGATGAGCGTGACTGGTCACATGGATGGCGAGCCCGGCGCAGGGCCGATGAAGGTCGGCCCCTCCATCGTCGATTATATGACTGGCATGAACGCTTCCATCGGCATTCTTGCCGCGCTGTATCACCGCAAGGCAAATGGTGGCCAAGGGCAGCATGTCGACGTCTGCCTGCTCGATACGGTGATCGCTTCGCTTAGCCATTTCCTTCAGATCTATCTGGTTGGCGGCACGATTCCTCCTAGGCGCGGAACCTGGGGCAATGGCGGCATGCCGGCTGGTGTATTCCAATGCGCCGATGGCGAGTTGATGCTGGTGGCTGGCAATGACAGGCAGTTCGCACGCACCTGTGCAGTGTTAGGCGCACCTGAGCTCGCGACCGATCCGAAATTCGCCAAGAACAATGATCGTGTCGTCAATGGCAAGGAGATCATGAAAATCTTTGCCGGTCTGTTCCTGAAGAATAGGGTCGCGCACTGGCTGGAAAAACTGGAAGAGGCGGGTGTCCCCTGTGGTCCCGTCAACGATTTCGAACAAATGCTTGCCGATCCCCACGTGACGGAACGCGGCATGCGGGTGAAAGTCAAACATCAACTCGAGCCGGAGCTGTCGTTGATCCGCAACGCACTGACCTTCTCGGAGACGCCGGTGACGGACTATCGTGCCCCGCCGCTGTTGGGTGAGAACACGCAGGATGTGCTCAGCACAATGCTTGGTTATGACGCGACAAAGATCGAAAGCCTCAAGAAACGAGGCGTGATTTAGTCTAGTGCTCAGACTTACCTTAAAGAAGAGGAACAGAGATCGCGCACAACTCGGGCGTGTCGTGTCGTGAGAGGGCATCGCTCCGCTCAATCTCGCTGAGCGGAATAAATCCGCGCTTGCCAAGGCCGCCTGGACCAGTCAAAAAATACCGCGAGAAAAATTTGGAAACGCCAGCGGAGAATGAGTTGACCATCAAAGGCAAGGCTTACATTGCCGGGATTTACGAACATCCGACCCGGAACGCACCTGACAAATCCACTGCACAGCTCCACGCCGAGGTTGCCAAGGGCGCAATCGAGGACGCGGGGTTGAGCGTGCAAGACATCGACGGCTATTTCTGCGCGGGCGATGCGCCCGGCAGCCTTATGACAATGGTTGATTACCTTGGTCTGAGGGTTCGCCATATCGATTCCACCGATACGGGCGGTTGCTCCTATATCATCCATCTCGGCCATGCAGCGGAAGCGATCGCCACCGGCAAATGCTCGATCGCGCTGATCACGTTGGCCGGCAAGCCGCGCAGCGGCCCTGCGTCACCGCGCCCCTCCGGCCCGGAGGCCGATTTCGAGGTCGCCTACGGCCATACGACCCATAACGCCTACGGCATGTGTGCTATGCGTCACATGCACGACTACGGCACCACCAGCGAGCAACTGGCCTGGATCAAGGTCGCTGCATCCCATCATGCGCAATACAATCCGCACGCGATGCTGCGCGATGTTGTTACGGTTGAGGACGTTTTGAACTCGCCGATGATCGCCGATCCGTTGCACCGAATGGATTGCTGCGTTGTCACGGACGGCGGCGGTGCGATGATCGTGACCACGCCCGAGATTGCGAAAAGCCTGAAGAAGCCGCTGGTGCGGCTGATCGGCCATGGTGAGGCGATGAAGGGGCCGCGCGGCGGCAAGGGTCTCGACCTGACTTACTCGGCTGGCGTCTGGTCCGGTCCGCGCGCCTTCGAGGAAGCCGGCATCACACCGAAGGACATCAAATACGCGTCGATCTACGACAGCTTCACAATCACGGTGCTGATGCAGCTTGAGGACCTTGGCTTCTGCAAGAAAGGTGAGGGCGGCAAGTTTGTCGCCGACGGCAATTTGATCTCGGGCGTCGGCAAGTTGCCGTTCAACACCGATGGCGGCGGGCTGTGCAGTAATCACCCGGTCAACCGCGGTGGCATGACCAAGATCCTGGAAGCCGTCCGTCAATTGCGCGGCGAAGCCCACCCGAAGGTGCAAGTGCCGAACTGCGATCTCGCGATTGCCCATGGTACCGGCGGGCTACTCGGCGTGCGTCACGCCGCCTCGACTGCAATTCTGGAGCGCGTCTAATGGCTGAAGCAAAGAAATATCCTGCCCCAACCACCAATCCCGAGTCTGCGCCGTTTTGGGAGGCGACCAAGCAGGGCAAGCTCATGATCAAGCGCTGCACGGCTTGCGGGGAACCGCATTACTTTCCGCGTTCGATCTGCCCGTTCTGTTTCTCAGACAAGACGGTGTGGGAGGAGTCTTCGGGCGAGGGCACGATCTACACCTTCAGCTTGATGCGCAAGTCGCCGACCGGCCCTTATGCGATCGGCTTCGTTACACTGAAGGAAGGTCCTTCGTTGGAGACGAATTTCGTCGACTGCGACATCGAAAAGTTGAAGATAGGCCAGAAGGTGAAGGTGGTGTTCAAGCCGACCGCAGGCGCGCCGCTGCCGTTCTTCACGCCGGTCTAGTCTTTATCGTCTCCCCGTGGGAGAAGGGTGACAGACTGCAGGGCGAGGGGCTCTATCCAGGCAACGACGTCCTTTGCGACGCCAACCCCCTTCGCCATCTGAGTTTGTTGCCCTCTCCCACAAGGGGAGAGGGCACAATGTCCAGTGCTTCGGTTTGCCGAAATAGGTCTAAAGGAAAAGCGCGACATGCCAATCAATTACGAAGAGCTGATGGCCCTGAAGAACCTTGGCCAGAAATACAGCTACACTGACCGCGATGTGATGCTCTACGCCTATGGTATCGGCATGGGGGCGGATCCCATGGACGAAAAGGAACTCGCCTTCGTCAATGAAGGCACGCTCACTCCCCGCCCGCTCAAGGTGGTGCCAACCTTTGCGTCCGTTGCGGCGTGGGGTGCCGGTCCCGGCAACATGAACATTAACCGTGTGATGGTGGTCGATGGCGAACGCGACATCACTTTCCACAAACCACTTTCAATCGCGGCGAATATCACGGCCGACTCAACCGTGCTCTCCGTATTTGACAAGGGCAAGGACAAGGGCGCGGTGATCCGAAGGCAGACCGTGCTGAAAGACGCCAATGGTGAAAAGCTTGCGACGCTGGTTGCCTCCAGCTTCGCTCGCGGCGATGGCGGTTTCGGTGGTCCCTCCGAAGGCCAGCCTGAGCCGCACCAGGTGCCGACGCGCAGCCCCGACATGAGTGTCGATATTTCGACGCGTCCCGATCAGGCCTTGATCTATCGGCTCTGCGGAGACCGTAACCCGCTGCACAGTGACCCCGAGTTTGCCAAGAAGGCGGGCTTCCAGAGGCCGATTCTGCACGGCATGTGCACGTATGGCATCAGCTGTCGCGGAGTACTGCAGACCTATGCTGATTACGATCCCTCCGCGTTCCGGCAGCATGCGGCGCGCTTCTCCTCGCCGGTCTATCCGGGCGAGACCGTGACCATCGATCTCTGGAAAGACGGTAACGTGATTTCGTTTGAGGCGAAGGTGAAATCGCGGGGCGTTACCGTGATTAAGAATGGAAAGACAGTGCTGGGCTAATAACCGCAGCCTCTAGTTTCAACCCTGGGCTGCGCCGGAATAATAAACAGAAAGAAACAGAAAGAAGGAGAGACAAGCATGGGACTACTTGATGGCAAGGTTGCGCTGATTACAGGCGCGGGCGGCGGGCTGGGTGAGGCTTATGCAAAGCTGTTTGCCAGCGAGGGGGCTGCCGTCGTTGTCAACGATCTGGGTGGGCCGCGGGATGGTTCGGGCTCGGACTTGTCGATGGCGGAAAAGGTGGTCCAGGCAATCAAGGCGGAGGGGGGCCGGGCAGTCGCCAACGGCGCCGATATCTCCACCCTGGAAGGTGGCCAAGCGGTGTTCAACGACGCCATCAAGCATTTTGGTCGGGCCGACATCCTCGTCAACAATGCCGGCATTTTGCGTGATCAGACGTTTGCCAAGTCAGCCGAGGCGGACTGGGACAAGGTTATCAAGGTGCATCTGAAGGGCACCTTCTGCACCACGCTGCCGGTGTTCCGCTGGATGCGCGAGAACGGCGGCGGCGTCATCGTCAACACCTCCTCGACTTCGGGGCTGATCGGCAATTTCGGCCAGAGCAATTATGGCGCGGCCAAAGGTGGCATCTGGGGCTTCTCCAACGTGCTGGCGATCGAGGGCCGCAAGTACAACATCCGGATCTGGACGCTGGCGCCGGGCGCCTTGACCCGCATGACTGCGGACCTGCCGCGGTACAAGGAGAACCCGGGGTTGGCGCTCGGGCCGGACGGCATTGCGCCTGCCGTGCTATACATGGTCAGCGACTTGTCCGGCGATCAGACCGGCAAGGTACTCGGCGTTTCCGGGCCGCGCGGCGTGCGCGAAATGCGGATGATGGAGATGGAAGGCTGGAAACCGCCATACACGGGCTGGAAGGCGCAGGACATCGTCGATCACGCCAAGGAGATCTTCTTTACCGAGGAGCAGATCAAGCAGTCGGCGCGGCGGACTTAGATCATCGTTGTTCCGCGACCGGACCCGGCTTGACCCGGTGCCAAAATCCCATCAAACCCCAATGCGCAATTGCGCATTGGGGTTTGGCTCTTAGAGCGCTCCAGAACGAGAGGGGCGAGGCGGCACCATGAAGCTCACTGCCGAAGCCAAGGGCACCTTCGCGATCGCGCCGACGCCGTTCCACGACGACGGTCGCATCGACGAGCGGTCGATCGACCGGCTGACAGATTTCTATGAAGAGATCGGCTGCGATGGCGTGACGGTGCTGGGCATCCTCGGTGAGGCACCGAAGCTCGACGCACAAGAAGCCGAGCAGGTGGCGATCCGCTTCGTCAAGCGCGCCCGCAAGACGCAGGTCGTCGTAGGCGTTTCCGCGCCGGGCTTTGCCACGATACGATCGCTGGCTCGCGCCTCGATGGATGCGGGCGCGGCGGGCGTCATGATCGCGCCACCGCCCAGCTTGCGCACCGACGACCAGATCATCGGCTACTTCAAGCAGGCGGCCGAAGCGATCGGGCCTGACGTGCCCTGGGTGCTGCAGGATTATCCACTGACGCTTTCGGTGGTGTTTACGCCGGCGGTGATCCGCAAGATCGTCATGGACAATCCCAATTGTGTGATGCTCAAGCACGAGGATTGGCCGGGGCTCGAGAAAATATCGGCCCTGCGCGGCTTCCAGAAGGACGGCTCGCTGCGGCCGTTGTCTATCCTGTGTGGCAATGGCGCGCTGTTTCTCGACTTTGAGATGGAGCGCGGGGCCGATGGCGCCATGACCGGTTATGCCTTCCCCGAACTGTTGATCGACGTTGTGCGCCTTTCCCGGGAAGGCCGGCGCGACGCCGCGCACGACCTGTTCGATGCGCATCTGCCGCTGATCCGCTACGAGCAGCAGCCGGGTGCAGGACTGGCGGTGCGCAAATACGTACTTCAGAAGCGCGGCATCATCGCCTCGAGTGCACAGCGCAAGCCGGGTGCCGTCATCACCGCGGCCGCCAGTGCCGAAGTTGACTATCTCTTGTCGCGGGTTGCGCGGGTCGACCGTCGCGCCAACCTGCAGCCATAATCCAGCGCCGAAGGGTAACCAGTGTCCGATATCGTCAAACCCCGTCTCGCGTCGACCGTCCTGCTGCTGCGCGACAACGCGGCAAGGCAGGAGATCGAAGTCTTCATGATGGTGCGCCACCATCAGATCGAGTTTCAATCCGGCGCACTGGTCTTCCCGGGCGGCAGCGTCGACAAGGGCGACCAGGAGATCATCGGTCGGCCAGAGCTCTATTCGGGCGGCGAGGGGCTCGACGAGGCTGATCTGAGCTTCAGGATCGCTGCGTTCCGCGAAACGTTCGAGGAAAGCGGGATTCTGCTGGCGCGGCCAATGGGCGCGAAGGCGCTGGTCGATGCCAAACGCGCCAGCGAGATCGAAGCCGCGCATCGTACCGCTCTCTGCGAGCACAAGACGAGCTTCCTGAGAATTCTCGCCGACAGCGGCATGCAACTCGCGCTGGACGCCCTGGTGCCCTATGCGCATTGGATCACGCCGGAAGGCTTGCCGAAGCGGTTCGATACCTGGTTCTTCCTCGCCGCCGCGCCGCCAGACCAACTCGGCGCCCATGATGGCAAGGAATCGACCGATTCGGTCTGGGTATCGCCCCGCGAGGCGCTCGAAGGTGGAGAAAGCGGTCGGTTCAAGCTGCCATTCCCGACCACGCGCAACCTGATCAAGCTCGGGAAGCAGGCGAGCGTGCAGGCCGCACTTGATGAGGCCCGCGGCAAGCCGATTATGACTGTGATGCCGGTGGCGACCAAGCTTGAGGGCGGCGCACGGCAGCTGCGCATACCCCGGGAGGCGGGTTATGACGGTGAGGTTTTCGTCGTCAGCGGCGTCTAGTGTGGCGTCTCGCAATTGCCGACCTCCCGTGAGGCTAGCCTCTCATCGGCAATTGCGAGACATAAGCCACACTAGCACTTTGATTTTGCTAG
>JGI24705J35276_12238317_pt1 | contig 19239 bp, 16 predicted proteins | sample TergutNt197P4_FD_35276 | JGI IMG/M metagenome (IMG submission 35276) | reverse complement strand
GTCCCCGCGGGGAGACGAGCCTTCTTTAACCGGAAGGACGATGCAATGATCCGCGGGGGGATGGAGACTTTAAGCCGCTCCTTCTTGCCTCGTACGATAAATTGTAAAACCATCGCGTGGGAAGCCGGATGTCCGGCTGCCCCTGACCCACCCCGTGTGCATTTTGCCCACGGGTCACGGGCGCCAGCCGGCGTCCGGCTTCCCGCGCCCTCTTCGCTAAGACAGAGGGCGAGACGACAGCAAAACCCGGACGCAAGCGCTCGCGGGAACGCGGGTTTGTGCCACAGCAACCGAGCAGGTACAGCGGCAAACGATTTTCGGTTTGGCGCGAGCGGAGTATACAGAGAAATGTCCCCTGACGAAGATACCCTCACCCTTTGGCGCCCGGTCGGACCAAAGGAGCTTGCGTTGATCCAGCAGACAGAAATGCGCGCTTTCCCGCCGCGCTTGCCAGATCAGCCGATCTTCTATCCGGTTCTTACCGAGGACTATGCCGTCAAGATCGCGCGCGATTGGAATGTCCCGGCCAGCGGAGCTGGATTCGTGACGCGCTTTCGGATCAAGCGCAGCTTCATCGACAAGTATGTCGTGCAGGAAGCGGGTGGCCGAGCCCATCAGGAGTACTGGATCCCCGCCGAGAATCTCGATGCCTTCAATGCCGCCATTGTCGGCCCAATTGAGGTTGTGAGGAGCTTCCCCTGAGAGCGGTGACCTACGCCACAAGCTCAGCAAACATGTCGGCATCAACATTGCCGCCCGACAGCACGATCACGACATTCCTGCCGGCGACATCGAGACGCCCCGCCAGCAACGCTGCAAGACCCACGGCCCCGCCGGGTTCGACCACGAGCTTCAGCTCGCGGAAGGCGAAGGCCACTGCAGCGCCGACTTCTTCGTCCGAGGCCGTAATGCCGCGCGACAACAGCTTGCTGTTGATGGCAAAAGTGATCTCGCCCGGCATCTGCGCCATCAGTGCATCGCAAATGGTGCGGCCTGCCGGCCCGTGGGGCTCGCGGCGGCCGGCGACCAGCGAACGGCCGTGATCGTCGAAAGCCTCGGGCTCCGCCACGACAAGCTGAGCCAACGGGTAGCGCGCCTTCACCGCCGTCGCGACGCCCGCAATCAAGCCGCCGCCGGATGCCGGCGCCACCACGATGTCGGGCACAATGCCGCGCGCCGTCATGTCTTCGGCAATCTCGCGGCCCACCGTGCCTTGGCCCGCGATCACGAACGGATCATCATAGGGCTTCACCAGCGTCGCGCCACGCTTCTCGGCGATAGCGCAGGCGATGGCCTCGCGATCCTCACGGTCGCGGTCGTAGAGCACGATTTCGGCGCCATAGGCCTGGGTGCGCTCGCGCTTGGAAAGCGGCGCATCCGACGGCATCACAATCGTTGCCTGCAAATTGAGTATTTTGGCGGCCGCCGCCACGCCCTGGGCGTGGTTGCCGGAGGAGAACGCGACCACCCCCCCGCTACGCCTGGCTTCCGGGATCGAACAAACCTTGTTGAAGGCACCGCGGAACTTGAAGGAGCCGGTTCGCTGCAGCATCTCGGGCTTCAGGAAGACGCTTGCACCAACGCGCTCATTGAGCACGGGGAAAGACAGGAGCGGCGTGCGGACCGCGAAAGGCGCGATCACGCGTGCGGCAATATCGATGTCGGCGGGGCTGACAAGAAGGGGCTGTTCCATAATGCATGATATGTATCGCGCCCGCTCGCGGACGGGCAAGACACCCCCGCGTGAGAGCCACCCCCGCGTGAGAGCGTGGGCGACGAACGCGCATCAAGCCGCTCGCGCCGCGATCTGCGTAGCGGGCTCCGCCCTTCGCGACGGATCGGCCCAGGTGATGATCTCGAAATGGCCGTCGTCATGCTCGGCCAGTGCTGTGCAACTCTCCACCCAGTCGCCGCAGTTCATGTAGCGGATGCCGGCCTCGTCGCGAATCGTGGCATGATGAATATGCCCGCAGATCACGCCGTCGGCCTCGTGACGCCGCGCTTCCGCCGCGAGCGCGTGCTCGAACGCGCCTATATAATTGACCGCGCTCTTCACCTTCAGCTTCGCCCATCGCGTCAGCGACCAATAGGACAGGCCAAGCATCCGCCAGAAGAAGTTGGCAAAGACATTCACCCGGATCGCGAGGTCGTAGGCCTTGTCGTGGAGATGGGCGAGCCCGCGCGCGTTCTGCACGACGAGATCGAAGATATCGCCGTGAATGACGAGATAGCGGCTACCGTCCACACCGGTGTGGACGGAATTCTCGACGACATCGATGCCGCCGAAATAGGTGCCGTAGTAGCCCCGCAGGAATTCGTCGTGATTGCCGGGAACGTAGATGATTGTTGCGCCTTTGCGCACCTTGCGCAGCAGTTTCTGCACCAGATCGTTATGCGATTGCGGCCAGTACCAGCCCCACTTCAGCGCCCATCCGTCAACGATATCGCCGACCAGATAGATGGTATCGGCGTCGTGGCATCGCAGGAAATCCAACAAGAGATCGGCCTGCGAACCGCGGGCTCCGAGATGAACGTCGGAGATGAACAAGGTCCGAAAGCGCCGTTCGGGACTCTGGTCACTCATGTTCTGGCTTCCCATGCGTCTGCACGTAACAATGTGCCGTGACAGTGGGATGACGATGGTAACCGCGGAGCTTGCAGTTGCGATCACAATTTCGCCTCAAGCACTCCAAGGAATAGCAGCTGCATGCGGCAATTTGGCGACATTGCAAGGGGCTTCGTGGGGCACGGCCTGGGGAACGACGTTGGTCGATGGCATTCGCGATTCGCGCGGGTGATATTTGCTTATGTGCGCCGCCATCGAGGCAGGCACTGAACCCTGTGGAAATCTCAGTTCAATCCCTGTGGAAATCTCAATAATGCCTGTGGAAATGATGGATCGGCCCGTGGCCGTGACCGACGCTGAAGCGGTCAGCGGCAGTAATGGCCGCGCTGATCCAGGCCTTGGCATTGCGAACCGCAAGCTCGAGCCCCTCACCTTTGGCAAGGCCCGCCGCGATCGCCGATGACAGCGAACAACCGGTGCCGTGGGTGTTCCGGGTGGCGACACGCGGCGCAGCAAGCACAACGGTTCCCCACTCGCCGATGAGATAGTCGATACTCTCGGCACCCTGTCCGTGTCCTCCCTTGATCAGCACGGCGCGACAGCCGAAGGCGAGCAGACGCCGCCCCTGGCTTACGATTTCGGGCTCACTCAAAGCCACGGACTCGCCCAGCAGAGCGGCGGACTCGGGCAGGTTCGGCGTGATCACCGACGCAAGCGGCACAAGCTTCGTGCGCAGGATTTCAACGGCTTCGGAGGCCAGCAACCAGTCGCCGGAGGTCGCCACCATCACGGGATCAAGCACGACATGCCGCGGCGACCAGCGTCGCAGCGCTGAAGCGACTGCATCGATGCTGGCACGTTGCGCCAGCATGCCGATCTTGACCGCGCCGACATCGAGATCGGAAAACACCGCATCGATCTGCGCGGTCACGAAGTCGGCCGGCACGGAATGGATACCCGTCACGCCTCTGGTGTTTTGCGCGGTGAGTGCCGTAATCGCCGAGGCGCCGTAGACGCCCAGCGCCGCAAAGGTCTTGAGGTCGGCCTGAATGCCGGCGCCGCCGCTCGAATCCGAGCCAGCGATGGTGAGGGCTACAGGCGTGGTCATTGCGCAAACCTAGCCATGTTTTGTTCTAGCGCGTACCCCGAAACGCAGCAAGTTTGCTTGCTAAAGTCCGCCGATTTTGGCCTATTGGCCCGCAAATCCAGCCTTCGGAGCAACCGCGATGGTTCCTTTTTTCGTTCAGATCAAATGCAAGCTCGGCCAGTCCTACACGGTCGCCAACGCGCTCGCCGAAGCCGAGATCGCCTCCGAAATCTATTCCACGGCGGGCGACTATGACCTGCTGGTGAAGTTCTACGTCGACAAGGACACCGACATCGGCCATTTCGTCAACGAGAAAGTGCAGGTACTGCCGGGCATCCAGGACACCTACACCATCATCACCTTCAAGGCGTTCGGGGTGGGCTAGCTCCATTTTAGCCACCCTCCTTTCGTTTCGGCGGCGTCGGTCCCACGACCGGCGGCAGCGATTTCAGATACTCCGCCATCGCGGCGCGATCCGCCGCGGTGAGCCGCGACAGGTTCTTGATCACAGACCGCATCAAGCCTGAGGCGGTGTCGCCTTCGGGCATCTCGCCGGTTTCGAGAAAATCAGCGATTTCCTTCTCGCTCCATTTGCCAATTCCTTCTTGAGTAATATTCGGCACCCAGCCCTCGCCTTCCAGATTGGGGCCGCCGGCAAAGCGCTGCGAAGCAACGACGCCGCCGAGGAAATTGCGCGGACTGTGGCATTCCGCGCAGTGACCGAAACTGTTCACAAGATAGGCGCCGCGATTCCATTGCGGCGATCGTGCGGCGTCCGGCTCGAATGGCTTGTTGTCCATAAACAACAGCTTCCAGATGCCGACGTTACGGCGGATGTTGAAGGGGAACGGCAGGTCGTGATCGCGCACCTTGCCCGAAACGGCAGGCAGCGTCTTCAAGTAGGCGAAGAGATCACTGATGTCTTCGACCTTCGCATGCTGATAGGACGTGTAGGGGAAAGCTGGAAAGTAGTGGTAGCCTTGCGGCGACACGCCCCTCATCATGGCATTGATGAAGTCAGCCTCGCTCCAGCGCCCGATCCCATCGGTCATATCGGGGGAAATGTTCGGGGCGTAGAAGGTGCCGAACGGCGAGCTGATTGCCAGGCCGCCGCCGAGCCGCAATCGATCGGGTTGATCGGGCACGGCATGGCATGAGGAACAGCCGCCGGCGTTGAACACCTCCTGCCCGTTCGCAAGATCCGGCGCACGGGACGAGCCCGGCAAGGCGAGTGCGACCGGCGCCGTGAGCCACCAATAACAGCCACCGGCCGCAGCGGCAGTCAGCAGAGCGGCAAGGATTGTTCGTCGCAACATTCAGACGACTTCCATCTCAGTCGGATGATCGCGCGCTGGAATAACTTCAAATGGCACCGTTTGGCGATTTGTGAGTTTACTTTGCGAGTTCGCTTTGCGAGTTCAGAGGTCAACAGGGAGAGGATGATGAACAGGCTGCTTTTTGCGACGCTGGCGGTTGGAGCGACCGTAGCTCTTGCCGGCCCGGCCTGCGCGGAGGAATTCAAGGTTATGCTGAACGGCAAGTCCGAGGTGCCTCCCACCACGAGCAGCGGAACCGGAACTGCGGACATCAACTATGACGCCGCCACCAAGAAGCTGTCCTGGAAACTCAACTATTCCGGTCTCTCGGGCCCCGCGACCGCTGCCCATTTCCACGGGCCCGCGGGGTCCGACAAGAACGCCGGCGTTGCGGTCGCAATCCCGAATATCGCGTCAAACCCCGACGAGGGGAGCGCGACGCTCACCGACGCCCAGGCCGCCGATCTCTTGGCCGGCAAATACTACATCAACATTCACACTGCGGCTCATCCAACAGGCGAAATCCGTGGGCAAGTGAAGTAGACCAAGTGAAGTAGGCCTTATCACCGCTTCCTGAAAGAGGGCTGGACGCTCGCGAGAGCGACTGGCTTTCTCTCATCCGATCAGCTTGGCGCGTCACGACTACTTCAACTTGACGCGATAGGTGTCGTGGCAATCGCCGCAACGGTCGTTGATCGCTTTGTAGGCGGCCTTCAAACTCGCCAGATTGTGAACCTTGCCCTTGTGGTCCGCGATCACCTTCTGCACCGGCGGGATCTTCGAATCGAAATCGGTCTTGTTCTGCCAGATCTTCTGCGAAGCGCCATAAGTCGCGTTGACCACATCCTGCTTCGGGTTGATTTCGAATGTCTTCCCGATCTTGGCGACATCGGTCTCCAGATTGGCAAAAGCCTCGTCGACGGCCTTCTGGTTGTAGGAGATCTCACCCTTGGTCATCTTGAGAATGACGTTGTACATGCTCTTCCCCTGAGAGCGCATCAGGTTGTCTTGCTGAACGGCGATCTCCTGCTGAGCCATCACGGCGCCCGCACCCAGCAACAGCGCAGCCACAACAACAAACGCACCTCTCATCGGCTGTCTTCTCCGGCTTCGCAGACTTCTGGGCTAGAACGCAACCCACTTCGAACGAGTTGCGTCCGTCCCCTGATTAGATTGCCGCGATGGGATTTTGTTCCCACAGGCAGGATCAAACCTTAGATGGCGATCCAATTGAATGGGCTTGACTCGTCATTGCCGGGCAGGACTTCGAGACCGACATTTGCTGATCGCATCTAACAAGGTGTCTGCTATCGTTGCACTGACGTACCGCCAAAGCACACCTTGTCCAAGTCAAGCTGCGCGGCTGCGGCTTTCACCTTGCCGTCCGGATCACCGGCCATTTTTTCGCGAACGAGGTCGGGGCGGTAGAGGGCGTTGTAGACGCGGTCTGGCGAGCAGACCTCGAGTCCGCGAACGACGCTGAAGTTCTCTGTGCCGGCTTCTGGAGATGAAGCATCGAAGAAGCCTTCGGGCGTTATCGTCAGCCACGAGCCGTCCAGATACGACATCGACGTTGTCAACATCTGCCCCGTCGCCTTGTGCCACAGGCGTATCGTGCCGTCCTGGCCTCCCGCCAGCACGGTGCGCCCGTTCGGCGAGAACGCGACCGTTTTGACCTCGCCAGAATGCCCGGTGAAAGTCCGGATCGCGCCTCCGCCCGCGTGCCAGGATGAGCTGGCACGCGTGGCGCCCCAAAGCTTGACGGTCCCGTCGGAGCTTCCCGACACCACGGTGCGTCCGTCCGGCGAGAACGCAACCGAGTTAATCCGATCGGAATGTCCGGTGAAAGTCTTGAGCAGACGTCCGCGTGCGATGTGCCAAAGCTTGACCGTGTTGTCGTAGCTTCCCGACAGCGCTGTGCGGCCATCCGGTGAGAACGCAAACGAGGAAACCATCCCAGAATGCCCGGCAAAAGTCCTGAGCAATCGTCCGCTTGCGATTCTCCAAAGCTGGATCGTACTGTCGTAGCCTCCCGACAGCGCGATGCGGCCATCCGGCGAAAATGCAACCGAGTCAAAAGCCTCGCTCCCCCCGATAGTCTTGAGCTCGCGCCCGCTGGCGATGTCCCAAAGGCTGATCGACCAACTTCCTGATAGCGCGGTGCGGCCATCCGGCGAAAACGCGACTGAGCAACCCCCTGGATACCAGTCGTCATCGTAGGACTCCGCGAAAGTCCTGAGTTCCTGACCACTCGCCACATCCCAAAGCGTGACATTCTTATGGCCTGCCGACAGAGCGTTGCGCCCGTCCGGCGAGAACGCAACCGAGTTACCGGCGCTGGAACGTCCAGCAAAAGTTCTGATGCCGCGCCCGCTCGTGAAGTCCCAAAGCTTGAGGGTGCCCTTGCTTGTGGACAGGTCGCTGTTTGCCGACAGCGCGTTACGTCCATCCGGTGAGAACGCAACCGAAGAAACCGTGTCGGAACGCCTGGCTAAACTGAAGCTCCTGAGCTCGTGGCCATTCGCGACGTCCCAAAGCTTGATCGTGTTGTCGGAGCCTTCCGACAGCGCAGTCCGTCCATCCGGCGAAAACGCAACTGAGGTAACGATGCCGGAATGCCCGACGAAGGTCCTGAGCTCGCGCCCGCTGGCGACGTCCCAAAGCTTGATTGTCTTGTCGTCGCTTCCCGACAGGGCGGTACGTCCATCCGGTGAAAACGCGACTGAGTCAACGATGCTAGAATGCCCGGTGAAAGTCCTGAGCTCGCGCCCGCTGGCGACGTCCCAAAACTTGATTGTCTTGTCGTCGCTTCCCGACAGCACGGTGCGGCCATCCGGCGAAAACGCGACTGACCAAACCAGTCCAGAATGTCCGATGAAAGTCCTGAGCTCGCGCCCGCTGGCGACGTCCCAAAGCTTGAGGGTATCGTCCGCGCTTCCTGACAGCACGGTGCATCCATCCGGCGAAAACGCGACTGGCCAAACCAGTCCAGAATGTCCGGCGAAGGTCCTGAGCTCGCGCCCGCTGGCGATGTCCCAGAGCTTGATCTCCCTGTCGTCTGCCGACAGCGCGGTGCGTCCATCCGGTGAAAACGCGACTGAGCTGACGCGATTAGAATGTCCTTTGAAGGTCCTGAGTTCGCGCCCACTGGCGATGTCCCACAGTTTGATTGTGTGGTCCCAGCTTCCCGACAGGGCGGTGCGTCCATCTGGTGAAAACGTGATCGAGCCGGAATGCCCGATGAAAGCCCTGATCTCGCGCCCGCTCGCGATGTCCCAAAGGCGTGCCGTTCCATCAGAGCTTGCCGACAGCGCGGTGCGGCGATCCGGCGAAAATGCGAATGCGAACGACGACGCATCTTGCCCGAACCGCACCACGATTTGCGCGCGAGGTTCTGCACTGACGTCCTGGGTTGACGGCTGAGCAATCGAGTTGGTGGCAACCGCAACACCTGCCACCGCCGGGAAAAGCAAACAAAGCAGGATTCGTCGGAAAAATTTCTTAAACATGATAAGCCTCAATCATTGGGGCTTCTGACCTGCATCCATTCCGGGTTGCTGCTCCTGCTCGCTGTTGGTGCCGAAACACACCTTGTCCAAGTCGAGCTGCGCGGCTGCGGCTTTCACCTTGCCTTCCGGGTCTCCGGCCATTTTTTCGCGAACGAGGTCTGGGCGGTGGAGAGCGCTGTAGACGCGGTCTGGCGAGCAGACATCGAGTCCGCGAACGACGCCGAGGTTATCCGTGGTTTCTGGAGATGAGGCATCAAAGAAGCCCTCGGGCGTTATCGTCAGCCAGGAGCCATCCAAGTACGACATCGACGATGTCAACATCTGCCCCGTCGCCTTGTCCCACAGGCGTATCGTGCCGTCCCAGCCTCCCGACAGCACGACGCGTCCGTCCCGAGAAAACGCAACCGAGCGAACCTCTGAATAGCCGGTGAAAGTCCTCAGTTCATTTCCACTTGCGATGTCCCAAAGCTTGACGGTCCCGTCTGAGCTTCCCGACACCACGGTGCGTCCGTCTGGCGAGAACGCGAGAGCCGGGCCGGAATGGAAGGTCTTGAGCTCACGACCGCTTGCGATGTCCCAAAGCTTGATTGTGTGGTCGTAGTCGCCTCCCAACAGCGCGGTGCGTCCATCCGGTGAAAACGCAACCGAGCGAACCTCTGAATGCCCGGTAAAAGTCCTGAGCTCGCGCCCGCTCGCGACGTCCCAAAGCTTGATGGTCCCCTTGTTTCCCGACAGCGCTGTCCGGCCATCCGGCGAAAACGCAACCGAGTAAGAAGCCTCGTCGGCACTCGCCCTGAAAGTCTTGAGCACGCCCCCGCTGGCGATATTCCAGAGCTTGACCGCCGAACCTCCTGATAGCGCAGTGTGCCCATCCGGCGAAATCGCGACCGAGTAAACCCAGCCGTCCAGTGAGTTGGTCCCGAAAGTCCTGAGTTCCTCATCACTCGCCACATCCCAAAGCGTGAGCTCGTAACCGCCCACGCCGCCCGACACCGCGGTGCGTCCGTCTGGTGAAAACGCAGCTGAGTAAGGCTGCATGCCATGTCCGATGAAAGTCCTGATCTCGCGCCCGCTCGTGATGTCCCAAAGCTTGAGGGCACGGCCCTTGCTGTCGGACAGGTTGGTTGCCGACAGCGGGGTGCGTCTGTCGGGCAGCTTGGTTGCCGACAGCGCGGTGCGTCCATCCGGTGAGACCACAACCGAGAAAATGTTGTCGAAACGCCTGGCTAAACTGAACCTTCTGAGCTCGTGGCCGTTCGCGACGTCCCAAAGTCTGATCGTGTTATCCCAGCTTCCCGACAGCACGGTGCGTCCATCCGGTGAAAACGCAACCGATCTAATCGGTCCGTAATTCCCGGTGAAAGTCCTGATCTCGCGCCCGCTCGCGACGTCCCAAAGCTTGATGGTCCCGTTGTTTGCCGACAGCATGGTGTGTCCATCCGGCGAGAACGCAACCAAGTCAACGAGGCCGGAATGCCTGCCTAGATTGAAGCTCCTGAGCTCGCGCCCGCTCGCGACGTCCCAAAGCTTGAGGGTATTGCCCTCGCCTCCCGACAGCACGGTGCGTCCATCCGGTGAAAACGCAACCGGTGGAAACGCAACCGGGGAAGCCCACGAGGTGAAGGTCCTGATCTCGCGCCCGGTTGCGATGTCCCAGAGCTTCAGGGGGTATTTGTTCGATCTATTATTGGTCGGCACAGCCGCCGAGAGCGCGGTACGTCCATCCGACGAAAACGCGACTGACTGAACCTTTCCAGAATGCCCAGTGAAAGTCCTGAGTTCGCGCCCGCTCGTGACATCCCACAGTTTGATCGTTTTGTCGTCGCTTCCCGACAGCGCGGTGCGCCCATCCGGCGAAAACGCGACTGACCAAACCTTTCCAGAATACCCGGTGAAAGTTCTGAGCTCGCGCCCGCTCGCCACGTCCCACAGTTTGATCTTGTCCTCGCTTCCCGACAGCGCGGTACGTCCATCCGGTGAGAACGCGACTGACAAAACGTATCCAGACCCGGCGAAAGTTCTGAGTTCGCGTCCGCTGGCGACGTCCCAGAGCTTGACGGTGTAGTAGCCTACCGACAGGACGGTGCGTCTGTCGGGCGAAAAGGCAACCGCCGACACCCCTCGATGCCCGAACCGCAGGACGACTTGCGCGCGAGGCTCTGCGCTGACGTCCTGGGTTGACGGTTGAGCAATCGAGATGGTGGCAACCACAAAATCTGCCACGGCCAGGAGAAGCAAACAAAGCAAAATTCGTTTGGAGAATTTCCCAAACATGACAACCCTCAATCATTGGCGTCTTTGATCCGCATCCGTCTGGCGTTGGTCTTGCTCGCTGTTCGTGCCGAAACACACCTTGTCCAAGTCGAGCTGCGCGGCTGCGGCTTTCACCTTGCCGTCCGGGTCTCCGGCCATTTTTTCGCGAACGAGGTCGGGGCGGTGGAGCATGCTGTAGACGCGGTCTGTCGAGCAGATATCGATTCCGCGAACGACGCTGAAGTTTTCCGTGACTTTTGGAGAGGAAGCATCGAAGAAGCCTTCGGGCGTAATCGTCAGCCAGGACCCATCCAGATATGACGTCGACGTCGTCAACATCTGCCCCGTCGCCTTTTCCCAAAGGCGTATCGAGCCGTCATCGCTTCCCGACAACACGGCGCGTCCGTCTGGAGAAAACGCGACTGAATCAACGCTGCCAGAATGCCCGGTGAAAGTCCTCAGTTCGCTTCCACTTGTGATGTCCCAAAGCTTGATGGTCCTGTCCCAGCTTCCCGACACCACGGTGCGGCCATCCGGCGAGAACGCAACCGAGAGAACCGGGCCGGAATGTCCGGTGAACGTCTTGAGCTCACGACCGCTTGCAACATCCCAAAGCTTGAGGGTGTTGTCCCGGCTTCCCGACAGTGCGCTGTGTCCGTCCGGTGAAATCGCAACCGACAAAACCAGCTCGGAATGCCCGATGAAGGTCCTGAGCAAACGCCCGCTTGCGATGTCCCAAAGCTTGATTGTCCCGTCCTCGCCTCCACACGACAGCACTGTGCGGCCATCCGGCGAAAAATCGAGCGTGGAAAAAGCGTCGTCGGCGCTTCCCCTGAAAGTCTTGAGCTCCTGCCCGGCTGCGATATTCCAAAGCCTGATCTCCCTGCCTCCAAATAGCGCGGTGTGCCCATCCGGCGAAACCGCAACCGAGGGAAACGCGCCATCGTAAGCCGCTGCGAAAGTCCTGAGTTCCTGACCACTCGCCACATCCCAAAGGGTGACGGTGACGGCCTTCTCGTTCGAAGCCGGGACGCCCGCGGTTTCCGACTCGTCCGACCTTACCGACATCACGCTGCGTCCGTCCGGCGAGAACGCAGCCGAGCGAACCGTGCCGGAGTGTCCAACGAAAGTTCTCTCGCGCCCGCTCGTGATATCCCAAAGCTTAAGGGTGGTCGCCGGTTGGGTGATTAACGACAGGATGCGTCCATCGGGGGAGAACGCAACCGAGTTACCAGTGTCGGAACGCCTGGCTAGACTGAAGCTCTTGAGCTCGTGGCCACTGGCGACGTCCCAAAGCTTGATTGTCTTGTCGTGGCTTGCCGACAGCGCGGTACGTCCATCCGGCGAAAATGCAACCGAGGAAACCGCTTCGGAATGCCCGGTGAAAGTCCTGAGTTCGAGCCCGCTGGCCACGTCCCAAAGCTTGATGTCTTCGCCTCCCGAGAGCACGGTGCGGCCATCCGGCGAAAATGCAACCGAGATCGCCCAGTTGGATTGCCCGATGAAAGTCCTGATCTCCCGCCCGCTCGCCACGTCCCAAAGCTTGAGAGTATCGCCCTCGCCTCCCGACAGCATGGTGTGGCCATCCGGCGAAAACGCAACCGGGAAAACCACTGAAGTGAAAGTCCTGATCTCGCGCCCGGTTGCGACGTCCCAAAGCTTCAGGGACTCTTCGGTTGCCGACACATCGGCCACCAGGAGCGCCGTACGCCCATCCGCCGAAAACGCGACTGACCGCACCTTTCCAGAATGCTCGGTGAACGTCCTGAGCTCGCGCCCGCTCGCTACGTCCCAAAGCCTGACAGTATTGTCCTCGCTTCCCGACAGGACGGTGCGTCCATCCGGCGAAAACGCGACTGACCAAACATCGTCAGAATGCCCGGTGAAAGTCCTGAGTTCGCGCCCGCTGGCGACGTCCCACAGTTTGATCGTCTTGTCGTCGCTTCCCGACAGCGCGCTACGACCGTCCGGCGAGAACGCAACCGAGTTAACGTCACTGGAATGTCCAGCGAAAGTTCTGATCTCGCGGCCGCTAGCGACGTCCCACAGCTTGATTGTCGTATCGTCGCTTCCTGACAGCGCGGTGCGACCATCCGGCGAAAACGCAACTGACCAAACCAGTCCAGAATGCCCGGACGGCACGGGCACTACGACTTGCGCGCGAGACTCTGCGCTGACTTCCTGAGCAATCAGGCTGGTGGCAACCGCAAAACCTGCCGCCGCCAGGAGAAACAAACAAAGCAGGATTCGTCGGGAAAATTTCTTAAGCATGACAAGCTTCAATCATTGGGGTCTTTGATCAGATTCCATACGGCGTTGCTGGTCCTGCTCGCTGTGCGTGCCAAAACACACTTTGTCCAAGTCAAGCTGCGCGGCTGCGGCTTTCACCTTGCTGTCCGGGTCTCCGGCCATTTTTTCGCGAACGAGATCAGGGCGGTGGAGGATGCTGTAGACGCGGTCTGTCGAGCAGACATCGAGTCCGCGAACGACGCTGAAGTTCTCCGTGGCCTTTGGAGAGGAAGCATCAAAGAAGCCTTCGGGCGTTATCGTCAGCCACGAGCCATCCCGATACGACATCGACCTTGTCAACATCTGCCCGGTCGCCTTGTCCCACAGGCGTATCGAGCCGTCATCGCCTCCCGACAGCACGACGCGTCCGTCCGAAGAAAACGCAACTGATTCGACTTTGCCAGAATGGCCGGTGAAAGTACTCAGTTCGTTTCCACTTGCGATGTCCCAAAGCTTGACGGTCCCATCGCCGCTTCCCGACACCACGGTGCGTCCACCCGGTGAAAACGCGACTGACCAAACATAGTCAGAATGCCCGGCAAAAGTCCTGAGTTCGCGCCCGCTGGCGACGTCCCACAGTTTGATCGTCTCGTCGCGACTTCCCGACAGCGCGGTGTGTCCGTCCGGTGAAAACGCAACCGAGGAAACCGACTCGGAATGCCCGGTGAAAGTCCTGACCTCGCGACCGCTGGCGACGTCCCAAAGCTTGACGGTATGGTCCTCACTTCCCGACAGCACGGTGCGTCCATCCGGCGAAAACGCGACCGAGTAGATATCGCTCGCCATCGGATCTGTTGCCGTACCCATCTTGGCGTCCGCACCTCCCCTGAAAGTCTTGAGTTCGTGCCCGCTGGCGATATCCCAAAGCCTGATCGCCCTACTTCCAAATAGCGCGGTGTGCCCATCCGGCGAAAACGCGACCGAGAAAACGTTGAAGTCATCGTCGAAAGAGTGAGCCGCGAAAGTCCTGAGTTCGTGACCACTTGCCACATCCCAAAGCGGGACAGTGGCCTTCTCATTCGACTCGTCCCACCTGACCGACACCACAGTACGCCCGTCCGGCGAGAACGCAGCCGAGTGAACCGTGCCGGAATGTCCGATGAAAGTCCTGATCTCGCGCCCGCTCGTGATATCCCAAAGCTTGAGGATGCTTGCCGGCCGGTTGCTTAACGACAGGACGGTGTGTCCATCCGGCGAAAACGCAACCGAGTTAATAGTGTCGGAACGCCTGTCCAGATTGAAGCTCCCGCGCTCGCGTCCGCTCGCCACGTCCCAAAGCTTGATGGTCCTGTCCCAGCTTCCCGACATCACGGCGCGCCCGTCCGGCGAAAATGCAACCGAGATGACCAGCCGGAATGCCCGGTGAAGGTCCTGAGTTCGCGTCCGCTCGCCACGTCCCAAAGCTTGATTGTGTTGTCGTCGCTTCCCGACAGCACGGTATGTCCGTCCGGCGAAAACGCAACTGACCGGAGCGCATCAGAATGCCCTTTGAAAGTCCTGAGCTCGCGCCCGCTCGCCACATCCCAAAGCTTGAGGGTATTGCCCTCGCCTCCCGACAGCACGGAGCGTCCATCCGGCGAAAACGCGACCGACCAAACCTTTCCAGAATGCCCGGTGAAAGTCCTGAGTTCGCGCCCGCTGGCCAAGTCCCACAGTTTGATCGTCTTGTCGCCGCTTCCCGACAGCGCGGCGCGCTCGTCCGGTGAGAACGCAACCGAGGTAACGTCGTCGGAATGTCCGGTGAGAGTTCTGATCTCGCGGCCGCTGGCGACATCCCAAAGCTTGACGGTCTGGTCCTCGCTTGCTGACAGAGCGGTGCGTCCATCTGGCGAAAACGCGACTGACCAAATAATCATCTCCTCAGTATGCCCAAATGGCACGGGCACAACGATTTGCGCACGAGGCTCTGCTTTGACTTCCTGAGCAATCGAGCTGGTGGCAACCGCAAAACCTGCCGCCGTCAGAAGAAACAAACAAAGAAGGATTCGTCGGAAAGTCCTCTTAAACATGACAAGCCTCGATCATTGGGGTCTTTGACCAGCTTCCGTACGGCGTTGCTGGTTTTGCTCGCTGTTCGTGTCGAAGCACACTTTGTCCAAGTCGAGCTGTGCGGCTGCGGCTTTCACCTTGCCGTCCGGGTCTCCGGCCATTTTCTCGCGAACGAGGTCTGGGCGGTAGAGGGCGCTGTAGACGCGGTCTGGCGCGCAGATATCGATCCCGCGAACGACGCTGAAGTTCTCCGTGGTTTCTGGCGATGAACCATCAAAGAAGCCTTCGGGCGTTATCGTCAGCCACGAGCCGTCCGGGTACGACACCGACGTTGTCAATATCTGCCCCGTCGCCTTGTCCCACAGGCGTATCGAGCCGTCATCGCTTCCCGCCAGCACGACGCGTCCGTCCGGAGAAAACGCAACTGATCCGGCGTTTCCTGAAGGCTCCTCGAAAGTCCGAATCTCGCGCCCGGTTGCGATGTCCCACAGCTTGCGAGGCTCTGCCCTGACGTCCTGGGTTGACGGTTGAGCAATCGCGCTGGTGGCAACCACAAAACATGCCACCGCCAGAAGAAACAAACAAAGCAGGATTCGTCGGAAAATTTTCCTAGACATGACAAGCCTCAATCATTGGGGCCTTTGAATCGGCATCCGTCCGGCGGCGCCGGTCCTGCTTGGCATCCGTGCCGAAACTGTTCGGGAGATAAGACGAAGCCGCAACGCCATTCCTTTGGGGGGCGGCAGATTTTTCTCGACTCCGGCTTTGTCGAAGTCGAGGCTCCGCGGTCGCGGCTTTCACCTTTGCCGTCCGGGTCCTCGGCCATTTTCTCGCGAACGAGGCCCGGGCGGCAATGACGTTGTTAAATGCGTTGTGAGATCAACCTGATCGGGTCGCGCTAGAGGTTATGACGGCGATGGTGTTCATTGATTGCCATCCATACCCGCTCTGGCGTCGCCGGCATGTCGATATGATCAATCTTGTACTCGCGCCAAAGAGCATCGACGATGGCATTGACGACGGCTGGGCATGATCCGATCGCACCAGCCTCGCCCGCCCCCTTCACTCCCATTGGATTTGTCTTGCAGGGAATGTTGTGGGTCTCGAATACAAAAGTCGGACCGTCAGCCGCACGCGGCAGCGGGTAGTCCATGAAAGAGCCGGTGACGAGCTGCCCATCATCCGCGCCGTAGACGGCCCGCTCCATCAGCGCCTGGCCGATGCCCTGCATGGCGCCGCCATGCACCTGGCCAGCCAATAGCAGCGGATTGAGCGTCTTGCCGAAATCATCAACGATCACGTAGTTGACGACCTTGACGACGCCGGTGGCAGGATCAATCTCGACTTCCGCAAGATGCGTTCCGTTGGGATAGGTTCCATCGGCGCTGCTGAAGGTCGCGCTTGCATTCATCTTGGACGGATCGGCGCCCGGCCGCTTGGCGAGATCGGCAAAGCTGATCGCACGATCGGTGCCGGCGATCCGCACGACACCATCAGCGATTTCCAAATCGCCCACACCCGCTTCCAGCGCCTGCGCCGAAATCTCCTTCAGCTTCCTGCCCAGCTCGCGCGTGGCGCGCTCGACGCACACTCCACCGGACGGAATCGATGACGAGCCACCCGTGCCTAGTCCGGTCGGGATCTCATCGGTATCACCCTGGTGGATGTGCACGCGCTCAGGCGGCAGGCCGAACTGCTCGGCGACGACTTGCGCATAGGCAGTCTGGTGGCCCTGCCCGCTCGATTGCGTCCCGATCAGGATGGTGACATCACCATTAGGATCGAGACGAACGCTGGCGGTCTCATCCCCCATCGTGCCACAGATCTCGACGTAGCTTGAAAGCCCGATGCCGCGGATGAGGCCCTGCTTCCTGGCAAGTCTGGCGCGGCTGGGAAACTCCTTCCAACTGGCAATCTCCATTGCGCGCTTCAGATGCGCGGCGAAGTCGCCGGAATCATAGACCTTGCCGGTCGCGGTCTTGTAGGGCATCGCGCGCGGCTGGATGAAGTTCTTGCGCCGTATCGCGTCCGGCGTCATGCCGAGCTTGCGCGCGCAGGCGTCCACAAGACGCTCGATCACATAGGCCGCTTCAGGACGCCCCGCCCCGCGATACGCGTCGACCGGGACGCTGTGGGTGAAGATGGCGCGAACCCGGCAATGGAAGGCCTGGATATCATAGAGGCCCGGCAGCATGCTGGCGCCGCCATAGGGAATATACGGCCCAAACGTTGAGAGATATGCGCCCATATCGCCCATCAGGTCGACATCCATGGCGAGGAACCTGCCGTCCTCGGCGAGCGCCATCTTCGCAGTCGTCACGTTATCGCGACCTTGCGAATCGCTGATGAAATGCTCCGAGCGCTCCGCCGTCCACTTCACGGGCTTGCGAAGCTTGCGCGCTGCGACCGCCATCAGGGCGTATTCGCGATAAGGAAACAGTTTCGTGCCGAAGCCGCCGCCAACATCGGGACAGATCACCCGCATCTTGTCGGTGGGAATGTTGAGTACGTCCTGGCACAGGATGTCGCGCAACCGGTGGCTCCCCTGGCTGCCGGTCGTCAGCGTGAAACGATCGCCCCTCTCGTCATACTCGCAGACCGCCGCGCGGGTCTCCATGAAGTTCGCGACCACGCGCGGGTTGACGATGGAGACTTCTGCCACTGCATGCGCCGTAGCAAAGCCGGCTGCCGCCGCCTTCTTGTCCCCGATCGAAACATCGAACAGGATGTTGCCGGGCTTGCCGGGCCAGACCTGCGGTGCTCCCTTCTTGACGGCGTTGACAACGCCGGTGACCGCCGGCAGCGGTGACCATTTGACTTCGATCGCTTCGATCGCATCGCGCGCCTGCTCGAGTGTCCCCGCCACGACAAAGGCAACGGCGTCGCCTACATGGCGAACCTCATCTTTGGCCAGGATCGGGTAAGGCGGGGCGGTGAACGGATCAGTCTCAAGATTGAACTGGCACGGCAGGCTGCCGAGATCCTTGACGTCATCAGCGGTCAGGATCAGCGCAACGCCAGGCAGTGCGCGGGCCCGACTCACATTGATGGTGTATTCGGCATGCGCAAGCAGCGAGCGCAGCACCAGCGCGCGCAAAGCGTCTTGTGGCGCATGGTCGTCCGTATAGTGACCCTTGCCACGGATCAGCGCATCATCCTCCTTGCGCAGCACGCTTTGACCAACGCCGAACTTGATGGGAACAGCCATCTTGCCTCCATTTCCTCCAGATCGTTTGATCTCATCCCGGTTGCGCTCTCGCGCAACGTGGATCGGCCAGGCCCAGAATGACGGTAAACAACGTCACTCCCTATTTGCATCATACTGCAGCGGAAATGGCGATAGCGCAAACGGCTTGACGACAGGAACTTAACCCCTCCGGGCGAACGCTCCTCCTTGAGTCAGAGGGTGCAGGCAAGGCGGGTGCCGGTTGGCACCCGCAGTCCCTATGCCGAAAAAGCGCCCACGGGTGGGTGAGCAATCTGAGTGATTTATCGCGACAGGTCGCGGTCGGTTCAAATCAGTCAGCAGCCTCTCGCGCAATCTCTGTATACGGATCATATTCACGGGCGATGCGAATTTCGTATTCGCCAGGCTCCAGCAGCAATGACTCGTGAGTATCGTGCTCGCGCAGATGATCGAGAGACGTTGGATTCTCCAGGATGGCCCGCAGGATGCGCATCCCTTCTGGGGGCTGATCCAGAACCATGACGTCAACCCCGTCCGTTCGGGAAAGCACGTGATGATGCCCCGTCTCCGAGTGACCAATGACGTATTTGCCCTTTTCCTTCGCGAGCGGAGTGTACCCGCTGCACGAGGGACGCTTCTCTGGAACGCCTCCGATCCGACGGATCGTAATCTCGCCTTGAGCGGCAACCTTCATAAAGGATTTCATCTTCAATCTCCTGGTTACGTCCGAACCTCGGGCTTTACAAAATCGGATGGTTCAAGTCCGACCATCCATGCCTGGGCGTCAAGCGCCTTGGTGATGTGAGGCGGGATGCCGATCGCGAACTCACGGCCTGTCCCGCGGACCCGCAGGAATTTTGCCTTGTTGGGCAGGCCCGGCAGTTCGACCTCGACGAGGTCGCCGATTTGAGGGTCCGGGTCGCGGTCGATCGTTGTAGCATTGAGGTCGCGCAAAATCCTGCTCCAACCCAAAATCTCGCAGGCCGCCCGGCGCTGCTCCAAACTCGATCGTACCAACGCAATGGACGGGGTCAGTGACGACG
>JGI24705J35276_12238318_pt1 | contig 19251 bp, 10 predicted proteins | sample TergutNt197P4_FD_35276 | JGI IMG/M metagenome (IMG submission 35276) | reverse complement strand
ACCTAAACATCTCGTGCCGTAATTCACTCTGCGCTCAAAGCGGGTGCAAAAGTAGATATTACAAAACAATCTGCCAAATATTTTGAGGAAATTTTTTAGGGAAAAAACTATTTTTTCTTCAAGTCTTTATTTAAGTATATTGTTTCCAGAGGATTACATAAAAAACTTTTTTCGATACCTTTCCATTTGACGGTAATTGTTTTGGCTGTTTTATGCTTGGAACGGATGATTGTTTGTTTGATTGTTCCATTATTCCAGGAGATATCCACTTCAAATCCACCGCGTGCACAAAGCCCTTTGACTTGTCCATCAGGCCACGCAGCCGGTAATGCAGGCAATAGTATGATGGTATTATCGAGGCTTTGCAGAAGCATTTCAACGATTCCTGCACATCCGCCCATATTTCCGTCAATTTGGAAAGGCGGGTGTGTTGAAAGCATATTGGGATATATACCTCCACCTCCTTCCATAGTTGTACCGGTTTCACCGGTCATTTTAATCATCCTTCTTAACAGTTTGTAAGCCCTGTCTCCGTCCATAAGTCGCGCCCAAAAATTGACTTTCCAGGCTAATGACCATCCGGTACCTTCATCTCCGCGTGCATCAAGGCTTATACGGGCAGCCTGCGCGAGTTCGGGTGTTTTTTCAGGGTTTATCTGATGTCCTGGGTGCAGCGCAAAAAGATGTGAGACATGTCTATGAGTGTCGGTCGGATCATCTAAGTCTTCTTTCCATTCCTGCAATTGTCCCCATTTTCCGATACGGGGTTTACAAATACGGTCGCGCATTGAAGCGGCTAATTTTGTAAAATCATCATTAATCTCCAATACAGTGGCGGCCTTCACGCAGTTATTAAACAAATCCCAAACAATCTGATGATCCATAGAGGCGCCACCGGAAATACCGCCATGTTCGGGAGAATAGGAGGGAGAAGATACTAATTCGCCATTTTCGTCTGCTGTCAGATAATCCATCCAAAACATCGCTGCCTCTTTCATTACGGGATAAGCATGATCTTTAAGGTAGTCTGTATCTTGCAAGTAATCAAACTGTTCCCATAAATGTTGGCACAGCCAGGCGGCTCCACAGGGAAAGAATCCCCAGGGAAATCCCCAACCCGGTGCAGTGTAACCAAAGGCATTGTTCATGGTGTTAACAATCCATCCCTGTGCGTTGAAAAAATCTTTGGCGCTTGTCCGCCCCGGCTCGACCAATTTTTCGATCCATTCGAGTAGCGGGCTATTACATTCTGACAGGTTGGCAGGAAGTGCCGCCCAGTATATCATCTGCATATTGATATTGGTATGATAATCACAAGCCCAGGGTGGGTTTGTATCCTTGTTCCAACGTCCTTGTAAGTGGGCGGGCATGGTTCCCGGTCGCGAACTGCTGATCAGCAGGTAGCGTGCATATTGAAAAAAGAGCGTTTCCAATCTATTGTCAAGGTTACCGGCTTGGTATGCCATGAGGCGTTCGTTGGTGGGGGGATTATATGAGAATTGGGCGTTGACACCTCCCCCTGCCCCCTCCGGAGGGGGATAAGAACGGTGGGCAGGTTGGGTAAGTGTAAGATTGAGGCTCACGCGGTTGAACAATCTGTGATAGTCTGTTTTATGTTCGGCAAGCAATTGTTTATAACTACTTTTTTTGATTTTTTCGAGGATAGTCGGAATAGTAGCTTTCCATCCGGCAGCGCGATAATAGGGATATTGATTGACGTAAGAAGTGGCTATCGTAATTGTGATGGATAATTGTCCTGCATTTTTCACTTTCAACCCACCATCGGTGAATGATACCTGTCCATCCGTATTCAAGACATGAATAGCCATCTGATAATCAAGCTTATTAGCGCTTACCTGTCCTTCATACAAAAAGGTATTGTCGCAAAATGATTCGTTGATCCGAACATGCGGTGAAACATAGTTGATCGTATAATCCATTCCTTTAGAATCATTGTTTTCCAACCGGACGACAATGACTCGATTTGGATAGTCGGCAAAATAAGTCCGGGTATGCCGCACATTCCCTTTTGTATAGCGCACATTGGCTATTGCATCAGAAATATTCAGGTCGCGATAATAGTCTGTCACCTCTCCGTTCCCTGATACATTAATAAATATATCGCCTGCTGTTTGATTAGAGCCAAAATCACCAAACGCTTGTCCTCTGATCCGATGAATGACACCTCGCATTTCACTGTCGGCAAGTGTATGGGCTTCGTCATATTTGTGCGCATTGATTAACGATCTTACCTGTCCGAGCGATTTCCATGCTTCGGGATTGTTGCCGAAGTTATAGTCAACATGGCTTCCCGGCCCGCCTTCCCATAATGAACCTTCGGATAATTGAATCTGTTCGCACCCGGTCTCTCCGAAAATCATTGCACCCATATAGCCGTTGCCTATGGGAAGCGCTTCTTTCATCCAGTCTGTTGCAGGTGTTGTGTACCAGAGTATTAGTTTATCTGTTTTTGTGTCGCTGCAAGATGCTCCTATCAGAATGAAAAGTATAATGATGATAAAATATAATTTACCATTTAGCATATACCATTTACTATTTAGCATTTTCATGCTGCTAATTCTACACCACACTACTTGAAAGAGAGAGGTAGCATTCCCGATTTCGGGAAGTACTATTGTTTTTCTGATGTCGGATTTTTGAATAACAGGAGAAATAATACAATCAAAAAAACTGTAGATACGGATGCGATGGCAAATAGTAATGACCAGTCGGCATGATTATTCAACCTGTAATGATTAGTCAGCCAACTACAGATCAGATTTCCGACAAAAATACCCACTCCCCAGGTCACAAACGATAGGAACCCCTGTGCCTGCGCTTTAAATTCCGGTGGAACCGCTTTATCCGTATAAACCTGGCCTCCAATGAAAAACCATCCGAAAATCAATGCATGTGGCAAAATACCGAGATAGTACATCCATTGTTGTCCGGTCACCACTCCTGCGTAAAGGGCTAAATACTGAAGTAGTAAAGCGGATAAACCCAACAACAGCGTTTTCTTAAAACCATATTTAATAAGAATACTTGTGGTGATAAAAAGAAAAAACAATTCGGCAACCTGCCTCCAGTTCATTGTAACGGTTATATATTTAAAATTCTCGTCTTGCAAGAACAGTGATCCGTAGTTATAAAACAAAGTAAAAGGCAACACCGTCAGAAAAGTAAGCAGAATAAATCGGTTGAAATGTTTGCTTTTTAAGGTAGAAATCACTTTCAACCCGAAAATATCTGCAATAGAATATTTCGAAGACTTATCTGCCGTCGGCGGGGTCTTGGGTAAAAACAAATTAAGCAATGCAGTGAATACGGCAGCGCCGACTGCACAATAAAGAGGAAGTGCTGTTCCATCGAAAGCCTGCACTTTGAAAAAGTAGAATGCTGCCAGGCTGAATAAACCCGAAGCCGCCCAGCCTATTGAACCAAGGATACGGATTCTGGGAAATTGTTCGGCAGAAATATGTGTCATGGCAATCGAACTTGTAAGACTCCAGGAAGGCATGTAGCACAACATGGCCAAGGTAATGGTAATCATCAAACCGGTAAAACTGTTTTGTTGTATAGCCAGGAACAGAAAAACGGCCACAAGGAGATTAAGGCCTGCAAGCAGTTTTTCGGACGAAATGTAGCGATCGGCGATCACACCAACCAACGGAGCAGCCATCGAGCCGATAGCCATTGAAGAAAGGAGTAAACCCATCTGATTTGATGCAATAAACGGCAGATTGTTTAAATAGGCAGCAAAAGACACCCACCATACAGCAAACAGCAAATACTGCATAAACATCATGACTCCTAATTTGATAAAGATAGATTTTTTCATAACGATTGTTTTTTTAGATTTTTTTCACAAAGAAAACATTTATTTTACTAAAAACCAAATTTTTGATCTGTGTAAATCGGTCAAGTCTATGTGATCCACGCGCTAAAAAACTAAAAATCAACTGAAATACGCAAATTAAGTTGGCGTCCGGTCAAATAATTCGGTACGGCATATTGTTGATTGTAAACATCCGTAATCCAATAATAGGAGCCTGTATTCTTGATATCGAGCAGATTAAAAACATCAATCCCTATCCAAATGTTTTTGAACTGCCTGAAAAAGCCCCAATCCATCAAATTGCTTGAACCGGCAGTTAATTGATAGGTAACGCCAATATCTATGCGTTTGTAGGGAGGGGTTCTCCTGTATCCGTCTTCATATCTTTTACGGGGGGCTGTTACTGGTAAACCACCAGCTAAAACTCCTTTTAAGTTAAGCATCGTACGTTTGTAGCCCGGAAAATAATCCTGAAAATACAAGGACAGATTGTATAAATGACTGTTTGGAAAAGGCGCTTTCACCAGTTCATTGATTTTCTGTTCGGCTTTGATGACCGATAAACTCAACCACGAATCGGCTTCCGGCACAAATTCGCCAAAAAACTTCATATCAACCCCTGCAATATAACCTTTGGCACAATTATCGCCATAATACCTTATCTTCACATTGTCAATTGTATATGGATTGATTTGAGTCAGGTTTTTATAATAGACTTCGGTGGTAAATTTAAAATTACGGTTTGTTTTGCTGAACGCAAAATCACCTCCGGCTATGAAATGTACGGAGCGTTGCGACTTCAATTGATTGTTGAGCATGATCACAGAATTACCAAACGCATCACTCACTTCGAAACGCAGCTCTTTGTAAAACGGCGGCTGATAATAAAGACCTGTTGCCAAGCGAAAGGTCAGTTGCTGGTTAACATTCGGAATAAAGCCTAACGAAGCCCGTGGGCTTATTATCAATTCCTCGTTATATGTCCAGTAGCTTCCACGTACACCTCCTGTCAGTGTGAACAGTCCTTGCGTGGTACGAAACTTAAACACATCCTGTATATAACCTGCAAACCGCCGGCTTTCTAATTTGTTGTCCGAAAACAGGTTGGCTATCATATTGACTTCTTTACCGGTTTGAGGGAGGGAGTAACCCGATGAATCGCGCCTTTCCCATTCATTGATTTTATCCGTAATATTTTCAATCTGAATGTTTGCGCCCCATTTTACGGTATGATTGGTCAAAACATGCGAAATCCCGTATAACCCGATATGTGTCACATTGGCCGATAATTTATTACGGGCATGTTCGTGATAACTGGCGTCTGATAAAAAATGTGCAATATCGTCTGAATCACCGCTTGAGACGTCATTCAGCCAGTAACTTCCGCTGATATCATAACTCTCTTCTTCGCGGCTATTAAATGCGGAAGCCTGAAAACCTATTTCATTTTTTTCGTTAAGATGATATTTCAGTATCATTGCGCCATACAATGTCTGAAATCTGTCCCGCTCCTTCCCGTCAAAAAAAACAGTAAATTTGCGTGGATTCTCCATGGTACCGAAAGATGTATTTCTACTTCGAGGAATAAATTTATAATTATTCAGCGAAATATTGCCCAGGAAATCAACTTCCCATTTTTCGTTTGGTTTATAGGTAATATATGTTTGAAAATCAATAAAATTAGGATCGTATTCCGCTTCCGTATCCAATGTATTCAGCAACGAACGGCCTGTTTTATAGCGAATTCCCGTCACTTGTGTGACCTTACCGGTTGCAGTGCCGGTATAAGCGCTTGCCCCTAAAAAACTTGCCGTCAAAGAACCTTCAGTCTCCCGTGGTTGCTTGTAGGTAATATCTAATACAGAACTCAGCTTATCGCCATATCGTGCTTCGAAGCCTCCAGCCGAAAATTGTACGTTTTGCGTCATACTCGGATTGATAAAGCTAAGCCCTTCCTGCTCACCGGTGCGGATCAATAGCGGGCGATACACTTCCAACCCATTGACATATACTATGTTCTCGTCAAAACTTCCGCCACGGACGGAATATTGCGAACTCAATTCATTGCTCGAAGATACGCCTGCATACGTGACCACGATACTCTCAATGCTTCCTCCCGAAGGATCAGGCAGTATCTTTATGCGGTTTGCATCAATCGTTTCCATTGAATTGACATTTCTTCGCTCGGCCATGACCACTACTTCTCCCAAATCAATCGAAGCATGGTTTAATTGTACATTCAACAGCATATTCTGTGTAAGCCGTGGAATGACACGTTCCGCTGAATGGAATCCTAAACATCTGTAAATCAATGTAATGGAATCTCCTGTAGATACCGAAAGCGAATAATACCCTTTTTCATCAGTGACCATTCCGTTGATTGTGCCTTTTACAAGGACTGTAGCAAAATCCAACGGATTACCATTTGCATCATGCACAATCCCGGATACTTTGACACGTCCACCTTGAGCAAACAGCCACACGGATACAGACAGAAACAGCAGCAGTATGATTGAGCGATTCTTTTTCATAAAGATATTAACGTATAAATCGGTCAAAGCGTATAAAAAAATAATTTTCGATTTTCGATTTTCGATTTTCAATTATTGAAAAGTGTATCATTTTCGGACACTAAGTGTTCGTTTTCGGACACTTTTAAAAAGATGAAAAAATATAACATATTGAAAAACAGGAAAATAATAGTTTGGCACGATTTTTGTAGTATATTTGGCAAAAAAAGAAAATTTGGCAATCAACGAAATAAACAAATAAAAAAAAAATAAAATGGACAGAAAAATTGAAAAGAAAAAATGGACTACAAAAAAGATCGCAATGATTGGTGGAGGAGCTGCATTTGTAGTGTTAATTGTTTTTATCATATTCAGCACTTTTGGTAAATCAAGGTTGAATGTGGACAGTGAACGGATGACGATTGCCGAAGTGAAACAAAGCAATTTCCGTGAATTTATTCCGGTAACCGGAACGATACAACCTATTGCCACCATATATTTGGATTTACAGGAAGGAGGGCGTGTGGAGGAAATCTATGTAGAAGACGGCGCCATATTGAAACACGGGCAACCGATTATGCGTTTGAGTAATACCGACCTGGAACTGAATTTGGTAAATAATCAGACAGGAGTATATAATTCACTGGCTCAAACACAACTTGCGCTTGTCACAGCTACCCAAAATACCGTTACCAAACAAAATCAGATGGTAGATATTGAAGGCCAGCTGACAGAAGCCCGAAGAATTTATGAAATGAATAAGCAATTGTTAGCCAAAGGCGTAGTTGCCCGTCAGGATTTTGTAGAATCCGAAAACAGGTTTAATTCCTGGTTAGCCAAATACGAATTAATGACAGAGATACTTCATCAGGATTCGATTGCTTTTGAGCAACAGTCCCGTCAAGCCAACCAATCCAATATGGGTGCACAAAACGGGCTGACTTTAATGCAGCGCAAGTTTTCCGACCTGACTGTTTGCGCTCCGATTGACGGTCAACTTACCTCGCTGGATGCCGAAATAGGCGAAAGTAAAAGTAAGGGGCAGCGTATTGGCCAGATTGATGTGCTGAGCGGCTTTAAAGTGCGTGTAGATGTGGACGAACATTATATATCCCGCATTTATGCAGGTCTCGAAGGTCAGTACAGGTTAGCTGATGCGACCTATACACTGAAAATACAAAAAGTATATACACAGGTTTCATCCGGACGCTTCGCAGTGGATATGTTGTTCGAAGGGAAAGCGCCGGAAACCATCCGCCGCGGACAGACGTTACAGATCCGTATCGCATTGGGCGATGAAACAGAGGCAATGATTATCCCACGTGGCGGTTTCTACCAGCAGACAGGGGGCAACTGGATTTTCAAAGTATCGAAAGACGGTAAAAGAGCATTCCGCATCCCTATCCGTATCGGCCGCCAGAATCCGGATCATTATGAAGTGCTGGAAGGCCTTGAACCCGGCGATCGCGTGGTAGTGAACAGTTATGAAAATTACGGGGACATACAGGAGTTGGTAATTAGGAATTAGGAATTACGAATAATCAATTACGAATAAAAAATTACGAATTACGGATTACGAATTACGAATTACGAATTACGAATAATCAATTACGAATTACGAATAATCAATTACGAATAAAAAATTACGAATTACAATACTGATATAAGCATACGAATAAATATTAATCAATTTTCAACTTTCAACTATTAATTAACATTATGAACACCTTCTTTTTAAAAATCACATTTAAAAACCTTACCAAACGAGGGTTATTTCAAATCATCAATATATTGGGGCTGTCCATCGGCCTGGCCGTAGTGTTGTTGATCAGCTTACTGACTTTCAACGAACTGTCGTTCGACAAGTCGTTTAAGGAAAGCAACAATATTTATCGTATCAATCTCTATCTGACGGCGTTTATGCCAGGCTCAACGTTTACGTCAACCTCAAGCGCCACAGGCCCGGCAATGCAGGAGGCTATACCGGAAGTGATTTCCGCAGTGAGAACTTATCCGGGCAATCATGTTATCCGGATCAATGACAGCCATATACGAATCAAGTTACTCTGGGTTGACGAGGATTTCTTCCGGCTGTTCAATACTCCTTTTATTCAAGGAAATCCCGAATCAGTAATGTCGCGTCCAAATGCCATCGCCATATCCGAATCCATGGCAAAAACGCTGTTTGGAAATAACAACCCCATGGGAGAAACCTTCTCGTTGGACAATCAGCATCTGATGGAAGTGGTAGCAGTGTATAAGGATTATCCTGTAAACAGTTCATTCAAGGATCACAAAATGATAGCGCCATTTATGCACTCCTATCCAGCCTGGTTGCATGAACAAATAAACTGGGGAAACATTGATTTTGAAACCTTTTGTCTGTTAAGCGCAAATGCAGATATAAATTCCATCAATGAACAAATGCAAAAAAGGGTTATGGAAGCTACCGACAGTCAGGCATTTTATTCTCCTGAATTGCAACGCCTGGATGAAATTCATTTACATTCGGCAAAATACATTGGGCGCAGCAATCTTTCGTCGCAAAGCGATATCGGAAAGGTAAAAATGTTGTCGTTGCTTGCGGTCATTATTCTTTTGGTGGCATGTGTCAATTATATGAATTTAAGCACTGCCCGTGCACAAAAACGCTCAAAGGAAATAGGCGTGAGCAAAACGCTTGGCGCCAAACGGCATGAAATCATTGAGCGGTTATTACTCGAAACAGGCGCCTTTACCTTTGTATCCTTTTTATTCGCTTTTGCATTGGCTGCATTACTGTTACCTGTTTTCAACAGTTTGCTGGGCGAACAGCTGTATTTCGGATTAACCTTACAACCGCTTTTTCTTTGCATCGCATTGTTGATATGGGTGATTACTACCTTGTTGGCAGCATCGTATCCTGCTTTCTATCTTTCCGGTTTTCCTCCATTACTGGCTATCCGGAATCAATCTACGGCGCGTTCGGGTCACGGAATCGTTCGCCAGGTCCTCTCCGTGGGACAATTCGCCGTTGCCATTGTATTGATTGCATGGGTGCTGGTTGTTCAGGCGCAAATCTTATTTTTCAACAACAAGGATCTCGGATACAATCCCCACAATTTAATTGGAATTCAACTTGGGGCATTATCTCAGGGAGAGAACAATGTTGAAGCGCTGACAAACGATTTCAGAGCGGAAAGTTCGGTCGAAATGGTATCTTGCCAAAGTGTTTATCATGTTGGCGGAAATGGAAATATGATCATGAAAGATGCAGACGACAAATTAGGATTAAGTTTGACAAGTCAGGCAGCAGATCCGGATATGATTGATTTGTTGCAGATAAAGTTAATAGCGGGGCGCAGATTACCGGAATTTCAATCCGATTCCATAACTCAGATTATATTGAATCGTGCGGCTGTGGATTATTTGGGCATTACACCCGAAGAAGCAATCGGAAGAAGAGTGCTTGCCTCCGGACATGGAAATATAGTCGAAGTATGCGGAGTGATAGAAAATTTCAATTATACTTCTTTGTCTCGTACTATCGAAGGCTTTGGGTTCCATAATTGGAGTCGTCGCGCTAAAACATCAATCATGCTTCGCGTAAAGGAAGGTAATATGACTGAACAGTTAAAAAAATATGAAACAATCTTTAAGAAACATTTTCCTAACGAAATGTTCGAGCCACGCTTTCCTGAACAGGATAACGCAAAATTCTACGATAACGAAAGACGTACGGGCAACATCGCAGTAGTTTTCTCCATATTGGCGATTTTGGTGGCATGTATGGGTGTATTCGGCTTAACGGCATTTATGGCCGAGCAACGCACCAAAGAAATAGGCATCCGCAAAGTAATGGGTGCTAATTTAGGGAATATTGTGAGTTTGTTTACCAACAGTTATATCAAATTGCTGTTGATTTCATTAGCAATAGCTATCCCCGCAGCATGGTGGGTGGGCAATCAGTATTTGCAGAGTTTTGCCTACCGTATTTCCATTGGATGGTGGGTATTTTTCGTAGCGGCATTGGTCACTGTGGTGCTTACACTGCTTACTGTATGCGTACAAGCTATCAAGGCGGCTACTAAAAATCCGGTGGAAGCGATAAAGGCTGAATAACTGAATAATTGAATAATTGAATAACTGAATAACTGAATAACTGAATAACTGAATAACTGAATAACTGAATAAATATCAATTACGAATTAAAATACAATTTTCAAAAAAAATATTTCGATCTATAAACTAAAAAACAATATATTAACATTTATAAAAATTACAGCAATGATTAAGATTACAGATTTAGAGAAAATTTTCCGTACAGAAGAAGTAGAGACAGTAGCACTGAACAAAATGTGTTTAGAAGTAAATGAACATGAATTTGTGGCTATCATGGGGCCTTCGGGCTGTGGCAAATCAACTTTGTTGAATATTCTCGGTATGTTGGACGAACCGACATCAGGCAGCTTTCTGTTTAACGGCATCGAGGTGGCAAAGTTCAACGAAAACAACCGGAGTGACTTGCGCAAAGCCAATATCGGCTTCGTTTTTCAAAGTTTCAATTTAATTGACGAACTGACGGTATTCGAAAACGTGGAACTCCCTTTAGTTTATAATAATGTAAAAGCCTCCGACCGCAAGACCATGGTTGAGGCAGCGCTTGAAGGTGTGCAGATGATGCACCGCCGTAACCATTTCCCGTCACAGCTATCGGGTGGTCAACAACAGCGTGTGGCAGTAGCACGTGCCGTAGTTAATAAACCCAAACTGATACTTGCCGATGAGCCGACAGGTAACTTAGACAGTCAAAACGGTTTGGAAGTAATGACCATGCTTACAGAACTGAATGAAAATGGCACAACAATCATCATGGTAACGCATAGCGAACACGATTCGCGCTACGCCCACCGGATTGTCCACATGCTCGACGGAAGAACAGTGACGGAAAATTTCATGCGAGAACTGGTTTATGGAGCAAAAGAAAGCAAAATAATCACTGATACTAAATAAAGCGTAATTTTCATTTTTCGGCTTTTAATTGAATATGAACTTCTTAAGAACCACTTTCAGGTATTTGACGAAAGACAGGGCTTTTTCCTACGTCAATATTTTCGGGCTTGCCGCCGGATTAACGGCTGTACTATGTATAACTTTTTATGTGGTACGGGAATCAAACTACGACCGTTTTCATCGCGACGCTGACAGGATTTACAGAGTAAGTATTGCCATGGCAGGCGAAGGGTTGGCACAGGAAGATTATTATTTTACGCCGCCCATAGGCCCTGCCATGAAGGCGGAAGTGCCTGAGGTGGAGGAATATACGCGAATTAACCCGAATAAGACATATGTGGCGTTTGTGAATGATAAATCGTTCAAATTGACCGATGTTTGTTATGCCGATACCTCTTTTTTCAATCTGTTTACGTTTCCATTGAATAAGGGCAATGCGCAAACTGCGCTGGCTACCCCTTATTCCATTGTGCTGACTGAGGAAACCGCATCTAATTTTTTTGGCAACGAAGACCCTGCCTTGCCGCCTTATTGGCGGTGGGCTTCCAGGCACTGAAAGCCGCTTCAGCCAATCCGGGTATTGTAAGTTTGGCACGATTTTTGATATATAAATAAAAAACAAATCACAACATTAATAAAGATAATCAATATGAAAGAATTTGTCCGTAATTTCAAAAAGCAGCGAACAGTAGGATTGCTAAATATTTGCAGCCTTTCGCTGGGTATTATGATAGCCATTGTAGTAGGATTATGGACTATCAACGAATTGAGTTTCGATCGTTTTCACAAAGATAAAGACCAGATATACAGGATAGTACTTAATGCAAGTCTGAGTGGAAATCCTATCAAACTGGGTTCCACATTTCGTCCTTTCGGTGAACAAGCCAAAGATGAATTTCCTGTGATAGAGAAAATGTGCAAGGTTCTTCCTCAAAACGGGGATGATATACGTATAGATAATCTACTGTATCAATCGGTCGGTTCTTATATGGCCGACGCTAATTTCTTTACATTTTTCACTTTTTCGTTGAAGACAGGCGATCCTGAGCAGGTGCTTTCCACTCCCGACCGGGTAGTCATCAGCGAATCGGCTGCCAAGAGATACTTCCCTGGTCGAGACCCTATGGGGCAGATGCTCAAATATAAGAACCAGGATTTTGCCGTCAGCGGGATCATGAAGGATATGCCAAAAAATTCGAGTTTGCAGACCGATTTCATATTTCCTTTTTTTGGCTTTTTTGCCGAAAACGATTGGGGGGACTTAGATGGCTACATCACTTTTTTCCTGCTGCAACAGGGTATTACAACCGAAACGCTGGCTGAATCGTTGACAGCGCTATCGTACAGAAAATTTGAACCATTCAGGAATTTTGGCGCAACTTATTCGTTGGAAGCGTTGAGCGACATACATTTCAGTCAGGGCATGATGTTCGATCCCATCGTCAAAGGCAACAAATCATTGTTAATGGTATTTGTTGTGACGGCTTTGGTAATCCTGATTATTTCCTGCATCAATTTTACCAATTTATTTGTATCTACCTCGTTTCTCCGTGCAAAAGCCATCGGCATCAGGAAAGCGATAGGGGCGAAGAAGATGCGGTTGATGCGCGACTTTTATTTGGAAACAGTCGGTTACGTACTTCTTTCCATCGGAGCTGGTTTGGCTTTGGCTACGCTGATCATCCCTGCATTCAACGACTTCACCCGATCAAACATTCGCCTTGATTTCGGCACCTCACAGATTTATATCTTTCTTACAGCGTTATTAGTAATAGTGGTATTGCTGGCCGGATCTTTTCCGGCGTTGTATATGACGCGGTTTAATGTACTTGAAACCCTCAAAGGAAAATTTCAAGGCAGGAAAATGTCTTTATTGCAGAAAAGTCTTGTGATTATTCAATTTACCGCCTCCATCACATTACTGATTGTAGTTACCTTTATGCAAAAACAGGTGGATTATATACTTTCCTACGATTTGGGATTCAACAAAGAAAATGTCCTCTATGTACGGGGACGTGATGGTTTCACGCAAAATTATAAATCGCTTGAAGGCGAATTATTGCAGGACCCGTCAATTATTGCGGTCACCCGTAAAAATGCGCTGCCCACTGACTGGACACAAGGCTGGTCAATGAAAGGCGTACCGTGGGATAATACAAAACAACCTATTTTGATGGAAATGTGTCGTGTTCAGTCTAATTATTTTGATTTTTTCGATATGCAAATCATTGATGGCGAGAATCCTTTTTTGCTTGATGCAGAATATATGACCGATGTGGTGATCAACGAAAGCGCCGCATGGGCGCTGGGTTATGCAAATCCGGTAGGTGAAGTAATAGAATCGGATGGATTAGAAGATACACGGTTTACCATCAGGGGAGTGGTGCGTAATGCCCATACCAAATCGCTTCATCAGGATGTAGATCCCCAGGTTTATTTCAAACTGAGAGATAGTGATTGGTATGATCCTGTATTGCTTTTCAAAGTCAGTGGCGATCCACAACGCGCCATCGCACATATTGAGCGGAAATGGAAAGAACGTGAAGCCGAATATCCGTTCACCTGTCAATTTTTAGACGAGACCTATCAACAGCTGTATATTGCAGAAAAGAATGCAGGCAAGGTGTTTGTTTTCGCCATGCTGATCAGCATCCTGATTACCGTTGCCGGACTGTTTGCCATGGCTTATTATGCCACCCAACGCCGTCTGAAAGAGGTTGCCATACGCAAAGTCTATGGCGCGTCCATAAAAGATATCTTCATCCTGCTCAATAAGAGTTTTCTGTTTTGGGTAGCCATCTCTTTTGCGATTGCCTGCCCTGTGGCCTACTTCGGACTGCAAAAATGGTTAAGCGACTTTAGTGTAAAAACGTCGTTAAGCGCCTGGGTGTTTATCGTGGTTGGCGCTGTCGCATTCATGATTACCCTGCTCACTACCGGCTATCAAACATGGAAGGTGGCGATCGGAAATCCTGTAGAGGCGATAAAGAGCGAATGATAAAAAATCATTGGAACCGGATACAATCAAAAGCTATTATGGGCACTTCTAATAATATGCCACGTCATTCTGAACTTGTTTCAGAATCCCCTAAACAAAAAGAGATTGCGGGTCATAGTTCGACTACGCTCAATAACCACCTCGCAATGACGTGGAAAACAAGTACATCGTCATTGCGAGCCTGCGAAGCAATCCAGAAATAAATGACAAGTTAAATATTTTGCATCACTTAAAATTTTCGGCAATATGCCACTTATGAAAGACAAATACCTGTTTCTATCGCTTTGGTCGGCTTATGATGGAGGGTTAGGCGGATTGAAAGATGCAGCGGAAAATATCCATAGAATAAAATTAGATGAGAAAATCAAGGAAAGACTCTCCCCTGCCACACAAGAAAAAGATTTCGTCCCCATGTACAATTACAATATAAAACTCCCTTTTTCATCCTTATTACAACAGTCGTTTCGAAACATTAAAATGAATATTGAAAGCAATATTAAGCGGTTAGAAATAGACCTGAATAATTAACTACGGATTTTTTAAACTTTTTATTTATTTTTTTTCATTTTCATAGTGAATATTCAAAATATTTTTTTATCTTTGTGTCGGAAAAAATATTGTTTCACTTTTAATAAAAAATCAAATGAATTTTAAGCTATTTAGTTTATTTTTTGCGCTGGCATTATTGTACAGTGCATGTAGTACAGACCTGTTAGATCAGGTAAATGTGGAAGATGGCGTGAGTCTGCGAAAAGCAGCAGTCAGCGCCGTTGAATGGAAAGGCGATACCGACAAAGCAGTGGCGGTAAATATTGATGCAGTCGCATCGGCACGTAAAAATGCATCCGGTACAAAAATTACGTCCAATGCCCACAGTGCCGATTTCCCCGGTATTTATTTTATCTGGGATTCGAAGCAAAAGGACAATGGGTACTTAAAGGTTGATGCCACAGTGTTTGATGCGTATGAGAGTTTCACTCTTACATCAAAAGAATCAAACACTTATTGGGATTTTGTTATCAAAATTCAACCCGGTCAGCAAAAGACGGACGACAATTGTTATGTATTCTTTATTCCAAAGGTTTACAACAACAAGAACATCAACATGGTTTTCATTGATGGATATGTTGAAAAAACTACGCCGATCATTATCGAACCCCCTATTATTGTTGAAGGGCCATGTATTATTACTTATACAATGATTAGTGGCGCTAATGACAATGGCATTGTAATTGACCCTGCGAATAATTGGAGATTGAATAATGAGGGAGACCCCATTAAAACTGTTTGGAACAATGGCATTAGTAGCTCACCCTATTACAACGCTTTGACAGGAATTGAGGCAAATGGGAAAAAGGCACAATGGATTTGGGATCGTATGGATAGTTGGGAATATGGATTTACCGGCTCTAACCTTATCAATACTGTCAGCGAATTTGTGCTTCAGGGCGAAATCGTTGAAGAGACCGTTCCTTTCTATTTTGCATGTGATAATGCGGCTGTACTTTTTGTAAATGGTGTACGCGTAGGCTATACGGAGTCATTAGAAGGTAAACCTTTACCGGCAAGTCCGGCTATTGGGTTTACGGATTTTTCAAGAGAGGCCTTTAGCGATATAGCTTGGCAATATATTGCCATGGCAGATATCAAGGATTTTTTGGTGCAAGGTAATAATAAAATTGTGATCGTTGCAGCAAATTCCGACGAATGTAATGGGACATATAACCTCGACAACAATCCTGCCGGTTTGATTTACGCTTGTCAATTCACCACAAGTAAATGTACTCCTGAAGATAATGATCCCGACCCGGAAATCGAACCTCTTGGCGATTGTATTGTGGTTTTTGAACATATGAGCGGCAACCAGTACGGTTACGTGGGGATGTCATATACAGGTAATACTGCACCTGTCCAACTTATTCCGCTTGCCGGCCCGGATTATACATATTCAATTATTAGCCGTGTAGCATGGCCGGGACTTAACAATGAGGAAGGAGTAAAACTTCCTGTAATTGGAACGATAAATCCTGTATTTAATGTTCTTGGCAATCAAAATGTGGTCGGACAACAACTATTGCCCCGTGCGGGTTATTATATTGTAGAAGGAACACATAAATCCACAGGCGAAACGATTACACTACACATTGTGATTACACCTTCTGTACAAGACCAAAGTAAATTAGGTACTTCAATAGATGGATCTTTCACGTGTGCTGATTTCCAGTTCCAGGAAATTGTTGTGCCTCCTGTTGAAGTAAATCTTGGTTTCGTTGGCTTTTACCTGAATGACGGTAATGTATTGTCAACTTCTATCCATTGGCAAAACCTCAAAGAAGGTGACTGCATTGATTGGGCTGCAGTTGACGCTGCGTATGATGAATGGGTTGCCGGTGGCGGACTTGCTCCCAAACGCGAACTATGGCAGACAAGCGGCTATGCTTCTTATACCTTTGATGACTATGCTCAAAAATGCTTTGGTGATTTTAACTTAGGACAACTTGAGGATTACTATAAGAATTACTATGTTGATCCCGGATATATCCTTCCTGTTGATGAGTTTATTACACCAACTGTTGTAAATGTTGGCGTGGATTGTAGTGGATTAAAGATTGTTAAGCAGAATGGAAATAATAAAAAGGACGTCACTATCCCAATTGTTAATTTTATGTCAGATGGAACCCAGGAACTTCTGTACACTTTCTTTAAAGCTAATTTCAATTTCCAGAATGATGACACCCAAAAATACCCGTTCATAGGTAGTGATGGAGTTAAATATGTGCTTATAATCAAAGTAAGAAACAATTCGATAAACTGTGAAAATGTCTCTGTTGAAAAAGATACCACACCTGCAGCAGGTAAAAAGAACAATCAAAATCAACAGTAAAAAATAATTATCAGTTTACTGCTACAAAAAAAACCGGAGTTTTACACTCCGGTTTTTTTTGTGCCCATTTTCATTATTCGCCTTTAGGCGTTATTTATTTTCAACTCCATGCACATGGCATTAACAATGATTAATGCTGTTGTACTTCAAGCAGATATTTCCGAAGAAAAGAAAATTTCAATAAAACCTGACGAAAAAGTTATTTATCCTCACGTACTGCCAAATAAATAAGGGCAGACTATTGTGTCTGCCCTTATTTACAAATATGAATTCAAAATTACCCCCTCCTCCTAACGCGCAAAAGGAGGGGAATAATTTCAATTCTCCGTTAATTCGCCACTTTTATCGTTTTCTTGCCATCGTTAATGATATAAATACCACGTCCGGGCAATGTGAGTTGTGCCAGATTATCATTGGCAACTCCCTGATATACCAGATTGCCTGAAATATCATACACACTCCATGGCTTGCCAACAATCAGTCCGCTTACAAACAGCGTACCGTTTTCGGTATAAGCAGTCAGACCGATGGGCTGCACAACTTCAATTCCGACATCACGTGGATCCTTGAATACTGCCACCACAGTAACATGATGCGCAGGCATTTTGAAAGTACGGGTCAGGCCTGTACCTGTCAACGGAATCTCGATACTTCGGTTACTCATATTGTACACATGTATTGCATCAAATACAAAACCGGCTTCAGGAGAAATATTCAGCGTAATCGTTTCGTCTATCCATCCAAGATACGTAGCATGCGATACGGAGCTGACGCTACCGCCAATGTATGTGCCGATCTCAATGAAATATACAGGTCTTTCAATCATTAGCCAGAAAGTAAAAATATGGGTGCCTTGAGTGTTAGAAGCACTGAGTTGTACTTCGTACGTGCCAATCGGAAGTCCTGGAGCAATATCTAACGAACTGGCCCGATCATTCCATGTGATATGGCTATCTCCTGAAATTTTGGTAACATAAGGCTCCGGAGTGCCTAAAATTTCGAATTTCACTGACGTAGCAGTATAATTGCTGAAGAGCGACCATGTATGCGGACCTTCGATTACGGGCGGGTACAATCCTGACTGTCCGATGATGGTAATATCTCTTTCGCCATATATCGCCGTACCATCCTTTGCCGTAGCCCTGACTTTTACTATTCCGTTCGCAATTGCAGTCAACAAGCCGGTAGTGTTGTCAATGGTAGCACGTCCTGCGCCGCTTGTTATTGACCAATAGACATTCTTGTTAGTGGCATTCGAAGGTAAGACATTGGCGATCATTTGCAATGTGCCGCCATCTTTGGTAATCGTTGTAATACCTCCTGCGCCTATCACAATAATGTCTGTTACCCATATTGTAGAAGCATTCCCAATAAATAAACTGAAATTGTTGGATGTAGTACCGTCTATGGTCAAACTCAAATTGTTTCTACTTACAGCAGCGGCTACAGTACCGGATAACGTCAAAGTGCCTGCATTGTTGTTTATATTCACAAATCCGGTACCGGCTGTAATACCACCCGGTAAGTTTGTTACAGTAGCAGGATACACTCCGTTTGGTATATCGGTTGTGATGACATCATAAGTTGCCGAACCAAATGTACCTGCCACTATTATGCCGTTTTGAATATCTACAACGGATACAGTCTTATTAGTAAATACGCTTATTACAGTCAAGTTGCCAGTTGTTGCAGATTGACCACTACATGAAACTGTTACAGGGGTCGCATTATGTGTTGAATTTAGCGTAGTGCCATTTGCAGGGGATACAGTAATACTATTTGCTGCAAAATCAGTCAATGCCACATCCAATATTGTATGATCAGCGTATGTCAACGTAACCTCTAAAGCAGACAAATCAAGTAGCTGACCTTCAATATAACTCAAGGTTGGCGGAGTCTTTACCGCAATGCCCGAAACAGTTTTTGTACCGGCAGCAACTATTGAAATGGCAGCGGTAGCTGTGCTGTTAGTCCCATCATCTATCAATACGGTTGTGCCATTGTGGGCGGTAGTCATGATCGTACCGTT
>JGI24705J35276_12238319_pt1 | contig 19266 bp, 14 predicted proteins | sample TergutNt197P4_FD_35276 | JGI IMG/M metagenome (IMG submission 35276) | reverse complement strand
CATAGCGCAGACGGAAACAAGAACGGATTGGGCGTGTATGGAGGATATTTAAGAGACAGCTGGGAATTGAAAGGTATGCTTTTGGGAAGCTATGACAGGTTCAGCACGGAAAGAATGACATTCGGAGGGGATAAAGCAAAAGCAGATATAAACGCGTTTACTGTGAGCGCGGATGTGGAAGCGGCGTTAAGAATAGGGTTTACGGAAGTTATTGATTTTAAACCGTATGCGGGAATAGAAATGCAGAACACGATGTATGAAGGGTTTAATGAAACAGGTGCCGGGATGTATAATTTGGAAGTAAGTGGAGGGAATTATCTAAGAAGCGCGGGAAGAGTGGGCTTAGGGTTGGATTATGGTAAAGACATATGGACATGGTATGCAAATGTAGAGTGTAAGTATATGTTATCCGGAACGTCGCATGAGATAGATAACCAGTTTAATCAGACTGGAGTAGTATTTTCAAGCAGAGGCAGTGAAGAAGGAGAAGTGCAGATAGGAGTGGGGCTCGGCGGAGACGTAAGGATAGCGCAAAATTGGAAAGCGTTTGCAAACGGAAAGTATTATACGGCGGATGGATACGAGAATTTGTACGGCAATATAGGCGTGAGATATATGTTTGGCAGATAGAAAAACTACAAAGGCAGAAGCTGGGAAGTTGGGAAGCTTGGAAGTTGAGCAAAGGCAAAGACAAAAACGGCCAAAGCTCCTCTCAGCTTCTCAACTTCCCAGCTTCTATTCTTCTAAAAGGAAAACAAATGTGGAAATATTACGCGTTATTATCGGCTTTTTTTGCCGCGCTTACTGCCATACTTGCCAAAGTCGGCGTAAAAGGCATCAGCGGAGACGTGGCGACTGCCGTGCGCACATTTGTGGTTTTAATTATAGCGTGGGGCATTGTTATTTTCGGCGGGCAGCTTAAAGAAGTAAAAGCTCTCGGCAAAGAAAATCTTATATTTTTGGTTTTGTCAGGGTTTGCGACGGGTTTATCATGGATTTTTTATTTTAAAGCGCTTGAAACGGGCGATGTTTCAAAAGTCGCGCCTATAGATAAACTCAGCATAGTTTTGGTCATGATATTTGCTTTTATATTTTTAAGCGAGCCGATGAATTTTAAAACTGTTTTAGGCGGATCTTTAATCGTAGCCGGCACTGTTTTGCTGGTTTTATAAAAAGGCGCAGGAGCAGCATATAGGGTCTCTCTAAAAATATCACAAGTCTGTCATTGCGAGGAAGGACAAAGTCCTGACGCGGCAATCTAGACTTTCACGACGCTGGATTGCCGCGCCCTTTCAGGGCTCGCAATGACGTTACAGAACAAGGAATCAAAATGGGCGCAATCGGTACGGCAAACAGAGTAAAACTTTTCTGCGGAATAATCTCGGCTGATGAAGAAATAACAAAACAGGCTCTTGAAAAGCTTGAAGAAAAGTTTGGGAAAGCAGATATCAAAAGCGAAATTATTCCGTTTGATTTCACGTCGTATTATAATTTGGAAATGGGTGAAAATCTGAAGCGTTTTTGGGTGTCGTTCGGCGCTCTTATATTTGCGGACGAGCTGGCCGGCATTAAAGTTTTTACAAACTCCGTTGAAGACAGCTTCGCTGTTAATAATAAAAGACGGGTAAATATTGATCCGGGATATATGAATCCCGCAAATGTAATTCTTGCTTCCACTAAAGATTTCAGCCATCGTATATATCTTTCAAAAGGCATATACGGCGAAATTACGCTTATTTATAAAAAAGAAGATTTCACAAAACTGCCGTGGTCATACCCCGATTATACTTCGCAGGCCGCAAAAAAATTTCTTCTTGAAGCAAGAGCAAAACTGATGGAACAGCTGAAAACGGCAGAGAAAAGATAATAGATAATAGAGAACAGTTTATTGGTCTTTTGCCGTTGCCGTATCTGTTATCTATTCTCTATTATCTTTTCTCTGATAAAATAAAGGTTCAAATGAACAGCAAAAAACAAGACGCGCTTTACATTTTAATAATGCTTGGCTATCTAACCGCGCATTATTATATAGTATGGCATATATGCTATGGTCTCGGATTGCCGCATATGTACGGCGTTATTTTGTTTATTTTGGTATTTACGCTGGGCATTATAAGCATTTTGTCTCTTATTTCTATCAGATTTCCGTCTCGTTTAATTAACTGGGCGCATTACCCGGGAAATTTTTGGATGGGGATATTCGGCATAACCGTAATATGTTTTTTAATAAACGATTTAGTGAATTTTTTTGCGGAAAACGGAATCTTTAGATACTATTCTACAATTGTCGCTTTGTCGGCTGCCGCCGCTTTATGCGTTTGGTCGGCTTTAAACGCTTCTTTTATTTTAAGAATTAAAAAGATGTATCTCGGCGTAGACGACTTGAAAACCGAAAAATTTCACATAGCTTTTATTTCCGACCTTCATATAAACAAACGCACGCCTTTTAAAAATATCAATGTAATAGTGGATAAAATTAACGGTATTAAACCTGATATAATAGTTATCGGCGGCGATTTGACGGATACCGACATAACCGAAACTTATCCGCTTTACGGCTTTGACAGGCTTGCGGCAAAATACGGAATTTTCGCGGTGACAGGCAATCATGAGTACCATCTCGGCATAGAAAAATACACAGAATTTTGTGAAAAGCTCGGTATAAAACTTTTAAGAAACGAAAACGTTAACGTAGCCGGCATAATAACGATTGCCGGCATAAATGACGATTACGGCGAAAAAATGGGCATTGACATTTCCGATTTAAAGGCGGCTTTGGAAAATGTTGACCCTAAACTGCCTCTGCTTCTGGTAAGCCATAAACCGGATCCTTTTAAAGAAGCCGTAAAAGAAAGCAAAGGCATAAGAGTAATACAGCTTTCCGGCCATACGCACGCCGGGCAAATTCCGCCGATGGGGATTATCGGTTCAACTTTTTTCAGATACTATTACGGAAGAAGAAAAAAAGAAGATTCGATTGTTTATATAACTTCCGGCGCCGGCTGGTGGGGGCCGCAGATGAGGCTTTTTAATATGTCGGAAATAGCTGAAATTATTCTTTACAGGAAACGCAAATGAGGGAATGGGGCTTCTTTTTATTTTTTACTTCGTTTTTCTTTCTCTATTTTACTGGCAGCATGTACATTGCGTGGCGTGTGAATTCCGGTTTAAAGACGCCGGAGCCGTATAATTATTTTATTTATGCCGCATCCGGGCTAATGGCGGTCATTGCAACGCTTGCGTATATTTTCAGCAAGTATAATGTAGATCCTTTTGCTTATTACTTCAGCCCTGTAGGCGGAATGTGGATGGGCATTGTCGGCATTTCGGTAACGGTTCTTTTTGCCAATGATTTGATTAATTTCGCGAACTTAATATTTAAAATTAAAGATTTCAGATATTGGGCAACTGCGGTTTCGCTTGCTTTGATAGTTTTGCTTTGCGTATGGTCGTTAATAAATACCGCGTTTATATTGAAAGTCAAAGAGATAAAAATCAAAATGCCGTCTTTAAACAAAGACAGGGTAAGCATTACTCTTCTTGCCGATGTTCATATAGATAAGCATACTTCTCCTAAAATAATACGCAAAATCGTTAATATCGCGAATAGCTTTGATTCCGATATTATCGTGATTGCGGGAGATTTGGTTGATATGGACATTTCGCAAACATACGCCGAGTACGGTTTAGATAAACTGCGCGCAAAGCACGGCATTTTTGCCGTTACCGGAAATCACGAATATTATTCCGGAATTGAAAACTATGAAAAATTATGCGAAAAGCTCGGCATTATTTTGCTCAGAAACGAAAATTTTGAACTTAAATACGATGGCAAAAGCATAATTACTATTGCCGGCATAAATGATAAACAGGCCGCAAAACAATCCTCGGATAAAGTTGATGTTGAGGCCGCGTTTGCAAATGCTGACCGTAATTTGCCGGTTCTCTTTTTGAGCCACAGGCCGCAATATTTTGATTTGGTAAAAGATAAAGAGATACCCGTGATACAGCTTTCCGGGCACACGCATGCCGGACAGATACCTCCTATTGAAATACTTATGCGTATATTTTTTAAATATCCGTGGGGTTTGTACGGACATAAAGGCTCGCATATGTATGTTACGTCCGGCAACCGCTGGTGGCGCGTTCCCATGAGAACTTTTAATTTCAGCGAAATCGCGGTAATAGTTCTTGAAAAATAAGCTCATTGAATAAAGCGGATTAATGCCCTATACTTGTTATGATAACCAATAAAATGAGGTAAACAGGTATGATTTACGAATGGGATAAAAATCTGGAAACCGGAAATGCCATAATAGATAACCAGCACAGACAGCTGTTTTCCGCTCTGAACAGGCTTGTGCTGGCCAATGATCTTGGAAGCTGTCCGGAAGAATTGAATGAAACTATTAAATTTTTAACCGATTATACTTACAAGCATTTTAGAGATGAAGAAGAGTTAATGAAAGAGTATAATTATCCGGAGCCGGATAAAAGCGGCCACAAAAAAAATCACGATAATTTCAAGCAGACAGTATGCGATTTGTCGCAGCAGCTCGCGGACAAAGGATATACAAACGCGCTTGTTAAAACAACTATACGGATTATGGCTGACTGGCTTATAAATCATATAAAAAAAGAAGATTTCAAGCTTGCCATGCACATACAATCGCGGAAGGCGGAAAAAAAATAGAACCTTAATAATTAATATAGAAAAAAGAATACGGCAAGGCGAATAAAAGCCATTGCCGTTATTTTTTTTATTTCTTTTTAACTTCTTTGATTTTAATGTATAATAAAGCTTCTCTAAAAACCATCTTGTTGTCATTGCGGGCTTGACCCAGCCGCAGCGCGACGAATAAGGAGCGCAAGTCAGTGGCGGACGCGAGATATGAGCGTCCTATCCGCTTAATACGACGAGATTGCGGCTCGGAGGCCGCAATGACGACATGGAAAATAAGAGTTTTTAGAAAGACACAACAATGTTCAGTTATTATTTAAAAAAGGAAAAAATATGAGTGCAAAATGGGGGATGCTGATGTTCGCAATAACCGCTTTATCAATTTATTTGGGAGGGTACGCTTATATCGCGTGGCGCGTAAACGCCGGATTTAATCTGCAGGCTCCGTATAAATGGTATTTGTACGCTGCGGTTGCCGTGCTTGCCGTTATAAGTATAACGGCTCTTTTCGGCGCCCGTTCAGGCATGCCGGGTATTTCCGTTATAGGCCCTTTAGGGTATATATTAATGGGCGTTTGGGGAATGACGCTGACGCTGTTTATTTTAAATGACGCCGTAAATGCTTTTAATCTTATATTTAAGATAAAAAGTTTTAGATATTATTCTACCATTGTAACGCTCGGGCTGTCTGTGCTTGGCTGCGCATGGGCGCTTATAAATGTCGCTTTTATTCTTAATATTAAAGAAATAAAAATAAAAGTTCCGGATTTGCCCGTGGATTCGCTGAGAATAGTCCAGCTTACGGATTTGCATATAAACAGTTTTACTTCCCACAAAAATATAAAAAAGATTTTTTCGAAAGTTATGGGCTTAAATCCCGACATAATAGTTTTTACCGGCGATATCATAGATACGGATATAAATGAGGGAGATAAATTTCTCGAATACGGCTTTGATCATCTGCGCGCAAAGTACGGCATGTATGCCGTTACCGGCAACCATGAGTATTACGCGAGCTTAGAATCTTATCTTGAGAAGTCAAAAAAGCTGGGCATAAAAGTGCTTCAAAACGAAAGCGTTCAGGCAGCAAATATTATAAATATCGCGGGCGTAAATGACAGCGATGTCAGAAATCCTGTCGCCGTTAAGAAGGCCTTATCGGCGATAAATCCTGCTCTGCCGACGCTTTTTTTGAGCCATCAGCCGGAATCTTTTGATGTCGCTTCGGCGCAGGGGCATAGCATTATACAGCTTTCCGGTCATACTCACGCAGGCCAGATACCGCCTATAGAAATAGTGAGACGTTTAATGAAGTACAACTACGGTTTATACGAAAATAAAAATTCGAAAATGTATGTGTCGTCCGGAACCCGCTGGTGGGGCCCTCCGATGAGATTGTTTAATTTTAGTGAAATTGTCGTGCTTACTCTTGAAAAGGCAGAGAATAGATAAAAGAGAATAGATACGGCAAAGACAAAAAGATAAAACACACACCTGTTTAAGCAGCGTCATCTCGAACAAGCTTAGCTTGGAACTTGTTTCATGACCTCGTAAGTTTACTTCCGTAACTCATTTCAGTATCAGACTCAACCGATAGGTTTTAGAGACGCCAAATTACGAAACGCTTTTTCTCTATTCTCTATTTAAAAATATATTGCATGACCAATAATATAGTCTTATACTTTAAATAAGTGTGAGAACGGCAGAAGCTCGGAAGTTTGGCAGCTCGGCAGCTCGGCAACGGCAAGAAATGTGGAAGTTGAGAAGCTGGGCAACGGCAAAATAAACGCATGGATGTGTGTATAGGCAAAAGCAAAAACAGAGTCGTTGCTACGCCTCTTAAAAAGGATGTTTTCATGAAGGTCAAATTGTCGTTAATTCGTCATTCGTCATTCGTAATTCGTAATTGCCGTGAGGGGTTCTTTTTTTCACTCGCTTTAGTCCTGTTCCTTGGCGCGCAATGTTTCGTTTCCGATGCTTATGCGGCGGCTCCATGGCCGAATGATCCTGATTTTTTAGTGGGCGCAGCGGGGCATCATGGGCATGGGAACGGAAACGCCGGGTCTTGGAGCGGATATGGGTCTAACGATGCGGATATAGAAAGGCAGATTCACCTGGTAGCTGAAATGGGGGCAAAGATTTACCGCATGGACGGCGGTTTTCCCCAGTACGCAGACTTTGTGGAAAAAGTGATCACGCTTTGTGAAAGATACGGCATTGAAGTTCTGTTGATCGGCGGCAGATCCGGATTCGTGAGACAATTTAAAGGAAGAGTCAAATATTATCAGGTGGATAACGAGATAGATGTTCGGACGAAGAAGCCGGGCTATCCTGACGGAACTGATATAAGCCATTTCTGGATGTCAACGGATATAAATCGCCCTAAGAAGAAAGACAAAGATGGAAATGACACGGATGAATATGATGATAGTAAATGTTTGGATATCGCGATCAGCAACGCCATACAAACCATCAAGGTAATCCGCGCGGAAGATCCTGGTGCGAAGGTCATGATCAATGGGACAGCAACAAATTTCGCTTTGCTTGATTATGCTTTTGCGGAATTCGCAAAAGCGGGCGTTGATATCGACTTGATCGGTTGGGACTGGTATTCAGGTCATGAAGGCAATAGGGAAGTCTCGAATCCTTTTCTAAGGGACATTCTCAGGGACGGCTTTAACAGTGTCGCGAAACATATGTATAAGACTTACGGTAAGGAAGTCATACTTTGCGAATACAATATGGAGCCGTATCACTTTGATATGAAGGATATAGGCGCAAATGCTAAGTATGTTCCGTTTCTCCCGGGAAACGGAAACGGTAAAATCGATCCTTTTGAGGAAGACAATATAGATACATTAATGGGACCCTATTTGGTTAGCAATATTCAATATTTATATAACAATAGAGCGGAAAATCATATTAAAGGGGTTTTGATTTATGAACTCATAACACAGCAGGCCTCCAGCACGTGGAATGAAGTATATGGCATAACGTATAGCAAAGTACTTACTCCAACCGGAAGGAATTATCAGATATTGGGGCCGAAGGTGGCGTATTACCATTTACAAAAACTCCTCGGCGGCGGTTTTGTCCCGATAAAAAGATTAAATCCTTCCGCCGCGCTTCCCGAGCATACGATAACAGCATGTGTTATAGATGAGGACACAGACGGCGCAATTCTGTCTTCGCAAGAAGGCGGTACGGTTACCGGAAGCGGAATATACAAAGAGAACTCTGTCGTTACCTTGACAGCCGCCGCCAAACCCGGATACGAATTCCTGGGCTGGTACCGAGGCGGAATAAGAATCAGTAAAAATCCGGTTTATAAATTCACGGCCTATGAAGACGCCAACAATGGCGACAGAGACAGCGTTGACGGAAAGTTTGTGTATGAAGCCAGATATGTTTTTAAGGGTACGTATGAAGGAGAATTAATAACATTTCCGGTAACATCAAAAGACGGTGCTAAAAATACAGGGATGTTGACAGTACCTGCAAAAACATTCGGCGCAAATGTGAAAATCAGTGTGCAGCAGTATAGCAGGTTCATTTTAGCGCCGGCAGAATCATATGTGAGAGAATTAAGTCATACGAATATAGGCGCGATTATAGACGCGCAGGGAAAGCCTGAAAAGGAGATGGAATTGAGAATACCGTACAATAATTCTGACATAACGGGAATGAATGAAGAGAGTTTAGTAATATCAAGATATGATGAAGAAAAACAGGTGTGGGTACCGTTAAAGTCAAAAGCGGATAAAGATAACAAACAGATAATAGCTTATGTAGATAAAGTATCGATATATGCAATAATGGGAACGGCAAATATTCTGAGAGCGTTTGAGAATATGAAATATTATCCGAACCCATTGCAGCCGTCAAAAGGGCTGAATTATTCCAGAATGCAATTTTCTAATATTCCTCCTGGAACGCATATAAAAATATACACAATGCTGGGGCAGGCGGTGAGAGATTTAGAGGCAGACGCAAGCGGAATGGCAGTATGGGACGGAAAGAATAATGCAGGCGAAAAAGCTGCAAGCGGCGTATATATAGTGTATATGAAAGACGGAGCCGGAAATAAAAAGAGAATCAAAATAGCGGTGGAAAGATGAACGGCAATTACGAATTACGAATGACGAATTACGAATCAACGGCGAACGGCAAAGATAATTATTTTTCTGTTTTGTCTTTGATTCGTAATTGCCTTTTAGCCCTGCTCCTTAGCGCACAATGTTTTGTTTCCGATGCTTATGCCGCTAATCCATTGTCAAATGATCCTGATTTTGTAGTGGGAGTTACGGGTCATCCGGGCTGGGAAGGAAACCCCGCGGCTTTTAGCGGATATGGGTCTAGCGATGCTGATATAGAAAGACAGGTTCACCTGTCAGCTGAAATGGGGGCAAAGATTTACCGTATACATGCGCATGATTTCACCGCAGATATTTTTGAAAGGGTAATCACACTTTGTGAAAGATACGGTATTGAAATTATGGCGCAAGTTAACATCGAATCAGGCGCTACCGTGGCAAATCGATTTAAAGGAAGAGTCAAATACTACCAAGTGAATAATGAGATGGATTCTCAGGCGCTTAAATCGGACGGGTTAGGCGGAACTCAGATAAGCCATTTTTGGATGTCGACAGATACGGAACCTCTGCCTGCGGGGAAGAAATATTTGGATGTTATGATCAACGATGTTATCGATTACATCAAGATAATTCGCGCGGAAGATCCGGACGCGAAGGTCCTGATCAACGGAGGATGGGTACATTACGCTTTTCTTGATTATGCTTTTGAGAGATTCGCAGAAGCCGGCGTTGATATTGATCTGATCGGCTGGGACTGGTATTCCAATATGGAAGGCAACAGGGACGGCTTGTCTCCTGCTGCCATGACTGTCAGAGACGGCTTGAACAGCGTCGCGAAATATATATATGATTGCTACGGTAAGGATATAATAATTTGCGAATACAACATGTCGATTTCGAACTTTGACAAAACAAGTATAACAGGAGCTAATTATGTTCCATTTCTCCCGGGAAACGGAAACGGCAAAATCGATCCTTTCGAGGAAGACAACATGGATACATTAATGGGCACCTATCTGGTTAATAATATTCAATACTTGTATAACAATAGAGCTGAAAATCACATCAAAGGGATTTTGATTTACGAGCTCATAGACGAGCCTGGTCACTTCAACCCGTTTGAAGCAAAATTCGGCATAACATATGCTAAAATTCTCAATTTTAGTCAAAGGCGCTATCAGATATTGGGACCCAAGAAAGCGTATTACGATGTACAAAAACTATTCGGAGGCGGTTTTGTTCCGATACAAAGATTGAATCCTTCCGCCGTACTTCACGAACATACGATAACAGCATCCGTTATAGATGAGGACACAGACGGCACAGTTCTATTCTCGCAAGAAGGCGGTACAGTTGCCGGAAGCGGTATATACAGAGAAAACTCTGTTGTTACACTGACAGCTACCGCCAATCCCGGATACGAATTTCTGGGCTGGTACAGAGGCGGAATAAGAATAAGTAAAACTCCCGTTTATAAATTCACGGCTTATGAGGACGCAAACAATGCCGACAGAGACAGCGCTGAAGGAAAATTTGTATATGAAGCGAGATATGTTTTCAGGGGTGCGTGCGAAGGTTCAGTAATAACGTTTCCGGTAATATCAAAAGACGGCGCTCAAAAGACCGGAATGCTGACAATACCTGCAAAAACATTTGGCGCCGATGTGAAAATCGATGCGCAGCAGTACGTCAGTTTAGTGCCTGCGGCGAAATCGTATGTAAGAGAATTAAGCCGTGCGTATATAGCTGCGATTATAGCCGCGCCGGAAAAGAAACCTGAAAGAGAGATGGAGTTGAGATTACCGTACAATAATTCCGACATAGCCGGAATGAACGAAGACACTTTAGTAATATCAAAATATGACGAAGAAAAAAACATGTGGGTACCGTTAAAGTCAAAAGCGGATAACGTTAACAAACAGATAATAGCTAATATAGATAAATTATCGCTATATGCCATAATGGGAACGACCAATACGGTAAAAGCGTTTGAGGATGTGAAATATTATCCGAACCCGATACAACCGTCGAAGGGTATGAATTATGCAAAGATGAATTTTTCAAATATACCGTCGGGAACGCGCATAAAAATATACACAATGCTGGGGCAGATAGTGAGAGAGTTGGAAGCAGACGCAAGCGGAATGGCAGTCTGGGACGGGAAAAATAATGCAGGTGCAAAAGCAGCCAGCGGAGTGTATATAGCGTACATGGAAGATGGAAACGGAAATAAAAAGAGAATAAAAATAGTGGTGGAAAGATAGAACGGCAATTAACAAATAACAATTATTATTGTTGTGTTTTCGCAAAGCGAAAACCTGTTAATAAGTTTCGCAAGCAAAGCTTGCGAAACTCCGACATTATTAATTGTTCATTGTTCATTGTTATTTGTTATCTGCCGTTAAGTTATTTGTAATAGCTTCTTCCGGGGCGTACTACGATGATTTGTCCTACCTGAAGGTATTTCTTTTTGGAGAGGCCGGGGTTATCTTTATATATTTCTTTCGGCGTTGTTTTGTATTTTGCCGCGATTTTTTCTATATATTCGCCTTTTGCGACTTTATGTTTTATGAATCCCGGAGAAGGATTTAAATCTTTAACCTTTGCTATATTTTCAAGAAATTTAGCTTTTGTCCCGTAAGGTATTTTTAATTCAAACCCGGGATATCCGTGAGGCGTGCACCATGCGTTTAACGCCGGATTAAGCTTCTTTATCTCTTCAACGGTTGTATCGGCGCACTGGGCCGCTATTTTTAAATCTATAACTCTGTCCGTTTTTACCTTATCGTATCTTAACGGTTCGGCAAACTTTAAATCGTCAAATCCGTATTTCTCCAAATTGTTAGCTATTGTTACGGCGGCTATAAACTGCGGAACATATCTTTGGGTTTCTCTGGGAATCGCGTTTCTGTCCGTCATTTCGGTTATATTTGAAGCGTTTGAAAATTTCATGTCGCGCAAAAGTCCGAATTCGCCTCTGTTGTAACCCGCAAGCACAAGATGCCAGTCATTGAGCATTACGTACAGCTCTTTTAAATACAGACATGCCGCTCTCGTAGCTTTTTCGGGGTCTCTTCTTTCATCTATCCAATAATTAATTTGAAGTCCCAGCCCTCTTCCCCTGTGCGCCATTATCTGCCATATTCCGACAGCGCCTGCCGTTGAAATTACGTTATTATTAAATAAACTTTCAATCACGGGAAGCCAGAGCAGTTCTTCGGGAATGTTGAAAGCCTGCAGGTTTTTCAAAATAATTTCCCTGTACATGCCGCTTCTTTCGATGGCAGCTTTAACTCTTTCTTTTGGTTTTCCGGAAGAATAAATTTCTATATATCTTTCGACAAGCGAATTATCTTCGCATTCCATGGGAATGGAATATTTTTCAGGCTCTAAAACCGGGGCGGGCTTATCTATCGCGTAAATTCTTTTGAGTTTCGTTACTATATTGTCAAGATCGTCAAACAGAAAAAAATAAAGACCCGGCTCTATCCCCGCTTTTTCGAGTCTGTTCATAAATAAAGTAAAATACCTTTTTGCTTCTTCGGATTTTCCGTTTTTAAAAGCGTCCACTGCTCTTCTGTAAAGAGCCTCCGCTTCCAAAACCGCGCCCTTTGTTTCATTGTTTGAGGGCGCTCCGGTAATTGCGTTCATAACAAGACCGATCACATGGTCGGTTTCTTCTTCCGGCATTTGCGGGATAATAACTTCAATCGGGTAGTTGATTTCTTTGTCGGTAATATCGCTTTGATTGGTTTTAGCAGGCAGAACGGGAATATTTGCTTTTCCCGCGGCATAAGAAAATTGAATTGCGAAAGATAAAGAAAGTAATATGGATAATACTTTTGCACTGCATTTCATAATACCGATTATTATATCAAAATTAGTTTAAAAAAAGTTGTAAAATTTTCAGAAAGGAGGAAGTTCAGAAGTTTGGCAGCTCAGCAGCTCGGCAAAGACAAAAGATTTGTTGTTGCCGTTACTGAGCTTCTGAGCTGCCGAGCTGCTGAACTTCTGCCTTGTTGCAACTCCGAATATGTTTTTTGTATAATTCACATATTGTGTAAACGAGGTAATATTATGATAAAAGAAGAACTTGAAACAACGGCTTTTTTGGCGAGAATCGAAATTAAAGAAGGCGAGAAAGAGAAATATCTTTCCGATTTAAACGGAATGCTGGACTTGGTTGAAATTATCCGCTCGGCGGATGTTTCAGCCGCCAGGCCTGCAACGCATGTAACCGAGCTTAGAAATGTCTGGAGAGAAGACGTAGTCAGGCCGTGCCCGAAAGAAACTCTTGAACGCATGATTAACTCGGCTCCGCAAAAAGAAGGAACATTCTACAAAGTTCAAAAAGTTATTGAGGCGGAATAGAAAAATGATAAAGGCTATTTACGCGCTTAACGGCGAATTCCACACGGAAAACGATGCCGCAGCCATAGCGGAAATTGTCAATCAAAAACCCGGCATTATATGGGTTGATATTCTTTTGGATAACCACGATTTAAGCAACGAAGAAACCATGCTTTTAACGGAAATATTTAAGTTTCACGAACTTTCGCTGGAAGACTGTCTCTTTCCGCAGTATTACCCCAAAATGGAAGAGTTTGAAAACTATGTTTTCAGCTCGGTGCACGGCATTCAGCTTAAACCGAACTATCTTCAGGAGTTTGACGAAAGCATTTACGAGCTGAACGTTTTTGCGGGCAAAGGCTTTGTGGTTACTGTTCACGCCGAAGAACTTTTTTTCATAGAAACCATTTACGAAAAAGCCAAGGCAAGGCCGCAGATAGAGCTTAAAAGCCTTGCGAATCTAATGTATAATATTTTCAATAAAGTAGTTACCAGTTATGAATTTACGATGGAAAAGATAGACGATAAAATGGACGCTTTGGAAGACATGATTCTTGAAAACCCTCAAAAGAAGCATATGGAGCAGATTCTGGATATTAAAAAAGTCATTCTCGCGATAAGAAAAATAGCGGAGTCGCAGCAGATGGCGTACGTATATTTTACGCGTTCGAACAACAGCATAATAACAAAAGAATATACCGCGTATTTCCGCGATATTTTCTTTCAATGCGCCAGAATCAACCAGTCTATAATAATACGAAGCCAAATGATAAGCAGTCTTCTTGAAGTTTATATGTCCAGCGTTACCGTAAAACTTAATGAAGCAATGAAAATTTTGACGATAATCGCCACGATTGTGATGCCTATTTTTATAATTTCAAGCTATTTCGGAATGAACGTAAAGTTCCCGGAGTATTCATTGTTCGGCGAAGATGGTTCATGGATTTTTGCCATCGCTTTAATGCTTGCGGCAATAATGTGGCTAATAATATATTTTAAAAAGAAAAAATGGTTTTGATGACGGCATATAAAAGGTAACTATTATGGATGAAATTTTAAAAATGACTGTAAAAAATTTGTGCACCCGCATATGCGCGGGAGAAACAAAAAGCGTTGACGCGGTAAAAGCATGTTTTGGCCGCATTAAAGAAACGGACGGAAAAATTAAAGCTTTTTTGATGTTAAACGAAAAAGAAGCTATTGAAAAGGCGGCAAAATCCGACGAACACGCAGCTTCCGGAGCTAGATGCGGCTTTCTCGAAGGCGTTCCGATCGCTATAAAAGACAATATCATGATTAAAAACCAGAAAATGACTGCCGCCTCAAAGTATCTTGAAAACTATATTTCTCCTTATGACGCTGCCGTGATTGAAAAACTTAATAATGCCGGCGCGGTTATAATAGGAAAAACCAATATGGATGAATTCGCGATGGGGTCTTCAACGGAAACTTCCGCTTTTTTGAAAACTGCAAATCCGTGGAATCTTGACTGCGTTCCCGGAGGTTCGTCGGGCGGCAGCGCGGCGGCAGTAGCTTCCGGAATGGTTCATTGCGCTTTGGGCTCCGACACCGGCGGGTCAATAAGACAGCCCGCTTCTTTTTGCGGAGTCGTGGGTTTTAAGCCTTCTTACGGTTTAGTCAGCAGATACGGCGCTTGCGCGCTTGCTTCTTCTTTTGACCAGATAGGAACTTTTTCAAAAACCGTGAAAGATACGGCAATGCTGCTCAGCGTTATAGCCGGCGAAGATTACAGAGATCCTGTCTGCGAACCTTTAAAAGATACCGATTATACCGATGAAATCGACGCTCCGGTTTTGAAAGGGTTAAGAATCGGCGTTCCTAAAGAAATTTATTCTTTCGGCGGCGATGAAGAAATATTTAAAGCTTTTAACGAAGCCGTGAAAAAGCTTGAATTTGAAGGCGCTAAAATAGTTGAAATAAGCATTCCTTCGTATAAATACGTGCCGGCGCTTTATAAAATAATAATGTGCGCGGAAGTTTCGGCGAATATCGCTAAATTTGACGGAATAAGATACGGCTACAGATCTCCGAACGGAATAAGTTTGAATGACGAATATTCAAAATCCAGAGGCGAATCGCTCGGATACGAAGTCAAGAAAAGGATCATTTTCGGAACTTTCGTGCTGTCGGCTAAAAATTATGAAAAATATTATCACACGGCGCAGAAAGTCAGGACAATTCTGATTAACGATACGCATAAAGCGTTTGAAGCCTGCGATGTCATATTTACGCCTACAACCATCGAGAAAGCCGTAAAATTCGGGCAGCCGGTTTCCGAAAATTGCGACATATTTGCAAGCATGAGCAATCTCGGCGGACTGCCGGGCATATCCGTGCCGTGCGGCTTTTCTCGCGACGGCATGCCAATGGGCGTTCACTTTACCGGCCCCAGGCTTTCAGACGCTTTGGTCCTTAAAGCCGCTCATTCTTTTGAAAAGATATCCGAGTGGGATATTACGAAAATTCCGGAAATAAAATAAAGGCAGAAGCTCAGAAGTTCGGCAGCTCAGCAGCTCGGCAACAGCAAAAAACAAAGACAAAGTGACCGGAGCTTCTCTGAGCCGCTGAGCTGCCGAACTTCTGAGCTTCTAAAAAAGGTATAAAAAAATGACTACTTATGAAACGGTTATAGGTCTTGAAGTTCACGCGCAAATTAATAACAAATCAAAAGTTTTTTGCGAGTGTTCAACGGAATTCGGCGCGGAGCCGAATGCCAACACGTGCTGCATATGCACCGCGCAGCCTGGCGCTTTGCCGATATTAAACAAAGCGGCCGTAGAAGCTATCGTTAAAACGGGCCTTGCTATGGATTTTACCATAAACAAACAGTGTATGTTCTCGAGAAAACAGTATTTTTATCCCGATATTTCAAAAAATTATCAGATCACGCAGTTCCAGCCGCCGTTTTGTTCCATGGGAAAACTTAAAATCATTGCTGACGGCAAAGAAAAAATAATTAATATCACAAGAATACATCTTGAAGAAGACGCCGGCAAACTCGTCCACGAAATAGGAAGCAGAGAACTGGATTATTCTCTTCTCGACTTAAACAGAGCCGGAATAGGCCTTATGGAAATCGTTTCCGAACCTGAACTCAGCTCTCCGGAAGAAGCTTACCAGTATTTATCGGAACTTAAAAATATTTTGGAATATCTCGGAACTTCCAACTGCAATATGGAAGAAGGCAGAATGAGATGCGACGCCAATGTCAGCATTCGTCCCGCCGGGCAGAAAGAGTTCGGCACAAGAGTTGAAATTAAAAATATTAATTCTCTTTCCGGAGTGAGAGACGCGATAGCTTACGAAGTTGAAAGGCAGAAAGAAGTGCTGGCGTCAGGCAGAAAACTTTCGCAGGAAACGCGCCTTTGGGAAGCGGAGGAAGGCATAACGAAATCCATGCGTTCAAAAGAAGGCGCGTTGGATTACAGATATTTTCCGGAGCCGGATTTGGTGCCTTTTAATTTGCCGGACTCTTTTATCGATGAACTTCGCTCTCAGCTGCCGGAACTTCCGAAAGCCAGAAAAGCAAGATTTATGGAAGAATACGGCCTTTCCGAATACGACGCGGATTATCTTACGGCCGCAAGAAAAACAGCGGATTATTATGAAGACGCTTTATCTTCAATCGAAGATAAAAAAGCCGGCGCAAAACCTCTTTCAAACTGGCTCTCTACGGAACTCGGCGGAAAACTTAACGCGGCTAAGCTTGAAATATGCGAATCTCCCGTTTCAGCCAAAAATCTTGCCAAACTTGTTTCTTTGATACTTAAAGGAACGATTTCAGGTAAAATAGCAAAAACCGTTTTTGAAGAAATGTTTGAAAAATCAACGGACCCTGAAATAATAATTAAGGAAAAAGGTTTGGTTCAGATATCGGATGAAAGCGCGATTATAAAATTATGCGAAGAAGCCATTGCGGAAAGCCCGAAAGCCGTTGAAGAGTTTAAATCCGGCAAAGAAAGAGCCATAGGAGCAATTGTCGGATTGGTAATGAAAAAGTCAAAAGGCCAGGCAAATCCGCAGGTTGTGAACAAAATTTTGCTGGAAAAATTGAAACAATAAAAAGATGCGAAGATGCGTTGACGAATAAAGGCATGGCAAAAACCAAAAATACCGATAACAAATTTAAATTGTTATCGGTAGTTTTTTTGTTGTATTCAAAATCACCTGCAGTGCCGGTGGGAATGACTACTTTTGCAAAAATTTTTTTATCGCAAAAACATAAAAAAGTGCTATAATAATAGAACCTAATAATTATATATGAATATATACATAAAGACCATTCCAAAGTTATTCAAAAAAGCAGCCGCTTTATCTGCGGCGGTTTTCCTTTTTGCAAATTTTGCGCTTATAAATAAGGAAAATTTAAAATTTGTAATGAGCGGTTTTGGTTATGAAAAAGCTTTTTCCGTACAGCAAAACGCTTTTAATATTTCCGCCCATATAAATAAAACCGCAAATACGATAAGCAGCCTTTTTAAAACAAAAAATTCCATAAACATAACTTCGGCTGACAATAGCAATAAAAATGCCGCTTCACAGGATAGTAAATTTTTAAAGCTGTATCTTCCCGGCGGGACGGTTTTAAATGCCGCCGGTTCGTCTTTGCAGAGTTTGTCGGACTTTTTATGTTTGAACGGATTTTCTGTTTTTAAAATGTATGTAGATCCGGGCGGAGGTCAGCCTCCGGGCAGTTTTACATTGCTTATTTCATATTTTCTTATAATGCTTCTTTTCTTTGCCTCATCGAGAAAAGTGTTTAATAATGTTTTTGCCTATAAAACCGTAAAATACCGGCTTATGATTTAATTAAGCCGGTATTTTTTATTTTACGGAAACAATAACCAATGGAGTAATCTTCAGCGCATGAAAAAAGTATTAGCCGTTATTATCGTTTCAGTTTTTATTTTCAATATATCATCGCAATCGGTTCACGCGATTGCGTTTGAAAATATTTTGCCTCAAACGGCGTATGACATAAACAAAGAGTTTACGGTAAACGCGTACAATACGTCTGCCCAAAATATTGTTTTTTTAATACAGGATTTGCACTGCCATTACAATGTGCAGAATAAAATAGCGTCTTTTCTGGAAAACATCAGCGCGCAGCCCTCTTTCAATAAAATACATATCGAAGGCGCGGCGCAAAACATAGAAACGAGTTTTATTAAAAATCTTCCCGACGACATAAAAACCGTTTTGGTCAAAGATTTATTTTCGCAGGGGAAAATAAGCGGAGCGGAATATTTCTTTTTAATGTCAAAAGAAAAAATACCGCTTTACGGACTTGAAGATAAAGATTTGTATGACGGCAATGCTGTCCGCCTTGAATATATACTTGCCACGCAGGAAAAAGTCGGACAGATAATGGCGGAAATAGAAAAATCGCTAAAGGCTGCGCAGAGAAAAACTCTGAACAATTCCGGCAAAAAAATGCTTTCGATGTTTAAAAAATATGAAAACGGGCAAGTATCGCAGCAAAGATTTTATTCGTATATAGTCAAGCAGGCGGAAAAATCCGGAATAGACGCAGAAAAATATGCATTAATAAAAAATATCGGCAGTCTTCCGAAAAAAATAAATTACGGAAAAATTCAAAAAGATTTGCAGCGGTATATGGAAGAAGCCAAAACGGTTTTGCCTTATTCTGCATACAAAGAACTGAATGATAAAAATATTCTGGACAAAATTGCCGGCATAAGCGTAGCATACGGCATAGATTTAAATAAGTTCGCGGCATTGCGGGAGTACTTGAAAATACATGAGTCCGGCGCGAAAGTTGACCCGCTAAAAGTATATGAAGAAGAAAGAAAACTTTTAAATGATTTGCTTATACACGGATCCGAGCGCGAAAACATAGAGATAATAATATTAAGCCTTGCGGCGGAAAAGCTGAAAAACTTTATGGCAAATAAAGGAACGGAAGCCGACTACAGATATATCAGAGATTTTAAAATAGAGCATTTGGGAAAACTTTGGAACAAGTATTTAGACAAAGAACTATTTGAAAAACTTCTGCCATATGTAAAAATATACGAAAGTTATTATGAAGTAAATGACGCAAGAAACGCCGGATTTGTCGGTAAAATCATCGCCGGATTTGAGGTCGTACCCCCCCCC
>JGI24705J35276_12238320_pt1 | contig 19283 bp, 18 predicted proteins | sample TergutNt197P4_FD_35276 | JGI IMG/M metagenome (IMG submission 35276) | reverse complement strand
AGGCGATGCTGCGCAAGGTTGCCAAACGCACGGTAGACGGGCTGTGTGGCAGGAAATTGGGAGACTTGTTGATACGGTTTCGGCCAACGAATGCAGGAATTACTTCAAAGCGGCCGGGTGTGCCTGTGATTAAAGCGAAAATGCCCTAGTATAATTTACGGATAAATTTTTGAGGCTTGCCGCCAGTCATCGCTTTGGAAATCTCCGCCGCCCGATCACGCACGTCTTCACCCAACGCTTGGATTGACGCTTTGCTAAACTGGGCACCGATGCCGACCGAGCTAATGGCCATGAGAGGGTGGTCTTCAGCATCCAGCACGGCGGCCGATACGGTCGTAACCCCTTTCGAGAAATGGCCTTCATCGATCGCATAGCCTAGCTTGCGGGCCTGCTCAACTTCAGCCAAGTAATTTTCGAAGCTCAGCGGTCTCTCCCAGCGCATTTCGCTGAAGCGTCTTCGCAGTTCCGATGCGCTGAGGTGGGAGTGGGCAGCCATCGCACGCCCCAGTGCAGCGACGTACATGGGCAGGCGCTGGCCGATACTCATGTGCACACGGATTGCCGCTTCGTTGTCCGCGCGGTCGATCAAGACCACGCGCTCACTGGTCATGCGCTGCCACAAAGTGACCGTGACCCGATGGCGCAGCGAAATCTCTTCGAGATGCGGATGGATCATGCGCACATAGGCGTTCTGCTCCAAGGCCCCCTTGGCTAGTTCGACAAGCCCGAGCCCGGTTTCGTAGGTCTTGGTCGCCTCGTCGAAATGAACCAGATCCTCATGCACTAACGTCTTCAGAATGTTGAAGCAGGTGCTTGAATTCAGACCGAGTTCGCGCGCGATGCGACTGACGCCCTGAGGCCCATTGGACGTCGACAAATAGCGGAGCACACTTAGACCATTGCATAGTGCACCGACAAGTTTTTCTGGGGGCACAGTGTGAGGCATTGCCGAAGTCGAATCATTAAGATACCCGATTCTAGAGCGTTGTCGAACTTTCGACGACAAAACAGCAATCTGCTGAAAATTTAGGGCACCGGTGAACAGGTCCACCGCTGACTGAGCGATTGCGTTGTGATGAGATGAAGCAACAGACCTTTTCTGCTTTGCAAGACAAGGTTTCCACTCTGTAGTGGTGCGCCGATATTGCTCGAATCCGCTGCCTTGATCGGTCGCGACGGCCCCAAGGACACAGACTTTTGTCTTGTAACGCTTCTTTCCAATGTCAGTTCCGACAAACACCTAGTCGTGGCGCGTGACCAGCGTATCGAGTGCCCAAGCTTCGTCGGCGCGCAGCGCCAACGGGTTGATCTCGACTTGGACGAGGCCGCGCTGTCCGAGGAACCAGTCGCACAGATCAACGATCCGGCGCGCAAGAGCTGGAATATCTACTGCCGACCGTCCGCGGAACCCCCCCAACATGCGGGCCGAGCGCAGACTGCGCAGCATCGCTTCTACCTGTATGGCATTTAGCGGTAGCAGGCGCGTAGCGACATCAGCGTCGAGTTCGACTTCGATGCCGCCGCGGGCTAGAGTGAGTGTCGCACCGAAGCGCATGTCGCGCCGCAGGCCTAGCAGCAACTCATGGTCCATTGACACCATCTGTTCCACCAGCACACCCTGTACGTCGATCCGCAGATCGCGTCCCACTTGGCGCAAGCGCTCGATTGCTTCAGTCAACGCTTGATCCGAACCGATTCGCAAGATCACGCCACCCGCATCGCTCTTGTGCAGTAATTCAGTCGATTGCAACTTCGCGACCATGGGTGTGCTGGTGGCCAACAACGGGATAGGTTCGTCGGGCGCGATCAGCCGCCCTTGCGGAATGCGGATGCCCTGCTGTGTCCGCAGCAACTGCTTGCCGTCCCACTCGCTCAGGTGGCGCCGCACCTTGCCGAGGACAGGTACCTCGGAAGGCAGCAGCGCCCAGTATGCTTCGGATTGCAGTTCAGCGATACGCGTGGCCGCTGCCAGTGCACGGATGGCCTGCGGGATGTCGGCGTAAACGGGAAGTTGCGCCGCTTCCAGTGCGGCGACAGATTTCGGAAGAGCACCCATCCACACCACCACGACTGGCCGGCGGATGGCGTGACGCGCGCTGACCAGCGCATCCGTGAAAGCATGCGCGATGCTGTGCATCAACCCGACGAATAGCACAATAGCATCAATGCCGGGATCCGCAGCGACGGCTGCCAACGCTTGGGAGATGCTGGCTGTGTTCTGCACCACGTTGCCGGTCAGGTCGAGCGGGTTGCTTGGGCTTGCGAAGACGGGCAACACTGACTTGAGCGCCACGCGAGTCGATTCATCGAATGCGGGAGTCGAAAGGCCCAGCGATTCAGCCTCGTCGGCGATCAACACGCCGGCGCCACCAGAGACTGACATCACGGCCAAGCGCCGTCCATTCGGCACGCTGCCGAACAAGAACAGCCGCGCCACGTCGATCATCGACGACAGTGAATCGACACGCAGCGCGCCGTGCTGTGCCAAGCAGGCGTCGTACAGCGAATCATTACCGGCTAGCGCGCCGGTGTGCGATGCGGCGGCCTGCGCGCCGGCCTGCGAACGACCGGACTTGATGGCAATCACCGGTTTACCGACTGCGGCGGCGCGCTGCAGCGCACGGCGAAATCCGATGCTGTCACGAATGTCTTCGAGATATAGTCCAATTACGCGTGTGTCGGGATCGTCGACCAAAAAGTCGATCGCCTCGCCAGCATCAATGTCGCATTCGTTGCCGGTGGTGATCCAGTGACTGAAGCCGAGTTTGGTGCGCAGCACGATATCGAGCCAGTAGGCGCCAAGCGCGCCGCTTTGGCTGACAAAGGCAAAATGGCCGGCTTGCAACGGCGTTTCTTCGAGCGCGGTGGTGAAGGATGCGATCAGGCCGGTTGCCGCATTGACCGCGCCCAAGCAGTTGGGGCCGAGAATAGCGATGCCGTGCGTACACGCCAGATTACGCAACCTGTCTTGCAGCCTGCGGCCTTCGATACTGGTTTCAGCGAAGCCTGAGGAGAAGATTACGAAGGTCTGAACGCCAGCCGCAATGCCTTCGCGCACCGCGTCTTCGACTTGCGCTGCCGGCGTGCCGACGATCGCGAGGTCCACCGGTTGACCGATTGCCTGAAGTGAGGGATACGACTTCAGCCCCTGCACTTCAGTGCGGACCGGATTGATGGGATACAGCATACCTGTATAGCCGCGCGCCAACATGTAGGCCAGTGGTCGGCCAGTGATCTTGGCCGGGTCGGACGAGGCTCCGACGATGGCCACGCTGCGTGCTTGCAACAAACGGTTCAGACGGTTCATTTCAGGTTCTTACCAATTTGTCGTGCGCTCGCAGTACCGGCTCTGCCGGGACGCTGGGTATGCACACTCAGGAGGAAGCACCGAAGATGCATGGTGGGTGTTATTTCAATCAAGCTTCATCCCCGCAGTCTTGACTGCCACGGCATAGCGTTTAATTTCCGCTTCCATGAATTTGCCCGAAGGTTCGGGTAGCGCGCCAATCGGCTCGATCCCCATATTAGCTAGGCGCTGACGCACCTCGGGTTCATTGAAGGTCTGACTCACCGTCTCGCCGATTTTGTCCACCACCTCCTTCGGCGTCCCGCTACGTACCACCAGCGCGAGCCAGGAACTGCCAGCAAAGTTCGGGATCCCCGACTCTGCGAAGGTCGGCACGTTCGGTAACGCCGACAACCGCGTGGCACTGGTTGAGGCCAGCGCGGTGAGCTTGCCATCGATTACCAGCGGTGTCGCGGTGAGTGCGTCGACGAACATGCAGGTCAGTGAACCGCCCATCACGTCGGCCATCGCCTGCGCGCTGCCCTTGTAGGGCACGTGGGCCAGTTTTATGCCGGCTGCGGTATTGAACAGTTCCAGCGAGAGATGGTTCGATTGGCCGTTGCCCGCTGAACCACAACTCAGTTCGTTGGGCTTGGCTTTGGCGAGCGCAATGAATTCCTGCACGGTACGCGCCGGCACCGACGGATTAACTACCAGCAGATTAGTGACGTTGACGGCATGCGAAACCGTGGTGAAGTCACGTAGCGTGTCGTACGGCATCGTGGTGTAAACACTTGGGTTGATGGCATGGCTGGTAGCAACCATCCCCAGTAGGTAGCCATCAGCTGGGACACGCAGTAGCGTTTGCGTGCCGATCAGCCCGCCCGCGCCGGGCTGGTTCTGCGGTATTACCGGCTGCCCCATTTTTTCAAGGCCGTGCGCGACGATACGACCCACCACATCGAGGATCCCGCCCGGTGTGGAGGCGATCATTACCGTCACTGGTTTGGTCGGATAAAGGTCGGCAGCGATGGCACTTGGTGACGCGGCGCAGGCGAGGGTGGCGACGGTCAGCGCGGCCCAAGCTTTTTTGGGTTTCTGGGGGGGCATTTCTTTGTCTCCTTTGGTGGTTGAGGAAATTGGATTTAGGCGAATCAGCTCACCGATAAACCCAGTCGACGGGCAATGGCCCGCTGCTGAATTTCGACACTGCCCACGGTGACTGGCGCAACCAGCGCATCCATAGCCCAGCGCATGGCTGGCAGCTCGGACGTCAGGCCCCAACCGCCGGCGGTATGCAACACAGTCTGAGTGACGCGCACCACGGCTTGGGTGGCGTGCAGTTTGGCGGTGGAGACGTCAAGGATCACGTCTGCGAGCGGGACTCCGCTGTCCCATCGCTCGGCCGCGTGATACGTCAGGCGGCGCGAGGCCTCGACGTCCACGTGCGCCTGCGCCAGCGCAAAGGCGATCGACTGGTTGGTGCCGATCGGCTGGCCGAACTGGTGTCGCGTGGCAGCGTAGTCGAGCGCCCAGTCGAGCGCGGTTTGCATGTGACCGAGCCAGCGCGCCGCTACCATAATGCGCTCGCGGTTGAAACCGGCCATGATTTCCGCGAAGCCGGCTTCGAGTTGGGTATTCGCCGGCACACGGGCTTGATTGAACGTTACGCGGAAAGTCGGCGCAGGCCGGTTCACGTAGGTGTCGATCTGGCTGGTTTCGATGCCCGAAGTGTGGCGTTCAACGGCAAAGAAGCGCATGCCGTGACGGCCCTGCGACGGATCGGTTTGCGCCAATGTCACCAGAATATCGGCATCACCACCGAGCGTGATGAAGGACTTGATGCCGTCCAACACCCAGTGGTCGCCGTCACGTACAGCGCGGGTGCAGACGTTCTGAATGTCGTTGCCGGCATCGGGTTCTGTGATCGTGATGGCGACCAAGCACTCGCCTTTGATGTTGCGCCGTGCCAGTTCGCGGTGTTGTGGTGCGCCGTGCTCATAGAGGATCGAACCAGCCACGTTCTGCACCAGCACCGCGACAGCGAGGTTCGGGTTGACCTTGGACAACTCTTCCAGCACGATAGCTTCCTCATAGGCGCCGAGCGCGGCACCGCCCACGCTTTCCGGCGCGGTGATACCGATCAGGCCGGCGCGCGCCGCAGCCGCGTATAACTCGCGCGGGAATCGCTTTTCGTCGTCGGCCTGGCGCCAGCGCGGGCCGATCTCACGCTCGGCGAAGGCGCGACACATGTCTCGGAAGGCCACGCGATCGACCGAGTTGACGGGGATGGGACGAGGTTGTCTGTTATTCATTGTCGGTTCCGTTGCAAAAATTCTCAATAGAGATTATTATTCATAATAAAGAATAGTGCAAGCACCCTTGCATGCCTTGATGAAAGCTTTCATGATTTCGGCCGATCCCTCTCTCCTAATCGACGATCGCACGCTTGGCGTGCGCACCTTGACGCTGAACCGCACTGCCAAGGCAAATGCGCTCACAGCAGCCCTGATGGAAACATTGGCCGCAGCGCTGGCGCAAGCAAACGACGATAACGATGGTGACGAGGTGTTAGTGTTACGCAGCGCCTCGCCCCGGCTGTTCTGCGCCGGGGCCGACATCTCGGAATTCATGGCCGGAGATGCGGCCTTGGCAGCCCAGGAACGTGCGCTACTGAGCCTGATCCGCCAGCTCGCGTATTGCCCTGCACCATTGGTAGCGGTGGCCCGCGGCAAAGCATCGGGCGCCGGTGCGATCCTGTTGTCGCTGGCTGATGTGGTTATTGCAGCGGAGGACTTGGAGATCGACTGCCCCGAAATTCGCTTCGGCATGTATCCCGTCATCGTTGAGGCAGTGCTGCAAGACCGCCTGCCGCCTGCCTTGGCAGCTCGGCTGTGCCTGACCGGCGAGTCGCTTGTCGCCCGTGAGGCGGCGCGTCTTGGACTCGTAACAGACGTACTGGCGGTTGAAGGCTTCGAGTTTGCGGCAACACAACGCCTAACGGGCTATCTTGAACGCCGGGAGGCGCTGCGGATCGCGCGCCGCAGTCGTTTGCAAATCCGGCCCGCAACTGAACTGATACAGCATGTCGAGCGTGTGACGCCGCTGATGGCAGAAAACTTCAGTCGGCCCGGTGTCCGCGAGCGCATCGCGACCTACCTTGCCGGCCTGCGCAACGCGGGATGAGCGGAACGTCCTCCTTGACCAAGCAATTTGTTCTCACTAAAATTTCCGATAGCGAATTAAATTCGTAATGTAGAATATCAAACGATCACCTAGGAGATTCGATGAGCTTGAGCTTTGCCTTCACCCCCGAACACGAAGCGGTGCGCGAAACGGTCCGCCGACTGTGCCGCGACGAACTGTCTGCGCTGGTCGCGGACGCAGAAGACGAAGAGGTGTTTCCGCGCCACGTCTTCAAGCGCTGGGGAGAACTTGGCCTATTGGGTGTGCGTTACCCCGAAGCTGACGGGGGCAGCGGGCTCGACAAAGTGAGTGACTGCATCGTGCGCGAGGAACTGAGCTACCTGAGCCAAAGCTTCGCCTCGTCTTGGTCGGCTCACACGCACTTGGGCATTTGGCCGATTTGGCGTGTCGGCACGTCGGTTCAGCGCGCGCGATTCTTCGCCCCTGCGATAGTCGGCAACAAGATCGCGGGCTTTGGCCTAAGCGAGCCTGATGGCGGCTCCAATGTCCGTGCATTGAAAACGCGCGCCGAAAAAGTCCAAGGTGGCTGGAATCTCTATGGCAGCAAGCTCTACATTACCAACGCGCCAATAGCCGACTTCCTGCTTGTGGCAGCGCGCACTCGGCCCGATCTGACACCCGAGGCCATCAGCATGTTCATCGTCGAGTTGCCGAACCCGGGCTTCGACATTCACAAGCTGCGCAAGGAGGGTATCCGCGCCTCCGAGACTGGCCTGATTCACATTGAGGGTGCCTTCGTGCCTGACGACTGCTTGCTCGGCGGCCAAGAGGGAACCTACCCGGTAATCCTGGAATCACTGAGCGAGAACCGCGTGGCCGTCGCGGCCAATGCCATCGGCATGGCGCGCGCGGCCTTCGATGCCGCCAAGTCCTACGCCGACGAACGCATCGTCGCGAACAAGCGGATTGGCGACTATCAAGCCATCGCCCACAAGCTGGCCGAGATGTCGGCCCAGATCGAGGCGGCGCGCTGGTTTGTCTACTACGGTGCTTGGCGCGTTGACCAAGGTACGCTCGACGGGGCCACCGCCGCGCGCGTCAAACTGGTGGCCAGCGAGACCGCAGTGTCGGTGAGCGAGCAAGCGATCCGTATTCTCGGCGGCGCAGGGATTATGCGCGAGTACCCAGTGGGCCGGATTCATCGTGATGCGCTGGTGTACGTGATCGGCGAGGGCACCAGCGAAATCCAGAAAAACATCATCGCCCGCGAGCTAGGGTTCAAGCCATGAGCAACTACGTTCTGCGCGAGCGCCACGGCGCTACCTTGGTCATCCGTATCAACCGGCCGGAGCGACGCAACGCTTTCGACCTCGATGTCCGCGAGGGCATCGCCAAGGCGGTGTATGAAGCGCGCGACGACGAAGATGTGCGCGCCGTCATCATCACCGGCGCTGACGGCGTATTTTGCGCTGGCGGCGACCTGAAGTCGTTGTCGGCCAACAAGCGTCCGATCTTCAAGGATCGTGACCGCATCCGTCGGTTGCATCCCTGGTTCCGCGAACTGGTTAACCTGGAGAAGCCGGTGATTGCCGCAGTGGACGGTCCCGCTTTCGGCGCCGGCTTCAACCTTGCGCTGGCTTGCGACTTTATCATTGGAACACCGCGCACACGTTTTTGCGCAGTGTTCGGACGCATCGGCTTGGTGCCCGATTTGGGCGGATTCTTCCTGCTGCCGCGCATCGTGGGCCTGCAACGCGCCAAGGACTTGGTTTTCTCGGCGCGTGAAGTGGATGCACAAGAGGCGCAGAGCTTGGGCATCATGATCCGCAGCGTGACGCCCGATCGCTTAATGGAGGAGGCGCTGGCTTTTGCCGAGCGCTACCACCGCGCATCGACCGAGGCGCTGGGCATCGCCAAAAATATCCTCAATCGCTCTTTCAACCTCGACCAGGATACGTTGGCCGAGTTGGAGTCCAGCGCGCAGGCACTGGCGCTGCACACCGCCTACCATGACGAGGCGGTGGCGAATTTTCTCGGAAAGCGTCCGTTGGCTTTCAAGGGCGGAGAGCACACGTGACGATGAATGCGTTTATCACTGGCGCCTTCGATACTCCGGTGGGCCAATTGCCTGGCAGCAGTTGCATGGGCTTGCACGCGCAGGCCGCCATGGGCGCGGTGGCCGATGCCGGCTTGCGGCTGGCCGACGTCGACGGCGTTCTGTGTGCCTACTCGTTCACCCAGCCGCACCTGATGCTGGCTTCGGTGTTCTGCGAGTACCTCGGCATCCATCCCGGCTATTGCGCCGCCATCCAAGCTGGTGGCGCCAGCGCCTGCATCATGGTCATGCAGGCGGCGGCGCTGGTTGCCAGCGGGCAGTGCCACCACGTACTGGTAGTTACCGGCGACAACCGCCTAAGCGGGATGTCGCGCGATGGTGCCGTCGCCGCGCTGGCCGAAGTGGGGCATCCGCAGTTCGAACGACCCTTTGGCATCACTGTCCCAGCCTCTTACGCACTGGTGGCGCAGCGCTACATGCACGAATACGGCGCCACCTCGGCACAACTGGCAGCTATCGCGGTAGAGCACCGCCGTCATGCGGGGCGCCACCCGAAGGCACACAAGCGCGAAGCCATCACCGTCGAAGATGTGTTGGCATCAAAAGAAATTGCTTCGCCTCTGCGAATGCTCGATTGCTGTCTAATCTCCGATGGCGGGGCTGCCTTGGTGATTAGCAGTCGGGCCGCTGCCGCTAATGCGCCCGGTCGCCCGGTCGAGATCCTGGGCGCCGGGCAGGGTCATACCCACGAACACATCGTCGTGGCACCCAGCTTCACCGATTTCGGCTGTAAAGCTTCGTCAGTTACCGCTTTCGGGCGCGCCGGCGTAACGCCAGCCGACATCGACGTGGCGCAAATCTACGATTCGTTCACTATCACGCTGCTGGTCGAACTGGAGTCAATTGGCTTTTTCGAGCGCGGCGAAGCTGGCTTAGCCGCTGAACGCGGCGAATTGGGTCTGGGCGGCCGACTCCCCTGCAACACGCATGGCGGCCTCCTGTCATACGGGCACTCCGGTGCTGCCGGTGGGATGTTCCATGCGGTTGAGGCCGTGCACCAGTTACGTGGCCATGCCGAGGCGAGGCAAGTCAAAGACGCAAAGCTGGCTTTCGTTCACGGCGATGGTGGCATCCTGTCTGCCCACTGCTCTCTTGTTCTTGGAGTTGATTAATGACTCGCTTTCCTTCCCCCGCTGCTACGGAAACGAAGCCATTCTGGGACGGCTGCGCGCTCGGCGTTGTGCGCTATCAATTCTGCGCCGAGTGCGGTCATGTGCAATTGATCCCGCAGTCTCTGTGCGCGAAGTGTCAGGGCGCAAGACTCGAATGGAAAGACTCCCGCGGCTTGGGTCACATCCTCAGCTACACCGTCGTCCATCGGGCGCCCACACCGGTTTTCCGGGAAGAAGTTCCTTATGCGATCGCCGTGATCGACATGGACGAAGGCTTCCGTCTCATGACCAACGTGGCAGGCGGTGGTTCAACGCCGCTGGCCATCGGCCAGCGCATGCGCATCGACTTCAGGAACGTCGAGGGTGTGATGCTGCCTCATGCGGAGACGTGCAAATGAAACCGCCGATCCTGTTCGAGCACTTTCAGACTGGTTGTGTGATGGGCGGAATCGTGCAGCCCTGCACTTCCGCGATGACACGTTCTCTGCGCGAGATTTTCGGGAGCAGGGGTTCGAGCGACATGGCAGAAGGCGCCGCCATCGGTGTGGCGATGATGATGCGTGGCTACTTGGGAGTAGTGACGCCGCGCCCACCCGGCAATGTGCATGTCCGGCAGCGCTTCGTCTTGCACGCCGCGCCGTGCGAAGCCGAGCCGATCCGAACGGTAGTCACCTGCTTGTCCAAGGAAATCAGGCGCGAGCGCCGCCACGTCAAGCTCGATGTGCGTGGCACCGGCGCGGATGGGCGGGCAATCTACACAGGCATTCTCAACCTGATTTGGGCGGCATGATGAACGTTGCGCTCCAGACCGTGCAGTTGACGGCGGATCGACAGGTGATTCGCGCCTATGGCGAACTCACGGACGACTTGAACCCCATTCACCTCGACCCGGGCTTCGCCGCAAACACCCCGATGGGGCGTTGCATCGCACACGGGACGATGTCGATCTGCCTTCTTTGGCAATCGCTGTTTCGCAGTATCGAACTTGAAGCCGATCAACACATCGATCTGGACGTTCGCTTCGTTAAACCCATTTTTGTGGGCGAGACGATTTGTGCCGGAGGTAAGCTGTTAAGCGACGGCGGCGGCTATGCGGTTTGGGTGCGCGGCACCGATGGCATTGATCGCGTGACGGGGACGGCACGCGTGCTGACAGGAACTGAACCGACATGACGCGGAAAGCATCAACCATCGCCAAGGCGAAGGAGCTGCGACTCCTGTCGCTCTACCGGACGATGTGCCTCGTGCGCGAAGTGGAACTGGCGCTTAGCCGCCTCTTCGCCAACAGCGAGGTGCCCGGCTTCATTCACCTGAGCCTCGGCCAAGAAGCCATCTCAGCAGGCGTGGCGGCAGCCTTGCAGCCGCAGGACACACTCGCGACGACGCATCGGGGCCACGGCCATGTGCTGGCCCGCGGTATCGCTCTCGAAGGCTTTTTCAAGGAGATCATGGGCCGCGGCGGCGGCCTGTGCAAAGGCCGGGGCGGCTCGATCCACGTCGCCGATCTGAGACTGGGCATCTTGGGTGCCAACGGGATCGTCGGCGCGGGGATTCCGATCGCCATGGGAAGCGCGCTGGCTCATGCGACGCGCAAGACGGGCGGGGTGGCTGTCTCCTTCTTCGGTGACGGCGCAATGGCCGAAGGCGTCCTGCACGAGACCATGAACATGGCAGCGCTCTGGAAGCTTCCGCTGCTGCTGGTGTGCGAGAACAACGGCTGGTCCGAGTTCTCCCCGACTTCGCGCCAGTTCACCGCGCAGCTCGAATCGCTGGCAGCGGCATTCGGCATCGCCTATCAAAAAGTGGATGGAAACGATGCGCTTGCCGTTGCCGATGCGGCACTCGATGCTACTGCAGCGCTTCGCGCGGGCAAAGGCCCCTTCGTGCTCGAGTGCAGCACGTATCGGGTGCGCGGTCACTACGAAGGGGATCCACAGAAGTACCGCGATGCCGTCGAGTTGGAGGGTCTTGCGGCAAAGGATCCACTGACCCGCTTGCGCACCCGGCTGCGCGAAGTGTCCATGGATGCCGAGGAGGCGGACCTTATCGACCGCGAGACGCGTGTACTTGTCGAAGCGGCGATCGGCGCTGCGCGTGCGGATGCCCTACCCGTTTTTGCCGATGCTGTAACGGACGTCTACACCGTTGCCATCGAGGAGTTCCAGTCATGAGCGAGACGGAAATGCGCTACGTGCAGGCCGTTGCGCAAGCCCTGCGCGATAGCATGGAGCAAGACGAGCGAGTGATTCTGCTCGGCGAGGACATCGCGGCCGCTGGCGGTTCGTTCAAGGCCACGCGTGGCCTGCTTGAGGTCTTTGGCCCGGAACGCGTACGCGACACACCAATCTCGGAAGCCTCAATCGTCTCCGCTGCGGTGGGCGCTGCGCTGACAGGTTTGCGACCGGTGGTCGAAATCATGTTCATGGACTTTGTCACGCTTGCCATGGACGCGCTTGTCAACCAAGCCGCCAAGGCCCGCTTCATGTTCGGTGGTCAAGGCAGTGTGCCGATGGTTCTTCGCACGCCGCACGGCGGTGGCCTGAGCGCGGGACCGCAGCACTCGCAATGCCTCGAAGCCTGGCTTGCGCACGTGCCAGGCCTGAAGGTGGTCTGCCCTTCGAGTTCTCAGGATGCCTATGCGTTGCTAAGGGCCGCTATCGCAGACCCGGATCCGGTGATAGTGGTTGAGCACAAGGGCTTGTATGCACACAAGGGTCTGGTCGAGCCGGTCGTTGGCCGCATCGGTAAAGCGAGCGTCGTACGCACCGGGTGCGATCTCACGCTCGTGAGCTACGGTGCCACGGTCGCCACCTGTCTCCACGCGGCATCGGCGCTGACTAGCGAGGGGGTGGAGGCGGAGGTCATTGATCTACGTTCGATTCAGCCTTGGGACCGCCAAACCGTGCTCTCCTCGCTGTCGCGCACACATCGAGCCGTCGTGGTGCACGAGGCCGTCACTGCCTTCGGCGTGGGAGCCGAGATCGCTGCAACGCTGTCCGACGAAGGTTTCGATGAACTCGATGCCCCGGTGCTGCGTGTCGGCGCCCCCTTCATGCCAGTGCCCTTCTCCAGTTCGCTGGAACAGGGTTACGCCATTGATGCCGGGGCGGTAATCGCCGCAGCCCGTAAAACGCTCTACTAAGAACCGAAAAGGAGAACTCATGAACGACCATTCTTTCGTGCTGCGCGAACGCCGCGGCGCCATCGGCCTGCTCACGATCAATCGTCCAAAGACGCTCAATGCGCTCGACATTCAGACCTTGTTGGAACTCGAGTCGGCGCTGACCGAGTTCGAACGCGACGACGCCATTCGGGTCATTGTGTTGACCGGTGCTGGCGAGCGCGCGTTCGTCGCCGGCGGCGACATCGCCGACTTGGACGTCCGCCAAGGTTTGGCGCACTACCAAGAATTCGCCGAAGTCGTCCATCGCGTCTTCAGACGCTTCGAGGTAAGCGACAAACCCACCGTCGGCGCGATCAACGGCTGGGCTTTGGGCGGCGGCACTGAGTTGCTGCTGGCGCTCGACATTCGTCTCGTGGCATCCGAGGCGAAACTCGGTCTACCGGAGATCACGCTCGGCTTGTTTCCGGGCGCTGGCGGAACGCAGCGCCTGATCCGACAGATTCCCTTGTGCCGGGCCAAGGAAATGATGTTCTGCGGTGAACAGATCACAGCCGGGGAAGCCATCTCGCTGGGACTGTGCAACCGGGAGGTCCCGCGCGAAAAATTGCTGGACGAAGCGTTCGGGGTGGCCGAAAAAATTGCGGCAAAATCGCCACTTACGCTCAAATTGCTCAAGCGTACGCTGCGTGACGGACTCGAAATGCCATTGCCTGCCGCGCTCACGCATGAGCAGGCGATGATCGGCTTGGTGCTCGACAGCGCCGACGCGCACGAAGGATGCCGCGCGTTTCTCGAAAAGCGCGCGGCCCATTTCACGGGACGCTGAAGCGATGCCGCGTGAATTGCTGCTACCCAAGCTCGGCCTCACGATGAGTGAGGGATCGCTGGTTGAATGGCTCGTGAAGCCCGGTGAGCGATTCCGGGCAGGCCAGAGCCTCTTTGTCATCGAATCCGAAAAAGCGGCTGTAGAAATTCCAGCCGAAACCGATGGACGTTTGCTCGACGTCGTCGTCGAGTTGGGCGTCGTCGTGCCGGTGGGAACGGTAGTTGGCCACTGGGACAATGAAAATGCCGAGGCAACCGCGCTTGCTTCGGCGGCCGAGAAATTTGAACGTACTGCCGATATCCCACGAGTGCGATCCACACCACTTGCCCGTCGCCTCGCGCACGAGCGCGGTATCGAACTTGCGGGACTGAAAGGAACAGGGCCACTTGGACGCATCCGTACCCGCGATCTGCCCGACGCGAATCCTGCGCCGCAGGCCAAGAAAGCGGCAGCCGAGATACCGGCCGCCTTATGTGCGACGGTTTTACCCGCGAGCGGTGCCGACACCTCGCTGAGCCAAGGCCAGTTGCGACCCGCAACTGCCATTGAGCAAACAATCGCCCGCCGTCTTGTGGCCGCCAAACAGGAAATCCCGCACTTCTATCTCGCGGTGGAAGCTGAAGTCTCCGTACTCCAAAAGCTGCGTGCCGAACTCAATGCCGCGCAGACAGAATTGCGATTCACCCTCAATCACTTCATCGTGGCCGCCGTTGGCCGCGCCTTGGCCGACATGCCTGAAGTGAACTGCGTGTGGACCCCAAAAGGCCTGCTGTGCATGAACACCTCGGATGTTGGCGTTGCCGTTCATTCCGAACGCGGCCTGACAGTGCCGGTATTGAGCGACGTCGGACGACGAACGCTGTCCCAAGTGGCGCGCGATGCGTCAACCGCGATCACCCGCGCGCAGGCCGGGCGCTTGACCGCGCAGGAGATGGCCGGCGGTTCGATTACGGTCTCGAACGCAGGCATGCATGACGTGACCTACATGGCTTCGATTATCAACCCGGGCCAATCGATGATCTTGGGCGTTGGCAGCGTACGCGGCGCGTTCCGCCCCGGAGAGGACGATGCGCCGGTGTTGTGCCGTGAACTCGGCATGGTGCTGTCTGCCGATCACCGTGTGCTCGACGGCGTGACCGCACTCAAATTTCTCAAGCACATTGTCACGCTTCTTGAGCAGCCTTTGGTGCTGTGCGTCGCCTGATGGATCAGGGCTTCGACAACAGCATCAAGGTCGACTAGCCAGTTCGAAGACTTTTCCCGGAGTAAATAATGGATTTCAGACTGAACGAAGAACAGCGCATGATGATCGACTCCGCTCGCCAGATTGGCGGTCGCTTCGGTCTGGAATACTGGCGCAAGCACGATGCCGCCAAGGCCTTTCCTGCCGAGTATTGGAAAGCGGTTTGCAACGCCGGCCTATGCGGCATCGCGCTGCCAAGCGAACATGGTGGCAGCGGTCTCGGCATGATGGAGATGTCCCTGATCGTGGAAAGCCTTGCCACCATGGGCGGTGGGTCCACGGTCGGCCAGTTGTTCATGATCAACCCGATCTTCGGCGGCGTCTCGATCTCGCGATTTGGCAATGAGAAGATGAAATCCGAGTTGCTCCCGAAAATCATCAACGGCGAGATCAATTGCTGCATGGCGCTGACCGAGCCGGATGCCGGGACGAACACGCTGGAAATCAAATCCTTCGCATCGGCGGATGGTAACGGCTGGCGCCTCAACGGGCGGAAAATCTGGATCACAGGCGTCGAAGCGGCGAACAAGATGCTGGTAATCGCGCGCACGAAAAAGCTCGCTGATTCCACATCCCGCACTGATGGCTTGTCGATGTTCATGATCGACGTCAAGAGAGAAGGTCTCGCGCACACACCAATCGACAAGCTCGGGACATGCACACTCGATTCCAGCAGCGTGTTCTTCGACAACGTGCACATCGGTTGCGACGAATTGATCGGAACACTGCATAAGGGCTGGCGTGAATTGCTGGACGTGCTCAACACGGAACGCATCGTCACCACGGCCGCCTTGGTGGGCACCGGCGAACTCGCGATTCGCCTCGCAGTGGGCTACGCCAATGATCGCAAGGTCTTCGGCGACAAGCCAATCAGCGCCTACCAAGGCTTGCAGTTTCCGCTCGCGCAGTGCCACGTCGAGGTGGAATCTGCGCGCCTTCTGAATCACAAAGCTGCCACCAACTTCGACATGGGGCTTCCCTATGGCAGCGAGGCTAACGCCGCTAAGCTGATCGCGGCACAGGCCGTGGCGCGAGCAACTGAGCGCGCGATGCAAACGATGGGCGGGATGGGCTACTCCAAGGAATTCCACGTCGAGCGTCTCTGGCGCGATTGCCGGCTGTTCCGTTTCGCGCCGGTTTCCGAAGAGATGATCCTCAACTACGTGGCCAACCACGATCTGAAGATGCCACGTTCCTATTGAGGTTTCCCATGGCTTCCTTGAATGCTAGCGTTGCTTGGTGGGCGCGCACCGAACCCGCTCGAACCGCCCTCATCTACCGCGATGAGCGCATCTCCTTCGGTGACTTGCAGCGCCGGATCGAGGCTGTGGCTGGTCAACTCCGCGCCCGGGGTGTCCAAACGGGCCAAGTCGTGGCCGTGCTGATGAAAAACAGCGCAGCCTTCGTCGAAGTAGCGCTGGCGATCGGCCATTGCGGCGCAGTGCTGTTGCCGATCAACTACAGGCTCGGTACCGAGGAAGTCGCCTACATTCTTGAACATTCAGCGGCCGCTTTTCTGTTCTGCGATGAGGAGTTGCAGGCGGCCGCTGGATCCTACCCCTACATCGTGGTGGACGAAGCGGCCCAGTCGAACAGCAGCCGGCTTGCGGTCCGCTGCCTCCCGCAGCACGAAGCCCATTCGAGCAGACCGGATGATCTGTACCGGCTGATGTACACCTCGGGCACGACCGACCGGCCCAAGGGCGTTATGCACTCTCATGCCAACGCAGCTTGGAAGAACATGGACCACATCGCAGCCTTGGGACTGACGCGTGAGGACCGGCTGCTGGTAGTGGGTCCGCTTTACCACGTCGGTGCCTTCGACCTTCCGGGACTTGCGGTTCTAGCACAAGGAGGCCTGCTGGCCATCCTGCGCGAGTTCGAGCCAGAAGCCACGTTAGAGTTTATCGAGCGCGAGCGGCTGACCGGAGGTTGGATGGCCCCCGTGATGCTCAATCGCATATTGGCGCTGCCAAGCCGAGAACGTTTTGATCTCTCGAGCTTTCGGTGGCTGGTCGGTGGCGGAGAACGCACACCCGAGGAGCGTATCCGTGAATTCGGCGCGCTCTTCAAAGCCGGGCGCTATGTTGACGCCTACGGACTGACTGAGACTTGTTCCGGTGATTCTATGATGGAACCCGGTCGCGAGATCGAGAAGATAGGCTCGACGGGCCGGGCTCTTGCACATGTGCAAATCGAGGTGCGCGATGAAGAAGGCCGCACACTGGAGCGTGGTCAAGTTGGGGAGATATGTTTGTGCGGCCCCAAAGTCACCTGTGGGTATTGGCGTGATCCTGAAAAGACTGCGTCAAGCTTCTTCGGCGAGTGGTTCCGGACAGGTGATATGGGCCATATGGACGAAGAGGGCTTCTTGTACCTTACTGATCGCAAGAAGGACATGATCATTAGCGGTGGTGAAAACATTTCCTCGTCTGAAGTTGAGCGTGTGTTGCACCAGTTGCCGCAGGTGTCCGAGGCCGTCGCTGTGGGTTTGCCAGACACGCAGTGGGGGGAGCGCGTTACCGCAGTGGTGGTACTGCGACCTGGAACCGGACTCACACTGGAGGAACTGCGCAACCACTGTGCGGGCCGGCTCGGAGGCTTCAAGACACCCAAACAGCTCGAACTGCGCGAGGCGCTGCCCCGCAACCCTTCTGGCAAGGTGCTCAAGCGTGTCCTGCGCGACGAACTGGCAACTACGGTCTCAAAGGAGTTTTCATGACCATCAATCTGAATGGGAAGAATGTGCTTGTCACGGGCGGGGCCAGCGGCATCGGGCTGGCCTGCGCACGCCTGCTGACTGTGTGCGGCGCGAAGCTCGCTATCGCAGACAAGAATCAGGAGGTAACGCAGCGTGTTGCAGCTGAACTGGGCGTACTCGCCGTGGCAATGGACGTGGGCCAAGAAAGGTCAGTTGAGCAGGCTGCGGTTGAGGTTGAGGCGCGATTGGGCACGGTAGACGTGTTGGTGAATTGTGCCGGTGTGTTGCAGCGTACGTTACCACCAGGTGAACTGGCTTTAAGTGAATGGGATATCGTGGCTCGCATTGATCTGCGCGGTACCTATCTATGCTGTGCGCGCTTCGGTACCCGCATGGCGGAGCGCGGCTGCGGTGTCATCGTCAACATCGCTTCGGTCGCTGGCATGCGTTCGGGACCGCTGTATTCTTATGGGCCGGCCAAGGCTGGCGTTATCAGTCTCACGGAATGCCTAGCTGGCGAGTGGGGGCCGAAAGGCATACGTGTGAATTGCGTGTCCCCCGGGTTCACCCAGACGCCGGCACTCGATCGTGGCTTTGCAACTCGCACACTAGAAGCCGGTGCACTGGCGCGCAGTGCAGCGCTGGGCCGGTTGGTTGATGCCGACGAGATTGCGCGTGCCGTGACTTTCTTGGCTTCGGACTGGGCTTCCGCGATCACCGGCATAAATCTTCCCGTGGATGCTGGGCATCTGGTGACAGGGTCTTGGGGTTGCTATGGTGGGTTGCGCTGACGGCGACGAATTGTTGTGCGAGGGTCGTATCGGGTGTCGTTGCTGCGTCTGGGACGGTTGCGCGTGAACTCAACGTGCAGTTTTGTCCAGCAGTTGCGAAAACCCGATGATTGACATACTCGCTGCCCTTCTTGGCATGAAAGCCCAGAATATGGAAAGGAACACTACTGTCCCAGTTAAAAGTCAAACAAAATCAACTGGTTAGCCGCGCTTGGCCGTTCTGTTTGGGACCGGCCGAGCCGCAAAGCGCATGAAATCCCGTTTTTCTCGAACACCGAGACCGACAAGATCTGTAGACATGTGTACAGCGATGCATCCAGATGAAGCCCCTTCTTGATGATGGCACTCAACAACCACTGGCTATAGTATTTTCGATTTAATTAAAGACATTTTTCAGTATAATCCCTCCAATCACCCGGAGGGCATGACCTGATGGCAACCTACTCGCAAGACTTGCGCGATCGTGTTCTTGACGCACTGCAACGCGCAGAGCGTCCCAGCGTTGTTGCGCGGCGGTTTGTAGTCAGCCGCGCTTTGGGGTCTATCGAGTGCGCAACAGGCTGCGCAAAGATGGCAAGCGCACGGCGCAGCCCGTGGGTGGCTATAAGCGCTCGCGGGTTGAGGGACTGGAGAAAACGCTGCGCTTCTGGATTGAGGAGCAAGCCGATTTGACGCTGGCTCAACTATGCGAGCGCTTGGCGGACTTGGGAGTTCAGATCAAGACCTCGGCGCTATGGCATCAACTCGACAAATGGGGCTTGAGCTTCAAAAAAAACGCTGCACGCCAGCGAGCAAGAACGCACGCACGTGCGGCAGGCTCGAAAGCAATGGCGGCTCGATCAGCCCGGATGGAATAGCAAGCAATTCGTGTTTCTTGATGAAACGTGGGCGATGACCAACATGACGAGGCTGCGCGGGCGCTCGCCGCGTGGCCAGC
>JGI24705J35276_12238321_pt1 | contig 19299 bp, 14 predicted proteins | sample TergutNt197P4_FD_35276 | JGI IMG/M metagenome (IMG submission 35276) | reverse complement strand
TCGCGCCCTTGATGGCTTTGCCATTTCTTATCTCCTTGCTTCGATTGAACCACCTCAGCAAGGGATGCGGTTTTCAGGGGCAAGGTCAGACCTGGCGTTCGGCCATTTCAAACCGGCAGGCTGATAGGGTTATGCTTGTATTCCGATTTTGACCACGGAGAACTTTTGCCATGACCAATGCCGCCGCCTCCCCCATCGTCGAACTCGACTTTTCCGACTGGGCCGCGCCCGCCGGCGTACCTGAAAAACAGGCCGAATGGACCGCCGCGCTGGAAGCCGGGCAGGTGCTCTACTTTCCGCATCTGTCGCTGCCGCTCTCGCCGCCCGAGCAGGCGCTGCTGCGCGAGGACATGCTCAAAGCCGGCTCGCGCAACGTGAGCTTGGGCAGCGATGGCGTACTCAAGCACGCAGCCGGCACGCCGGAGGAGCAAAAACTGCTGGCCGCCATGCTGGGCCGTTACCGGCAACTGGCGCTCACGCTGGCCGATGGCCTGTTCCCGCACTACCGCGGCGCGCTGCGCGTCGCCCCCACGAGCTTTCGGCCCAAGCAGGTGGAAACGCGCGCCCAGTCGGTACACGCCGACGACCGGCGTATGCATTTCGACGCCTTTGCCACCCGCCCGACCTATGGCGAGCGGATTTTGCGCATCTTCACCAACCTCAACCCCAACGGCGCGCCGCGCGTATGGCGGGTGGGCGAACCGTTTGAAACCGTTGCCAAACGCTACCTGCCGAAGATCCCGCCCTACAGCCCGCTCAAGGCCAAACTGCTCAATATGGTGGGCGCCACCAAATCAGTGCGCAGCGAATACGACCACTTGATGTTCAACCTGCACAACCTGATGAAGGAAGACGAGCAGTATCAGCAAAACGGCACGGTAGCCACCCAGCCCTTCCCGCCCAACTGCGTGTGGGTGTGCTATGCCGACGGAGCCGCGCACGGCGTTGCAAGCGGCCAGTACATGATGGAACAAACGCTGCACCTGCCCCCAGGCCGTGAACTCCACCCGGAAAACAGCCCGCTGGCCATCCTGACCCGCCTCATGGGCCACCCCCTGGCAGGCGTCGGCACGGCGCAGACGAGATAAATTTCCCGGCGTTGCGCCGATAGTCCCCTCCCTTCGTGGAAATGGGGCTGCGGCCATCGAACGCCATACGGTTTTCAGCAGACGCGTCCTTTCGCCGAAGCCAGGCGCGCGAAAACGCTTCGAGGCCAGATCACGCTTGCCCTGCGCAAGCGCTTCGACCCTTCGACAAGTCCAGAACAGGCCAAGCCCGGTCCAAACAGGCATGGGCTTCACCGAGGCGTATCGAGGTCAGGCAAAGAGCGCGCCCCCTACAATCGCGAAAAACTCCGCGTCGCCCGTCCGCCGGTGGCGCAGGCGCGTTGCGCAGCATTCCCAGCAAATCAAGGAAATCCCCATGAATCAAGAGCAACTCGACAAGATGGCCAAGGGCAAGGGCTTCATCGCCGCGCTCGACCAAAGCGGCGGCAGCACGCCCAAGGCGCTGCGGCTGTACGGCATCGAGGAATCGAGCTACGGCAGCGAGGCCCAGATGTTCGATCTGGTGCACGCCATGCGCGAGCGCATCGTCACCAGCCCAGCTTTCACCGGCCAGCGCGTGCTCGGCGCGATCCTGTTCGAGATGACCATGGACCGCCAATTCGGCGGCATGGCCGCCGCCGACTACCTGTGGCGCAAAAAGCAGGTCGTGCCCTTTCTCAAGGTGGACAAGGGCCTGGCCGCCGAGGCCGACGGCGTGCAGTTGATGAAGCCCATGCCGGGCCTGGACGCGCTGCTGGAGCGCGCCGCCGCCAAGGGCATCTTCGGCACCAAGATGCGCTCGGTCATCAACGGCGCCAACGCCAAGGGCATCGACGCCGTGGCGGCGCAGCAGTTCGAGGTCGGCAAGCAGATTCTGGCCGCCGGCCTGATGCCCATCATCGAGCCGGAGGTCAACATCAAGGCCGCCGACAAGAAAGAGGCCGAATCGCTGCTCAAGACCGCGCTGCTCAGGCAACTCGACGCGCTGGCGCACGGACAGCAGGTCATGCTCAAGCTCACTATCCCGAGCGTTCCTGGCTTCTACGCCGAACTGGTCCGGCACCCGCGCATCCTGCGCGTGGTAGCGCTGTCCGGCGGCTACAGCCGCGACGAATCGAACGCGCTGCTGGCCCAGAACCCCGGCGTCATCGCCAGCTTCAGCCGCGCGCTGACCGAAGGGCTGACCGCCCAGCAAAGCGACGCCGAATTCAACGCCGCGCTGGACCAGTCGGTCGAATCCATCTACCAGGCGTCGATCACTTGAAGCAATGCCATCTGCCGGTCTGAACAAGGCCAGCAAACCACCGCATCTGCACGGTGGTTTTTTGTGGGTTCGTTCCTCATCGCCATAAAGGCACCTGGTTTTTGTTTTGTATGGCATCCAAGAACAGGCAACTCCCGCACGCAGGCGCTTCCTCTCCCATCCTGAATGGGCCTTACGATGCGCCCGCCTATCACTATGCGACAGCCGATGATGGAAGCCTGAACTATGAACGGCCCCTGCCCGGACGCCGCATCTTTGCGCCATCGACGCCGCAGATACCATTGGGCCGGCAGCCACAGGCCAGCATGTTCGACCTCAATGACCATGTCGCCGAATACCGGGACAAGCTGGTCAATCTGGTACGGGCGCAGGTTGAAGCATGGCGGCAAAGCGGCTACGAAGGCGCAACCAGCCGCGTTACGCGCCAGTTGCTGACGTACTGGTTTCTCGACCCCGAACGCCCCAGCCACAAGCGCCTTTTCTTCGCGCAGCGCGAAGCGGTGGAAACGGCCATTTGGCTCAACGAAGTCGCCGCCAAATCCAATGCCGGAACGCATGTTTTGCAAGAACTGCGTCTTGCAAACGAGTCCGTGGAAGACGCGGCCAGCGTGCTGCCCCGCATCTGCTTCAAGATGGCCACCGGTACCGGCAAAACAGTGGTGATGGCGTGCCTGTTGCTCTATCACTACCTCAACCGCTGTGAATACCGCAACGATCCGCGCTACGCCGATTACTTCCTGATCGTTGCGCCGGGCGTCACCATCCGCGATCGTTTGTCGGTGCTGCGCGTGGACACGCTGGCAGAGCGCGATGTGGATGCCGCCGACTATTACCGCCAGCGCCAACTGGTTCCGCCGGATCGCATGGGCTTGCTTGCCGGACTCAATGCGCGTCTGGTCATCACCAACTTTCACGCCTTCGAGGCCCGCCAGATTGGCGGCAACAAAAAGAGTCCGCTCGATGGAAAGCTCGATGCGGATGGCAGGAAATCCGTCGCACTCGAAACCGCCGCCGACATCATGCGCCGCGTGATGCCCGGCTTCAAACCGGGGCGGCGCATGGCCGTCTTCAACGACGAAGCCCACCACTGCTATTTGCCACGCGCCAAAGGGCGCGACAGCGACGAGGAAAACAGCGCCACCGAAAACGAGCGCGCCGCCGTCTGGTTCAACGGTGTGCGAGAAGTGGCGCGGCGCTGGCAAGTCTCCAGCGTGTACGACCTTTCCGCCACGCCCTACTTTCTGGCCGGTTCGGGGTGGATTGCCTATTCGTACTTTCCGTGGGTGGTGTCCGATTTCGGCCTGATCGAAGCCATCGAATCCGGACTGGTCAAGATCCCCTTCCTCCCGGTGGAAGACAACGCGCAAACGCTGGAAGAGCCGACCCTTCGCAATCTCTACGAGAAATGCAAGGACGAATTGCCGAAGAAAGGTCAGCGCACTGAACGCGCCGAAACCAGACAACGCGCCGCCAAGGACGCCAAGTCCCAGGTCGAAGCGCCGCCGCAACTGCCCTCATTGCTCAAGCAGGCGCTCGACCAGTTCTACGCCCACTACGCGGCCTACGACAAGGGGATGCGCGAACAGGGCGAGCGCCGCCGTGACATATTCACCGCGCCGCCGGTTTTCATCGCCGTGTGCAGCAACACCACCGTCTCGAAGGAGGTTTACAAACTGATCGCCGGTTACGAAACCCTTTCGTCCGACGGGCAGCCAATGGTGGTGCCCGGCACGCTCGACCTGTTCTCCAACTTCGACCCCAAGACGCGCCTGCCGCACAAGCGCCCGCCAACGCTGCTGATCGACTCCGACGCGCTCGAACATTCCGGCCAGGTCAACGAGGATTTCAAGAAAGTCTTCGCCACCGAAATCGAGGAATTCAAGCGCGAATACCGCATCACCCATCCTCACCGCTCTGTCGCCGCGTTGACCGATGCGGACCTGCTGCGCGAAGTGGTCAACACCGTCGGCAGGCCCGGCAGATTGGGGCAGCACATCCGCTGCGTGGTCAGCGTCGGTATGCTCACGGAAGGGTGGGATGCCAACACCGTCACGCACATCGCCGGCGTGCGCGCCTTTGGTTCGCAACTGCTGTGCGAGCAGGTCGCGGGCCGTGCGCTGCGGCGGCGCGAATACTTCATCGACCCCAAGACCGGCAAATTCCCGCCCGAGTACGCACACATCATCGGCGTGCCCTTCAAGCTCTTCAAAGGCGGCGCCTCGCAACTGCCGACGCCGCAGGACATCAACTACCTGCGCGCCCTGCCCGAGCGGTCTGAACTGACCATCGAATTCCCCAACGTGCTGGGCTACAAGCTCAGCGTGCCCACCGATGCGATCGAAGCCGATTTTTCCGGCACGCCGCCGTTCGAGATCAACCTGGCCAAGCTGCCCACGGAAACCACCCTGGGCAATGCGTTTTCCGGCGATACGCAAAAGCTCAAGCTCGCCGTCGAAGACATGCGCGACCAGCAAGCTATCTATTGGGCCGCCCGGGTCACCCTGTCGCGCTACTACCGCAATCAATTCGGCGCCGTGCAGTTCGAGCACTTCGACGGCATCCTGCGCATCGCCGCGCAGTGGTACGAGCGCAAGATCGACATCGTTGGCGGCGCCAATCCCGCGATGCGCCGCTTGGTCAGCTACTACAACCCGGACGCCGTGGCAGCCAGCATCTGGCAAGGCATCGAAGCGGCGGCAGTGCATCGGCAGGCACGCGAAGCCGAGAACAAAACGCCGCTCGTGGCGCCGCTGCTCAACCGCTACAACCCGCGCGGCAGCACGGCCAACGTGCAAGCCAGCACCGCCAAGCCGGTGTTCCCCACCAAGCGCAGCCCGGTCAACTATGTGGTCGCCGATACCGACAGTTGGGAGCAACTCGCGGCCAAGACCTTCGAGCAGCTCGATGCGGTCGAAAGTTACGTGAAGAACGCCTTCCTCGGCTTCGAGATTCCCTACACCGACCGCGCGGGCAAGGAGCGGCGCTATGTGCCCGACTTTTTGTGCCGCATCACAACGCCCGGAGGCCGCCGCTTCAACCTGATCGTCGAAATCACCGGTTTCGCCAAGGACAAGGAGTTCAAGCGTTACTACACCCTGCAACGCTGGCTGCCCGCCGTCAACGCGCAACGCGGACAGTTCGGTGGCCTGAGCTGGCACTTCATTGAAATCACCGGCATCGAACGCCTGCGCAACGAACTGGAACCCGCCATCAAACGCATTGGCCGCGAGGTCGATATACAAGAAGCCACCGCCTGGGACGTGGCCCAACTGCTGGCCGAACTGCCCGACGAGGTGTTCCACGCCATCCGCGACACCCGGCCCCACGAAGAACGTCCCGGCCTGATCGACGACGAACAACCCTGATGCCCCAATACCTGCTCGACACCAATGCCTGTATCGCGGTGCGCGACATCCGCCGCAACAAGGCTCCCAAAGACCCTGCCGCGCAAGCGCGCCAGCAGCGTCTGCAAGCGCGTTTTCAATCCATGCCCGCCTCGGCGCTCGCCATGTCGGTCATCAGCATGGGCGAGTTGCGCTTTGGCGCGGACAAAAGCGCCACCCAGCAAAAAAATCATGAGTTGCTCGACCGGCTGGCCCAATTGATTACCGTGGTTCCCTTGGGCGAATCGGTATGCCGGCATTACGGCGAGATCAGGCGGCAACTGCAAGCGCAAGGCCAAGCCATCGGCCCCAACGACACCTGGATCGCCGCTCATGGCCGTGAGGCTGGTTGCACCGTGGTCACGGCCAATACCGGCGAGTTCGCACGAGTGAGCGGCCTCGTCATCGAAGACTGGACGCAATAGCCATGGCCACCCGCAAGAAAACCCCCGCGCCGCCATCCGCCAGCCGCGCCAGCGCGGGCGAAACGGCCATCGGCAGCTACAAGCCCGTCGATTCGCTGCGCCATGACAAGGGCTTGGCGCCCGTGGAGCGCCCCTTCATTCCAAGCACCGAGGAACAGGGCTGGGAAGCCGAAGCCATTGCCGGCCTGCCCACGCGCAAGAACGCGCCGCTCAACCCCGTCACCCGCCGGGGGCAAGACCCCGAGCTGTACTGGATGCACAAGTACGGCGAAGGCGACGACCAGGAGCAATTGCAGGTCGATATCCGCAGCCTGTACCGGCACGAACACATCGCGCCGGAAAAAATCATCGCCAACTTCTACCGGCTGCGCGGACGCGACGAGGCGCAAAACGAGCTGTTCACCCACCAACTGTTCGGCAACCCGCTGGCGATGGACGAGTTGGACAAGCCGCTCTCGTACTACAAGCAGCCCAACAAATGGCAGAACCGCCTCATTCAGGGCGACAGTCTGCTGGTGATGACAAGCCTGCTGGAACGCGAAGGCATGGCCGGGCAGGTGCAGTGCATCTACATCGATCCGCCATATGGCATCAAGTACGGCAGCAACTGGCAAATGCGGTTGAATGATCGCAACGTGAAAGATGGGGCGGACGAAAACCTGTCGGGCGAGCCGGAAGTCATCAAGGCGTTCAGGGACACCTGGGAGCTGGGGATTCATTCGTACCTGAGTTATCTGCGGGATCGGTTGTTGGTGGCGCGGGAGCTGTTGAGCGCGTCGGGATCGTGTTTTGTGCAGATCAGTGATGAGAATGTTCACTTGGTACGGGTGCTGATGGATGAGATTTTTGGTAGCGAAAATTTTTGCGCACTGATTGCCTTTAAGAAAACTAGCGGGGCTGGTAGCCTAGCACTTGGAACAGATGTTTTGGCCTCAACGTGCGATTACGTCGTCTGGTATGCCAAGAATCGTGAGCAAGCCAAACTGAAATTCCATCAATTGTATGTTGAAAAAACCTCCGCAGAAGGAGAGGGTGCGTATACATGGCTAGAGCTTGCGAATGGTGAACGTCGCCGTATGACTGCCGGTGAGCGCAACGATTTATCATCCATTCCAAATGACTCCAAGGTTTTTCGAATTGATAATCTTCAATCTCAAAGCGGCGTTGATACAACGCGCTATCCTGTTGAATTTGAAGGTCGAACTTTTGTGCCGACAAAAGGCGTCTGGAAAACAAGTAAAAATGGAATGGATCGCCTAAAGGAAAAAAATCGTCTCGCATTGATAGGAAATACACTTTCCTATGTGCGCTTTTTTCAGGATTTTCCGGTTCAAGCGATTAACAATTTTTGGAATGACACTACGATCGCTGGCTTTGCGGACGCAAAGGTATATGTTGTGCAGACAACGGCTAAAGTCATCCAACGCTGCATCCTCATGACCACCGACCCCGGCGACCTCGTGCTCGACCCGACCTGCGGCAGCGGCACCACCGCCCACGTCGCCGAGCAATGGGGCCGTCGCTGGATCACCACCGACACCTCGCGCATCGCGCTCAACATCGCCAAGACGCGGCTGATGACCGCCACTTATCCGTGGTACCGCCTTGCGGATGTGGCCGGTCAGGACGTGCGTCATGGCTTTGTTTACAAGACCGTGCCGCACGTTACGCTCAAGTCGCTTGCCAACGACGAGCCGCCCGAAACCGAAACGCTGTACGACCAGCCCGAAATCGACAAGAAGAAGCTGCGCGTGGCCGGCCCCTTCACGGTCGAAACCTTGCAGGCCGACGAGCCGCTGGCCCCCGGCCAGATGGCCGCCGCCGAGCAGGACATGGACAGCGCCCAGCGCTTTATCGAACGCATTTTTGAGCACCTCAAATCGGCGGGCGTCAAGAACGGCGCCAAGGGCCAGACGGCGGTGTTCACGCAGGTGGACTTGATCAACGACCGCGACGGCGCGCTGCACGCCGAAGGCTGGTACGACACCCCGGCGGGCGAGCGCAAGGCGTACTTGCACATCGGCCCGCAGTTCGGCACCGTGAGCCGCGTGGCGGTGGATCAGGCCATACGCGCCTGCGCCAGCCGCGGCGACGCCGATTGGCTGCTGGCATTGGGCTTTGGCTTTGAAAGCGACATCGAGAACCGCAGCATCACGCGCCGCGTGGGCAGCTTCGAAGTGACCAAGGTGCGGATGCACGACGACTTGATGCAGGAGGGTCTGATAAAGAAAGACAAGAAGGCCGCTTCCTTCGTCACCATCGGAGAACCCGACATCGCATTGATCCGTGAAAATGGAATGGTGCAAGTCGAAATCCGCGGCCTGGACATCTACGACCCGATCCGCGACGAGGTGAAGGCGCGCAGCGCGGCGGACATCAACTACTGGATGCTGGACGCGGATTACGACGGCGCCAACTTCACGCCCACCCAGGTGTTCTTCTGCGGCGGCGACAAGGACGAGTTCGACAAGTTCAAACGCGGCCTGTCGGCGCTCGCCGCGGCCAGCGTGAAAAAAAATGCCGAGCGCATGTTGAAGATCGAGATCGACGACGAGGCGTTTGATCGCATCTACGGCTTTCGTTCGCATCCGGCGCCCCCGCCCGAGGGCCGCAAGCTGGCAGTGCGCGTAATCAGCCAGTTCGGCGAAGAAAGCACCAAAGTTCTGTTGGTCTGAGCTGGCAAATCCGCCTATTCGCGGGAAGCTGCGCCGCCTCGATGCGTGCAGCTTTGCCGCAATGCCCCAAGTACCGTGGCCAAGTGCGTCAAAATCGCTGACTGCCGGAGCCGATACACCCCACGTTTTGTTTCCCATGACCGAAGCCCTTCACACCTCCACCCTGCACAGCCTGCCGTTGCTCGCGCGCGGCAAGGTGCGCGACAACTATGCCGTTGGCGATGAGCGCATCCTGATGGTGGCCAGCGACCGCATCAGCGCCTTCGATGTCATCATGGGCCAGCCCATTCCCGGCAAGGGCGAGTTGCTCACGCGGATGGCGCTGTGGTGGTTCGGCCAGCTTGACGGCATCGTGCCCAACCACCTGACCGGCCAGGCGCCCGAAAGCGTGGTGGCGCCCGGCGAGGCGGCGCAGGTGCGTGGCCGCTCGATGCTGGTCAAGCGCCTCAAGCCCATTCCAGTGGAAGCCGTGGTGCGCGGCTACCTGGCCGGCAGTGGCTGGAAGGAATACCAGCAAAGCCAATCCGTTTGCGGCGTGCCGCTGCCCGCCGGCCTGAGCAACGCCAGCAAGCTGCCGCGGGCCATCTACACCCCCGCGGCCAAGGCAGCGGCGGGCGAGCACGACGAGAACATCAGCTTCGAGCGCACGGCGCGGATGATCGGCCCCGAACTGGCGGCGCAAATCCGCGACATCAGCATCCGCCTGTACGAACGCGCCGCCGCCATTGCGCTGCCCAAGGGCATCATCATCGCCGACACCAAGTTTGAATTCGGGCTGGACGGCGCTGGCCGCCTGGTGCTGATGGACGAGGTGCTGACGCCCGATTCGTCGCGCTACTGGCCCGCCGAAAGCTACCGCGAGGGCAGCAACCCGCCCAGTTTCGACAAGCAATTTCTGCGCGACTGGCTGGAATCGGTTCGCATCGATGGCCAGCCCTGGAACAAAACGCCGCCGGCCCCCGCCTTGCCCGCCGAGGTCATCGCCCAAACCGCCGCCAAGTACCGCGAGGCGATGCAGCGGCTGATGCAGCCGCGTTGATTGGACCTGAGAGCGGCGGTTGATCGCTGGCTCTCTTCACGAAAGCCGCATGAAGTGACGCGGCTTCGGTCGCGTTCGCCTCTTGGGCGCCGCGCATCAAGTCGCGCGGGCGACGATGCAGTTGAATCCTTGCCGCGAAAATCGTGCTCCGGATCCGGTTTCCCTCCGCCGCGTCCGGCACTGCCACCAGGAAACAACTCATGCCAAGCCCGCTCGAACAGCCGCAGGCATCACGCCGCGCGCACTGGAACAACCACCTCGAATGCCACGCCGCCATGCGGCCCGGGCGCGCCGCCCTGCGCTTCAATGGCGCGACCACGACCTGGCTTGAATTGCACCGGCGCGTCCAGGCCCTGGCCGATGCGTTCGCGCGGCGCGGCGTCGGTTTTGGCGACCGGGTGGCCATCGTCATGGGCAACCGGCCCGAGTTCATCGAGACCATTCTGGCCGCCAATCTGCTCGGAGCGATCGCGGTGCCGCTGAACTTTCGCCTGACCGGGCCGGAGGCCGCATACATCCTCAACGATTGCGGCGCCCGGCTCATCGTGGCCGACGAAATTGGCGTGCCCGTGGTTCAGGCCGCGCTGCCCGCCCTTGCCGGCGATGTCGAGGTGGTCAGCGCCGTCGCGCAGGCCGCCAGCGCAGCCCAACCGGCCGCCACCGCCTCCGGCAAGGCAAACTGCGCGCTGTACCGCGATCTGCTCGGCGAAACCGGCGCGCCGCACGAGCCGGTGGATGTTCCCGAGCAATCGCCCGCGCTCATCATGTACACCTCTGGAACCACCGGGCATCCGAAGGGCGCGGTGCTGTGCCATATCAATTTGCAATCGCAGGCGCTGACCATAATCCGCACCTTTCAGTTGTCCGGTGACGATGAGGTCAATCTGGTGGCCTCGCCGCTGTTTCACATCGGCGCCATCGGCGCGGTCATTCCCGCCCTTTTGATCGGCGGCACGATCGTCATCATGCCCACGCGGCCTTTCAATGCCGCCGCGCTGCTCGACCTGCTGGAAAACGAGGCCATCACCACCGTGTTCCTCGTCCCCACCCAATGGCAGGCGGTGTGCGATGACCAAACGATCGGCAGCCGCAACTTGTCCGCGTTGCGGGTGACGTGCTGGGGCGCGGCCCCGGCAACGGACACCTTGCTGCGGCAAATGGCGGCGCGGTTTCCCGGCGCGCACAACACGGCCGTGTTCGGACAAACCGAAATGTCGCCGGTGACTTGCGCCCTCGATGGCAAGGATGCGATCAGGAAACTGGGTTCGGTCGGCAAGCCGGTCTCCACGGTGGCTGCCCGCATCGTCGATGCCGACATGAACGATGTCGCGCCCGGCGAGGTCGGCGAAATCGTCTACCGCGGCAGCGGCCTGATGCTGGGTTACTGGAACAACCCCGAGGCCACGGCGCAAGCCTTCCGGGGCGGCTGGTTTCACTCCGGCGACCTGGTTCGCGCCGACAGCGAGGGCTACCTGTATGTCGTTGACCGGGTCAAAGACATGATTATTTCGGGCGGCGAGAACATCTACTGCGCCGAAGTCGAGAACGCACTGGCCGCGCATCCGGCCATCGCCGAGGTCAGCGTGGTGGGCCGGCCTCACCCGGTCTGGGGCGAGACGCCGGTGGCCTACGCGTCGCTTCGTGACCCGGCGGCGAACCTGAGCATCGATGAATTGCGCGATTGGGCCTCGGACCACCTTGCAAAATACAAACTGCCGACCCAGTTGCACACTGTCGCCGCCCTGCCGCGCAGCGCGGCCGGCAAGGTGCTCAAGAACGTACTGCGCGAGCAACGCTGACCGGCCCTGAAAGCCGCCGCGGTCACGCGCCCCCTGCGTCCCCCGCCCCGCCCAGCGCCTTGGTCACGGCCACCAGCGCCAGCGCCAGGCGGCTGTCGCTGTCGGACTGATCGCGCCGCGCTTGCAGCCATGTGCGCTCGGCGTCGAGCGGCACCAGAAAATCGGTCAGACCGCGCTCGTAGCGCACACGCGCCAGTTGCAGTGCGTCGCGGCTGCTGCGCTCGCGCAGGGCCAGTTCGGCGTTGCGGCGGCGTTCGGCGGTGTAGGCGCTCAGGGCGTCGTCGATCTCGTGCCAGGCCTTCAGCACGGTTTGCTGCCAGGCGACGGCGGCTTCCTGTTGTTGCAGTTCACGCAAGGTCACGGTGGCGCGGCGGCGGCCATGGTCGAACAGGGGCAATTGCAGGCTGGGGCCGATGGACCATTGCCGGCTGCCCCAGTCGGTAAAGCCGCCGCCGCTGACCGACTGCAAGCCCAGGCCCGCGCCGATGACGATGCGCGGATACAAATCGGCCACGGCCACGCCGATGTCGGCGGTGGCGGCGTGCAGTTGCGCTTGCGCCATTTGAATGTCGGGCCGGCGCAGCGCCAACTCCGACGGCAGGCCCAGCGACAAATCGGGCAACGCGCTGATGTCCATGAGATCGCGCGGCGGCGCCAGTTCGGCCTGAAGCGCGCCGGGCCGCTCGCCCGCCAGCAGGGTGATCTGGTTGATGGCCTGCGCCTCCTGCGCCAGCAGTTGCGGCAGGCGGGCGCGCAAATCGGCGGCCTGCGCCGACTGGCGGGCAACGTCCAGGTCGGTGGTCAAACCGCCGTCGGCGCGGGCCTGAACCAGGCGCAGCGTTTCTTCGGCCACCGCGATGTCCTCGCGCGCGAGGCTGATCTGGCGCTGCGCCGCGCGCAGCTCGAAGTAGCGCCGCGCCGCCTCGGTCTGCACGTTCCAGCGCACCTGCGCCAGCATGGCCTGCGCCGCGGCCACATTGGCGCCCGCCGATTCGATGGCGCGGCGCACGCGGCCCCACAGGTCGATTTCCCACGAGGCATCAAAGCCGGCTTGGTAAAAGTTGTGCGGCGCGCTCAGGAACTTGACCAAGTCTTCGCGGTTGGGCGGGTCGATGGCGTCGAGCATCCGCGTCGTCTCGCCGTTTTCGCTGGCGCGCAGCCGCGTCGCGCCCGCGCTGACGCCCACTTGGATGCCTTGCTGCGAACCGGCGATGCCGAGCTGCGCCCGGCTTTGCGCAAAGCGCAGCGCGGCGGTCTGCAAGTCGGGGTTGGCGGCGAGAACGCGCGCCAGCAGCGCATCGAGCGCCGGATCGCCGAACATCGCCCAGCCGCGCGGCTCGGCGCTGGCGTTGGGCGCGCTGCGCCCGGCATCCGCCAGTTCCGCCGCGCCGCCGTGCCACGCCGCAAAGTCGGCGGGGGCCCCCGGTGTTTGCGCTTTGAAGTCCGGCCCCACGGCGGCGCAGCCGGCGAGCAGCGCGGCGATGGCAGCGATGGCGGCAGGAAAGCGTGGAAGAGTCTTCATGGCGAACATTTCAATGAAGAGCCTGCAGCAGCGCACGCGGATCCGCTTCTCACGCGCAGCGTGCAGCAACAGCCGAGCCGTACCGCCCCACAAGACGGCCGAGACCGCCACGTTCGTGTCAAGCACCAGCCGCACGGTACAAGGTTGTCAGGTTGCGTTCTTCTCGCGCCGTTCGGCGCGCATGACGGCAATTTCCTCGGCTACTTCCTCTGGCGACATGACCGCCGGCTCGCTAACGATGGCCATGCGGTCCATCGCCGCAAACAGTTCATCGACCTGCCGCGCCTTGAGTTGATCGCGCAACCACCGTTCCAGCATGGGCTGCGACAGCAACCCCGCTTGCCGCGCCTCTTGCGCCAGCCGGTCGGGTAAAGTGATTTGCACGGTAGTCACAGTTTGGGTTCCTTACGCATGACCTGCCCAGGGCCGCATGGGATCCTAACAGGCGCGTGGATGAAAGGCGAGTGTTTCAACGTCCATCCGCGCACTGCCCCCACCACCGGTCAAGTCGAGATGGTCTGCAACCTGTTGATTTGAAACGTCTTTCATCTGATTTTCAAGTTAAGAATAATTAACTTTGCTTAACTTTAGCACGCTTGATTTGGCGGCTTCAAACCAGCCGATGCCTGAACAGCCAAGCCGCCAGCGGCAGGGTGATGGCCGAGATGATGAACAGCGGGATCAGGTTGCGCCAGACGATTTGATGGCTTACGGGCAAGTTTCAAGGCTCTTGACGCGCAGCGCCACCGGAATCAGGCGCAGGCACAGCAGCCACAGCAGGAATGTGGCGATGCACAGCGGGCGCCAAACCGCGGTGGCTACTGGCACGGTCAGGCTCGTCACGAGGATCATGAAGGCCGTACCGGCGGTCAGACAGTATGTTTTCTGGCGCCGGGTCGGACTGGCCTGATCGGCATGGCCCATGAGCAGGGTCAGCGGCAACAGCAGGGCGCCGAAATAATGCCCTTCGGCAATCGGCGAGATCAGCAGTGACCAGCAGATGAAGGCGCCGCACAGCAGGCTTTCCGCCACGCGCGGCGTTGATTCGTCAGCGCCAAGTGGCTGCCGCAACGGGATGCGGCGGGCGCTGATCCACATGGCGGCCAGCATCAACGCCGCACAGGCCGCCACGGCATAACGAGTCAGTTCGACGGGCATGCCCAGGCTCAAAAACAGCGCCTCCAGCGACTGGTTGCGCGGCTTGGTGGTGTCGAGCAACTGCTCGTAGAGCGAAGAGGTTTGCGCCCGGTCAGTGTTTTCCATCGTGGCCGGGTGGCCGACCACGTCAACCCAACGGGCGAATTGATCCAGGTTGAAGTGCCAACCCCAATACAGGCTGGGCAACGCAACGCCCAGCAGGATCAGCGCAGCCATCGTGGCCAGCACGGCCCGCCATTGCCGCCGCATGATGAAGTACACGATCAGCACGATCGGAAACACCTTGAGCAGCGCCGCGCAGGCCAGGCTGAAACCTGCCGCGGCGGGGCGATTTTTCAGATGCAAGTAAAACGCCGCGATCATGAAGAAGAACATGAACGGCGAGGCCTGGCTGCGCAAAATGCCCGAGCTCAGCAATGTCGCCAGGCCGAGCAGCGGCAAACCGTAAAGCAGATACGGCTTGCGCCTGAGCGGCGTGGCGCCGAGCAGGTTGGCGGACATGATGACCGAAGCGCCGATGGCCGCAACTGTGAGCAGGTACCAGAGCAAAGCCCCCAGCCACAGCGGCATCTGGGCCAGAAGAACCAGCAGGATGGCAAAAGGCGGCGGATAGACGTAACGCCAGCCGCGGGCGTTCTCGGCCAGGTACATATCCTGATGGTCGAGAAGGGCTTGGCCTGCGGCGGTGTAGACGGTGAAATCGGTGCGCTGAACGTCATTGAAGGCGGCGCGGTAAACCGCCAGCGCCCCCATGAGGAGAATGCACAGGATCAGAAAGGCGTGGAAAATTCGACGGGATCGCACGATCGTCGGGCAGGAAAAGGCCGGTGGGAGGAAATGAAAAGCAGCGCAGCAAGCCAGTTGCCTAGGAAAAACCTCGACGCGTAGCTTACAACAAGACCGCATGACGGGCGCCCTGGCCCAGGTCATGCCATGATCGCGCCTTATGACGATCCCGCGCGCCGCCCCCGTTTCGATTTCCTGCGTCATGCCCGCCTACAACGAGGCGCGCAATCTCGTGCGCGTCGTGCCGCAGGTGCTGCAAGTGCTGACCGGGCTGGCCGAGGCGGTCGAGTTGATCGTGGTCGATGACGGCAGCCGCGACGATACCGTCGAGACCGCGCGCGCGCTGATCCGCGCACATCCGCAGGTGGTGCTGCTGCGGCTGTCGCGCAACTTCGGTAAGGAGGCGGCGCTGACCGCCGGGCTGCAGGCCGCGCGCGGCGACGTGGTGACGATCATGGATGCCGACGGCCAGCACCCGGCGGCGCTGCTGCCCGAAATGCTGGCGCGCTGGCGCGAGGGCGCGGACGTGGTGTACGCGGTGCGCCGCACGCGCGCCGACCAGCCGGCCTTGTACGCGGGGCTGGCGGGGTTGTTTTACCGCTTCGTCAACTGGGGCAACCGGATCGAAATTCCGGCCCACGCGGGCGATTTTCGCCTGATGGATCGCAAGGTGGTGCAGGCCCTCAACCGCCTGCCTGAGCGCAACCGCTTCATGAAGGGGCTGTACGCCTGGGTCGGGTTTCAAAGCACGGCCATCGACTATGAACCGCTGCCGCGCGGGCACGGCCGCACGCGCTTCGGGTTGCGCGGGGCGTTCACGCTGGCGCTGACCGGCATGGTCTCGTTTTCGACCGCGCCGCTGCAACTGATCACCGTGCTGGGCCTGTTGCTGGCGATGGCTTCGATCGGCTATGGCGCGTGGGTCGTATTCGATTATTTTTACGAAGGCATTGCCGTGCCCGGCTACGCCACCATCGTGGCCGGGATGATGTTTCTCTCGGGCATCCAGTTGCTCTCGGTGGGCGTGCTGGCCGAGTATGTGGGCCGCATCTACGACGAGGTCAAGCGCCGCCCGGCCTATCTGATCGACCAGCGCGAGGGCGGCGGCCTGCCGCCCGAGGACACACCGCAGTGACCGCCGGACAGCGCGCTGCGCTGCGCTCGGGGCTGTGGTTCCTGGCCGTCGGCGCGGCGGCGGCGCTGACGCACTTTGCCGTCTTCACGCTCGCGCGCCGCGTGTTGCCGCCCGAGGCGGCCAACCCGATCGGCTTCATCATCGCTTTCTGGGTGAGCTTTTTCGGCCACCGGCATTTGAGCTTCAGCGACGCGGGCACCAGCGCCGGCCAGAGTTTGCGCCGCTTTGCCGTGACCTCGCTGGCCGGGTTCGCGGGCAATGAACTGTTCTTCGTGGCCTGCTACCGCGGCCTGCACTGGCCGCCGTCATGGGCGTGGCTGGCGGCGGCGGTGCTGGCAGCCGGGCAGACTTTCATGCTCAGCCGCTTCTGGGCTTTCCGGCGTTAAGAGTCTGTTCAGTGTCTTTTCGCCGCCGCGCAGACACTTTTTCAGGCTCTAAGGCAACGCATCACGCAGTCCCTCGCGGCTGGCGCAGTCTGCATGAGGCATTGCCAGCGGCGAAGCGTACAACGCCCAACGCCCGCCCTGCGCCACCAGGTGGAAGCCTTCCCTCTTCATCGCGGCAGCCTTCTCCTGGTGCGCGACGATCCAGGCATTGGGCGCCGCGCGCGCGGCATCCAGCGCCGCGGGCGGCGATTGCAGCACGCGCGCGGCCAGCGCCGGCTCGAAATCCCCCGCCTCGAACACCTCGCGCAGCCAACCATCACCCGCCGTCTCGCGCAATCGCGCCCAACTCTGCACCACGATGAGCGGATGCGTCATCCGCGCATGAAACGGTAAATCGTAGGGGAAACCGCCAACCGCATAAACCGGATCGTCCGGCGCGGCAGCACAGGTCAGTACTTGCGCGATGTCCCGCGAACCGGAGCGGCCGGCATCACGGCCCGCCACGGCATGGGTGACGCCCACCGCAACCAGCGTCAGCGCGGCCAGCGCCGCCAGCCACGCCCCGGCAGCGCGGCGGCTTTCCATCCACCGGCCCCAGCCCGCGGCGGCCAGCAAGGCCAGCGGCGGCATGACGGGCAGGATGTAGCCGATCAGCTTGGATTGGGGAATCGAAAAGAACGCCAGAATTGCCGCGATCCAGATCCAGCACAGCAGCCACACTTGCCGCGGCAACGGGCTGGCTGGCGATGGCGCGGCGGACTGCACCCATTGCCCCGCCCTTAGCCGTGCCTGGGCCACTCCTTCAGCCAGCGCAAAGAACACCCAGGGAAACAGCAGCAGCGCCATGCACGGCAGGTAAAACCACCAGGGCCAGGCGTTGTTGAAGCCGCTACCGACGTAGCGTGTGAATTGCTGCACGCCGAACAAATAGGTCGACATGCCCGGAAAGCGCCTCTCGGCCAGTACGAACCACGGCACGGCGATGGCGGCAAACAGCAGCAGGCCACGCAGCCAGGGCAGCCGCCAGACCTTGCGCAACTGGCGCGTCCACAGCAGCCAGATCAGCAGCACCAGCCCCGGCAGCGCCACGCCGATCAGCCCCTTGCCGAGCACGCCCAGCGCACAGGCAGCGAACCCGGCCAGCGCCCAGCCGGCGTGCGGTTTTTCGCCGTGCAGGAAGGACGCCGCAAAGCACCAGATCGCCACGCCGATCCACGCCGCCACCAGCGTGTCGTGGTTGACGTATTGGCCGCCGAGCAGAAAGGCCGGGCTGCAACCCAGCATCAGCGCCGCGCGGCGAGCCAGGCGCTCGCCGCCCCAGGCCCGTGCAGCCAGAAACAGCGCCACCAGCATCAAAGCCGCGTGCAGCGCCACAACCAGCCGCAGCGCCCAAGGCGTTGCGCCGAACACGGTGACCGACGCCGCTTCCAGCCAGTACAGCAGAGGCGGCTTGTGGAAAAACGGCAGGCCGTTCAGGCGCGGGATGAGCCAATCGCCGCTAACAGCCATCCAGCGCCCGATTTCGCCGTAGCGCCCCTCGTCGGGCAGCGCCAGCGGGCGCAGCGCCGCCAAGACCAGCAGCAGTGCAAACAAGCTCCCCATCAGCCACCACGCGGTTGCACGCGGACAGCGGCGCCGGGCCGCACAGGCCGCAAATGCAGGGGATTCAGTCAAGGGCATAAGGGCAGCGAGTGTAGCGGCCCTGGCAAAACACTGCCGCGCACAAGCGCAACGCCGTGCCGCGCCAGCATTTCACCAAACCCTGCACTGCCCAGAAAATCGAATTCCCAGCGGCGCGCCGGGGCGATGACATCGGCCAGATCGGCATCGCCGTCCTGGCTGTGCGCAGGGTGGCACATCAGCACCGCACGCGCCGCGGCGCGGGCCAGCCAGCCGTCCATCAATGCCGCGTAGCGGGCCGGGCCGCCTGTAAAGTCATATACGCCCCACAGTCCGGGCGCACACGGCACTCCGGCCTGCTCCGCCAGACGCTGGAGCGTTGTCGCGCCCAGCGCGGTGATGACGCGGCCCTTGATGCCCGCCTGACCGGCGCCGACGCGCGACACCCGCAGCCACGGCCCGCGGCCCGCGGCGCCATCCGGGTAGCGCCGCGCCAAGGTTTCGAGCAGCGCCTCGCGGATACCCGCCAATTGCTGCACGTGCTGGTGCCCGTCCACATGGTCGGGCGGCGCGCGCCACTGGGCCTCGAAAGCGTCGAGCTGGCGCTCGATGACGATGCGGGCGCGTTCGCGCCCGAACCCGCCGGATGCGGCGCGCAGCATCGCGCGCGCGAGCGTCATCCCATGTCCGGCGGCAGCAGCGAACGGGCTGGTCCAATCCAGATGCAGCCCCACGTCGAGCTGGCCGCGCAGTTCGCGCAGCGCCGGCGCATCCAGCGCCCAGCGCGGCGAGAGCGTCATTGCACTGGCGGCCGTCAGCCGCCCGGCCCGCGCCAATTGGGCGATTCCGCGCGAAATGGCGCCGCTGGCCGCGTAATCGTCGGCACAAACAATGAGTGGTTTGGCCTGCGCCATGCCCCTATTCCGTTTTCAACCTAGAAACGGCAGTTGGACGCGCTCGCCAGTGCCGTGGTCGGCGTGCCAGGCAAGGGTGAGCGCTGCGGCTCCAAAGGCGCTTGCGCGCCTTTGGACAGCGCGAACAGGCCCAGCCTCTGGCTGGGT
>JGI24705J35276_12238322_pt1 | contig 19345 bp, 21 predicted proteins | sample TergutNt197P4_FD_35276 | JGI IMG/M metagenome (IMG submission 35276) | reverse complement strand
CCGAGCCGATCATCAATCGATCGGGGCTCGGGCCTGCGCCGGAGCCCGGCAGGCGCCGGCTCTCGATCACACCCGCCGGCGATATCGTCCTCAAGCTTTCCACGAGATCGTCGATGTGGGTGTAGAGCGTGGCGAAATGGCCGCCCGACCGGGTCGCGATCATGCCGCCAAGCGTCGCCAATTCCATGCTCTGCGGGAAATGCCGCAACGTCAGACCATGGGATTTCAGTTCATTCTCCATGGCCGGCACACGTATTCCGCCTTGGATGCGCGCGGCCCTGCTCGTCTTGTCGACCTCAAGAATCCTGTCGAGCCGCGTCAGGTCGAGGCTGATCGTGGCGTTGAAAGTGTTGCCGACCAACGGCTCCACGCCCCCACATACGGAGGTGCCACCGCCAAAGGGTATCACTGCCGCATTGACCCGCGCGGCGTAGTCATAGACCGCAGCAATGTCAGCCTCGGAGCGAACCCAGGCGACGATGTCGGGCGCGTTGCGGTAGTCGCCCAGAAACTGGCGGGCGTAGTCGGGATAGGATTTTCCGTAGGTGTGCAGCAGCCGGTCGCGCTTGGAATTTGTGGCGAAAGCAGAAAGCTCGGCTGGGACGGACAGCCGCGGCGCGTGCAGTTCAACCGCATCTTCAACGGGCGCCTTGCGAATCTCGAACTCTCCGCCAAAGCGCTCGCGCATACGCGACGTCACCATCTGTCGCTCGGCGTCGGTTATCTCGTCGCCTTCATAGCCCCAACCGACCAGTTTCAGCTCGCTCGTCGTCATCTCAGGTCTCCAATGATCACCGGGATTTGTCTGCAGCGCGGAGCGTAATGTTACACAGTCGCAGAAACTGGTCGATCAGGAAAAGCGCATTGCCCGTATTCCCCTCATCGCCATCGCGTGTAGATTGGCCGCACCCAATTTCTTTGGTTTCAAGGCCGGAACGGCCGTTTGCAGGAGAGAACGCACAATGTCCGGCCCGAAAAATCGCTTCTACGAGTCGCAAGGTCTTCGGCTGCACTATGCAGACTGGGGCAATGAGGGAGCGCCGCATCTAATTCTGGTCCATGGAGGCCGCGATCATTGCCGTAGCTGGGACTCAATGGCCCAAGCGTTGCGGTCGCATTTTCACGTGTTGGCGCCCGACCTTCGGGGACATGGCGATTCCGACTGGACGAAAGGCGGCAGCTACGCCTTGCCCGAATACGTTTACGATTTGACGCGTCTCATGCAGGACGCCGCGGCCCAACAAGTGACAATCATCGGTCATTCGATGGGCGGCATGGTGAGCCTCATATATGCAGGCTCATTTCCGGATAAGGTTTCATCCCTGGTGGTTCTCGATGGCGTAACCGTTTTGCCAAACACGAAGAGACCACCAGCTTATGACCGCATCACAAAGTGGGTTAGCCGGCTGGACAAATTGCACGACCGAACGCCCTATCGCTATCGCACAATCGAGGAAGCAGCAGCTCGGATGTTAGCTCACAACAAGAGGCTGTCCAACGAGCTGGCACTGCATCTTGCGACGCATGGCGTGAGGCGAAACGCGGACGGGACATTCAGCTGGAAGTTCGACCCCTACCAACGCGCGATGACACCCCATCGGCTGTGGTCAGAAGATTACACCGAGCTCTGGCCGCACATTGCGTGCCCGACGCTATTGCTCCATGCGGAAGAGAGCTCGCTGGGCGGCGCCAAGGCGGTAGGATTGACAGACTATTTCCAGCAGGCTCAAGCGGAGACCATATTCGGAGCTGGACATTGGCTTCATCACGACAAGCCGAACGAGGTTCTTTCCTCAATCGGAAAGTTTCTCGGACTTGGCACCTGACTTGGCACCTGACCTGGCTCCGAACTCGGGCAGAGGACAATTAGTAGAGACACGGCTCTGTCATTGTCCGCCACCCGGTCAGCGCGTTGGCCGGCGGTTCTTCTCCCATTCCAGGAAACGCTGGAACAGCAGGTCGCGCTCGGCCTCGGTTTGCTGCGTCTTATCCGCACCGGAACGTGAGAGGAACGCTTCGAACTTGCCGCGCAGGCTCTCCGGTGCCGTCGAGGTCGCGTGCCGGTTGAGCCAATCCTGCGCGGCTGGGAAGCGTGTCCAGCCCGGTACCTCCGCGGCGAGATTTACGTCCTTCCATTTCGGATGTCGCGGCGCCTTCTTGAACTCGGGAAACTTGTCGAAAAAATCCGTTATGAAACGCGCGACCCGAGCGTAGCGTTCGTTGCCGGCTGGCCAGCCATACACCGCCATCACCGCCCCGACCGCAATCGTGTCGACGTCTCCGCCCTCTGGCACAAGCTTCGGATAGGCGGTGTGACCGATCGTGGACGGCAGGTAGGTATTCAGCAGGGTCGCGTTCATGGGTACCGCGAGAAAATGCAGCCCCGTCGCGGGGTCTATCTCGCTAAACAGTCGCGCGGGCTGACCCGTCACATACACCATGGCTACGATCTCGCCTGATTTCAGCTTGTCCAGCGCGGTGACCTGGTCGTAATTGGTCGGGGTGACGGCGACCTGCAGATCGTTGAACATCAGTTGAGCAGTCATCGCCGTGCCGCTGCCCGCAACGTCCATGTTCACCTTCTGGCCCGCGAGATCCTGGATCGCCGTAATCTCCGGCCGCGCGAGTATATGCACCTCCTCGTCGTAGAGCTTGGTGACGTACTGGATCTGCTTTACGCCAGGGATCAACTGGTCACGCTGCGCGAAGGCCAGCGCATCGGACTGCACGATCCCGACGTCTACCCCGCGCAGGCCGACGATGTCCCGGATGTTCTGCACCGAGCCCTTTCCTATCATTGGAATGACACGCAACCGGTCCCCGTTGTCGAGGACGGTGGAGAGATCGGAAGCTATGCGGATATAGGTGCCGTCGACCCCTCCCGAGATCACGCCGACAGTGCCAGCGTTGGTTTGGGCAACGGCCGGCGGCCGCAGCACTTTAGGGGGGGCTGTCTTCTCCGACCGAAAGAACCACGGGAAGCTGTGTTCCCTCTTCTCCGTCGAGGCGGGCCCCGCCTCCGCCACGCCGGTCTGCATCCAGATGGCCGCAGCGGATGTGCAGACGAGCGACAGTCCCACGACTGCCGCGCGCCAAGCTCGGCTGGTCCTTGTCCACCGTGCCATGTTCATTTTCTCTCCTGAATGGCGTCGTTACGTTTGTACCCGCAATGGAAATCAAAGAGCCAGCCAGAAATATATTGGCTGTGGCAGAGACTGGCCGATCGTCAACACAAGACGGGCCAGATGACTTCCAGGAATCGGACGAACTAGCGGTGCGATCGCGCCAACAGCCGTTGTGCTTCTTCGGAGCCGAGCTGAGCGGCCTTCTGATACCAGGCCTGCGCCTTGCTCGGCTCCGGCGTAATATTGCGGCCATCCGACGTGCCGAGCACGGCCGGATCATAGGTCCGCGCCAGCACCAGCGCGGCCGTGGCGTCGCTCCCGGCCGCGCGCTCAAGCAGGAGACGGGCGGCCGAGATGTCGCCCATAGCGAGCATTTCCTTGGCGCGCTTCATCAGTGTTGCAAGCTCCTGGGGGCTGCGCTTGACTTGAGGTGTTAACGGCCGCATCGGCTCCACTGCTTGAGGCGCCGCGGGCGGGGTGGCGGGTGCGCGGGTCTGCGGCGCGTCCGAATAGGCATCGGTGACTGTCCCTTGTAGGGGCGCGACATCTGCGACCACGGCAGGCGCTGGCGCAGGTACCGCCTGTGGCGGAGCCGGCGGATCGGCGCTCTGCGCTGTACCTTTCAGTCGCAGATCGCCTGAGGAGAACTGCGCGGCATCGACCTGCGCCGCTGCGGACTGCATGGGGAGGCGTGTTGCGATCGGGGCCCTGGGGTGGGTGTCTCGCGTCGCGCCAAAGGAAAGCCACGCTACCAACATGACACCCGCGGATACCACGACAACTGTCGCCAGAACTTTTGGCGAGAGCAAGGTCTTCCAGAGTCTGGATTCGTCATCGGGAGAGGAGAGAAACAGCGGCTTGGATCGCGCCGCGTAATCATTCCGCACCGAGCGCCCCATGTTATAGGGCGCCAGCCGGGCCTTGCTGCGGGCAAGGTCTTCTTCAACATCACCGGGATTAGGTCTGGAGGGACGAAACCGCGACCCGCGATCGACCATGATGATGCTTTCCACAACTTTCACGCAACAATCGGGGCAGCCTCCAGGCCAAACTCTTACCTGCTATCGTTAGTGTCCAGTCATTGCCCCGCATACTGGAACACCTAAATCCGCCATTTAATTCGTCCAAAAAACTCATTTTACTCTGCCGAGAAGATTGTGGACTCATTGAGGCGAATGCCAGCATTTCACCATGTTAGCGCATGGCGTTGATTTCTTGCTTAACAGTGCGACGAGAGATGGGATTGCGAAACAGGCAACAGATACCCCTCTGCAAGAGCAGTCAACAATCGGCTATAATCAATTAAATCACATTGGTGGGTCTCTCAGTCTGACAAATGACCGAGCTTGGAGCACGACCCCCCTGCTCGTCTCGATGCTAGCGGGAAGAAAGCGTATCGCGCGCCTACGTGTCAACGACGAAAACATCGAAAGCCCGCGTGTGAGACGGTAATCGAAGCTGCATTGGACGCGCCTGGGTCGAACCTTTACATTTGGCGGCGAACCGGGCAGGTTTTGCAGGCGAAGCTCTTACAATTTGAGGTAGCAATGCTGGAGTCTCAAATCACGGAATGGCTCGCTTCGCAAAAGCAAGCCATGATTGACCTGTTGCGCGACGTCGTGAACATTGACTCTGGATCATACGACAAGGCCGGTGTCGACGCTGTGGGCGCGTGTTTCGAACGACACTTGTCTGAACACGGCATTTCAGTCTGGCGCGAGTCGCACGAAAAGTACGGCGACGCGATCCACGCGCTGGTAGCGGAGCCTGGCACCAACGAAAAGCCGGTTCTGTTGATGGGTCATCGCGACACGGTCTTTGCAAAGGGCGAAGCTGAACGTCGTCCCTTTACGATCCGGAGCAATCGGGCCTATGGCCCCGGCGTTGCCGATATGAAGGCCGGACTCGTCATGAATGTCTTCGTCGCCGCGGCATTTCAGCGCTTCGGCGGCAATCCGTATCCGATCAAACTCCTGATCACATCGGACGAGGAAATCGCTTCTCCGTCATCACGGCAGGTGATCGAACGAGAGGGGCAGGCTGCGCGTGCGGTTTATAATTCAGAGCCAGGACGACCGAGTGGCAATGTGGTCACCGGCCGAAAGGGCGGAATCTTCATGCATTGCGCCGTCACCGGCAAGGCCGCGCATTCCGGCGCCAATTTTTCGCAAGGTGTGAGCGCCATCGGTGAATTGGCGCACAAGATCATTCAGATTCACGCTCTGACCGATCTGACCAAGGGGATCACGCTGAACGTTGGACTGATCGCCGGGGGCCAATCGGTGAACACGACGGCTCCGTATGCCGAATGTCAAATTGACTTTCGCTATGTCGATCCGGCGGACCGCGACACGGTGGTTGCGTCGATTGCAAGGATCGTCGGAACATCTTTCGTCCATGACACGACCGCCACGCTGGCGATCACAGGTGAATTTCTTCCCGTCGTTCAACGCGAGGCCTCGCAGGCCATCTTCAAGACCTATCAGGAAGCCGCGCGGGACGTCGGGCTTGCGCCGGAAGGAGAGTTTTCCGGGGGCTGTGCCGACTCCGGATTCACGGCGGCTGTTGGCACGCCGACGATCTGCGGCGTCGGACCGGTTGGGGGCCTCGCGCATACGCCCGAGGAATATCTTGATCTCGACAGCATCGTTCCTCGTGCGCAGGCGCTCGCCTTGGCCATCTCGAGAGGTCGCGGCAACAGTTAAGCTGTGGTCCTGATGAAATTTGCGCCGCAGCGGGACGTGCGGCGCTTTCTATCCAGAAAAGGCCGGCCCGCCGGGAATCCAAACTCAGGAGGCGCTGGGATAAGAACTTTTCGCGCACTATACCGTTAATCGTATTCAGAACTGAGTTTAGCGGATAGTTGAAGGCCGCGCTTGGATGACGAGAAGCGAGACGGCACATTTCGTTCTCTTCAGCCTGTTCTGGCTTGGACCCTGTATCTATGTCGAAACGGGAGCCGCCACAGAAACGGCACCGCAGACGCTTTCAGTTGCACCGCCGGTGCTCACCGTGGCGCAGGAGAACGACGGCACCAAAAGACCTCGTTCTGAGTTCAGGGAGTGCGCGGTCGTCTGTCCCCTTATGGTGGTCATCCCGGCAGGAAAATTCACCATGGGCTCACCTGAAGACGAGGCAGGCAGGACCGTCGGCGAAGGCCCTCGGCACGACGTGGCGATCGCCGAACCCTTCGCCGCATCCAAGTATGAGGTGACGTTCGATCAATGGGACGCCTGTGTGGCCGCCGGCGCGTGCCCCCGCATCAAGGACGCATGGGGCCGAGGAAACATGCCCGCGATCAACGTGAGCTGGGACGACGCCAAGCTGTATGTGGCTTGGCTCTCGCAACTCACCGGCAAGGAGTATCGCCTGCCGACGGAGGCCGAATGGGAGTATGCGGCGCGCGCCGGCTCAAACATGCCCTACTCGTGGGGAGATGAACCCGGCATCGGCAATGCCAACTGCGACGGATGCGGCGGCGCCTGGACACTGCAGACCGCCCCGGTTGGATCATTTCGGCCCAATGCCTTCGGCATCTACGACATGGAAGGCAATGTCTGGGAGTGGGTCGAAGATATCTGGCACGGCAGTTACGACGGCGCACCGACCGACGGCTCTGCCTGGCTCCAGGGCGCTGACGCAACCTACCGGGTCATTCGCGGAGGGTCCTGGCACAACGAGACCGACCTCATCCGCACGGCCATCCGATTCAAACGCCACAGGAAGGTTCAGTTCGACACACTTGGATTCAGAGTGGCCAGGACAATAAGACCATAGCAGCGCAGCGTTAGATCGCGAAACACCTCAAGCGTCCCGGATCGCCCCGCGCACGACCAGGATATTCCAGATTTCCTCGGGCGTATCGGCGAAGGCGAACAGGTCCAGATCGGCCCGCGCAATCATGTCTTCCTCGACCAGGCGGTCAAAATTGACGATGCCGCGCCAATACCCCTGATCGAATAGCACGATGGGAACATGTGGCGCCTTGCCGGTCTGCTGCAGGGCCAGAATCTCGAACAGCTCGTCCAGCGTGCCAAAACCGCCGGGAAACACGACCAGCCCATGCGCGCGCATGGCGAGGTGCATCTTGCGCATCGCGAAATAGTGGAACTGGAAAACCAGCTCGGGCGTGATGTAGGGATTGGGGGCCTGCTCGTGCGGCAGGGTAATGTTGAAGCCGATCGTAGGTGCGCCCACGTCATGGGCGCCGCGGTTGGCCGCTTCCATCAGGCCGGGGCCACCACCCGTGGCGATCACATTGTCGCGCCAGCGGTCGTGCGGGGCCAACGCGCCCCCACGCTCCGAGGCAATGCGGCCAAAGGTCCGGGCGGCGTCATACCAGCGCAACTGTCGCTGGATGTGTTCGGGAGACAAGCCTGCCGGCGGGTTCGCGGCGCGCTCCGGCGACAGGCAGCGCGCGCTACCGAAGACGATAATGGTGGAGCGAATACCCCAGTCCCGCAACAACAGGTCGGCCTTGGAATATTCCAGAGCAAAGCGGATGGGCCGCATTTCGGAGCGCAGCAGAAACTCGGTGTCCATCACCGGCAGGATGCTGCTGTGTGAGATAATGCCCGGTGCCGAACCCCTGTTTTCCGTCTCATAGGCCATGTGCCGTCCCTCGAACCGTTCGATGCACCATTTTAGGCCGCGCGCCTCTGGCAAGCACGACTTAACATGCGCCAGTTGGCCCAAACCGAAACGCCCTGGAATTGTGAAATGGCGGTCCGCGCCGATCCATGATGGGCACTATGTTTACGCTATAGTGCCCTGCTCCGATCCGCGCAACAGTGGCCTTGAGCACATGCGCACCATGCAGAGCCGAAGCTGCATTGTGAACGCTCCGCAATTTCGTAATAACGACAATATTCGGAAATCTCTGATATTGTGGAAAGATTGCGAGCAATACGGAGGCAGGGTCGGTCATGGCATTTCCAGTTGACGAAAGGCATATTGCCGTTGCTGAAGGTGCGCTCGGCCGATCGCTGCCCATAAATCTCAGGAAACGCCTTCTCCGCTCAAATGGCGGAGAGCTTCTGATAGAAGGTGACAGTTGGTGGCTTTTTCCAGTCTGGGATCCTACTGACCGAAAGCGCATGGGCCGCACAGCCAATCACATTGTGCGTGAAACCGAATCGTGGCGCGGCTCATGTGGCTTCCCCACGGAAGCAATCGCGGTTGCAGGGAACGGGACTGGAGATGTGCTGATCATAAGGAATGGCTCCGAGGTGATCGAGCACTGGAGCCATGAGACAGGAGATTCAAAGGCGGTTGAGATTGATTGGCTCTGATGTTCCTGGTGATGTGCTGCTGCGGGCTAAAATACGGGCATAGTCACCGAAAGTGTAATACCGGTAGGGCACATGGATCGCAGATTTGGAAAGCGCATCGCGACGTATATGGACAAACACTATGCCCGTGCGGTCGAATACACCGAAAGTCGGGACATCTTTGGCTGGTTCGATCTCTGGCACAGCCATATCGACTGGAAATCCAAGTGCAATCGCTTTTCGGAAACGCGCGCGATAGCCGCCCGCATGACCTATAAGCTTCTCCTCGCCACCGAAATACATTTCGCACCGAGACGAGAGCCGATCCAGATTTTTGCCCTCATCTGCGAAGACACCGGCAGCAATGCGGTGTACGTTCATACGTCCAATCCGAACGGCACACCGTATCCCTGTGAGCTTATCGTCGATTGGGGTGTCGAGGCGCCTGCCGAACTCGTTGACGTCGTCGATCATTCAATCCACGAAATCGGCAAGGCTCCATCCGGCCACTTCATCCGGCGGCGCGAGTCGCGCCCCATAGCCCGGACATGAATCCCCGAACCGTAATTTCGAAGGCGGCCAAGGTTCTAAAAGCCGCTCGCATCTCATGTTCCCGGCCATAGCTGCCGCAATCGTAGGATACTTCGTCGACGTGCGGGAGTGGCGCTAGTGTTCACCATTAAGGCGGAACCACAACTCTTCTGCGGCGTGCTCGTTAGAAGCAGAGTCAACAAACATCATATCGTCAGTTATACCCGATGGCTCACCGATGCCGATAACGAACTCGTGCCCGGCGGAATGAGCCAGATTGCGCAAGAAAGGGACCAGTTCCTCTGCATGGTTCTTACCGAAACGATCGAGTGGAATATTGACGCCCAGGTCCCAGTCAGGCAGGTCGTCAGGCAGCATGTCTGGCGTATGCTCACCTCGTTGATTCACAACAATGACATTCAGCCCGCTCCAGCGTCGAGCAAGAGCTTCAAATTCTGAAACCAGGAGCATTTCCTGGTCGTGCAAGTCTGAGCCATCGACGTAGATGTAGAGTGTTCGCATCGAGATACTCGCTCCATGTGCTCTTGGTGCGTCCACTGTACCGCGCATTCGCACCGACGCCAACGGATGCATCAGCCGCGACGTCAATCGCAGCTCATGTGCAGAACGAGCTATGCGCATGCGTCATGAGCCTGGTTTAGGGCAGAATTTCCGGATGCTTGCACGCTAGGTTGATGAGACGAAGCTGCGAACTGTTGTGCGAACGGCATTTTGCTGCCCGACAAGAAGGTGCCCACCAGTATCATAGACGACCAACTTTGCATTGATAATCTTGCTCGCAGCGAACTTGGCCGCCGGCAACGTATTGAACCCGTCATCTGGCGTAGATATGATCAGCGTCGGCGCGGTGATTTTTCCCAAGGGCAATTCGTTCAACACTGCGGTGCTGTCGACGTTGATGCCGGGAAACCGCAAAGACAGTGGCTCGACGCTCCTAACAATGCTCATCACGCGATCTCGGTCGGCCGACAGCGCAGCAGTTACCAGTTCCGGCGGGACGCCAAGGAAACGGATTAACATCGACGGCGCGATCTTCTCGGCGGTCCACCAAAGGAAATTCCCACCGGCATTGACGACCCAAAATATGAACCTAATGCTCCTATTTCCCTCAAGTGCAGCTGGCCTGGCCGGCCAATAGGTGCCTGGAGCAATCAGGATGAGACTGGCGACCATGTCAGGATACCGTAGAGCGAACTCGATTGCCGAACGCGCACCTGCCGAAGCACCGAGCACGATTGCTTTGGAAACATTCAGTTTGCAGAGCAACGCGGCGTGCGCCGCAGCTTGTGCCGCTGGGGAGGTGTCCTGAGGAACCGGCGTCCGCAAATAACCAAATCGGGAAGGCGCGATGATCCGAAAGCCGTCGCCAACTGACTCGGCAGCGAGGGCAAGCCCCTGATCGAAGCCGCCGCCAGCTCCGTGAATGGACAGGAGCGGAATGCCAGCGCCTCTTTCGGCGTATTCAATCGATCCGGCGTCAGTGTTGGCGATTTGACTGCCCCGACGGACGGCCTCATAGGCACGACCAAGCTCGTTCCGGTAGAACAAGAACGTAACTGCGACTAATCCCGCCAGGACGATGGACGTGACCCACAGGAAAAGTGCCGTACCGCTCATTCGAGGACTCTAAAGAAAAACAGGTCCTCGCTCAAGCTTGGGGCAGTCTTTGATCGAGAACAGGATGCAAATGATGATCGAGAGGCATGTCCGGTTTACCTTCGAGAGGTACAGGGCTGTAGAGGCATTTGCGCCCACGTTGGCCTGCGATCGTGATGGCACCAGCCACCTCATGGCGGCGATCGCCCCTGGTCGCCGATAACGCTTCGCCCACCCACGCCCTAAAGAAGGGCGGGGGGGTCCCGGTGGCTCGCGCCCCGCGTTCGTGCACTCGTCGCCATCGTCACCTTCTGGATATGACCTAATTGAGTCCGGCCCTAGCTTGACCTCGAAGTCAGTGCGGAGTGAACTGATTGAGATCATGGATACCAATCTGCTGTTCGAGTTGCGCTACCCGCGCAGCCATCTTTTCGAATCCGTCCTCACCGAACCGCTCGTATTCCTTCTTCTCGAACTCCTCCGCCATGGCGTCATATTCGTTCGAAGAGACGAGATCATGCAGCTTAGAAAAGATCGGTATCCTCGCGAGCGGCGTGAGGACGATACATGGTAATGAAAGACTGAATCGAGGCAACGAGTTGCTTGCGTTCGTCGCCATCTTTTCTGCTGGCCGGCGCGAGCCGCAGGATCGTCTGCGTCACGTTCCGCCCGGCCTCATGCTGCCGCAACAGCGTGTCGACCAGATCAACCATCTGGCCCGCCTTCTTGAGCCGCGGAAAGACGTACGTCTCCTCTGACTTCTCATGATAGTTGTTGATGAAGTCGCGGATGATCTCTCCGGACTGCGTTACCAGAGGTGGATCGAAATCCTCGTTCGACGAAAACTTTCGGATGACGGCTTCGTAGATGAGAAGCACGCGATCAAGAACCCCGTGCTCTCGCATCAGGTCCTCAGGCGGAGTTACCTCTTTCTTCTGCTCGGTGCTCTGTTGCCTGCCCTTCCTGCCGCCCCTTTCTTCGCCTTATGCAGGACGGACGATGACGGCCGGAGCGGCGAGCGCCAACTAACTCGCTCCCATCACCGGACCAAATCGCGTTTGGCGGCATTGACTCTGCTCATATTGGGCCTCTTGTGGCGTGAGGGACAAACTCCGTGGAGCTTACGGTCAACTGCCCGCCCGGGCCCAGGTTCCTTTACGAATTTCGATACGGCAGTCTCTACTGGCGGTGAAATGCAACGCGAAGCTCGCCCTTGGCGGCTTCAAGTTTCTTGCGTCTAGCACCGGACAGATTCTTGCCTGCGCGGTTGATGTAGAATGTCAGCATCGACATTGCCGATCGGAAAGGTGACGACTTGCGACGATGGCTATGCTCCGCTGATCGCTTGAGCGACAGCGCGATTTGCCGTGGCGACTTCTTGAAGATATCCTGTTTGAGATCCAATGCGTCGCTATTGCGGGTAACTGACGCGGACCATTTCTTTGGCGATTTCGAACGTGCCATTGGAGACCTCCTCCTACTGCAGGCAGCTGGTCAAGCCGTGTTGATGTGATGAGGAAGTTCGGAAAGTACGATGTAACCTGCCTTCCTCGCTTCGTGCTCCCGCTGATGGCGACTTGCGTTCAACGCGAGACGCCCGGCCCCGTTCCGATTGTCGAAGCATCTGAGGCGCGGATGTGGTAGCGCAGTTGTTGCCGTGTCAGCTGCATGCCGACAGTGGGGGTAATCAAATGACACACCATCTCGTGGTGGGCACCGGCCCGATTGGACAGACTCTGGCCCTTCGGCTCATCCAACGCGGCGACAGCGTTACGTTGGCCACAAGATCCGGCACGGCCATGAATGGCGCACTAGCGTTGCGGATGGATGCCTCCGATGCGACAGCGTTCAGCGCCGCGGCATCGGGATGCCAGACGATTTTTCTTTGCACCAATCCGCCCTATGCCCGATGGGTCACCGAATGGCCGCCGATATTTGCCGCTGCCATTGAAGCCGCCCGGCGCAGCGGCGCGGGCCTTGTGATCGTGGGCAATCTCTATGCATACGGAAAACCAGAAGGCGCAATGACCGAGGCATCACCCTACCGCCCGATCGAAAGGAAAGGCGAAGTCCGCCTCGCCGGCTGGCAGGCCGCGCTCGCTGCGCCCGAGCGCGGAGAGATTCGGGCCGTGGAAGTCAGGGCCAGCGACTATTTCGGCCCCGACATCGGAAAGAATGCACATCTCGGCGCCGACTTTTTCCGTCCCATCCTGCAATCCAAAAAGGCGATGGTTGTCGGAGACCCCGACGTGATCCACAGTTGGAGCTTCGTTCCTGACATCGCTTCCACCCTGGTGGCCGCAGCGGACTTTATCGGCCCTTGGGGCCGGATATGGCATGTGCCGAGCAATCTGCCGTTGTCACGCCATGACATCGCTTCCCAACTCAATTCACACTATGGCTGCGCCGGTCGTGTCGCCGGCTATCCGCAATGGATGTTGCGCCTCCTGGGCCATTTCAGCCCAACGCTGCGCGAAGTCGAGGCATCGAGCTACCAGTTCCGGGAGCCCTTCGTGATCGATGCGCGCGAAACCGAAGCGCTCTTGCGAGTCCAGGCCATGCCTTGGAGCGAGGCGTTGGTCCTGACCGCCGAGTCGTATCGGACGTAGCGTCGCCATCCCTTCTCCCCCGAGAGAGACTCTCAATCGCCTTGATCAAGTGCCCAGACTCACACCAACGCGGTTTCGTGACCGATTTGTCAAACGACTGAGCGGTTACGGATTGGCGACAGACGCGGTCATTCCGGTCATTCCGCCTTCATCCGCCACAATCCTTTGCGGCAGTTTTTAGGGCGCAACTGCGGCTTCTGTGTCAATTGACGCTGAGGAGAATCTCACTGTAAGACCTCCTATCGTCCGGATTGTCGTTCTGAGCCGTCCATTCGGGACGAATAAAGGCCGAAGGTAATACCGTGCGCGGTCACAGTAATTCCGCTGGTCTGCAAACCTGTGGTGCGCTGGAGTCAGTATGTCTTTCGTCAACTATGCAGCTTTCAACGACCCCAGCAGCAGGAAAATGGCGATGGGGGTCGACCTCAGGACGAAGAATGCCTTCGTCGACCTGAAGGGACGGGTATTGATCTACGCGCAGACCGGCGGAATGCTGAATCCCTCCCGCTACGAGCTGCATCCTGGCACAATGGTATTTCGGTTCGGAGCGGAATCGGCTGGGTGGGAGAATGTAGCGAAGGGCAGCTGGTGGGTCGAAAAACCCGAGTTCGAAAAACTGCTCGCTTTCGCTCAGGAATTTGACATTTCAATCGGGATGGCGGTGCGCTCACTTTGCCTGGTGCCCCCGGAGTGGAGCGCTCTCACGCTTCTCGTTCGGGCGCGCGTGACGGAACCGCTCCTCGCATGGCGCGGCCTTGCCAACTCCGTCGTGACTCCGGCGGCTGACGGCGGTCCCATGGTGAGAATGCCCCATCAGAATGACATCAGCGGCCGTAGATTGAATCAGCTGTTCGTGCCGGGATTGGGCCAGAGGGGTGGATTGAGCGTAGAGAATACATATCCGCTCGACGCTCGCGGCAGCAAGCGCGGCTTCATCTACATGTTGTAGGTGCAGGGATTGCGATAACAGGGCGGTTTACTTCGAGCAGAACGTATTCGGGAAACTCGAATGTTTCAAAGAACTGCCTAGCGTGTCGCCGGATCTTGCCCGACAAGAAGCCCGATCTCGCGAAGAGTCGAAAGGCAGGCATCCACTTCGGCGAGCGGCGCTGCGGCCAATTCGAACGCCTTCTGCAAGGACCCGGCCATGGCTTCACGTCCCGTTTTCCCGTCGCAGCTCAGCAATACAAAGTAGGCGGACAAGTTAAGAAAATGGACCCGTGCTTGTGACGCATCGTAAATAAGGCAGCCGTCCTCGGACAGCGAGCATTCAAGTCCCTCGATGTCCGCGGCGGGAAAACCTTCTCGTTCGCTCACGACGTTCTCCTCAAGCAAGCGCGAGCATCATGCTCGCGACCCTTTATGCGCCCCAGGCATGGTACGGCGACGACGCTCTGCCGGCTGACCTGGAGCACCGGCATGCTTTAGAGACCACTATACGGCTTCGGCGCGGGTGCGATTAACGAGAAGCTTGGCGCATGTCCGGAACGCGTCGAACTCATCCTGCAGATCGTCTACACCCAACCGCTGCTTGTAGACGTGGGCACTTATGTTGGAGAACATCCACGTGCCGCCGCCGGGATTGATCTCAAGCAAATAGAGTTCTCCATCTTTCGAGCGAAGGATGTCGCATGCCTGCAGCGCAACATGCGGAACTGTTCGATAGGCCGATCCAGCAAATGCCAACATATCGGGGTCACGCGTAGTGTAGCCGACCAAGTCAGGCGGCGTTGGCATGAAATCCTCCTTTTCGAACGGTCCCTTCTTGCCCTCCAAGGCGAGCGAATGCGTTGACTCGCGACAATAGGTGAAGATAGGCGTCCCGAAAAGGGTGAGTACTCGACAGGTCATCGCACGGCCGCAGTCGATAAACTTCTGCGCGATCATCGGTCCGTAGCGGCCAGGATGGTCCGCCGGAAAGGCTGAAGCGGGTCGGTATCTCACATCCTTTGTCCGGAGCAACTCCACGCCAATGCCCCACGATGCAAGCGCGTGGGACGGTTTGACGATAACATAGGGGCCGTAATCCTGTTCCGACAGAGCGGTATTGGGCGTGAGCTCCTCATACTTCGGCACGCGCATGCCACCAGCGCCAACGCCCTCATCTCGTCGAGTTTGGAGCAGGGTCGCCCCACATAGATCCGGCCCCGCAAGGGTCGGAATTTCTTCAAGGTAAGCGGAGAGAAGACCAATGTCGGCTTGCGAGCCGCGGCCTTGCGGAGATGCAAGTTTCGCAGCACGTTTGAAGCGATAAACACCTCGATGTCCGGCGCAATATCCTCGACATGCGCCTTGATGCGTTGAAAATCCTTGATGTCCTGCCAGCCTTCGCTGTGAACAAGTATAAGGGAGCGCGGAATCAAGACTGGCTCCAACGTCAGGCCGCTGTGGCAAGTCTCGCAGCCGTGGCGAAATAGGCTACGGCTTGCGAGCAATGACCAAGTTGCAAGCTTGCCAGTGCGGCCAGTTCCAGCGCCTTTTTGCCGAAAATTGACCGGTCGTAGGCAAGTAAACTCTCGTTCAGGTGATCGGGATTCGTTGCAACCAGCATTTGTGCAACTTGCGATGCACCGTTCGCATCTTGTCGCGTCAACAAAGCGCGCCCCCTCAGGTAGATGAGGGCCAGATCGTCCGGAAATCGCGCGAGTCCTTGGTCGATAAGACCAAGTACGTCCAGCCCGCGCGCCAAGCCGTCGCGGGCGAGAAATTGGTGAATCATGCTTGCCGCGGCCAGATCCTTCTCTGACGAGCGGTTGTCCACGCGGCTCAAGCCTTCTCGGGCCGTCGCTCTGGCGGCTTCCATTTCGCCGATCGCCGCGAGTGTCTCGGTCAGATGAAACCAGAGAAATATGCGGCCTGGGTCCGCCTTCACCGCCTCGCGCAAGAGTGGGAGATTTCGGGCATGTTTGCCCGCTTGTTCTCCGTCATAACCAAGGTGATCGATCTCAACCGCTGTGCGGATGACAGGTGCACCGTCAGCCGCGCTCACTGCCCGAATGGCGTCGACCATCGTTTCGTGAATTTTTCCCTTGAAGCGAATACGTGGGTCGGAACGGAACAGACGCCATTCGCGATAGCGCGTAAATCCCGTTCTCGGCCGGAACCGCACGAAGCCCGCAACGGCGGCCTTCTCAATATGGTCTGATACGCGCCCGCCATTGGGCAGGCTCAGGCGTTCGTCAGCATCGATGTAAAGGACCCAGTCGGAGGACACCGCATCAAGCGCGGCGTTCCGGGCCGCTGAAAAGTCCCCGGTCCATGGCCGATCAATGATGCGAGCCCGGAAGGATTCGGCAATTTCCTTGGATCGATCAGTCGACCCGGTATCGACGATCACGACCTCGTCGACATGACCCACCAAGGTCTCCAGGCAACCGCCTAGCAACCTCTCCTCGTCACGCACAATCAGAGCCGCGGAAACCGTCACAGGCAAAGCGTCGCTCATCGGTCACACAATTTTACGCTGACGACATAGGGATGCGGAATGCAAGGCAGTCAGAGCGCTATCAGGCGTTTCCGCTCATAGTCAGCGGGCCGTCCTCTGCAACACCGTCAAGACGATGCGTATTGACGCGCGGCGGTTCATACTTGTCCTTCGCCGCCATAGCGAGAATCTGGCCGGCACCAAGAACGGCTTCTTTCGCCACACTCGAAGAAAGATCGATCGTTTTCGACATGTATCGTCTCCACAATCGCTATGCTGGCATGATCACGCGCCGCGATGGCAATTTTGTGAAGGTCGCTTTTGGCAATGTCAGGAACTCGCCAAGCAGCAGGGCTGCAATTCTCTGTCGCCAGTTAAAGGCAGTGAGCAGCCCTGAAGGGTTCTGACGAACTGATAATTTGACGTAACTCGAATTCTTAACAATTCTCCGTCGTCGTAAGACGCAAACGCGGAAGACGTTTGCGCAGACACGGTGGACGCGCGGAGGCTACTCATCCCGAGTCGGGCTTGCGCGACGTTTCGAAGGATAAAGGCCTCATGCGGGGCCATCGACCTGCCCCCCAATGGGAACTGGCAGTTGCGTGAGGCGAACAGTTAACGTTAATGGCTTCGGCATGTCGGGTGAACCCGACGCGCCTAGCTTATGTCATATGCAGGCCGCAAATGCCTCGTAGTTGCTGGCGTTGTCATTCTCGAATGATCGGGCGTTCACGGACGAGCCCTTCCTAGCCAACAAGTCGGTCGTGGCAGCATCCGCGGCGCTCGTTGTGTATGTCGAATTCAGAAACAGAATACGGATGAAGGCGGAACAGACGAACGCCATGACAGCCACGTCCCCGTGATGTGCGGCTTGGGCTTCTGATCGGGCTCGCTGTCGACCAATGAAGTCTACGGATGGAGGCCAGTGGCGATGCATCCAAAGCGAATTGCTCGACGTTCATCGAGTCCCGCGAAACTATCCTGCAACGCGGTTGACGCTGTTCCGCCCAAGGCGCGTCTTGCTTCGGTTTTTCGATCGACCGCGTCTCATAAAACGCTGATCAGGGCGATGCTCGTCGCGCCCGTGATATTGCCTGCGGTTGCAACCCTGCCGCGTCCGGCACATGCTCTCAATGAGTGCGGTGTCGGAACAACGGTCGTCTGCCAGGCTAGCGGCAATCCTTATGCCGGCGGCATAACCTACGGTACGTTCAGCAGTCCGCTGACCACCGACTTCAGTCTCTCCTTCGCGCCCGGGGTCGCGGTTCAAACGAACGCGGCGACCGGCCTTTCTGTTACCAAGGCCTCGTCTGCGACGGCCACCACGACGACCCTCGATACGAGCATGGGAAGCATCACAGCGACCGGGGGTGGCTGGGGAATCGCCATCAACAGCCCGGGCGTGGTAGACATCGTCACCGGCAACATGACGGTGGGAAGCACTCCGAATGAGTCACCAAGCGGACGTGGCATCAGCACAGTTGGCTTCCCATCGTCGCCGAGCCAACTCACGATCGATACGCGACAAGGTGCAATTGTTACATTCGGAATAAGCTCGCCTGCTGTCGATGCTGGAGCGTCCGCCGAGATAAACGTTTCAACGGGCGACGTCACAACCCATGGCGACATCAGCCCAGCGATCCGGGCTTTCCCTAATAATACTACGAACATCAATACGACAGCGGGAACACTCACGACAACGGGTCAGATCTCTCCGGCTATTTGGGTCTTGGCCCAAGTCACCGGGAGCATAGCAATCACGACCGGAAATATTTCGACGACAGGGGCGGCCTCAAGCGGCATTCAGGCAGGCTCGTATGCGATGCCAATACAGATCGACACCGCGGGGGGCTGATCCAGGCCGCGGGCAACAACAGCGCAGGCATCGGCGTGGGCTTCTTCACGCAAGATATGGTGTCCGCGATCGGCATCACGTCGGGAGCAATCAGCACCAGCGGCGCCGGTTCGCCAGGAGTTGCGGCGCTTGATTCCGGGCCTATCAACATCAATTCGACTGCCGGCCTCATCTCGACATCAGGCACAGGTTCGGCCGGCATTTTTTCCATGTCGAAGACGCAAGACGGCACCAACGACATTGTGGCGGGCCCAATCAACACGACCGGCGGCGGCGCGATCGGTATCGCAGCCGCGGCGCTTTCCTCTCCTGTTTCACCCACTCCTTCGGCCAGCCTTTCTATCCAGAGCAACGGCGCCATTGTTGCCTCGGGACCGGACGCGGGCGGTATTGTGGCGGTCGGCTTCGCGACCAACCATCTGACATCAGGACCGGTCACGGTCGTGGCGAACAACAATATCACCGCGACCGGAGATAATTCCGTCGGCATTGCCGCGGCGTCGGGGACCGGACACGTTCAGGTCGAGGTTAGCCCCGGCGTTTCGGTGATGGGCGGCTTCTCAAGCACGCCGGGCGCCTTGTCTACGCAAGCGTCCACCTTTGGCTTTGACGGAGAATCGATTGGTGGCAATCTTCCGGCTGCTGGGATCGTGGTCTACAGCGGCGCGACGTCGTCCTCACCCGCCATGACGATTGTGAACCACGGTTTTGTCGGCGCGCTCAACGACCGGGCCATTACCATGGGCTTTGCCTGCGCCAGCGAGAACGGCGCAGACTTTCCGGGCCAGGACCCCTGTGTTTCCGGGATGCCGCCGATCCAGCAGTTGCAGGTGGAGAACCAGGGCACGATCACAGGCTACGTCACCTTCCTGCCGGGCGCGCCGCATGTGTTCGACAACGCCGGCCTGTTCGAC
>JGI24705J35276_12238323_pt1 | contig 19364 bp, 22 predicted proteins | sample TergutNt197P4_FD_35276 | JGI IMG/M metagenome (IMG submission 35276) | reverse complement strand
ACTATCACAGCATAAGAATTACCAGCATTATCCTCAACATTATAGGTATCTTTGCTGTTATTCTTCCAGTTGGATATACTTGTCATTTTATCGTTTACAGTAATTTCCAACTTAGCGTTAGCACCGTTGCCATTCATCTTCACATCAAGAGTAGCAGAAGACGAAGGCTCTCCGGCTGATACTGCCTGTATACTTGCTAGGGGCATTGCTGCAAAACAACCAACAACAAGTACAAGCACAAGTAACAAAGAAAGTAAAGATTTAAACGCTTTACCCTTCATTACATTCACCTAATAATAATAGTATCTTCATTTTTTCAGTACCACCAAATAATGCGATACGCACAGCATTAAAAGGCTAAGCCCAATACAGAAGTATGACAAAATACCAAATATATCCAAATTAAGAGTGAAAAAACTATGCAACCAATACCCATACCAACCCACAAAACAACACAAAAACAATAAAAAACAGTCCACTTAAAAGTTTTATTCTGTATTTGCTTGGGGAAACTTTATTTTTTTCTCCACTATGTCTTTCTGGATACAAGGTAACCATCAGTGGTAAACGTTAAAGTAACTAAGCGCGCGAGCAACATAGAGTATGCAATTCGTGACGTTATTGTACATACTAAAGATTTAATTAGAAATGGTAAAAAAATCTATTATTTAAACATCGGTGATCCGGCAGCATTTGACTTTAAGACACCTCCCAGTCTTAAAGAAGCACTCTGTCATGCTATTGCTGAAGAAGTTAACTATTACTCACCTTCAGAGGGTCTTCTTGAGCTTAGGCAGGCAGTAGCAAATAAAGAAAAAAGAATTAACCATGTAGATATTTCAGCAGATGATGTTCTTGTTACTGAAGGCATCTCTGAGGGCATACAGATGCTACTTGGAGCTATCGTGGAAAAGGGAGATCAAATTCTTTTCCCAGGCCCAACTTATCCGCCGTATATTTCGTATACTAAATTCTTTGATGGTACACCAGTTGCTTATGAAACCATAGAAAAAGAAAAATGGCAACCTAACACAGAGGATCTGCGCAAAAAAATCACTGAGAAAACACGTGCCATTGTAATCATTAACCCTAATAACCCAACAGGTGCAGTCTATGATAGCAAAACCATTAAAGAAATCCTTGACATCGCAGGCGAACATGACTTGCCTGTAATCAGTGATGAAATATATGATCAACTTACATATGAAAAATCCTTCGTAAGTGCAGCTAATTTAACTACAGATGTACCAGTCATAGGATTAAATGGTTTTAGTAAAGTTTACCAGATGACTGGTTGGCGACTTGGCTACATGTACTTTAAAGGAAAAGGCAAACAGCTTGACATGTTAAAGGAAGGCGTTGAAAAACAGTGCCGAATTCGCATTTGCGCTAATACTCCAGTTCAAATAGCGGCTACAGCAGCATTAAACGGTCCACAGGACTTCGTTAAAGATATAGTTGAGCGCTTAAAGCAGAGACGAGACTTTAGCTGGAAACGCCTAAATGAAATAGAGGGCGTAAGTACAACTAAACCAGAGGGAGCATTCTACATTTTCCCAAAAATTGACGGTATAGGCACCCGCTGGAAGACAGATAGGGACTTTGTTGTGGAACTGCTAAAAGAAACCGGAGTTTTAATCGTAAACGGCTCAGGCTTTGACCCAATATTTGGTAAGGGGCATGCAAGAATTGTCTTCTTACCACCTATTGAAGAATTGGAGGAGGCATACAATACACTTGAGCAGTTTATTAAGAAACAGAAAAAAGAAATCAAAGGTCGAGTAGGCTATGGGTAACACCGCAGCTCACCTGCACTTTAAAAAAACGTTTTTAGATTTTTATGCCCTGAGTTGGGTCAGATATTACTTTGTGAAATTCAGCCATTAACATTTTGGTTACTGGCCCGGGTTTACCGTTACCAATTAGGCGTTTATTTACTTCGCGGATTGGGACCATTTCCATGGCGGTTCCGGTGAAGAAGGCTTCGTCTGCGGTAAATAGCATAAATGGTGTTAGGTTAGTTATGTTTACTTTGATTCCAAGTTTTGTTGCTATTTCGGCGACAACTTCAGCGGTTATGCCTGAGAGGGCGCCTGTTGAGGTTGGGGGAGTGAAGAGTTCACCGTTTTTTGTTATAAACACGTTTTCGCCTACGCCTTCTGCAATGTAGCCGTTGCTTTCAAGACACATAGCCTCGTCGGCGCCGTAAGCATTGGCTTCTATTTTGGCTAGGATGCTGTTTAGGTAGTTTAGGGATTTAATTTCATGAGTTGTTGCGTCAACGGGGTTTCGTTTGATCCAGCTAAATATAGTGGTTATGCCGGTTTCTTGTGCATCGCCAGCTTTTACGTTTATTAGGTCAGCAATAACAATAACTGTGGCTTTAGGACATTTACGGGGATCTAAACCTAAATCACCTATGCCTCTTGATACGATGAGGCGGATGTAGGCGTCTTTCATTTGGTTTTGGCGTAAGGTGTCTATTACGGCTTGAATCATTTCTTGTTTAGTTAAAGGTACATTTAACATAATGGCGTGTGCTGAGCGGTATAGGCGGTCAATGTGCTCTTTAAGCTTGAAAACCATACCGTTGTATGCTCGGATGCCTTCAAAAACGCCATCTCCGTAGAGGAATCCATGGTCATAAACGGAAACTTTAGCCTCTGATTTAGGATAGAATTTACCGTCTATGTATATTTGAAGTTCATTATCCATTGTTTTTCACTTAAATTATTATTTATGTTCTTACTGCTCAATGTTTGATATAGTTTACCACTATATAGCTCATTTATAGAGTGGGGGTTTGTTTGTTAGCCGTGGAATTGTGGGCGTTTTGAGAGGTAAACGGGTAAGGGTAGGGGTTTGTAGGGTTTGCCTGAGATTTTTTCGGAAATGTTAGTTATGAGTTGCTCGATGGTTAGAGTTTCTTGTTTACCTTTGAGTTCGCGGATACGTACTGATAGTGTTCCTGATTCTAGTTCTTTTTCGCCTATTACTATTATGTATGGGATCCATTCTTGTTCTGCTTCGCGGATTTTCTTCTGCAAAGTGGAGGCGGAGTCATCTATGTCTACGCGAATGTTGTGGTTGGTTATTTGTTGGGCTAATTGGTCTACTTTATCTAGGAATTTATCAGATATTGGAATTAGACGCACTTGCGTTGGGGATAACCATAGGGGTAGCATGGGTGCTTTGCCAGTCATTTGTTCACGATAAGCCTTTTCAAGCAGCGCGTAGATGTTGCGTTCAATGGCGCCACTTGGGCTGCAGTGTAAAATCAGCGGAAGCTGCTTCTCACCTTTCTCATCCACATAAGTTATTCCGTAACGTTTGGCGTTTTCAACATCTATCTGATCAGTACTTAGGGCTGCTGCTTTGTCTTGGTTATCAATAAAGTTAAGGTCCCATTTTAATACAAAATAGAAGAACCGCTCATTCCAAACTTCAGCTAAAATGGGTTTACCAAACTTTGCAGATAGGGCTGCAAGGAATTCTTTGTGTTCAGCGTAAAAATCTTTGGTAAAACGCATAGCAATTTCATAATCATCTTTAGTTAGGCCAATGTTGTCTAGTACATCTATGCAGAGATTAAAGCGGGTCATGAATTCTGTTTTTACCTGATCAAAATCAGCACAAAAAGCATGACAATCCGGCATGGTAAATGCACGTAAACGTTTTAGGCCAACGACTTCACCGCTTTTTTCACGTCTAAAGCTATAGCGCGTAAGCTCAAAAAGCTTTAAGGGTAGTTGTTTGTAGCTAATTTGGGCGTCATGTGCCATGAGAAACTGACCAAAACAGGCCGCAAACCGCAGAAAAAGCTCTTTATCCTCAGACTTTAGCACATATTGACGTGCGGGAAACCGGTTAAGATAACTTGCAAGACTGGGATGGTTAAAGTCATACATTAGGGGCGTTTCAACTTCCATACCACCATAAGCTTGCACACGAGTTGTAACATACTGCTCAAGCAAAGACTTTATCATACGACCCTTTGGATACCAACGAACGTTACCGGGGTCACTACCGGGTTCATAATCAGCAATTTCTAAACGCTTCATTAAAGGCACATGAGGCGGCATAACAGTAACTGCACGAGTCTTCTTAATCTCATAATTAGAAAACTTTTGCAAGTTAGTGTGACCTTTAAATTTAAATTCTTCAACAGGCACCAGAGAACCATCGGTTTGAAGGATATGCCAAAAAGATTTTAATGTATCCTCAGCTTTAAGCGCCGCTGAAACAGGCTCCTCATCCTTCTTGGGCTCGCATACACCTTCGCCTTCTTTGATTTCTGCCTTGAGGGCTTCAGGGGCATAAGCACGGGATTGCTCAGCTAAGGGGTGACCTTTTATGGATACTGTGAATTGTTTATTCCAACCAAAAGGCGCACGATATGTCTCTATGCCTTTTTGTTTTGCATACTCTTCCATGTCTTTAATTACACTAAAGGCCTCTAAAGGCTTAGAGAGATTACTGCTTAAATGGGCAAAGGGGTATATGAGAATTTTGTTAACTTTTAATTTACCCAGAAAAGCCCGTACATCGTTTATGGCTCTCTGTGAAACTTGAATGTTGTCGCCTTCTTCAACAGCCGTAAACAAGACAACTACGTCTTCTATACGGACCTCATTTTTTTCTACTTCCTCAGCTTGAGAAAGTTCTTTTTCAACTGGCTTATAAGTTATAAAATTAGAATGTAACTGCAAAATCCGCATTAGGGTAACCTTCTACATTCCATGACGCCATTTGTCTAGGAGCTTATCTTTTTTAGACTTCTTTTTGTATTCTTTATAGTGCTCTTTACATAGGTAAGCACGTTTATCACTGTCAATTTTTAATCCAGCGGCTTTTACTTTATCAGTTGCAATTGAACGTTCAGCTTCATTATTACAACCGGATATACTGCATTTCTCGCCTTTTTCTATGCGTCCCACAATAATGCGCCTCAAATCTTACTGAGTCTTTAGTTACATGTATACTTATTGCTTAAGTTCCTTTTCATAAAGAACAGTGGCCCTCTTTAAGATTTCTTGCTTTTCCCCAAAATAAGTTGAACCAATCCCTTCAATAACCATAGAAGCCGCAGCTGAACCTATAGAAGCACACCACAGGGACTCTTTACCCTTTAAATACTCCGTTAAAAAGGCACCAATAAAAACATCACCCGCACCGGTAGGATCAACAAGCACATTTGGCTTGCAAGCAGGAATAGTATAAGGGGTCCCCTCTATGGAAAGCAAGGAGCCTTTAGCACCCATAGTTACTATTACGGTTTCTACACCAGCATCATGCACCGCCCTAACAGCCGCCTTGAGCTCAGATTGCCCAGTTAAAACAAAAAGCTCATCCTGCGACACCTTACAAACATCAACCAAACTCAAAACACGCTTATCCACCTGCAAATTAGGAGTTACACTGCCATTTTCATCGAAACTTCGCAGAAAACCTTGAGGATCAAACGACAAAAAGTCACAACAACTCTTTAAATGCTCCATGGTTCCATAGCTTAATTCATCCACTATCGGCGCAACATGAATAGCCTTAGCACACAAATCACCGGGTATGTCGCCGAGACTAATCGGATAACCCTTACAGGTTAATTTAAGTGCCCGCTCAGAAAAATCTCTGCTATAACAAAGCTCAAAATGAGCTGTTGTCTCCTGCAAATAACGCTTTACAGCTAAAACATCAATACCCTCCTCATGCAACCACCACAAATAAGCCTCAGGAAAATCCCCCCCAACACGCGACACAACAGACACAGACTCCCCAAGAATTTTCACTGCAAACGACGTATAAGTAGTCGCACCACCCAAATTATGAAAAGGCTTATCACGCCCAGGCACAACAATCGAATCTAAAGAAAAACTACCAACCACACAAACACTACTACTCTGAACCACCATTTTACTACTCCAATGACTTTATAACAAAAAGAAGTAAATATAGAATGCCTTTTCAACAAACAACCCCACAGTAAGATAACTAGCAAATTTAACATAACTTCAAAAATACAAACATGACCAAAACACCATATTTCATATGCCGCTATGACAGCTCCATATTTCTCTGCCTACACCCAGATGACCCGACAAATTGCCGATGCAAAAACCCCAGCCCACTCAACTGGACAAGATGAACACAAAAACAAACACAATACAAACACAAGAAGTCATAACAATGATGAGCAAGCAAACAAAAAACCGCAAAAAAGTCATTGTAAATTGCCGCCAAACCTACAACTCTTTAACGCAGCTCATAAAAACCGTCACAAACTATGACGTTAAAGAGGATCTGTGAGACATGCGAGCACAAATCTACGAAACAGCCTTCATAGCCAAACACATGGAGGCATAAACGTGAAGTGCCCACAATGCGAACGAAGAATACACAAACTAACACTACCAGCAAACCCCCTACTCACCTCACACAACACCACCGCCCAAACAACAGTTAGACCTCAAGTGAGTAGAATTATACACCAATACCGCTTACTGCACCACCGAAATAAAAGCAGAGACCTAACTGTGGACCGACCACAAAAAAAAGTTCACATGTACTTGATGTGACCACAAAAAAAGGCCTATTCATCACAGTTACAGTTGATTGCCGCAAAATTGAAAAAATTTGCCAAAACATGCGTCCACACCAGAGAAGAAAAACTGTATCAGCCACACTCACCACAAATAGTTAACCTAACCATATAGCCTTGTAGCAAAATTTTGGATCAATGACATACTCAACACAACAGATTATTTGATTAAAATGTCGTATTTCTAAGATGAAATATACTACATTTAGGCGTACTCCATTTGCGGAGCACGATTTAATTAAAGACACACCTAAGAAAGACAACATAAAATTAAAAAACAGAATGATGATTTATGAAAAGCAATGTAAAAATTTTAGTATCAACAATACTAGTACTTGCACTTGTTGCAGGTTGTTTTGCAGCAATGCCCCTAACAGCAAACGCAGACAACACCAACATTGGCGTGGCTTCAGTTTTGTCTGTTGACAAAAAGGCATACGACACCTTTAGCGAAGTAAAGTACACAGCCAACAACAATAACGTGAATACAAATGACATATCACTTGTTTCAGACAACAACAAAAAAGGCGATTACCCAAACGGACGCTGGTACATCAGCGTTACATCCGAGGACATGGTCGGCACAATTGAAGTTGCTTATAAAATCAGCAACAAATACTACACAGGCACCGTTAACATCAATGGAGCAGGCGAATACAAATTAGGCGATGCAAGCGGTAACAACGGTATAAACAGCGTCAAACTCGGCAAATTCATAGCTTATGTGCCACAAGTGGAACCAGTCATTGTAAATCTTGGTTTCATCGGCTACTATTTGTATGAAGGCGAAGTCCTAAGCACATCTATTCACTGGCAGAATCTCAAAAAAGAAGGCGACATGATCAACTGGGAAGCCGTTGATGCAGCATATACCGAATGGATCGCTCAAGGCGGTCTAGTGCCAGATAGAACTCTCTGGCAAACCAGTGGTTATGCATCTTTCACCTTTGAGGACTATGCCGAACTCGGTTACGGCAACTTTAATGATGGGCAACTCGAAAACTATTACAAAACTTACTACGCTGACCCCAGCTACATATTAATCAAAACCGTTGATACCCCCATAGTTAACCTTAACTTCTATGCATTCCTCGACAATTCCTGGTGGTATGGTCTAAATTATGGTGAGGTACATGAACTCGGAATTGAAATCACTCCCGATTGGGATGCAGTTTATGAAGCGTATGCTACTCAAGAGAATGTCACTCCAGACTGGTTCCAAGCTGATAAGGTAATCGGCTGGCAATCAAGCGGCATCGTCTCAGAATATTTTGAAGGCGCCCGCCCAACCATTGTCCTTACACAGGAAATGTTTGAACAATACTGTGAAACCACAGAAGACATACTAGTCATTGTCCTTGACCCCGTATTTGACAAGGACACCAAAACAACAGATCCCATCTTTGAGAGCGCAGCAGTAACAAAATACAACGCAAACCTTCAAGACAAAAACAACAATAACTTTAGTTTCACCGTCACTGTAACCCTGTCCGACGGTACCACCTATGATGTAGACCATACTGAGAACGTTAAAGGCGGCCAGAAAGGCAACAACACATTTGACTACGCTGATTACCAAGTTTACGTCGCATGGAATGACGACAACAAAGTCACAGCTTGCTATACGTCTGCTAACGCTGTACAATTGTAGTGGTTAAAAAAGAAACAAATAAACACCCACTCACTTTTCTTTTTTTAGAAGTTATCAGCATATTGTGGCGTTTTTTAATTTTGCATAATTTTGACATCAAACATAGTTGTCTTAAAAAAGTACGGAATTGTTCACTTGTACATACTCAGTGTAGTTGATAGAAGAAACACAACAACACATTAAAAACACCAAACAAACAACAAATACCACACACCCACCATACCAATAAAAAAAATAAACTCATTTAAACCAAGTTCATCATTTGCACTGCAATCAAAACCATCTAACTTCGACTCAGCGCTAAGTATCTTCCTCTGTAAAATCATACCCATATCAAGTAAACCTTGAAGCATACAAGTTATTGTTTTCTTTCAGTTCTATTGTAAACATCAATTCCTTGCTGCATCATTTCCTTCTGTAACTTTGTAGGACCCTTCTTGATTCTGCGTTCAAATTCTTCGGCCGCTTCTTTGCTTAAAACTGGAATTGGATATGGCTCCGCCATTTTCATCACACAATTATTTAGGAAACCATCTAACTAATATTAATACTACCCTTAAATTTAAAGTATAAAATCTTTATCCATATGGATTCTAAATAGTATTTTTCCATATGTTTTGGGTGTTTCATCGAACAATCTGACAACTTGATTAATCACAGGGCAATCAACATAAGTCTTGCAATATTTTCTTTGCACACAACATAATCAATATGCGTGCACCAGATACTAACCGTCTAAAAATTCAAACAAATAACCCAAATCCCAGTTAAAAACACCAAAACAACAGGAAATAGGGCTCTGTTAAATAAACAAAAAAATAGTGAAATTTTAGGATGAAAGGAGCAAAATTGCTTTTGCCAAATCGCCACCGCAGTCCTCAAGCGCTTCTTTAGCTTTCTCAAGACTTTTACCGGTTTGATCAGCTACAAGCTGTACATCTTCATCAGTAAACGCAGGTTTTACCGGAGCCGCTGCCGTGAGTTTACCGGGCGCCTGCTCAGATACTTGCCCACCTATAACTTGATACATTTTTTGCCCTTGAACCTGCAAAATCGCAACCTCAGGCTCATCAATAACAATGTCTTTTGAGGCAGTCCTTATGATAACCTGATTAACATCTTCAACACTGTCCATGTTCATGCCCATACGTTGCATCATGCGTTTCTGTTCACGAGGATTCATACGTTTATGCATACAGCACTCACTTCAATTATAGTGTATTCTACATTAGAACCTCATAAACTTAACCCATTCACTAACCACAAACAGGGATAACCAAAAAAGAAAAAAAGAAACCACTGTCAGAGATTCTACTCTTTAAAAATTTTTCACCAATAGAAAGAAAGAGAGTCGCGACAACTTCGATTATCTCCTAAATTAGCTAATTTTCACGCTTTATTAAGTAACTGTACCTACAACGCCGCCCTGCATGACAAAAGTTTAAGATTCATATAAAAAGATATTATTCCTTATCTTCGTCTTTGCCTTTGTCGTCTTTATCTTCAATTTTATATTCTATTACGTCCGTGAGAAGTTGAGCAAAATCAATAGCCTTCTTTGAAGTTATAACAGGCTTACCTGAACGTTTTTCAATATCGCGTCTTGCATTTCCCGCAACCTCGCCACCACTACGAGCAACAATCTTGTTCGCCTCAAAAGTCTGAGGCTTTTGCTCTTTTGAAATTTCCGTTGTGGTTGCTTCTGCAAGCATATTTAAGACCAGTTAAAGCGTGGTCATGTTGTCTCTCAGGCCCTCTTTTTTTAAGCCTTTAAAATTCTTATACTGTCTTGTCGTCATACCTGCCCACGCTTTGGAAATTTCATCCGTCAAGATAGCGTACTCCGCACCCTGCTTCACACCCCTGTTCGCTCACTCCGCTGTTAATTCTTGACGTACTTGAATAGCTTGCAACCGCTGATGAATCCATTCCTTGCTATAACATTTCCTCAAATATGTAACAAGAGCACGGTCAATCGTCAATTCAGGATCAATTGTTTCATCAATACGGGCTTTTCCCACCGCCGCCAACCATAACTTAAAGGGCTCCGCTTTTGGCGAGGGAACGGACTGAACCAAACGCAAAACCTGTTCCGTATCCGCAACATCAGTAAGACGCATTTTTCCATCAGGCACGGACATTTTCAACTGGTTAGTATTACTAACCAGTTCACTTCCCTCGTCTTTTAATTTATTTTTAAGCCACTTCCAATAATTGCGCGCCGTCTGATAATCGCTATCTGTCAACACCGCACAAACATCAACAATAGAGAAAATCCAATCCTCTTTTTCCTCATCCCAAACTGTACGAACACGCTTACTTTCAAAAAACTTAATATTTCTATCAACCACACGACCCACTCCCAAGATACAACACACTACGCACTAACACATTTAATAACATTATACAACAATTCCCGGAGAATAACCCCTCACCCCCAACCCGAAATAGACTCTTTTACGACATTCGTTCACATTAACCACCACCCTCAACACTAAACACCCCCCTTCAAGTCAAGAAGTTCGGGATCAAATGTTTCATCAATACGTTCCGCACTAACTTTCGCCAACCATAATTTAAATGGTTCAGCTTTTGGCAAGGGAATGGACTGAATAATACGCAAAATTTGCGCCGTATCTGCAACATCAGTGTTGTAATATTTACCGTCCGCAGAGTGCATTTTCAGTTGACTACAATTTGTAAGCAACTCATTAGCCCCCTCAATCTTCAAACGATTTTTCATAACTGCCCAATAGGCGCTGACATTTCGCGGCGTAGGCTGATTCGGTTAATACTGAAACCACGTCAACCACGGAAAAAAGCCATGCCTGCTTTTCCGCATCCCAAGCCGTATGAATACGTTTGTTTTCAAATAGTTTGACATTTTTATCGTCCATACGCCCCACTCCCTTAAGACCATAAATTGTTGTGCATTAACACATTTAACATTACACCACAAATTTTAAGGAAAATCAAGACAAAAACCAAGTTTTTTGACTGGTGTTTTCCCCAAAAGCGCATTATTGAAAAAATATTGACACCCATGAAGTTATGTTACAGTAAAAGCAAAAAAGGGTGACTTTATTGGAAATTTACGGATACCATAAACACCATACGGCTCAGGCGTTTGTCGTGCACTCTTTACGCAGAGTTATTGTAACAGTTCCTCACGTAATGGGGCTATTTTGTCCTTCATAACCTTTAGTCTTTTAAAAAATTAAACTACAGCTAAGATGCAGGGTGTTGAGTAATAATTTTGGGTAGTGGTATTGGTGTGGCAGGTTTCGCCATAAAACCTGCATGGTTTCAAAAAATTTGCTTATGATTGAGTTAACAGTCTTTCTTTTCGCTCGCTTTCATGTCAACGGCTCACGAGAAGAAATATGGAACATTACACATAATCCCTTTTGAAACACTCCCCAAATTTGGAAATATTACAACAAGCAGAGGGTATACACATTTCATGCTCAATATCTGACGTCTTAGAGCGTTTGTTAGTGATGTCAGTATGTTAGTCTTTGCTGTTTATGCCGTGGCGCACCTTAACAGCGACACCTGTTTTAAACGCGTGGATTTCTGGCGCAGAAAGGGTTGCGCGTCCAACTGCTAAAAGTTTCCTATTTTCATCAATTATTATAACTTCATCTTTTGCGCGGATTTCATCATCCACTTGAACAACGTGGACTGCAAACACGTCACCGCCTGCCGCAATATATTGTGAAACGCCATTTTTCAACATGAGAAGCCCTTTGGCTTCGGGAATGTTCTCAACTAAGTGCTTAGCAGCTTTAATGCTTAGAGAAAACAGGCCGTCGGTTGGTCTGAGTGTGGCTAAACGTTCTCCGTCAAGATTGATAAAACGTATTCTGCCAGTGCGTTTTGAAAGCTCAAAGGTTACGTTTTCTGGGAATAGTTTTTCGCCTACATTTTTACCGAATTGGTAATCGGCTATACTTCGAATTTTGCCAAGTTGGTTCTCCACGGATACTTCACCGTAATTAGGCCACTTTCCTTTCGATAAGTATAAACTTATCATATTAAATAATTGATTCAAAAGGTGAAAGTATCGTGAGATGCGAAGTTTGCGGACGCAAAATTCACAATGACCCAATCCGGGCAAAAATTGAAGGCGCAAAACTAACCGTCTGTGCTGAATGTGCCAAACATGGCAAAATTATTTATCCAGACGAGGAAAAAAAACCTGCACCTAAATCACCCTTCTTAACAATTGCATCAAGTTCAGGTTCCGCTTCAGCCTCAACTACTACAGGGACAGCTAAACCTAAGAGGCAACCTCAAATGATGCAAAAGAAAAGAAATCTCGTCGCAAAAGTAGAAATCACTCAAGAACTCGTTGGAGGCTATGCTGCTCTAATCCGCGTTACAAGAGAAAAACTTGGCTACACCCATGAAACCCTTGGCTTAAAAATCAACGAACGTGCCTCAGTATTAAAACATATTGAACTAGGCAAAATGGAGCCAAACAATCTGCTTGCCAACAAGCTGGAACGTGCCTTAAGAATAAAACTACTTATACCTATAGAGGAAGAAAAACCAACACCAACCCCGGTAGCAGGTAAAGGTCAAGAGATAACTTTGGGGGATCTTATTGAAATTGACAGTAACGACTCGGAGGAACCCAAAGGACGAAAGCAATCATAGCCCAAAGACGCCTTAATCGAGAAGCGTCAAGCCTTGAAGAACTAAAAGACCTCGCACAATCAGCAGGATACACAATAGTTGGCACCCTTGAGCAAACTCGACCACCAGACGCTAGATACCAAATTGGCGCAGGAAAAGTTGAAGAACTCGTCGCTCTAGTAAAAGAAACAGGCGCAAACAAAGTAATCTTTGACAACCAGTTACGCACTCTACAAAACTATAACCTTGCTAAAGCCACTAAAATAGAGGTCATCGACCGGTTCCAGCTCATTTTAGAAATATTTGTTCACCGCGCCACAACTACTGAGGCACAGCTACAAATCCAGTTAGCAACACTGAAAAATGAACTTAAACATGCCAGAGAAAAAGTTCGCTTATCTAAAGGCAGTGAACAACCGGGTTTTATGGGCTTAGGCGTTTATGAAGCAGATGTTTACCGAGATGCTATTAAACTACAAGTTCAAACAATCCTCAAAAAACTCACCGCAATACGCACAAAACGTGTTCTACAAAGAGAAAGACGTACAGAATTAGGTTTCTTATCAATTTCATTAGCAGGCTACACAAGCGCCGGCAAAAGCACACTCTTTAACTCCTTAACCGAAGCAGACGCAATGGTTAATCGCTCATTATTTACCACACTTTCAACTACAACACGTATAGTAGAGTTTGCTAACCGCAAATTCTTATTAACTGATACAGTAGGCTTCATTGACCGCTTACCAATAGCACTAATAGAAGCCTTCCATTCCACACTCGAAGAAACAATATACTCTGACTTAATCATCTTAGTCTTAGACTTAAAGGAGCCACTTGATTTAATTAAAAAGAAAATCAGCATCTGCCAAGACACAATTAACCGTTTAGGCGCTGGTGGCATTCCTCAAATTACTGCATTAAACAAAATTGACCGACTTAGCCCTGAAGAAATCCAGGAAAAGCTTGAGGCATTAAAAGATAAAATTCAAAACCCCATTTTAGTATCAGCAAAAAAAGGCACCAACATTGATGTGCTAAAAACCCAAATTGTTCGAATGCTAGAAAACTATGTACAAGGAAGCTTTTCAGTACCGTTGACAGGGGACGTTATGCCGTTTATTTCTTGGGTTCATGAAAAAGCTGAGGTTAAAAAGGAAGAATTCTTAGGCGACCATGTAGAGGTAAAGTTTGAAGCTAATCCTCATATTGCTGAGCAAATAAGAAGAAAAGTGGAAAAACTCAATGGAAAATACACCCAACCAATTAATGGATAGTAAACAAAAAATTGTTGTTCTAAGATGGGGACACCGCATCCACCGGGATTCTAGGTTAACTACTCATTGTGCTTTAACAGCACGCGCTATGTGCGCATCAGGCTTCATACTTGCAGACGTTGAAGATAAATCTATAGAAAAAACCGTAAAAGGCATCACAAAACATTGGGGAGGCAACTTTACCTTTGAAATGGGAACTAACTGGCGCAGCGTAGTCCGCGACTGGAAAACCCAAGGAGGCATTGTAGTTCATTTAACAGCGTATGGTGAAAACATCCAAACAAGCAATGCCATACACCGCATACGTGAAACAAACAAAAGCATACTCCTTTTGGTAGGCAGTCAAAAAGTTCCCGGAGAATTCTACAGCACTGAAGTTTCAGACTTCAACATAGGTGTTGGCAATCAACCACATAGTGAATGTAGCGCATTAGCAATTTTTTTAGACCGATTCTTTGAAGGCAAAGAGTTAACAGTAGATTTTGAAAAAGCTGAAATGAAAATCATCCCTCAAGAACATGGCAAAAACATTAAAGTTAATGAAGAAAAAACATGAAAACACGTACGAAGAGTTTTATGTGTCAAAGTATCTTAATATTGGTATTATAAGGAAAATTGAGTATGTTGTCAACTATTGATGATGCAACTTTAATGAAAGTGGCTTCCGCTCTGGGGGGTGAAGAAGCCATTAAACTTATTGAACACCTAAAAAGCGTAGACGAAATAACAGACGATGAAATAGCCAACAAAACAGGCATACGCTTAAACAGTGTCCGCAAAATCCTCTACAAACTCTATGATCACTCCCTTGTAAGCTTACGCAGGACACGTGACCCTAAAACAGGCTGGTTTATTTTTCACTGGAAACTTCAACCAAGCCAACTTGAGGGCTTCATACTAAGCCAAAAACGCAGAGTACTTGAAAAACTCAATGTCCGACTTGAATATGAAAAAAATCATGACTTTTACTTCTGCAACAGTACAGAATGCAAACGGGTTCCATTTGAAGAAGCCGTAGAACTAGTTTTCCACTGCAACACATGCGGCAAACCCTTAGCACATTTTGGAAACGATCAAATGATTTACAAACTTTCAGAAAAAGTAGAGATTTTAAGGAAGGAACTTGGTGAATAAACAGCTTCCAAACAGGGAGCAAGCCATCAAGATTCTACAAAAAAACGGATGCTCAACTAAAGTAATTACACATTGCCAAGCAGTAGCTGCATTGGCACTTGAAATAGCAGAAAAATTTAAAGCAAAAAAATATCCCATAGACCTATCGTTAGTTGAAACGGGGGCTCTTTTACATGACCTTGGCCGCTCTAAAACCCATAGCGTAAACCATGCAATTGAAGGCATGAAACTTGCACAAACTGAAGACTTACCCGACACAATAATCAACATTGTTAAACGACATGTAGGCGCAGGCATCACCTCTGAAGAAGCAGAACAGCTCAATTGGCCCAAAGACAACTATATACCTCAAACTTTGGAAGAAAAAATTGTCTGCTACGCAGATAAATGCATCAGCGGCGACAAACGCATCCCCGTAGAAGAAACAATTAAGCAGCTATATGATCAAAAATTAGATGATGCTGCCGAAAGAGTTAGAAAACTCCACAACGAGATAATTAGCTTACTTGAGAGAGAGACAATAATTTGACCATTTTAACCTTACTTACTAAAACATACAATAAAGGACACATTAAACAGATAGAAACGTCTTTACAGACAACCTTTGAGGATTTAGATGCCCAAGTAAAAGTTTTAGGCAACTCAGTTAACCGATGGGTAAAAGTAGAAATCACAGGTGAAGATGAAGGGGTAGCTAAAAGCTACATTACCAAACAAATCGGCATCTGCCCAAATAGCATTGATGAGGTTTTAGCAGGCGCTGAATTGAAAGGATACATCCAAAAAATAGATACCTCCGAAACATTAACCGTTGATATAGGTATCTTGGAGCCAAAAATAGTCTACGCCCACATTCCCCTTGCCACCCTACAGGTCCAACTGTTAGGCGGCAAAGAAACATCACTCAAAAAGATTGCAGAACTGTTTGCATTAAGCGCTGATTTGCCAGTTAGCATCAAAGTTAATGATACACATGTTGGTAAGAACGTAATTGAAGCAGAATTTTCGGCAACTCAAATAAAGATGTTTAAGAATTGGCAGGACTCACTCTTGGACCGACTTGTAATCTTAGGCGCCACAGATGAGGAGGTTAATTTAACCCTTGAGCGAACACGCCTAAACCGTGATGTCATAAGTACAGAGGCACTTGGGTTATTTGAGCAAGTACTTACTTGCAAATTAGGCACAGATGCTACGGGTCTTATTCCCAGAATTGGCCGCTACATGCGTAACGCCCGATTCTTAGTATTTAATCCTAAAAAACTGGGACTCCAATTGTTAATAAATGATGAGCCAAACCGAACTTGAACCACGACCTTTGACTCGTAAAACTCTTTTCTTCACGAAACTACTTAAACTAAGAAACTTGCCTACCCATTTAACAGGGTCACCCAAATATTGTTACCCAATCGGATTACCGCTAAAACCCGATTTGACCATACACAGGTTCACACATGATGATAAGCATAAACGTCAACGTACATATACATGCAACAGACTACTGTATAACCTAACAAATCAACTTCTTATGGCACATTATCACTCAAAAGGTTGCAGCATTAAAATCTGAGCACATTTAAAGTCTAATTTACAAAAAACGTTAAAACCCGAACTATTTTTATCGGTAATGTGCAACCCCCTGACTTTATATTTTTGTTATCCCTTATATTTTTCCCTAAAATATTGGCGATCCTGTTAATGTGTATCACTTTAAACTTGAAATCTACTTCTAAAACTAGTTTGCACAAATCTTCTAGTAAGGCATTTTTTTCGCTTGTTTCCTTGTTATTTGTGTTTGTATTACTTTCTTCTGTTACTTCTACGTTTAATGGTATGTCCTCTTTTGTTTCTGGGGCTGAATCTGTACAGGTTGGAACCCAGATGGCACTTAGAAATGCAGTTAATAATGCTGTTGGACCTACAGTTATTGCCCTTACAGCAGACATTACACTTACAGGTTCAGCACTTAACATCCCAGCGGGCAAGGACATTACACTGGTAAGTGATAGGGCAGAGGTTTTTTGGAGGCTTATCGGCGTAGCTAATCAAGCAACTATTACTGTTGATGGTAAGTTAACGCTTGATGGTATTATTGTAACTCATGTAAATGGCGTTAACGGTAAAGGAGTGACCGTTAATAGCGAGGGCACGCTCATCATGAAGAGTGGTGAAATTTCTAACAACATAGATACTTCACAGGGTGGTGGCGTGCGCTCTGGTGGTTCTTTTAGTATGCTTGGTGGTGTGATAGCTAACAACACAGCGTACCATGGTGGTGGTGTGTTTGCGTACTCGGGGTTTTTTAATATGTCTGGTGGCGTAGTCGCTTATAATGCCGCTACAGGGGGTGTTGGTGGCGGGGTGTACACGGATAGTTCTTTTGTAATGTGTGGTGATGCGGTGGTTACTAACAACACAGCCACTACGGGGGCGGGCGGTGGCGTATATGTACAGGATGGCTCTTTTGAGTTGTTTAGTGGTGTGATAACTAACAACACCGCTATATGGGGCGGTGGTGTATACGTGAATTCTGGGTTTTTTAATATGTCTGGTGGCGTAGTCGCTTATAATGCCGCAGTTGCCTCTAATGTCACTGGAGGTGGTTTTGGCGGTGGTGTGTACACAGCTTGGGGGTCTTTTGTAATGTGTGGTGATGCGGTGGTTACTAACAACACCGCTACATACTATGGTGGTGGTGTGCAAGTGCAGTCTGCAGGTTTTTTTAGCATGTTTGGCGGCATGATTGCTAACAATACTGCACTGTATGGTAGTGGTGTTGGCGTGGGTGATAATTGTGTTTTTTTGTTGTATGGTGGCATGATTGTTAATAACACAGCTACTTCAATAGGTGGTGGTGTACACGTGTATAGCGGTGGTATTTTTGAGGTGCTTGGAGGTGTAGTTGCTAACAATACTGCACTGTATGGTGGTGGGGTGTACTTAGCAGCATGGACTTCTTTTAACATGTCTGATGGTGTGGTTGCTAATAACACCGCTCGTGAGGGTGGTGGTGTGTACGTGGATACTGCTGGTTCTTTTAGTTTGTCTGGTGGTGTGATTTCGGGTAATGTAGCGTCTGTTAATGGTGGTGGTGTTTGGGTTACTAACACTAATGATGTTGCTGATTTTGAGCGGTTGTTTATTGGTACGGGTGTAGTGTTTTCAAATAACCTAGCTGGTTCGGCGTACAGTAGGAATAGTGTGCATGATGTGGTGTATGCTGCGCAGATTAAAGGTACAAATTGGACAGCCCCTTTTACACAAGGTTATAACAATTATGATATTAGCTACACGTATGGTACACCTCTTATGTTTTACAACGTGTCTGTATCGGGTAGCTATACAGCGTCTACTGGTGCAGGCAGTTATCTAACAGGCACAGTTGTTACGGTTAACGCTGGCACTCGTGAAGGTTACACTTTCTCTGGCTGGACAGTTAACGAGGGAAACGTAGCATTGTCAAATAATGCTACTACAACCTTTACCATGCCTGCACACGACGTTGCTATCACTGCTAATTGGGTTCCCACTTCTTCAGGTGGTAGCGATGGCAATAACGGTAATGGTGGGTCTGGCAGTTCTTCGCCTAAGCCTTCTCCAAGCGCTCCAGCACCAAGTCCATCAGGTGATGATAGTGAGAAGTCTATGTTGTTACCTCTTACTACTGTGTTAGTATTGGTTATTGTTGTATTGGTGATTGTTGTATTGGCAATTATTGGGGTTGTTGTACTACTGCTAAGGAAACTAAAAGTTCAAAAAGTATGCTAAATCGTACGCACGCACAATTATGGGCTACATAAAAAAAGTATGACCATCATCAAAAATCGGATTTGACCACCATACATGTTTACATGGCGATTAGAAGATTAAACGTTAACATGTGTGTGCGTGTAAGGCGTTTATGCTTTCGAGTGTACACGTTTTGGTGAAGTGTAAAAGTGGTTGTACACACAGGTTAGCCTTTAAGGTTGTACTTTTTACAAAGTTCTCATTTTGGTGGTTATGGTAGTAATATGGAATAACCTTTTTAATCTATTAAAAATAAGGTGCATACATGCGTAAATATACT